>Ga0163144_10003637_pt1 | contig 35073 bp, 25 predicted proteins | sample OliLak19BULKMAT1_FD_123175 | JGI IMG/M metagenome (GOLD analysis project Ga0163144, IMG submission 123175) | Freshwater microbial mat bacterial communities from Lake Vanda, McMurdo Dry Valleys, Antarctica - Oligotrophic Lake LV.19.BULKMAT1 | ecosystem: Environmental > Aquatic > Freshwater >...
ACCAGGCCAACTACACGGAGGCTGACCAGGTGGTGTCGGCGGGCGATCCGGCGGCAAAGGGACTGATTCGAACGGTTCACCCAATCCGGCGGAGGGTCGGCGCTGGCTTCTGGTGTCGTTGGGCCCCAGTCTCCACCTTTAGTCCTCAGTCTTCAACCCAGCCCCCGTGTCATGAACGACGACTACGCACCCCGATTGCTTTCAAAACCGCCCATTTCCGCGGGCACATTCGTCTTTGCGGCGGCCCATCTTGACCACCCGCACATCCATGATCAATGCCGCGGGCTGATCGCCGCCGGGGCCTCACTCACGTGGGTCTATGACCCGCAGCCGGAGCGCGTGTCCGCGTTTCAAAAGCTGTTTCCCCAAGCCCGGGCCGCCCGCAGCCTCGAGGAAATTCTCGCGGACCCGGCGGTCAGGCTGGTCACGGCGGCGGCGATCCCGTGCGACCGCGGGCCGATCGGCTGCCGGGTGATGGATGCAGGCAAAGACTATCTGACGGACAAGGCTCCCTTCACCACGCTCGACCAGCTGGAGGAGGCGCGCCTGGCCGTCGCGAGGACGGGGCGAAGGTACATGGTATTCTACGGCGCCCGGCTCGGCCAGGAGTGTTCGGTGCATGCCGAGGTTCTGATCCAAAAGGGGATCATTGGCCAGGTGCTGCAAGTCATCGGCCTCGGGCCGCACCGGATCAGAAAGCCGACGCGGCCCGCCTGGTTCTTCCTGCGCGAGCGGTACGGCGGCATCCTCTGCGACCTGGGCAGCCACCAATGCGACAAATTTCTTGCCTACACTGGTTCGACCGACGCCACGGTGCTGCACTCCGCCGTCGGCAACTTCGGCAATCCAGACCATCCCGAACTGGAGGACTACGGCGAGGCCACGCTTCTCGGCAGCAGCGGCGCGACCCACTATCACCGCGTCGACTGGTTCACGCCGGACGGCCAGAGCACTTGGGGCGACAGCCGAACTTTCGTGCTCGGCACACGGGGAACCATCGAGCTGCGCAGCACCTGCGACGTGGGACAAAGCCCGCAGGGCGAGTTGCTCATCCTGGTGGATCACGCGGGGGAATACCGCATCCCCTGCGCCGGGCGGGTCGGGCTGCCATTCTACCGGGACTTCATCGGCGACTGCCTGGAACGTACCGAACACGCGATGACCCAGGCCCATGCATTCAAGGCGGCGGAACTGTGCCTGCGCACCCAAGCGACCGCGCGGCGGCTTGATTCCAAGAACCGCCCCTAGGCGAGCGCCCGCCGGACACAAATAGAGAGAGCCGGACCTGCGTCCGGCAGGTATTCCATGATGCGAAGCGACTCGAACATAACACACTACGGCGCTCATTCTTAAGAAATTGCCTAAAACGCGCCTCTCCGTTACCCGCTGAACTGCAAAGCGTAAAGAAAGCCGCCAGCCAGCCGCTCGATGAAATAGTCGAAATCCTCATACGTCATGGGTGACTAGTCTCTTGCTCAGCAGGAAGCCCACCCCGAACGTCATTTGGGAAGTCCGACCGTTTCTCGGAACCAGACTTCCGGCCATTGCGCATGGGCGTCAACTTAAGACCCCGCGCAGGGTGGGCGTTGATCCCGAGACTGTTGTGCAAGGTCTGATCGGGGTGGAGGCACCTTGTTGGCTGGATCGTTGCGTTGGTTGAGAACTGCCAACTCGAAGCCGCAACCCCCAGACCTCGTATCGCGGTTTTCGCGTTCTGGCGTCAACGACTGTCCGGGACCATCTCGTGGCGGAGGCGGGACCGGGCGGTCCCGTCGCGGCCTCGGCGAGGCCACCTACAACGGACGGGGTCGAGCTCCAAGAATCGTCGAAGGTGCAGGTCAATGCGCCTCTCATCAGACGGAGGCGGGACCGACTGGGTTTTTCATCGCGATGCCCATCCCCGCGGTCCCGCGCACCCCTTGGATTGGGCTTAAGTTCACGCCCATGCGCGGACGCGGCACCGGCTGCACCGGCGCGATCGCCTCCGGAGAACGGTTGCCGTCAGGCGAGTTCGCGGAGGATTTCCTCGCGCAGGACCCGGCCAATGTAGGCGGCTTCGGATTTCTTGAAAAGCACGCCCAGCGGGATTGCGATCAGGCGCTCGGCGAGATCGTGCGTGCGCGGGAAGTCCTCGGGGCGGTATCCGGGTGCCGGCCAGGTTTCAAAATGCTGGAACGGTCCGCGGCTGCCTGCGTGGGTGGAGCGGTTTTTCACGTACTCGCGCGCCGTCTGGGCGTAGGTTCCCGTATGAGGCGTCAGCGTGATGCCCCGCTCTCCCGCCCGGGCCCGCACGGCACGGGCCTGATCGGCTGTGGGCATGAAGAGATAGGTCTCGAAACCGATGTCGCCCTTCGGATCCGGTATCCGCCGCCAAGCAATGCCTGGAATCTCCCCGATCTGCGCGCGCATGGCGTCGCGCAAGGCTCGAACCTTCCGGATCATCGGGGCCACCCGCGCGAGCTGGGCGAGGGCGACGGCCGCGGTCATCTCACTCATGCGGAAATTGCTGCCCGGGAACATCGGCTCCCGGCCCGGGGTGCGCGCCTGATGCTCAGTCCGATACAGGCCGAGATCGCTCATGCGCACGGCGCGTTCGTAGAGTTTCGCGGAACGCGTGAGCACCATGCCTCCCTCGCCGGTGGTCACCACCTTGCGCTGCTGGAAACTGCAGATGGCGATGTCGCCCAGCGAGCCGACGGGCTTCCCCTTGTAGGTCGTCCCGAGGCTCTCGGCATTGTCCTCAAGCACCCAGAGGCCCCGCGCCTTGGCCAGCCGAATGATCGGAGCGAGGTCGGCGGGCACACCCTGGTAGTGAACCACCAATACACCGCGGGTGCGCGGCGTCGTCAGCCGCTCGATCTCACTCGGATCAAGATTGAGGGTGTCATCGACCTCGGCGAGCACCGGCTGCCCGCCCACGCGCACGATCGCGGAAAAGCAGGAGACCCAGCTCCACACGGGAATGATCACCTCGTCACCCGGTCCGACCCCAAGCGCGCCGAGCGCAACTTCGAGTGCCGCCGTGCCGCTGCTGACGCCGAGAGCGTAGGGCACATCGTGCATCTTCTCGCCCTCGCGTTCCACGCGGGAGGCAAAGCTGTTCGGGTAGGGCGCATTGCCGACCCCGTAGTAGCGGAACAACGTCTGTCCGCGAAGAACCTGGGTGACGTTGCGCAGCTCGGCCGCGCCGATCAGGCATTCGCCGAGCCCCATCGGCGGCAACGGACGGGAAAGGGGGGAGCGAGATGATTTGGACATAGGAAAAACGGGGGGGAAATTGGGTCATGCTCGGCCCAGCCTAAGCCAGGCGCAGCAGGCGTCGCGCATTCGACCAGAGAAGCTTGCCCAGGACATCAGCCGGCAGATCGAGACCTTCGATGAAGGCCAGATGATCCGCACCATATTTGTCGCGGCCGAAGACGACCTTGTCCTGAAATTCGACCAGAAAGCGGCGGGTCCGCGACGGATCGCGGTTCAAGGCGATCAAACCGGACCTCGCGGAGATGTCGGCTACGAGGTTGTCGTAACGTCGCAGCATCGCCTGCAGCCGGCCCTCGCCGGTTGCCGGACCATCGGGATACTGCTCGGGGCGCCCGGGCGCATCGGCGTCGAACTCGCGCCAGAAGCCCGGGGCGTGGCCGATGAACGTCGTTCCGGGGCAGGCCCGCAGGGTGCGTTCGAGGGCCTCGATGTCGCCCCCGAACCAGACGCGCTGCAGCTTCGGATTTCCCGCGAGGTAGGGCACGTCGAGGTGGAGGAGCACCGCCTGGCCGAGTTCGCCGGCCATCTTGAAGACCTCGAGTGATCGCGGATCGTCGAGCGGCAGGGTGAACTTCCACTCGCCGCAGAGGCGCACGCCGTACATCTCGGTCGCTGATCGCAGCATCTGCGGCGCGCCCGGCCAGAGCGGGTGAGGGCAGTATCCGAGGTGGAGTCGTTTTGGATGCAGATCGACCGCCTTGAGCAGGTCGGACAGCGGCAGGCCGGCGTGCGTGCCATCGGGAAGAACCTGCGTGGAGTTGAAGAACTCCGGCTCGACCGTATGCTGCTCGAAAGGGCCCACCTGCCAGGTCATGAGCAGGGCCTCGGCGATGCCATGGGCATCGAGGTCGTCCATCAGGCCCTGAATTCCACGCCCACCCCAAAGCACATGCTGGTGGAGATCAAGGATCGGGCCGGGGTGATTTTTCATCGGGTGAGAGGGGGACGGAACCTGGCGAGCACAAGACTGGAGCAATAACCCACGACCAGGCTGATGCCAATCGTGGTGGCCTGCATGAGGATCGGGCTGACCACCCGCACGAGATAGAAGGAGGCGACCGCGCTCACCGCGGTGCCGATGAGCACGCCGTCCCAGCGGGCGCGGCGGGTGAGCAGACCAAGACCGTAGGCGGCCGCGAAGCCACCGCCGAAGACGGCGAAGGCCTGCATGCCGAAATCGAGCAGGGAGCCGATTTCCAACAGGGACACCCCTACGCCGAACGCGGTGGCGATCGCGCCGATGGTCAGCACCAGGCCCCGGTTGGAGATGCGGTGGCGCACGCCGGCGAAGACGTCGAATCGGTCGAGAAAGTCCACCCGCACAAGCGTCGACAGGGAGCTGATCCCACTGCTCAGCGTCGACATCGACGCCGCCAGGATGGCCGCGATCAGCAGCCCGGCGAGGCCCGCGGGCATCTCCCAGGCGATGAACAGCGGAAAAACCGAGTCGTTGGACACGGTGGGCACGAAACGTTCCGGATGGGCCCGATAGAAGAGGAACAGCGCAGAACCGATCATGAAGAAGGTGGTCGCGCCGGGGATGACCAGCGCGGCCATGAAGATGACCGACCCACGGGCGTGCGCCTCGTTGCGCGTGGCAAAGACACGCTGCATCAGCATCTGGTCCTTTGGCCACGTCAGCACATTGAACACCTCGAGCAGCAGAAAGGCCCAGAGCGTCGGCTGCACGATGCTGAAATCGAGGCTGAACGTCTTGGTTTTGCCGAGCGCCGACGCCTCCCGCAGCATGCCAGGGATGTCGGTGCCGATGAGCTCACAGATCCACCAGCCTCCGACCATCGCACCGCCCAGCATGATGAAGCACTGCACCAAGTCGGTCCACACCACCGCTCGAAAACCGCCGACCATGGTGTAGATCGTCGTCAACACACCAATGATCACGACCCCCGCGAAGGGCGGCAAGCCGAGCATCTGCTGCATCACCAGTGCCGGCAGCAAAATCACCACCGCCTGCTTGCCGACCAGATTGTAGAGAATCGTCACACCACTGCTGAAAATCCGCAGCGAGGGATGAAACCGGGTCTCAAGGTACTCGTAAACCGAGACCAGGTTCATCCGGCGCAGACGCGGAATCAACACCACCGCCGCGATCGTCGTGCCCACCAGGGTCACGTAGTTGTAGGCCATGTACTGCCAGTTCGTCGCGAAGGACTTGGCCGGCACAGAAACGAAGCTGATCGCGCTCGTCGCCGTCGCGTACAGCGTCGCTCCGCCGACGAACCAGTTGAGTTCCCGGTCAGCGAGAAAGTAGTCCGCCGTGGACGTGGTGCCGCCCCGGGCGCACCAGAGTCCGATTCCCAGCATCGCCGCGAGGTAGAGCACGACCACCACCACATCGAGGGACCGAACCGGAGGTGACGGAACCGTGATCTCGTGGCGGCGAACCGCTGACGTCGCGCCGTCGCCGGTCTTTTCCAGAAGAATTGCGCCCTGCCAAAGGACCCGGGCTTCCGGGGAGGACGCCTCGAGCCGATCGATCACATGCCAGCGCTCGGTGATCAGATTGTAGCTCGCGACCACCCACCGCGCGCCGGATCCGGTGATTTCGCGCCCCGACACCAACAAGCAAGACTGACTGGCACGACCGAGCACCGCACCACGCAACGGTTCAGGCAACGCCACGGACCCGGACACGGAGCCGGTGCTGCGACGCAACAGGGATTCAGCGAGCGGTCCGCCGACCAGTTCCCACGACTCCCCGCCGGGCAACGAAAGGCTGACGGGCGAGAGGCCGGCGCGCTCGGCGGACTCCCACTCGGCAGCCGTCGCCGCAACGCTCCGCAGGCTGACGAGCGCCTCGCCGCCGGCGGAACGACCCGGGGTGCAAACCGCGACTGCGGCGAGCAACCAGAGCAACCGGATCAGAGAGAAAAACCGACAACGCATGGGGCACCGGACGGTTATCGGCCCATCCCCACGCCGCAACCCCCGAGGAATTGAACCGTTCGATCAAACGCCATTCCGCGTGAGTGGTTTCGCCCTCACCGTTGGACCATCCACCCAGGTGCCCTCGATCGAAATCGTTTTGGGATGCTCGGGCAGCCCCCGCTCACTCCGTTGAATTTGCGCTACCACGGACTCGACCGTCGCCGCCCCAAGTTGTTTGGGCCGAAGATCGAGTCCCGCAGACGGATGGGGCTCCTGCGTGGTATTCAGATTGAAGAAACCCACATCGTCAGGGACGCGCAGGTTCCGCCCCGCGAGCCAATCGATCACGATCGGATGATGGCCGACAATCACGTCCGGCCGATACTGGTCAAACCAAGCGAGGAAACTCTCCCGCTCCAACGCATCGGTCAGCAATGGCGGGACGCGGTCCTGCGACGCAATCAACTGGTGATAACTCATGAGCGCGCCCGTCCACTTATAGAGGATGCGCTTCTCGGCGGTGCGTCTCACGTAGAGACCGACCCGGCAATACCCGAGCTGACGAAGTTTTTCGACCGAGTGGATCAAAGCGGCGTGGTGATCCGGGCAGATCGTATGCAACACCGGGCGAGTGAGGCAGTAGTCCAAACGCACCGCGGAGAGTCCGGACCAGTCCACTTCCGACCAGTCTTGGGGCTCCTCGAAAGGCATGACGAACACGCCCTGAATACCACGGGTCAAAAGCACCGTGTTGAGTCGGCGGAAGGAGAGCTGCTTTTCGCCAACCCAGAACACCTCCAAGCGAAACCCCAGCTCTTCGGCGCGCTGAGTGGCACCTTGCAGCACGGCTTCCTGAAAGCGGGCGCGCAGTGGGTTGGGCTGCTCCGGAGAATTGAGCGCCGCAATCACACCTCGACAACCCTGCAACTGACGTCGCCTGAGATCAGCCATCACTCTACCGACCAAAGGATTATGAACATATCCTGCGGCCTTCGCCGCTTTCTGGACACGCTGCCGGGTCTCCGGCTTGACCCGCGGACTGTCGCGCAAGGCTTCCGAAACCGTCGCGGCGGAAAGACCCAATTCCGCGGCCAACGTTCTGAGGGTGGGAAAGGCTCGCATTCCCGACGAGGAAGGAGAGGGAATCTAGCCGGCGCAACAATCTAACGGTTCGATCATAGGAACGTTAGACTCCCTTCAATGGGACGGTCTTAACCCTACAGCTCCGAACACTCACCCTTCGACCGTCGTTCTTTCATTCTCATTTGAGTGTTATCGGCCTCCGACGTTTCCCGCCCCCCTTTTGTTCGCAGTCACCATCAAACTCAGCCCCATGAAACTAAAGTACCTGACAACCCTCGCGGCTCTCGCAGCCGCATCCGTCCACGCGCAGACCGCGCCTGCGGCGACCAGCAACAAATCCGCGTCATCCGAAAACGTCATCAAGCTTTCGGAATTCAACGTTTCAGCCGAACGGGCCACCGGGTACCGTGCCCAAAGCGCGATCACCGCGACCGGCTTTGGTTCCAACATCATTGACACCCCCGTGGTGATCAACGTGCTCACCAACGAATTCGTCCAGGACGTCGGCGGCAGCCTCCAGAGCGACGTCCTGCGCTACGTGCCGGGCATCGTGACCAACCCGAATTACGAGTCCTACATCAACATCCGCGGCTTCGCGGGCCTGCAGTCGTATCGCAACGGCCAGTACCGCCGCCAGCTCTACTCCACGTGGGGCATGGACCGCATCGAGGTCATCAAAGGTTCGTCCTCCATCTTCTTCGGCCTTGTCCGTCCGGGCGGCGTGGTCAACTACATCACCAAGAAAGCCGAGTTCGGCACCAGCGGCGGTGACGCCCGCGTTTCGTTCGGGAGCTGGGACTTCAAGAAGGCCGAGGTGAACTACAACCTCGGTTTCGATAAGGTCGCGTTCCGCTTCGGTGCCGGCGGCATCGATGCCGGCGGCTGGCGCGCGGACGACTTCAAGAACGAACACTATCTGGGCGGTTCCATCGTCTGGCAGGTGTTCAACGATGGTTTGCTGACGGTCGACCTCGAGACGGTCCGCCGCGTCAATCAGGACCGTGAGTCCGCTGCCGTCCTCCGCACCAACTCCCGCTACTTCGGCAATCCCGCGGCGATCGCGAGCGGGCTCGCGCCCCGCGCCTGGCTGAACGCCAATGGTTTCGCCAGCGTACCGACGTTCGACATCTTCGCTCCGGTCTTCGGCGGGGGCGACCCCTACGGTGCCGACGTGACCATGGGCAAGGAAACCTACTCCTTCTACCAGTCCTACACAGTCGACCTCGACTACACCCAGAAGATTGGCGACAACCTCGTTTACCAGCTCCAGGGGAACTTCGCGATCGACGATTTCGAGATCCTGCGCTCGATCGGTGGCGACCAGGAGCCGTTCGCCAACGGCACGGTCCGTTTCCGGTTCGGCAATTTCGCGAACTACCGCGATTCCTACAACTTCGACAACAAGTTCACCTACCGCTTCAACCTCGGCGAGACCAGCCATACGCTTTCTTTCGGTCAGGAGTCCCAGCGCGTCTATCAGGACACGCCAGGCTGGTTCGACCCCGCCGGCCGCTTCCAGGACGGACGCTACACCGCATTTGCCGTCTGGAACCCACGGACTCAGCCTGTGCGCAATGCGGCACAGGAGCGCAGCGCCAGTCCCGAGACCTGGAACATTTACCGCCGCCGGGCGGAAAAGCTGATCGGCTACTATGCCGGGCTTCAGTCCGAGTTCCTCGACGGTCGGCTCCGCACGATCGTCGGCGGCCGACGCAACGAGTATTCCCGCAATAGCTACTACGAGCGCTCGGTGACCAACCCCGAGGGGGCGACGCCCAAAGCCAAGGCCGACACCCCACTCTACGGTGCGCTCTTCAAGGTCACCCCCGAGATCTCCGTCTTCGCCACGTACTCGGAGTCCCTTGAGCCGCAGCTCGGTGCCGACGCCGACGGCCGTGGTCTCGATCCGGTGACGGGCAAGGGCTATGACATCGGCGTGAAGACCTCACTGCTGGAGGGCCGGCTCGCCGGTTCAGTCTCGCTCTATGGCATCAAACGCGAGGATATCTCCTCCCGCGACTTCACTCGCGAAGTCTCCAGCGGCCGCCAGCCATTCTTCATCTTTGGTGATGCGGAAGAGTCCAACGGCATCGAAGTCGATCTGTCCTACAACCCGCAGCGGAACTGGCAGCTCATGATCGGCTACACCCACGCGACAAAGTCCGAAACGGTCGCTTCAACCACCCCGGCCCGGGTTGGCCTGCCTCTCGGTGCCTTCCCCAAGGATGTCCTCTCGCTCTGGACCAAGTACGATATTCAGTCGGGCGCCCTCAAGGGCTGGTCCTTTGGCGGCGGACTGCGCGACAGCTCGTCCGTGATCTTCGTGGCCGACCAGAACCTGACCGCCAAGATGCCCTCTTACACGACTGTGGACTTGCTCGCACAGTACCACTTCAAGATGGGTGACCGTGACGTCACGGCGCAATTGAACGTCAAGAACGCATTCGATGAAGAGTACCGCGAGGGCAGCTTCGGGGCCTTCGGCGACCCGCGTAACTTCCTCCTCTCGCTGAGCACGAAGTTCTGATTCAAACTCTCGTTTGTCGGTTGGTGAAAAGCGGGACGCTTCGGCGTCCCGCTTTTTTTGGGGCTCATTCCGACCGACGCCCGTCCCTTCTTCTCTTCCGCGCCATCCGTTCCCTTCATGCGCTTGCGCCCCCTTTTCCAGGCTTTGCCCGTCCTTCTCGCTCTCGGCACCACTGCCGGCGGCACGACACCCGCACGCAATCCTATGCGGAGGAGCCGCTGCCAAAGACTGCCGCAACCCATCGCATGCGGATGAACCCCCGGGGCCGCTCACCCGGAAACTTTGTCCTCGAAGCCCGCATTGAACTTGCGGTCACCTTGGGCCGGGCCGACCGCCGCTGGTCTCCGCCCAAGGAAGGCGAGGTCTCCAGTCTCGGCATTGTCCATACCGATCTGGATGGCGGGGACTACGGCGGGCACCTGCTGATTCACGGCAGCGGCGATGCCGACGCGACGTGGACGCCCATCCGGCTCACCGGACCGATCAACCCGATTCTGCGAAAGGCCGACTGAGATCCTCGCTCACCGAAACATCGCCGCCATCTTCTCAAAATAGCACCCTCGATGATAGGCTGCGAGGTACTCCAGCTCTTCCGAGCTGAGCTCGTGGAGCCATTTCCGCCGGGCCGGCGCGGGAAGGGGCCGAAGCCCGGCAAGAGGGCAATCGACGGGGTTGCCGCCGCCGGCGGGACATCCCTTGGACAGCTCGACCGCCACCCTTTCCAGTCGATCGTGGCGCGCGGATACAGTCTCCAGCCGATTTCTCGTGGTACTCATGGGGTTCCTTGCTTGGGGGTTTGGACCCAGACGGTAGCAGAAAACGCCCGTCATGGCTGCGCAGATCTTGGTTTATTCCCGGAAATCATGAACAGAGCCCCGCCTTCATTGCAAAGCACCTGCCCCCGCGACGCAACGATCAGTCAATCTGACAAACCCCACCAGATCTGCTTCTAACCTGCGTAACTGACGGATAAATACCATCTAATGGTTGCTTGGACCTCCTGTACTAGCAGGGGGAGATCCATCATGAGGGTTGTCCCTACCGCCAGCCTGGGGTATTTTCTTCATCAGCAAGATCAGTCTCCCGGATCGGCTCACTGTCCGGGCGCCAGCGACTCCGGAAGTCGATGACGCGGTTCTCCAACGCGCTCAAATACGATGAAAAACAACCGCTCTTCCCGTTCACGGCTCGGGCTCTTCCTGATTGCCGTCCTCAGTCCTCTCTTTCTCGCCACCGAGTGTGACTGGGACTGGGCCCTGCTCGGGCCGATCCCCATCACCACCGGACCCATCAGCGGCGAGGGGGCGTCCCCCAACGTATCCGCCGCCGATCCCGATGATGACGGCTCGATCGGGAAGTCCGGGGCCGATCCGATTGACTTCGCGACCGGGGCCCAAGTCTGCCAGCGCACCTTGCTGTCGCTGCACGGAGCCCGGCCGCTTGCGTTCACCCTGCGCTACTATTCGCTCAAGCCGGTGGCGGGCGTGGTCGGCCGCGGGTGGGAGCACAATCACGATGCGCGTCTCGATCCGGCTTCTCCAACGGCCCCCAGGATCTGGTGGTCCGCCGCGCGCAGCAACGGTTTCACCGGCAGCGGCTCTTCGTTTGCCTCAACGGATCCGGCCATGGCGTTCGCCACGTTGGTCAAGGCCGCGGACGGCACTTACCTGCTGACCCTGAAGGACCGCTCCTCGTGGAAGTTCTCCACCACCGGGGCGCTCGTCGAACAGCGGGACGCCGAGGGACAGGCTCTGCTCTACACGACCAACGCCCAGGCAAAGGTCACACGGATCACCGAGGCCGCCAGCTCCCGCACCATCGACCTGGCCTACGACGCCTCCAACCGAGTGACCACCGTCGCCGACTCCTCAGGACGTCACTCCACGCTGGCCTACAGTGGCGCCGGCGACCTCACCAGTTTCACCGATGCCGCCGGCCACCGCATCACCTTTACCTACAGCCCGGAAGGGCGCGCGCTCAAGTCGGTCGATGCCGAGGGTCGGACGCTGTTCGAGAACACCTACGATGTATCCGGACGTGTCACCCGGCAGGACGACGGGCGCACCGACAACGACGCGGTGGAGCTCACTTACGACGAATCCAGCCAGGCCGGTGTCGTCGTCGCCAGTGTCACCAATCGGGCCGGCGCGGTCACCGAATACGCCCATGATGCCCTCTATCGCCTGCGCGGGATCATCCGGGGCATAGCCGTCGACGATGCCGCCGCCGCCCAGCTGGCGGCCGAGTTCGCGGACGCCGGGCGCCCCGGCATTGCGAGCGCCACCTCGCGCGACTGGGCGAGTCGGCTGCGGACGATCCTGGCCGACCAGTCCGGCATCCAGCCGGCCTCCCAGAACGTGCAGGAGGCCACGTATTTCGTCTACGAGAACGGCGTCCTCACGAAGGTCGTCGACCCCACCGCCCGCAACACCCTCTACGCCTACGATGCCCGCGGAAATCTGACGCAGCTGACCGATCGCGCGGGCGGCATTTGGACGATGACGTATGACACCCGCGACAACGTTCTCTCATCGACCAACCCCACCGGCAACCTCACCCGCTACACCTATGACAGCGGCAATCACGTGCTCACGCGGACCGATCCCACCGGGCTGGTCGAGACCTGCACCTACACCGCACAGGGACGACTGGCCACCTCCACGCAATCCGGGCTGGGCACAACCGCGTACGGGTACACGGCCGGCCTCCTAACCTCGATCGCCCGCCCGGGAGGGGTCACGACGACCTTCACCTACGACTCGGTCGGACGGCCGGCATCGATCAAGACGGGCTCGAGTGGCGCGGTGACCATCGTCTACGACGCCAACGACCGTGTGCAGGAACTGGGTCTGCCGGGCGGCGGAAAGCGCACGTTCGCCTATGACAGCCGCAGCGCCCTCACGCGGATGACCAACGCACTCGGCCAAACGACCACGTTCGGCTACGACGGCAATGGCAACCGGATCACCACGACGCATCCCCACGGCCTCAAGGTGGAGGCGACCTACGACGATGAGGATTTCCTTCGCACGATTGGTCCGGCCGGCGGGCCGCAGGTCACCTTTGTACGCGACAATCAGGGCCGGCTCGAAGCGATGCAGGACCCGCGCGCGGGCCGCACCGCATTCTCCTATGACGTCCGCGGCGATCTCGTTCGCGCGACCGACCCAGCCACCAAACAGATGCGCACCAGCTACGACGCGCTCGGGCGCCCGGTCACGGTGACCAACGCTCGCGGCCAGGCGTTCACGATCACCCGGGACACCGCCGGACGGACGACGCGTCTCGCCGGGCCCGGCAGCACCTCCGACTTCGCCCAGGATGCAGCCGGTCGGATCACACGCGTGACGGACGGCACGGACATTCTTCAGATCAGCTACGGCCCGCACGGCAACCCGGTGCGGATCACCTATCCCGACACCCAGCAAACCAACGTCGGCTACGATGCCGCCGGACATCTCGCGAGCCTTGCGTACGGCGGCGAAACCGTCGCCTACACCTACAACGACCGCGACCTGCTCGCGCGGGTCGCGTGGAGCGGAGGCTCGCTGGATCTGACCTACGACGCCGCGGACAATCTCGTCCGGACCGACCGGGCGAACGCGGTCGCCACCCAGATGACGTACAACGCGGAGAGCCAGCTCGTGCGCCTGGTTCACACCGGCGGCGCAGCCACCTTCACCGATCTCGCCTACACGCTGGATGCCGTCGGGTGCGTCAGCCGCGTCGACGGGCTGTGGCCGCTGGAGGCCTCACCCGCAGTGGGCAGCTCGACGGCCGCCTACGCGACCACGAACCAGCTCACCCAGACCGCCGGCACCGCCTGTACGTCGGACGATGACGGCAATCTGCTCGGAGGCCCCGCCTGGCGTTACAACGCGGCCTACGATGCGTGCAACCGGCTGGTCTCGCTGACCCAAGGCGGCAAGACGACAACCTACGCGTACAACGGTCTCGGCTGGCGGACAAAGGCGACTTCCGGAGGCACCACCACGCGCTGGCATCACGACACCGACGGCCGGCTGCTCTACGAAACCAACGCCGTGGGTCAGGTTTTGACCGTCAACATCTGGGCGAATCAGCGGGTTGTTGCCACCGGCACACCGGCCGCCGGCTACGGCTACCTTCACGCCGACCGTAACGGCAACGTGCTTGCCGTGACCAGCCGTACGGGCGACATCGTGGCCGCGTACGCCTACGCACCCTTCGGCGAGGTGCTCAAGCGCACCGGCACTTGGCGCAACCCCTTCACCTTCGTGGGCGAATTCGGCGTCATGGAGGAGAGCTCGGGCGTGTTCTTCATGTCCCGCCGACACTACGACGCGACCGCCGGACGGTTCCTCCAACGGGATCCCATCGGCCACAATGGCGGAGCAAATCTCTACGCCTACGCGGGCAACGACCCCGCCACCCGCATCGATCCGTGGGGGTTGGGCGGATTGGCCGGATGGACGGTCACGACCGACGGCGCGGTGCTTCCCCCAGGCTCGCAAAATGGTCTTTTCCCCGGGGACACCGGCAGCACCGCCGCACCCCCCGGCGGCGCCTTTGTCGAGGGTGTGAAGGCCGCGGATCAGATCCTCGGACCCGCCATCGGTTTCCATCCCGTCGCCGGCCCGATCTACTCCATCGGCAAAGGCGCGGTCCAGATCCTCAACGGCGACACTGCCGACGGTGCCCGCACGATTGCCACCGGACTCACCGGGATGGCAGGCAACGTCAGCGACCTCCTGCTCAACGGTCGGCGCAATCCGAATCTCGATGACGGCTTGGACAAGGTGCGCCAGCGCGCGAAGAAGGGCGATCCGGAGGCGCTGGAAACGCTCTGCGACCGCACGGGAAAGAACATGAACCAAGTGATGGAAGAGTTGGGCATGACCCCTCCAGGCAAACCCCGTGGCACCAAGAAACCCATCTGACGCCGCCTTCACCATGAAAACACTTTCACTGATTCTCGCCGTCCTGACCACCGTGCTGACCGCCTCCGCGGCGGTTTATACCCGCGACAACGCGGGTCGCATCATCAAAGCGACCGCGCCCGGCGGCCGCATCATCACCTACACCTACGATGCCGCCGGCAACCGGACAGCCATGGCCGTGACCAATGCCATGAAGGTCACGACCCCTCCGGCGGCCCGCGTGGTCAGCGCGGGCAGCGCCGCGTCACTGTCCGTCGCGGCCACCGCTTCCGCACCCGTCACCGTTCAGTGGTTACGCGAAGGTGTGACGGTCAGCGGGGCCACCGGCACCACCCTCGCCTTCGCGGCGGTTGAACCGGCGAATGCGGGGCTTTACAGCGCGGCTCTGACCGCCGACGGAGCCCGGATGGAAACCGAGCCGGTGCTGGTCGCCCCGCTGATCACGACGAAAGTCCGGGGCGACGGACAATCGTTGCCGGAGTGGCAGGATATCCGCCATCCCAACGGGAATGTTTACGACCAGGTGCTGCTCACCGGAGCGGCCTGCACCGTGACCGCCGATCCGGGACAAGTGACGCGCCTGTCGTTCATCGATCTCAACGATGACATCGTCCAAGTGGAGTTTTCCGGCCCCGGATCCCTCACGGTCCGCCTCGGGCAGGCAACCGGCCCGGCTGGGCCGCTGAAGTACAATCAGGCGGTGACGTACATGAAGGGCCACGCCTCCTTCTACCTCGCCGGTGCCGACGCCACGACCAACGTCTCCGCCTTCTCCGTCGGCCAGGGCAACGCGGTGATTCCGGCCGGCCGCCTGCTGCAGCTCGGATATACCCAGGCGCAGATCGATTCCGCCGGGATCACCACGGGCGTCATGCCCCTCGAGCGGATTCCGGCGGCGATGGGCGGCAACGGCGTCGACACCTATGTTTCGCGAAATCAGGCGTCCGGCCTCTTCAAGGCCGGGGAGGCCTACGACAACACCGCGGACTTTGCGGTGCTGGCACTGCAGGCCACGGGGAACCGCTTTGCGGGTATCCGATTCGGCAATGCGGCTGCGTCCGGCGTTGTCGGGTTGGCCGGACTCCACGCACCCGGTGTGGCGATTGAAGGGCCCTGCTATTTCAACGACCTCAACGCGTTCGATGCCGCCCGCCCGATGCTCTGGTGCCGCTCCGTGGCCGAGATCTGGATCACAGGCGGCGACCTCTGGCAGCCGAACAATCGCGGCGTGGCGGTCGACGGCCTGACGCGTCTGCTGATGAAGCCCGGCACCAGCTCCGCGGGGCAGTTTCTTGCCGCCCAGACAGCCAAGGGTCGGCTGGAGCGAGCCGAGGTGGATGTTTCAGCCTCGGTGGTGGTCAATCCGTGAGTCTGCCCGCCGCGCCCTGACAGGGTGCTCCACCGAGGGCGAACGCCATACTGGTATTGGTCGACAATCTCGACAAGCCTCGCACCCCTACGGTTGAAGCGGTGAAGAGGGCTCGAGCGTTCAAGAGAAATAGATGAAAAGCATCGGGGAAAATGGATGGAGATTGAGATGGAGATCTCAAAGAATATCTCGTGGAAATGAACCGACGTAAATTTCTCAGCCAGGCCGGTCTGGCCGGGCTGGCTTCAGCAACACCCTGGCAACTTTCGGCTGCGGAAAGACCAACGATATCGCCTGCGACCACAAGTGACCCGCAAATCGTGCCAACGCCGCAGCAAAAGGCCTGGATGGATTTGAAATTTGGCATGTTCATCCATTTCGGGATAAACACTTACTACGACAAAGAGTGGAGCGATGGAACTCTGGATCCAAGAGCCTTCAATCCTGAACAATTGGATACCGACCAATGGTGCCGGACCGCGGTCGATGCGGGAATGAAATACATCGTGCTCATCACCAAGCATCACGATGGCTTCTGCCTGTGGCCGAGCAAACACACGGCCTATTCGGTGGCTTCGTCGCCGTGGAAGGGAGACCTGGTGGCGGAAGTGGCCGATTCGGCGGCCAAATATGGTCTGAAACTGGGACTTTACTATTCGTTGTGGGACCGAAACCAAAAGCTGCACGATACCAATGAACTGGCTTATGTTGACTGGATGAAACAACAACTGGAGGAACTGCTCACCCTCTACGGCGAGGTGGTGGAATTATGGTTCGATGGTTTTTGGAAAAAGCAGAACCATGGCTGGATCAAGAAGCAGGAAATCACCGGCGAAGCCGGGTTTCAGGAAAAAAACCACGAACGCGACCTGGCCTTTATACATGCCTGGCGAATGGAAGGCGCATTCCGCTGGCAGATGGATCACCTGTACCCGTTCATCAAAAGCCTTCAACCCAATTGCCTGGTGATGAACAATGCGACCGCATCCTATCCGGGAGTGCCTTTGCATCCGGTTGATATCCGAAGCGGCGAGAAATATACCAATCCCAACAAGAACGATATAAAGGTGTGGAACTGGCTCAATGGCAGGGTTTACCTTCCTTTGCAGATCGAAACCACGATGTCGGTGAGTGGGAACGCCCAGTTTAAATCGGGCAACTGGTTTTGGCACGAGTGGGACCACTCGGTGGCTTCGAAGGACACCCTCATGAATTACCTGAACGTTTCGCGGCAAATGGAAGCCAACCTGCTGCTGAACTGTGGCCCGATGGCCAGTGGAAAACTTCGTCCCGAAGACGAAAACGTGTTGAAATCGCTGTAATTCCGCCTGGGTGAACCCGTCGAAAAATCCTCTTCAGCCACTCCGATGATTAGCGCGGGTGGTCGCTAATGGGTTACTCCCAGGATTTTGGTAGACACGGGATTCCACCTCTGCAACACGGGTTGCTCTTGCATGCACCTTGCCTTGGCTGCGCTTTACGCTCCGCCCTCCTAAAACAAAAGCCCCTGACGCGCGGCAGCCAGTCCTCACTTGTGCCTGTGGCCAGATCCTCCTTGATAAACGCCTCGCATCCATCCACCTCGCCGCATGAACTTGATCCAGCAGGTAAGACAGGCCGGAGTCGTCGGTGCCGGCGGGGGCGGTTTTCCCACGCACGTCAAGCTTGCGGGCAAGGCCGATACAGTGATTGCCAATGGCGCGGAGTGCCGAGCCGCTGCTGCACAAGGATGCCACGGTGATGGAGCGTCAGGCTGCCGAAATGGTGAAAGGCATGCAACTCGCCATGGAGGCCGTCGGGGCCGCCACCGGCGTCGTCGGCATCAAGGCAAAGAACACGCATGCCGTGGAGGCGGTCAAGGCAGCGTGTGACGGCACGGCGGTGCGCATTCATCTGCTCGGCGATTACTATCCCGCGGGCGATGAATACGATCTCGTCTACGAGGTCACCGGCCGGCTCATTCCGCCGGGCGGCATTCCACTGCAGGTCGGTGCGGTCGTCTGCAACGTCGAGACCTTCGTCAACCTCACCGCAGCGGCCGAGAGCCGTCCCGTCACGCACAAGACCCTCACGATCGCGGGCGCCGTGCGGGAACCGCTGACGCTCACGGTGCCCCTCGGGACGAGTTTGCGCGACTGCATCGAAGCCGCCGGCGGCACCACGGTGGCCGATCCGGAGCTGTGCATCGGCGGAATGATGATGGGCGAGACCACGGGCGAGCTGGACCGGCCCGTCATCAAGACGACCGGGGCGTCATCGTGCTGGCACGCAACCACCGGGTGGTTGAACGCAAGCTTCGGCCGCCCGCCGTCCAGAATGCCATCGGCAAGTCTGCGTGCGACCAGTGCCGCTATTGCACGGAGCTTTGCCCGCGCTACCTGCTCGGCTATGCCGTTGAACCGCACCAGGTCATGCGCAGCCTGGCGTTCACCGCGACGGGCGCCGCCCACTGGAATCAGTGGGCGGCCATGTGCTGCGCGTGCGGCCTGTGCACGCTCTACGCCTGTCCGGAGGAGCTTTTTCCCAAGGAGGCGTGCGATCAGTCCAAAGCGGAGATGAAGAAGGCGAGTGTGAAGTGGGCGGGCCCGACCACGGTCAAGCCTCACCCGATGCGCGAGGACCGACGCCTTCCGATCAAGACGCTGATGAAGAAACTCCATATCGAGCAGTACGACAACCCCGCGCATTGGAGGGACATCGTGATTTCACCCAGCCGGGTGGTACTGCCGCTCAAGCAGAGTGCCGGCTCCGCCGGCAGCCCCCTCGTCCGGACCGGCGAACGTGGCGGTGCAGGCCCCGGATGCGAGAGCCGGACGTGCGGTTCCTGCGTTCTTTAGCGTTCTGTCAAAGGGAGCGGAGAAAAAGACAACCGATGCGAAGCCGCCGCGGTGGAATGCAACTACTCTTCGACATGAACACGGTGCACCCGTTCAGCGAATCTTTGTCGCAAAGGTCGCGAAACGCACCGTCTGCCATGTGCGTTCATGTCCAGGTCCCGCCAGCGATCCGAAGCGGTGGCGCCCGCCGCAAACAACGAGGGTTCATCAAGGCCCCTTGATCGCAGCGCCTCCGGCCAGAATCTCGTTCTCCACCCGTGATTTCCCAGATGTACCTCCTCATCTCCCGCGCCCCCCCGGCAGTACCCCCAATCTTCTCTCGAGAACGATGAAAGCCTTGATCTCGAAAAAACACCTCGGCTCGTTCTTCTTCATGTTGACCTTGGCCGCAAGCCAAGGCTTCGGTTCGACGCCCTCGGTCGCCGACGACGACGTGGCTTCATTAAAACAACAGAACGCCGAATTGCGGCAACGGCTCGAGACCGTTGAGAGGGACCTCGCCGCGATCAAGAAGCTGATGATGCCCACCGCCAGCGCCGCCGTCGCGCCGACTGCGCCTGCGCCCGCCGCCCCCGCCTTCACCCCCGCGGAGACCGAAAAGCTCAAAGCCCTTGCGAGCCTCAAAGGCAAACCGATGCGCTCCAGCTTGGATTTCAACTTTTACGGTTACGTGAAGGTTGACGCCGCGTACGACGACTCCCGTTTTTCTCTCGGCAACTTCGCCCGCTGGGCCGAATCGGAAAGCGTGCTCAACAACGACAACCACTTCAACCTGACCGCCAATCAAACCCGGATGGGCGTCGACTTCGCCGGCCCCCCCTCCTCCGACTTTTCTGCCAACGGCAAGATCGAGTATGACCTCTACGGCGCTGGCACGGGCGAAAACAAGCCGGAGCCCATGCTGCGCCATGCGTACGTACGCTTCGATTGGCCAAAGCACAAGCTCGCCTTCATCGCCGGCCAAACCTGGGACATCATCTCACCGCTCAACCCCAACACCGTCAACTACAGCGTCGCATGGTGGCAGGGGAATGTCGGCTACCGTCGTCCTCAACTGCGACTGATCAAGACCGTCGAACTCGCGTCCGACGTGGAGTTCAAGTTCGACGGTGGAATCAGCCGCACGATTACCGGCCGCAAAGCCGTCTTCCGGGAAAGCAATGACCCTGATACCGGCGCCGATTCCGGATATCCCACCTTTGCCGCCCGGGCAGGCTTGAGTTTCCCTGTCAGTGCCAGGCAAGTCGCTTCGATCGGCGTCTCCGGCCACCGCGGAACTGAAGAGATTCACCAGGCCAACCTCGGTGCAAGCGACAACTACGCTACTTGGTCGTTCAACGCGGATCTGCGCCTGCCGCTCTCCCCGACGCTGTTGTTTCAGGCTGAAGTGTTTGCCGGCCGCAATTTCGACTCCCACCTCGGTGGCATCGGCCAGGGCATCAACACCACCTTGAACCGCGAGATCGACACGGTCGGCGGCTGGGCGGCGTTCACCGTCAGTCCCTCGCCGCTGTGGCAGTTCAACTTCGGTGCCAGCGTGGACGATCCGGACGACGCGGACCTGAGTGGAAATACGGATACCACGAAGGATGCCCGGACGAAGAACAGCCTGATCTTCGGCAACGCGTTTTACTCACTCACCACACAGGCGCAGCTGGCTTTCGAACTTGCCTGGCTGCGAACCACCTACAAGGTCAGCACCCCGGGTGAGGGCTGGCGTCAGCAATTCGCGATCACCTACAAATTCTAACCCTGATAACCCCCATGTCTGGACTCGATTTCAAGGCCCCGCAAAGCCGGGAGCAAGAAGACGCAGACGTCGTCGCTTACAACACACGAATCGGTCTGTGGCTGTTTTTCGTGTATGTGGTCTTCTACGGTGGCTTCATGGCCCTGAGCGCCTTCCGCCCGGAACTCATGAGCAAGCCGTTTGCCGGCGGCGCGAATCTCGCGGTCGTCTACGGCTTCGCGCTGATCGGCGCTGCGCTCGTGCTGGCCCTGATCTACATGCGCCTCTGCCGCAAATCCAAGTAAACCCCACCCCATGATTCACGAAACTTCCTGGATCGCGGTACTGGTCTTCCTGATTTTTGCCGGATCGGTCGTCGGCGTCAGCTTCTATCTGGGCTCGCGGGCCAAGTCGGCCAGTGGCTATTTCGCAGCCGGTGGCGGGATCCACTGGTTCGTCAATGGCATCGCGTTTGCCGGCGACTATCTTTCGGCGGCCTCGTTCCTCGGCATTTGCGGCATGATCGCATTTTTCGGTTACGATGGCTTCCTTTACTCCATCGGTTATCTCGCCGGGTGGATTGTGGCGCTGTTCATCATCGCCGAGCCGCTGAAACGCCTCGGACGCTTCACGTTTGCCGACGCGCTCGACAACAAGTTCAACTCCCGCGGCATCAAGCTGGCGGCCGCCATCAGCACCCTGGTCGTGAGTTGCTTCTATTTGATTCCTCAAATGGTCGGTGCCGGCGCGCTGGTGCAACCCCTGCTGGGTTTTCCGCACTATGTGGGTGTGATCGTCGTGGGCTTGATCGTGACCACGATTGTCGCCACCGCCGGCATGGTTTCGACCACCTGGGTCCAGTTCATCAAAGGCAGCATCTTGGTGGTCCTTTGCGCCGTCATCACCATCTTACTTCTGATCCGAGGCGTGACGACCAAGCCTGTGGACAGCAGCGGCAAACCCGTGCAGATTCTTCGGTACGATGTGCCGGCAGCCGAAATCACCGGTGTGGCCGGCAGCACGGTCATCCCCGAAGACGGCGGGTGGATCGCAAAGCCCTACGTGCGCGTCAAGGATTCCTCCGGCCGAGTAGCGGTCTGGCGCAAGGAAGGCGCGTTGCTCTCCGAAGCGCAGACCCTGACCGTGCTGCCAGACGGTCGCAAGCTGGCCAATGGACTTCCTCGAGGCAAAGAGGCGGGCGAAGCGGACCTGCTGCCGGTGGGCTATGCCTCCAAGTTGCCCGGGGGGGTCGAGAAGACTGGATCGCTTGGACCGATTTCGTTTTTGACCACGATGCAGGATAGCGAGGTCATCCTTTGGAGCTCGGAAAGGATCCCCGGAGCCGACGGCAGCACGACCACCGTGTATTATCAGAAGCCTACGACGGGCCAGGATTTCATGGCACCCGGCTCCAGCCCGACCTTCAAGAAAGTGCGCAGTGAGAAATTCTTCGACAAACTCGATTTCCTCTCGCTCATGCTCGCGCTGTTTTGCGGCACCGCGTCGCTCCCGCACATCCTCATCCGGTACTATACCGTCAAAGATCAGCTCAGTGCCCGAAAGAGCACCGTGGTGGGCATCGCCGCCATCGGCTTCTTCTACGTGCTCACGCTCTTCCTCGGCCTCGGTGCGATGACCAGCGGTGCGCTCGATGTCACCGACTCCAACATGTCGGCGCCGTTGCTCGCGCGAAGCATCAACGAGTTGCTCTTCGCGGTGCTCTCGGCCGTGGCCTTCACCACGGTCCTCGGCACGGTCAGCGGCCTGATCATGGCGGCGAGCGGCGCGGTGGCGCACGACCTGATGACCAATTTCCTCAAGATCAAGATGGACGACTTTCAAAAAGTGCGCGCGGCGAAGATCGCCGCCATGGGCGTCGGCGTCCTCGCGATCTGCCTGGGCATCATGTTCCAGAAAATGAACGTCAATTTCCTGGTCGGCTGGGCCTTCAATATCGCGGCTTCCGCCAACCTGCCTGCGCTCATCATTCTGCTCTTCTGGAAACGCACCACCAAACAGGGCATCACCGCCGCCATCATCGTCGGCATGGTTTCCTCGCTGGGCTGGATTCTGCTCAGCGCGCAGGCCTACAAGGACGTCTACGGCATCGATCCGGCCAACGCCATCGTGCCGTTCAGTCAGCCGGCCATCGTCACCATCCCGCTCGGCTTCCTCGTCCTCGTCGTGGTCTCGCTGCTCACCCCGCGGCCTGAGGCGAAGCCGGCGCACGCGACGGGCTGAGCCCCTCAGGTCGTCTTGCCGTGGCCTCCTGGCCGGGTTTCATTTCCGATCTCCCAACGCGCACGGCTGAACTCCACCCCCTGACGGCGACTCCAGGCGAACCTCGATCCGCGGGATCCCGCCGTCCACCCGATCCCTACCCGCTCGGGTCGGCCGGGCAGAGCAGCAGTTTCTTCTCCTCGGTGTCCCAAATCACCAGGCGGTGACGGGGGCCATCGAGGGCATCGCTGACTCCGACAAAACGAGTGCCGACGATGACGGCCTCATGAGCCCGGTGAAAATGTCCAAACGCCCAGGCCCGCGGCTGGTAGCCCAGTTCGCTCCAGAGCCGCGTCAATTCCACCTCGCCGCAATCGTCTGGCGGTCCGGGATCAAAGCCAGAAGCGCGGATGTGCTCAGCGATGCCCGGCTGCATCTCCGCGGTGCTTTGCATGCCGAGGCCGATCCGCGCGGGGCAGGAATGCGTGACAATCAGATCGGGGCGCTCCTGGTTGAACAGGGCGACGGCGTGTTCCCGGTTTCGCTGCAAAATGTAGTTGGGGAAACCACCGAGCCAATCGTGCTTTTGTGGCCGATCCACGTGCAAAGCCCCGCCAAGGAAGCCGACCCGGGAGGTTCCCAGCACCGCCACCGAGGGCCGGGGCTGGTAGATCAAATTGAGTTCGCGGGCCCAATTGCGGGCAGCTCCCGTCAACAGCGCGCGCCGCAGCCAGGCATGATCCTCATGGTTGCCGTCGATCACGTGCAGGGGCACGGGATAGCGGACCCGGGTGCCGGACGCCCCGAGCAGGTGCGGATAGAAGCCAAAATCTCCCACCTGGATCGCGGCCTCGATCCGGTAGTCCGCCTGCACCCGCCTGAGCGCGTCGGCAAGTCTGCCGTGCTCGCCGTGGACATCGCCTAAAATCAGGACACGCATCGGATCAGCCCGCGACCGGGTTCGGCTTCGTGCGGCGTGGTTCCGCGACCTTCATGCCGTGCGGGCAAAATCAGTCTCCAGACGCGCCTGGAAGACCGTGAGATCAGCAAACACCTTTTTCAGGACCGACCGGTCAAGCTGCGTGAGTTCCTGCAGGTCAATGAAGTTATCCGGCGCCTCGCCGCGATTCCACTGCGCCGCCTGGTGGGTCAGCCGCATCAGCATCAGCACCGTGTAAGCCTGCGCCAGTTCGTCGTGACTCGATGGCACCAGCTGGTTCTGGTCGCGCAGCCGCCGCAGGCGGTCGAGCGTATTCGTCTCGGCGAACCCATGCTGCAAGGCATAGATGCGCGCGAAATTAACCAGCGGGATGATGGCCGCCTTGATGTTGAACGCCGCCGGTCGTTCGCCGGCTGACTCCAGCTGAATGTTACCGAAGAAGCCCCGCGGCGCCCGAAACCGCAGTGTGCTCTGCGCAAGGTGAAAGAAGAACGTGTTTTTTCCGTCGCCGGCCAGAAGCTGCTGGAAATGCTGGCGCAGCTGAACCACGTAGTCCATCTCGCCATACGCACAGCGGAAATCGAAGAGGACGTTCACATCGAGCAGATCCTGCGGGTTCGCCGCCGCGATGCAGTCGGCGAAATACTGCCGCCAGCGCGACAGCGGCTGACACCACTTCGGGTTGCAGGCCATGACCTCTCCCTTGCAGCGACGGTAACCGACGAGATCGAGCCAGCCGCACACCTTCTCCCCCAAGCGCAGAAAGTAGGCATGGACCGCCTCACTCCGTTCGGCCGGTACGTCCGCATAAATCAGGGCGTTGTCCTGATCGGTGGCGAGGGTCTGCTCTTCCCGGGCCTCGCTGCCCAGCGCCACGAACGCATACGTGGCCGGCGGCGGCCCGAGTTCGGCCTCGGCCAGCGCCAGCAATCGGACGAGGACGGCATCCGACACGGCCGTCATGATCCGCGTAATGCTTTCGACACGCGCTCCACTCTCCAGCAGCGCCTTCACAAAGACCGGCAGCTTGGCCCGGCTGTCGCGCAATTCCTCGGGCGACGACGCTCCCTGGATTTCGCTGAGCACCATCGCCACCGCGTGCCGCTGCACGTGCAGGACCTCGGCCGCCGTCAGGAACCCACGCGCCCCGCCCCTCTCGTCGGTCACGACCAGATGTTGCACGTTGCGCTCCTGCATCAGCCGCGCGGCTTCGAACAGCAGGGCGCGATCGGCAATCTGCACCAGCGGCGCGCTCATGATGGTCGAGATCGGCCACGTCGGATCGCGGTTCACCGCGAGGACCCGATTACGCAGATCCTGATCCGTCACGATGCCGATCGGCTCCCCCGACGGAGCCTTCACCAAAATGGCGCTGGATCGCGCGCGGCACATGGCCGCCGCCGCCTGGTGGATCGGCGTATCCAGCCCGCAGGCGACGAGGCTGAGCGGCGACGATTTGATCGAGCGGGTGGCGAGCGGCAGCATGCTCTGCAGGTCGGCCAGCAGGCGGGCCAACGTCTCCTCAGTCTTCCGGCGGGCCGCCACTTCCTTGAACGTCAGGATCTGTCCCCGCTTGTCGGCAATCGTCACTGGCGTGGAGGTCAGCAACACCTCCGTGACTTTCCCGTCCTTGTCCGTGACGCGTGCCCGACGCTCGGTCGTCGCCGGACCGCCGGTGGCGACCGATTCGACGATACGTTCCAGGGGAATTTGCTCCATCTCTGCGGCTGAATAGCCCAGCCGATCGAGCAGCGTCGGATTCGCATACACCGGCCGGTCCTGCAGCACCAGCAGCACGCCCTCCGTCGTCCCCTCGACCAACAGGCGGTACCTCTCCTCGGACTCCCGCAACGCCGACTCCGCGGTCCAGCGCCGGCGCTCAAGGTCCAGCCCCTGTTTGGCAATGTAGGCCAGGAGCAGGGCGATGACGCCGGAGATCCCGAGAGCAACCTGCCACACGCGCCGGATCATCTGACTGATTTCCGTCCGCACGTCCTCCAGGTAAATGCCGGTTCCAACAATCCAGCCCCACGGCGCGAACCCCTTCACGTAGGAGAGCTTGGGTACCACCCGCCGTTCGTCATCCTTCCACTGCCAGAGATACTCCACATAGCCGTCGCCCTGCGCGCGGACGATCTTCGTATACTCGACAAAGAGCTTCTTTCCGGCCGGGTCCGAATACTCCATCAGACTCTGGCCGTTGAGCTCCCGCCGGTACGGATGCATCACCATGCGCGTCTCCGTGTCGGAAATCCAGAAGTAGTCCTTCCCATCGTCACCGTAACGCATGGCCTGGATGCGTCCCGCCGCCGCGGCCTGGGCCGCCGCCCGATCCAGCGTCCCCTGCTTTTCCTGTTCGTGCAGGCTCACGAGCTCACTCCACGCCGCCTGCGTCAGTTCCCGGATCATCTCCTTTTTCCGCTCGACGATGTTCTTCCGCATCGTGGGCAGGATGAAGGCGAAGATCACCACGAGAAACAGCACGAACGTCAGAATCGCCGGCGAAATGATATTGACGGCGAAATGGTGCCAGTACGGCCGGGGGGAGCGCGCGGTGCGGGAGTCGATCATGGGCGGGCCAGTCGTCGAGCTTCGTCCTAACGCCCCGTCCCTGCCAGACATTTCCCTTCCGCACCGAGGCGCGGATCCTCACCAGGATCGTCAGAGTTCGCGCAGCGCCGAGGCGATCGGCTGTCGGGCGGCGCGGACGGCGGGGAAAAATCCACCGACCAATCCGATGGCTGAGGCGAGCAAAATTCCCTGGAGGAGCAGCGAAGGGGTCACGGCGAAGGCGAAGGTCACTTGACTGAAGCTCTGCCAGTTCATCGTCGCGGCCTGAAAGTTGTTGAAGGCCACATACGCCAGTCCGCCGCCGAGCACTCCACCAGCGATCGCCAGAAGCAGGGACTCGATCATGAGGGCGACCACCACGGCGCCGCCGCCAAAACCGAGCGCGCGCAGCGTCGCGATCTCGCGGGTGCGGACTGCAACCGCACTGTACATCGTGTTGAGCGCACCAAAGACCGCGCCGACGGCCATCAGGCCGGCGATCAGCACGCCCAGCGTCGTGATCAAACGCGTGAGTGTCTCCGACTGAGCGGCGTAATAGTCGGACTGCCGCAGCACCTTCACGCTCAGCCGGGGGTTGGTCGTCAGTGCGTCCTTGAAGGCTTGAAACGCGTCCGGCGAAACCAGCCGCGTGCGGACGGACTGAAACGACTCGCCGCGGTTGTACGCGCCCTGAAGCACGGTGGCATCCGTCCAGACCTCCGACTCGGCGACACCGCCGCTGGCGGAGAAGACGCCGACGACCGGCCAGCTTGCCCGCCCGACTTTGAGCTGGGATCCGACTTCCAGCCCGGCGAACTCTCGGGAAGCGCCCGAACCCACGATGACCTCGTTGCGACCCCATTCGAACATTCGTCCGGAAACAAGAGTCAGCCGGTCGCGAACTTCCGTGGCAGCTCGCTCCACGCCCCGCAGCGGCACATTGGCATCCGTCCCGGTGGAGCGTTTCGGCAGGTTGATGATGACAAAGAGTTCGGCCGAAGCGAGTGGACCCTTCGTGGTGCGCGCGACTCCCGGCGCGTCCGCGATCAAGCGGACGTCCTCGCGCCCCAAGCCGCTCACCATCTCACTGTCGGCCCCGCTGCGCAGGACAATCGCGGAGTCGGGGGTGGAGGATGCGGCCATCGCCCGGCGGAAGCCCGTGGCGATTGAAAGCACGCCGACGAGAACGACCACGACACCGGCGATGCCAATGACCGTCGCCGCCACCGCTCCCCGCCGTTGCGGGATGCTGAGCAGACCGAACTTCGTGATTGAGCCGACCTGCGAGAACCAGTTGAACAGCGTGGTCATGCTACATCCTCCGCAAGGCGTCCGCCACGCGCAGGCGCATGGCCTGCAGGGCGGGGAACAGACCGGTGAGCAAACCGAGTGCGACGGCCAGCCCGACGCCGATCAGGACGTCGCGCGCCAGCAGGTTGAACAGGGGGAGCATTCCTCCCGTCGGGTCGCCGCCGGCGGTCAGGAGCCAGGCCAGCCCGAGCCCAAGCCCGCCGCCGAGCAGGGCGAGCGTGCACGACTCCGCAAGGACCAGCGCCAGCAGACCGGCATGGGTGAAACCGATGGCCTTGAGCACCCCGAGTTCACCGATCCGCTCCCGGACCGCCTGCGACATCGTGCTGCCGGCGACCAGCAGGATGGTGAAGAAGACCGCGCCGAGGATGCCCGCGACAATCAGCGTGATATTGCCGACCTGACGAGCCCAGCCCTGGGCAAATGCGCCTTCGGGCTCCGTCTTGGTCTCGTAGGGCGAGTTCTCAAACTCTTCGTCCACCAACCGGGCAATCTCCGCCGCGCGCGCCGGCTCCTTCACCCGGATCGTATACCAGCCGACGAGGCCCCTGCCCCAGTTCTCCTGGCGCACCTCGTCAAAGTAATCGTAGCGAAAGAACATCGGCGTCGTATCCGTTCCTTTCTCACGACCCTCGAAGATCCCCACCAGTTGGAATTCCCACGTGCGCTGGCCCCAGATCGGGGAACGGATCGGCACGCGGTCCCCAACCTTCCATTTGAAACGTTCCGCGGTGTTGCGGCCGACAATCGCGCCCGTCCGCGTCGCCAGCCAGGCCTTGCGTTCCTCCGCCGACAGGAGGATCTCGGGGTGCATCGAAAGGAAGTCCTCCGGCACGACGGGAGTCTGCATGAAGAAGTTTTTCGGGTCCTGATAGATGCCACCGAACCACGTCTGATGCGTCACCAGGTCGACCCCGGCGATCCGCTGCATGCGCGCCTGGTAGCTTTCGGGCAACAACTGGATGATCGAGACCTTGTGGCGGACGATCAGGCGGTCCGCACCCGCCAGCTCCACCCCGCCCACCAACGCCTGGCGGATCGCGCAGAGCAGGCCAAAAAGCACAAAGGCCACCACGATGGAAAGGATGGTCAGCGTGGTGCGCAGCTTCCTCCGCAGCAGGTTGGCCCAGACCAGGTGCGCGAACTTCATGACACGGGCTCGTTGGTGAGCTGACCCTTGTTGAGATGAACCGTCCGGGAGGCGCGGGCCGACGCATGGGGGTCGTGCGTCACCATGATGATCGTCTTGCCGTGCTCGCGGTTGAGTGCCTGCAGCAGGTTGAGAATCTCGTCGCCGGCCTTGCGGTCGAGATCACCCGTGGGCTCGTCGCAAAGCAGCAGCGTGGGATCGGTCACGATCGCGCGGGCAATGCCGACGCGCTGCTGCTCGCCACCGGAGAGGGTGCGCGGGAAATGGTTCGCGCGATGCGTCAGGCCGACCATGGCCAGCGCGGTGGCCACGTGTTTGCGACGCTCCGCCTTGTTCAGATGGGTGAGCAGCAAGGGCAGCTCGACATTTCGCTCGGCCGTCAGGACGGGCATGAGATTGTAGAGCTGGAAGACAAAACCGATGTGGCGGGCCCGCCAGTCCGCCAGCCGGCGGTCGGTCAGTTCGTCAATCCGTTCGCCGCCGATGCGGACGGTTCCCCGGGTCGGCCGGTCGAGGCCGCCGATGAGGTTGAGCAGCGTGCTCTTGCCGGAGCCCGACGGACCCATCAGCGCGAGGAACTCACCCGCGGCGACCTGCAGGTCGAGATTGGCGAGGACGTGAATGTCCTCCGAGCCCCGGTGAAACATCTTCTCCACGCCCTCGATCCGCACCAGGACTTCGCCCTTCGTCGCTTCGTTTGTCATCGTGAGTTTTCCCCTTCGACCTTCGCTCCATCAACCAGCCCGGGCGGCGCGTCCAGCACCACCCGTTCTCCCGCAGCCAGACCGGCGCTGACCACCACCTCGTCGTCCCGTTCGCCACCCAGGGTGACGGCTCGCTGCTCGACGCGGCCATTCAACACCACAAAAACGACGTCGCGGCCATCCGCCCGCTGCACCGCCCGGCGTGAAACCGCCACAGCCCGCCCCGCTCCGCTGACCGGGGCGCCGGCGGCCTCGCGGAAAGCGACCTTCACCGCCATTTGCGGCAGAATGCGGGGATCAAGGAGGTCAAAGCCAACCCTCACCCGCACGGTTGATTTCTGACGGTCGGCCGTGGGAATGATCGCGATGACTTTGCAAGCGAGCTTCCATTCACTGTAGGCGTCCAGTGCCGCCTCCACCGCCTGTCCGGGGACCACGCGGTTGATGTAACTCTCGTTGACGTCGATCTCGATCTCGAGCGATTCCATGTCGACGATCGTGCAGATGCCGGTGCGGGTGAAGCCGCCGGACGACATCGGCGAGATCATTTCACCCGGCTGGGCGTTCTTCGAGGTGACAATCCCGGCGAACGGGGCGCGGATCACCGTATCGTCGAGCTGCTGCTGCCAGATGGCGACGCTGCGTTCGGCGACGACCCGTTCGCTCTGCTGCTGGGCCAGCCGCGCCTTCCAGGCCAGGAGCGAGGCCTCAGCCCGATCGTAGTCGACTTGCGGTGACACTTGAGCCGCGAGGAGATTGGACTGTCGCTTCAGCTCAAGCTCCGCCTCGCGGATCCGCACCCGGCTTTCCTCGAGGGCCGTGCCCGCAGCGTCGAGCTGCGCCCGGGCGAGGAGCAGGCTCGCCTGGACATTGGTGTCGTCGAGCCGGGCGATGATCTGCCCGACGCCGACGCTCTGCCCCTCCTCAATCAGGACATCGGTGACGCGCCCGGTGATTTTTGAAGAAAGCGTGGCTTCCCGGCGAGCCGTGACATACCCGGAGGCATTGAGAATCGTCCGGTCGCCGACCGGGCCGGCGAGTTCCCGTGCGATCCCTGTGCGAACGATCAGCGGACGCGGTCGGGTGAGCCACCACACCACCGCCAGAAGGGCGAGGACTACGGCGGCAGCGCCCAACCACCAGCCAATTCGGCTTGGTGTGGACTCCCGGGCACCGCGTTCGATGCGCAAATCGTCGAGGCTCGGCTGCGGTGAAGCCATGAGCCCAATGCAAACATGCCTCGGAAGGAGGGTCAATCGTGTTACAGTCCACGGCCCCCCAGCTCGGCGAAGGCCTCGCTTTGAGAGTAGAGTAACTGGAGACTGGGTGGCCTAACCGAGAGCATCGGTCGACGCGCTCACGGGCTCCGCCGCGGTTCTTCGCGCGTCCGCCAAAATTTCCCAGCCGCCCTTGATCACAACGCCGGCCACCGCCGCGCCGACGATCAGATCGGGCCACCGAGTCTGGGTGAGGGCAACGAGCCCAGCCGCCACGATCACCCCGGCGTTCGCAATCACGTCGCTCCGGGTAAAGATCCAGCTGGCCCGCATGTGCACTTCACCGTCGCGATGTTTCGACAGCAGGACCAGACAATAGGCGTTCGCTCCCAAGGCGCAGACCGACACCACCAGCATCGGCAGTGACTCCGGCTCGCTGCCGAGGATCGCGCGTCGAATGACGTCGAGCAGGATCCCGCCGGCCAGCAGAATCTGGAACCAACCACTCCACCGGGCGGCTCCGACCTTGATCGCCGCGCTGCGTCCAATGGCGTACAAGGAAATGCCGTACACCAAGGCGTCGGCCAGCATGTCCAGGGAGTCAGCGATCACGCCTGACGAGTCCGCCCAAAGACCCACGATCAACTCCACGATAAACATCGCCCCGTTGATCGCAAAGAGCAGGATCAGCACCCGCTTCAGGGCGTTGTCTTTGGCTTCAAGGTGACAGTCGCAGCTCATGGGTTCACGAGGACATAGGCATGGCGATCCGCCCTGCAGTCGGCGATAAAGATCACGGGGGCGGGGCGCGGTACTCCGGCGACAAATCGTTTGCTGGATTCAGAACGTCGATCTCACTGTGATCGCACGTTCCTCGAACGGTAGCTCAGCCCATTTGCGCATCGCATGACGCAAGCGCATACAACGAAACTCAAGTGTCACCGACAATGCCCGCCATTTCGAGCGCGTTGAGGGATTGAAGGTGGAAGGGTATCGGGATCGTGGCACCGGAGAATGAGCTTGTTTGTGGGTACGATACGGTGATGGGAGCCACAAAGTGTCCCAACATCGGATACATCATCGCGGACAATCTGGTTTGTGACGACCTGGACTAAACCGGCAACACGGTCGTCCGGACGCGCGCACGCCGGCGCGGGAATCCGCGAACAGGCGGGCGCTGCGAATCGACGGCCACGAGGGCGGCGCCCGAACTAAAGTCAGGGTCGCCAGGAGGGAGAGGGAGCAGCGGGCCGCCGCCAAGGCCGGCTACGTCCCTTGCTCGGCGCAGCCCTGTCCGCCGTGCGCCGGGGGCTGCGCCCAGAGTAGAAAAGCGCGCTGAGTTGTAACTGTTGGACTCCTTCGCTGCTGACGGCGTCGGATGGAGCGAACAGCTTGATTTTCGATGTCAAACCCCACCCCCACCGGATTCTCGTCACAAAAGCCCCTTGGCAACATGGATGAATGGGAGGACTTCCTCAAGCAACGCTATCCCACCCCTGCCACTTCCCCGGCCATACCTCCACCCGTGGGCGTCGCCCCCAACAAGACAAAGGATCAGTTTCGCGCCTACGAGGCCAATGCCCGCCCGAGCGTCCGGGAGTTCTACCGCCTCAATCACCAGTACCAGACTCACGCCTTCGGCCAGGCGAAACGAAAGGAATTCCTCGGACTGAATCGATTGCAAATGGGCGTCTGGGAGGCGATGGAGTACCTCAATCAGCTGGTCGATGATTCGGACCCCGACACCGACCTCTCCCAGCTGCAGCACCTGCTGCAAACCGCCGAAGCCATGCGCCGTGACGGCCAGCCGCGCTGGATGATTCTCACCGGGCTGATCCATGATCTGGGCAAAATCCTTTGCCTCTGGGGCGAACCTCAATGGGCAGTCGTCGGCGATACATTCGCCACCGGCTGCGCCTTCTCCGACAAAAATGTCTTCCCTGAGTTTTTCACTGTCAACCCCGACATCCGCGAGCCCCGCTTTCAGACAACCAACGGCATCTATGAGGAAGACTGCGGATTGGACGCGGTCGCCCTTTCATGGGGTCATGATGAATACATCTACCAAGTAAGTCGCGACTACCTGCCAATCGAGGCCCTGTACATGTTGCGCTACCATAGCTTCTATCCCTGGCATCGGGATGGCGCCTACGAACACTTCTGCAATGCCAAGGATCAAGCGATGATGCCTTGGGTCCTCAAATTCAACACTTACGACCTTTACACGAAGAGCCACGAATCACCCGACGTGGTCAAACTGAAGCCCTTCTACGAGGAGCTGATCGCGGAGTTCTTCCCCGCGAAAGTCCGGTGGTAGGCCGCGCGCCGTCCAGAGGCCACGACCCATCAATCGAAGCCCTCGCAGCGTCTACGAGATCGAATTCCACGATCGCACCTTCCGAACCGCGGGACTCGGGCTGAATTTGCCGTCCCCTGCAGAGTGGCACGGAGACTTGCCTGAGTCATCGGTTGATCCACCCTTGCGACGTCGATGAACCCACCCACGCTCCTCGTGATTCACGGGCTGGCCGCATCCGGAAAGTACACCATCGCCAAGGAACTGGCGGCCATCACCGGCTGGTCCCTCTTTCACAATCATCTCACGGTGGATCTGCTGCTCTCGCTGTTTCCTTTTGGCAGTCCGGAATTCGTCCGTCACCGCGAACGGATCTGGATCGACCTGATGACGGATGCGCTGGCTGCGGGAAGCTCTTTGATTTTCACCTTCCATCCGGAAAGCAGTGTCGCTCCGGACTTTCCCGATCGCCTGCGGGCGCAGGTTCAGGCACGCGGGGGAGTGATCGGTTTCGTGGAAGTGGCTTGCGAAGAAACCGAAATCGAGAAACGCATTGAATCCAAACCGCGCCGGGAGTTTCTCAAGCTGAACTCCTTGCCGTTTTATCGACAACTCAAGCAGCAGGGCGCGTTCAACTATCCGTCCATCCCTTCGGACCATCGGATCGACTCCACCACCACCCCACCCCAGAAGGCCGCGCTCCAGATCGCCAGAGCCTTGGGGATTCAGCACCGGGAGCCCTGAGCCGGTGTCACGTCGGGACGAGATCCCGTCGAACCAAATGACGTCAGCGCCGAGGTAACTCGGGAATAACCTCTCGCTAATAGGTTACTCGACGGTGTGACCGGATCGTGGAGGAGGAGATAGACTTTGGGGAGGCTCCAACGGCCGGCGCGGCTGAATAACAGAGGCGAGGACGGGGGAAGGATTTCACTTCCGGTCCTCTCACGGCTCGCCGTCAGGCCGGGATCCGCCTCTTGTTCTGGCGTGCATCCCGCTCTCCGCTCCCACCCCTCCGTGCTCGCGCTGGTCTTGGCCGTCGGAATCCTTGGGTTTCAGTCCACCGCTCCCTGCGGCCTCGCCGGCACGACCGCCCTGCCGTTGAGCTCCAGCCGCAGCGTCCCTGAATTGCCGCCCTCCCCCGGCAACGCGCGGAACAGTGAAGGCTCCTTCCTTGCCCTCCAGGACGGCCGGATCCTCTTCATCTACAGCCGGTTTGTCGGGGGCGATCACGACGACCACGCCAAGGCGGTGCTGGCAGCGCGGTTCTCCGCGGACGAGGGCGAGACGTGGAGCGGCGACTCCGTCATCGCCACCCCGGGCGAGGACCAGGCGATGAACGTGATGAGCGTGTCGCTGCTGCGCCTGCAAAACGGTGACGTCGGGCTCTTCTACTGCCTGCGCCACAGCTGGCATGACCTTCGCATGGTGCTGCGCCGTTCGTCCGATGAGGGGCGCACGTGGTCGGAGCCCGTGTCCTGCATGCACGCGTCCGAATACCACGTGGTCAACAACGACCGCGTCATCCGGCTGACCTCCGGCCGGCTGCTGATCCCGGCGGCGCTGCATCGGAAAATCCATGACGCCAATCTGCCCTCCTCGCTCGACTGGGGGCGGTCGCCACGTTCTTCCTCTCGGATGATGACGGCCTCACCTGGCGGCAGGCCCGGTCAACCTGCACCCTGCCAAGCCCCCATACGCGCGCCGGGCTGCAGGAGCCAGGGGTCGTCGAACTGCCTTCCGGCGTTCTCTGGGGTTACGCCCGCACCGACCTCGGGCGCCAGTACGAGTTCTTTTCGCACGACGGCGGAGAAACCTGGTCCGTGCCGCAGGCGTCACGCTTCAGCTCGCCGGTTTCACCGCTTTCGATGAAACGGATTCCGGGTTCGGACCGCCTGCTGGCGATTTGGAATCCGATTCCCAACTACCAGACACGCCGGCTCGAGAAACCGGCCGGTGACCGCACCCCCCTGGTCGGTGCCATCGGCACGGGCACGACGGATGCGACCTGGGCTCCGGCCTTCCTCGTCGACCGGAACGACGCGGAGCATGAGGGCTACTGCTACACCGC
>Ga0163144_10003639_pt1 | contig 35065 bp, 32 predicted proteins | sample OliLak19BULKMAT1_FD_123175 | JGI IMG/M metagenome (GOLD analysis project Ga0163144, IMG submission 123175) | Freshwater microbial mat bacterial communities from Lake Vanda, McMurdo Dry Valleys, Antarctica - Oligotrophic Lake LV.19.BULKMAT1 | ecosystem: Environmental > Aquatic > Freshwater >...
AAGGCGATGTCGCTGTGCTTGCGCAGCGCGGCCATGACGGAGGTCACCAGTTCCGGCAGCGAGGTGCCGACAGCGACGATGGTGAGGCCGATGATGGTTTCGGAGACGTTGAAGTCCCGCGCGATGTCGATGGCGCTGGAGACGAGGAAGCGGGCGCCGAAAATGGTCAGCACAAGGCCGCCGATGACGAACAGCAGATCGAGCGCGATCAGGCGCGCAGACGGATTGGGCGCGTCATTTACAATGCCGGCAGCGGCGTCTGCGGCGGCGTTGGACTGGCGCTCCTGACGGAACGCGAAGAAAATATAGCCTGCGAGCGAGGCGATGAAGACCGCGCCGAGCACCGGCGTGAGATGTCCGTAAAGCACCGCGCCGAGGCACATCGCGGTGCCAAGCGCGAGGACGATCCCGTCCCGCTTGAACGTCTCTTTCGCTACGGCGACCGGGAAGATCAGGGCCGTTATTCCGAGGATCAGCAGGATGTTGGCGACGTTGGAGCCGACCACGTTGCCGACCGCGATGCCGGGAGAGCCGGCGAAGGCGGCCTGCAGGCTGGTCACCAGTTCCGGGGTCGAGGTGCCAAAGCCGACCAGTGTAAGACCTATCAGAAGGGGCGAGATGCGAAACTTCTGAGCGAGCTGCACAGCGCCGCGCACCAGCAATTCGCCGCCGACCACAAGAAGCACGAGGCCGAGCAACAGGAATAGAAGGGTCATGCGTAGGGGTCTCCAGCGTCACCGGCGCGCTGCGCGGGGATGTGGCGTATCGGGGCGGGATCGGGAAGGGCCGGCCGGAAATAAATCAGCCCAAGGGCTGGGCGCTGAAGCCGCTTCCCGTCGCGGGCGAAGCGCGCCAGACTCCCGTCTGCGGACGGAGGAGGCATCGGATGGTTGACAAGGCAGACCCGGTAGACCCCGGCACGGTGCTCGGCAGCGTGGCTGCGCCGATCGTGGTGTACGACCGCGAATTCCGTTTTGCCTATGCGAATGACGCGTTCTGCCGGTCGGTCCACAAGACCTGGGCGGAGCTCGCGGGGCGCCGGGTGGCGGATATGTTCCCAGACGCACCGGAACGGATGGGCGAGGTGCGCGCGCGGTTTGACCGAGTGATGGCTGGCGAGGCGATGCGATCGGCGGCGCAGCCCTACCATATTCCGGGCCCGGATGGGCGGCTGCAGGAGCGTTACTGGCGCTCGGTCTAAACGCCGGTTTTCGGCGCAGATGGAACGGTGACGCACCTCGTCCAGTCAGGCGAGGACATCACCGAGGAAGTGAATCTTCGCCGGCAGAAAGATGTGATCGCGTCGGAGCTGGAACACCGGCTGCGCAACACGCTGGCGATGGTCGGCTCGCTGGCGATGCTGACGGGGCAGCATACGCCGAGTGTCGAAGACTTCGTGGAGTCGTTCACCGACCGGCTGGAAGCGATGGGGCGAAACCTCGCCATGATCTCCGACCAGCACTGGCAGGGCCTCTCCTTCCGTACCATCGTTGAGGCAGAGCTGGCACAGGTCGTGTCTCTGGATGATCCCCGACTTACGGTAGGCGGACCCGATCTGATGCTGTCGGTGCGCGCCACGAAGTGGACGGCGCTGCTGGTGCACGAGATGGTGACCAACGCCGTGCGGCACGGATGTTTCTCCGTACCCGGAGGAATCCTGTCGGTCAGCTGGGCGGTGGACGGCGATGTGTTCACGTCGGACTGGGTCGAGATCGGCCGGCGCGAGACCGGTGAGCCCCAGCGAAAGGGCTTCGGATCGCAGCTGTTCAACCTGATTCCAAACTTGAAGATCGAGCGCCTGTTCGATGAGAACGGCCTTCGCCAACGGACCACGGTGCCGCAGCGGTTTTTCACGCTGGGCGATTCAACGCGCGCTACCCCCGGGCGCTGCGATGCAGGAACAGGGCCTGGGTGATGACCGCCTTCACATGCGAAGGCTTGAACGGTTTGGGGATCAGGAAGGTCGGCTCTCCGCTGCGCCCCGAAAGCAGGCGTTCTGGAAAGGCCGTGATGAAGATCGCGGGAACAGCCAGCATGCGGCGAATTTCGGCGACGGCCTCGGTGCCGTGCGAACCATCGGCGAGTTGGATGTCGGCAAGGATGAGGTCCGGCTTTTCGGACAGCGCATGCGCGACGGCGGCAGTGTGTGTCGACAGGACCCCGGTGACCGAGTGGCCGAGCGAGGTGACGATCTGTGTCAGGCTGGCGCCAATCAGCGGCTCATCCTCGATGATGCAGATGCGGCTTGCCGGGGTGTCTGCGAGATCGCTCTCTGCCAGCGCGAGGAGGCTCGAAAGCTCGGTCTCCGGCACGGCGAGAATGGTCGCCGCATCAGCCTGCGTGAAGCCTTCCATTGCCGTCAGGAGTAGGGCGCGGCGGGCAGGGGGTGATCCGCGCGAGCGTCCGGCGAGGGCGGTGTCGAGGGCGCGAAACAAGGTCACCCGGGTGATTTGTCCCGCAAGATCGGCAAGCAGGGTTTCGAGCATTTGCTCGACCGCCAGGTCGCCCTGGGCAGCGGCGCCCGTCACGGCTCTGGCATAGCGCCGTAGATAAGGCAGTTGATGCTGGATCGTGTCAGAAGCTTTCAAGTCCGGCCCCGGTGTCCCCGAATCACACTGTGCACAAAGTTTCAGCACACGGCAACGTATGGTGTAGGCCGGGGTCTGTCGTGCGTGTTACAGTTGCGGGTGCAGGCACGGTTTCTCCGTCCACGAACGAACGGGCGGCGTTCAGGCCTTGTTGGGCTGGGGCGTCACGCGCAGGTAGGACTTCAGCGTCTTGTAGCCGTTCGGGAAAAGCCGCGCGATTTCGGCCGGGTCCTGAAGCGATGGCACGATAATCACGTCTTCGCCGTCCACCCAGTTGACCGGCGTGGCGACCTTGTAGCCATCCGTCAGCTGCAGCGAATCGAGCAGGCGAAGCACTTCGTCGAAGTTGCGACCGGTGCTCGGCGGGTAGATGATCGAAGCGCGGATCTTCTTGTCGGGATCGATGACGTAGACTGCGCGGACGGTGACCTTCGGATCGGCGTTCGGATGGATCATGTTGTAGAGCGTCGCCACCTTGCGGTTCGTATCGGCGATCATCGGGAAGTTCACGGCGGTCCCTTGCGTCTCCTCGATGTCGGCGCTCCAAGTCTGGTGGTGCTCCAGCGTATCGACCGAAATAACCAGCGCCTTCGCGCCGCGCTTCTCGAACTCGCCTTTCAGTTTCGCCGTATAGCCCAGTTCGGTCGTGCAGACGGGGGTGAAATCGGCGGGGTGGGAGAAGAAAATCACCCAGTCCGTGCCTGCCCATTGATGGAACCGGATGCGGCCTTCCGTCGTCTCCGCTTCGAAGTCCGGCGCGGTGTCTCCGATCAAAAGGCTCATTCGCGGTTCCTGTGACTTGATTTATGGAGCGAAACTAGTGCCTAACGGGGCCCGAACAACCATAGCTACCTGAAGCCGCCGATGAGAAATCCTCAATGCCGCCGGGCTCCGGTGCGTCCATGAAGCGGCTCATCCTGATGCGCCATGCCAAGACCGAGCCCTGGTCCGAGGGCATCGACGACTTTGGCCGCGCGCTGACACCGCAAGGCCATTGGGATGCGCAGCGCCTGGCCGAGGAGATTGTGGCCCTCGGATGGGCCCCGGAACGCATTCTGGTTTCGAGCGCGCGCCGGGCCCGGGAGACCTGCGCGGAGGTTGCCTCCGTAGTGAGCGGCGAGAAGGTGCGGCCGATGGAGTCGCTTTACCTCACCGGCGTGCGCGGTCTCAGCGAGGCGGTGACCCAGAACGACCGGGCGGCGACGCTGATGGTGATCGGTCACAATCCCGGCCTGCATGACTTTGCGCTGGCGATCCTGCGAGAAGGCGGCGCGGCCGACCATCAGGCCTCGCTGCGTCTCAACGAGAAATTCCCGACAAGCTGCGCGGCGCTGTTTGAAGCTGAGCGCAATGAAGCCTTTGTGCCCGCCCATTTCCGGCTGGTCAGCGTCCTGCGGGCGAAGGACTTCCGCGACGGCGACCCGGAATAGTCCGACAGCGCAAAAAAAGAACCGCCTCCATCCTGGCGGGGATGAAGGCGGCAGTGACGCTGGCGCGGCTTGGCGCGTGTGTGAGAGGCAGGGGGCCGCGGCAGCGCTGTCTGTGAAGGGCTTAACCCTTGGCTTCGAGGTGGACCGAAGTCAGAACCGGGTTGGCGATCTGGCGCACCGCACTTGAAAGGGTGCGGCTGGAACAGGCATTGACGGCGAAGGCTTTGCCAAACGTCATCGCAGCATGCTCGGTTTCGCAGCGTTCAACGATCTGGTCTCGGATCTTCTGATACTCCGCCGAAGCGCCCTGAGGCGTGGCGAGGCGGTCCCGCGAGAACTCGACCTCCATCTTGAAGGCATCGGTCGCGGCGAGTGCCGGTGCGGCGATGGTGGAGAGGGCGAGGGTGGCGGCGATGAGGGGGCGGTACATGGGGGCGTTTCCTTGGTTGGTTTTTTTGCGTTGAGAGAGACGTGCAGCACCGCCGGGGTCAGGGGCGTCCCGGCGGTGCTGGGGTCGCTAGGCGCGTTGCGCCAGGCGATTGTGGCGGCGGCGGCGGCGGGCCAGCAGATCGATCCGGCCTCCCACATCCGTATCGTTCGCGGGCTGGTACCGGACGGGGGCGATTCCGGTCGGGCGGGCGAGCGCCGCGACAGGGGCGAAAGCTTCGGCACCGATGTCGCTGAAACGGGCGCGGGGGTACATGATCAATTCTCCTTGTTGCTGGTCTGTGGGTTCGTTTTTGTCCTTGGCGGGCTCATCCCGCTGCCGACAATTTGTAGATAGACCAAGACTTATCGTTTTTCAATATTAAATTATCGAAAAAAAATAATACTTAAGAAAATCAAGGACATAAATTCATCGAAAAACGATATATGCGCCCTTTTCGGCGCGCGCCGATCCTTATCGATGGTCAATATGGACTGTTTAGCGGGCCGAGCGGCACCGATCGGAGCAGAATAGGACCTCGTCCCAGACCCGCTCCCACTTCTTGCGCCAGGTGAACGGCCGGGCGCAGCGGGCGCAGACCTTCACGGGGAGGTCGCGCTTGGCGACGGCTTTGCCGCTGCCTGCCTTACGAGGCATGGGTGAGGCCCAGATCGAGGCTGAGTTGGGCCGGTGGGGCGGGCTTGCGTTCGGCGCGTCGCGAGGCGGTCCGGCGGCGCTGGCCGGTGGCCGCAATGCCGGAACGGCGGCTGCCATGCCGGGCCTGTATGTCATCAGCGGACGAGGCATGACCGGGCGCACGGCGCACGGCGGCAATCCGGGTCCGGGCTTCTTCGGCTGCCGCCATATGGTCCACCATGCGCATGGAATAGGTTTGACCCAATACGATGCCGGCGGCGGAAAGGATTTCAGGCGGTGCTTCCCAGGGCGCATGCAGGAAGGCGTGCGGCAGGCGCTCCAGTTCCGGCACCCAGCGGCGGATGAAAACACCTTCGGGGTCCTGGTCGCGGGACTGTTTCACCGGGTTGTAGATGCGCGGCGTGTTGATGCCGGTTGTGCCCGACTGCATCTGCGCCTGCGCATAATGGATACCGGGTTCGAAATCCGTGAAGCGCGCAGCGAGGCGTTCGGCCGGAACTTTCCAGTCAAGCCAGAGATGATGCGAGGCAAAGCCCATGGCCATCGCGCGCATCCGGAAGTTCAGCCAGCCGGTCGCTTTCAGCGAGCGCATGCAGGCATCCAGGAAGGGAAAGCCGGTGCGGCCCTCTATCCAGGCCTCAAGGCGCGGGTCCGAGGCTTCCGGGCGCGGGCGCAGTCCGTCATAGGCCGGGTGCAGGTTACGGCTTTCCAGCGACGTCTGGTCTTCCAGCTTCTGGATGAAGTGGCAGTGCCAGTAGAGACGCGAAATGAAGCTGTCGATGGAAGCGGCGAAGGTCTCGTCGCGCTGCGCCGCCTGCACGTCGCGGGCGCGGCGGGCGGCCTGCCAGGCTTCGCGCAGAGAGACGGTGCCGAAGGCGAGGTGCGGTGACAAGCGCGAGCAGGCCTCGGCGCCGCTGAGCGGACTCGACATGTCTGCGCGGTAGGTGCGCCCGCGCGCCTCCAGGAAGGAGCGCAGGCATTCGACCCCGGCGCTGCGCCCACCCGGCTGGCGGGCCGGGCAGTCATCTGCGCCGAGGCCGAAATCTTCGGCGATGGGCCAGAGGGAAGCGGGAAGGGCGGGCGCGCGGAGGCTGTCCGGCGCCTTGCCGCGCGGTTCGGACATTCTCTGTTCCCATTGAGCGGCCCAGCCATCGCGGGACTTGAGGGCGCGCACGACGCCGTGCTGGGCCTGTTCGCGCACCGAGATGCCGGCATTGCGCGCCCAGCGGCGCACCTGCCGGTCGCGGTCATAGGTCCATTGCAGACCTGTTTCCTCGTGGGCGTGGATCGCATCGAAGCCGTACTCACGGTGGAGCGCCGAGAACACGTCTGTTGCGTTACCTGTTCGCACAACGAGCCGGCTGCCCCGGGCTTCCAGCGCGGCGTCCAGTTCGCGAAGCGAGTCGATCAGGAAGTCGAACTGCCGGCGGGAATGTTCCGGAAGGGCCCAGTAGCCAGGCTCGAACACGAACAGTGGAATCACCGGTGCCCCGCTCGCCACAGCTGCAAGCAGCGGCGCGTGGTCATGGACTCGGAGGTCCCGTTTGAACCAGACGACATGAACACCAGACATGGAACAAACATAGAACAAAAGTTTGGAGGCCACAATAGCCAACCTGACACTGGTCGCGGACAGGCAGCGCCCTAATTCATCTCAAAAAGGCGAGGGAGGCCGCCATGACCATTGCGATTGTCGGCGCCGGCATGGCCGGGCTGTCGGCAGCTGAGACGCTATCGGCCCAGGGCCGGTCGGTGCGGCTGTTTGACAAAGGCCGCGGCGCGGGCGGCCGGATGGCGACGCGCCGGGCCAGTATCAACGGCGCGAATGTCACTTTCGATCACGGCGCGCAATATTTCACTGCCCGCTCGGAGGGCTTCCGGGCAGCGGTATCGCGCTGGCTCTCGGCCGGGGTTGCCGCGCCCTGGGATGATGAAGACGCCTCCGGCAAGGCTTCAGAACGATTTGTCGGCGCGCCGGGGATGAACAGCATCCTGAAATCCATGGCGGCGCCCCTGGACGTATCCTGGGGCGCTGAAGTGAGCGGTCTGGAAGGCGGACCGGGGCGCTGGAGCCTGCGGTTTGCGGATGGTTCAGCTGCGGGAAATTTCGACCGGGTGATTGTGGCCGTGCCGGCGGAACAAGCGGCGGTTCTACTGGCGACTTCGGCGCCGGAGCTGGCGGCGAACGCCCAAAAGATCAAATCCGAACCCTGCTGGGCCGCGATGCTTGCCTATGAGGCGCCGACCCGCATCGTCAGCCTGAGCTTTGAACCCACGGACGGACCATTGGGCTGGACGGCGCGCAATTCATCGAAGCTTGGCCGCACCGACGCCGAGACCTGGGTGCTGCACGCGCGGCCTGAATGGTCTGCGGCGAACCTTGAGGCCTCGGCGGAAAAAGTGGCCGCGCGGCTTGTGGAATCCTTCCGTGAACAGACGGGTGCGGGCGTCCCTGTGTTCTCGCAGGCGCACCGCTGGCGGTATGCGCGGGTGGCCGAACCCCTCGGCACACCGTTCCAGCTGGACGACAAGACAGGCCTGGCGACTTGCGGGGACTGGCACCTCGGCGCACGGGTTGAAGCAGCCTGGACGAGTGGGCACTTGCTAGGATCGGAATTGTTACGCTAGAGAAATGATTTCAATCTAAGGTTTTTGGAAAACCTGTGGGGAAGTTGTGAGTTTCTCGGCATGGCGGTCAATGGGAAAGGTTTCATTGAAAGGGCCGGAAGGCCAGAGGCGAGCGGCCTCTGAGAGCCGCCGCCACCCCACCGGATGTGAGGTAAAGTCGATTGTTCCGGGTGCGTAACGTTCAGTATCCGTTCGTACAGTCGCTTCGTCTTTCTGACGCCGCGTGAACGCTTGGCGGACGGGTACGCCCGGCTTAGGGTAGCTCAATCAGTGCATCATCCGAGGGAGTAAGCCGATGGCCTATGACAATGCTGAGCAACTCGAAGAATTCCGTGTCGAGACGCGCAAGTGGCTGGAGGAAAACTGCCCTCCCTCAATGCGCACGCCGATGACGGATGACGAAGTGGTCTGGGGCGGGCGAGGTGCCGTGTTCAAGAATCCGGAGTCGAAACTGTGGCTCGACCGGATGGGCGAGAAGGGCTGGACCGCGCCGGAATGGCCAAAGGAATATGGCGGCGGCGGCCTCAGCCGCGCCGAGGCGCGCGTGCTGGAGCAGGAGCTGCGCCGCATCAAGGCGCGCCCGCCGCTGTTCTCGTTCGGTCTCTGGATGTTCGGGCCGGCGCTGCTGGAGTTCGGCAACCATGAGCAGAAGCTGCGCTTCATCCCGGATATCCTGAAAGGCAAGACCCGCTGGTGCCAGGGCTATTCCGAGCCCGGCGCTGGATCGGACCTAGCCGGCCTTCAGACACGCTGCGAGGACAAGGGCGATCATTACCTGATCAACGGCCAGAAAGTGTGGACCTCGTATGCCGATAAGGCCGACTGGATATTCTGCCTCGTGCGCACCGATACCTCGACCAAGCATGAAGGCATCAGCTTCATCCTGTTCGACATGAAGAGCCCGGGCGTAGAAGCACGCCCGATCCAGCTGATCTCTGGCGAGAGCCCATTCTGCGAAACCTTCTTCACCGATGTGAAGGTGCCGAAGGACCAGCTCGTGGGCCGGGTGAATGGCGGCTGGGAGATTGCGAAGCGGCTGCTGCAGTTCGAGCGTTCATCGATCTCGGCCGGCGGATTTGGCGGCGCAGGCGGTTCGGGCATCCTCGGCCCGGAAGACTATGCAAAGCAGCATATCGGCACGGACGAAGCAGGCCGCCTGATCGACGGCGACCTGCGCGGACGCATCACCGATCACAAGATGTGTGCCAAGGCCTTCTCGCTGACCGTGCAGCGCCAGACCGAACAGGCGAAGGCGGGTCAGGCGGTCGGCCATACGGCGTCGATCCTGAAGTACGGCGCGGCGAAGATGAACCAGGACCGGCACGAGCTGCTGATCGAGGCGCTCGGCACCGAGGGTCTCGGCTGGGAAGGCGACGGCTTCGACAGGAATGCCAAGAAAGTCACGCGCCAGTGGCTGCGCTCGAAGGGCAACTCGATCGAGGGCGGCACCAGCGAGATCAACCTGAACGTCATCGCCAAGCGCGTGCTTGGCCTGAAGGAGCACCAATAGTCATGACCTTCGTACTCACAGAAGACCAGGACATGCTGCGCGAGACAGCGATGGCGTTCGTGCAGGGCGAGCTGCCCGTGACGCATCTTCGGGCGCTTCGCGACAAGGGCGCGAATGGCAATGATCCGGCGACGCGCAAGAAACTGGCGGAGCTCGGCTTCTTCGGCGTGATCATTCCGGACGAGCCGGGGGGTGAGACATTCGGTCTCGTCGGCCTCGGCCAGATCCTCGAAGCGCAGGGGCGCACGCTGGCCGCCACACCGCTAATGCAGACGGCGCTGATCGCGGCGTCCGCATTGCAGCTCGGCGGCACGCCGGCGCAGAAGGCCGAATGGCTGCCGAAGATCGCGGCAGGCGAGGCAACCTTTGCTCTGGCGCTCGACGAGTCGGCGCATTTCTCGCCCTACACCATTGCCACCGAAGCCGAGCGCAACGGGCAGGGGTTCACGCTCAACGGCCTCAAGAAATATGTTCCGGATGCGCACTTCGCCGATGTGTTGATTGTCGCCGCCCGCACCTTTGGCGAAGCGGGCGACCGTCACGGCATCAGCCTGTTCCTCGTTCCGCGCGGCGCCAAGGGCGTGACCATCCAGACGCTGAATACCGTCGACAGCCACGGTGCGGCGCATATCAGCTTCGATGACGTGACTGTGCCGGACGCCGCCCTGATTGGCCCGGCCGACGAAGGCGCGGATATCCTTGATCCCGTGCTCGACCGCTCGGCGATCGGCCTGGCAGCAGAGATGCTCGGCTCGTCCCAGGCTGCGTTCGACATGACGCTGGACTATCTCAACAACCGGAAACAGTTTGGTCAGCTGATCGGATCATTCCAGTCGCTGCAGCACCGGGCGGCCAAGATGTTCGTGGATCTGGAGATGACGCGCTCCTGCGTTGCGGCGGCGCTGGCGGCCGTGGATGCGGGCAAGAGCGACGTGGCGGAACTTGCCAGCCTCGCGAAAGCGAAAGCAGGCGAACTTGTGCACCTCGTCTCCAACGAATGTGTTCAGATGCATGGTGGGACAGGGATGACCGACGCGGCCGAGCCCGGCTTCTACATGAAGCGCGCGCGCGTGCAGGAAGCGCTTTACGGTTCGGCCAGCTGGCACCGCGACCGCTACGCGCGTCTGAACGGGTTCTGAGGCACAGGCGCCCTTGAACAAAAAATCGCCGCTCCGGAAATCCGGGGCGGCGATTTCACTTTCGGATGGGATCACGCGGCCTTGAGCTGGGCCGCTTTGCGCAATTCCTTGGTGACGAGATAGTAGACGACCGGGCGGTGTTTCGCGCGTACCGAACGACCGTACTTGTCGATGGCGGATTTCAGCGCAGCAATGCCCTTTTCCTCATCATTGACGCCGAGCTTTTTCACGATGAAGCTAGTCCGTACACGCTCCATCTCGTCTTTGTTGGAAGCCGCCAAGGTGGCCGAATCCGGTTTGTAGATTGCGGGCCCACAGGCCTTCACGCACGCGTCGAGCAGCGCGAGATCAGGCCTCGCTTCACCAACCTTGTCTCTCAGGTCGGCCACATATTTCTCGACAAGCAGTTCCTTCGCACTGGGCGCCTTTGCCATGGTGTGTTCCTTTTCTGGTTTGTCTGCCTCGGCTCCCATTTGAGGAGCGTGACAATGCGTTGGGGGCGAAGCTGAAGCTCCGCCTCCAGAAAGAACGCCAGTTTGCTCGAAGGATCAACCCTTTTCCGGACCAAGAATTGTAAAGTACCGTATACGGAGTATTATCGCTCGATCTGGTAGATCATGCAGACGCTGGCAGAAACCGGCTGGGACTTATCGTCAGACGGTAGGTTCAGCGCATCGATATCGGCCTGCGTAATGGTCACCTGGCGCCCGTCGATCATGCCGGCCATGACGGGCGGCGGAGGGGGCGGAGGCGGTGGCGGCGGGGCGTAAGGCGCCGGAGCGGCGTAATAGTCATAATCGCTTCCGGCCGTTGAAGACCAGTTGCCGAGACAGGGGCCTGACCCTTCCTGCACGACCATCAGTTTGCCGAGCTTTCCGCCGCTGGCTGCAGCTGTGGCGCTAGCGCGCGCGGCGCCGTCTTTCACGGCGGCTTCATAGGCCTCAAGATTGAGCGCGGTTGTGCGTTCCAGATAGGTCGAGAGACCAGAAGAGTTCTCAGGTCCAAGCGCCAGTGCGCCCGCGCGCGCCGTGCCGGCCTTCGAGACATCCTGGACCGTGACGCTCAACGTGACACGCGACTCATAGGCGCGGATCTTGTCGGAGCGCTCATTGTCGATGCGGTTTCCGTCTTTGTCCTTGTACTGTTCATACAGCGCGGTGACGTTGACGGAGGACTGGATGACAGACTCCTTGCCGGCGACCTTCTTGATTGTCTCGTAAGCGAGGCGTCCGCGCTCTACAGCGAGCTGCATGGCTTTCTTCGAATCCTTGTTGGTTTCCAGATAGGTGACCGAGAAGTTCGCCCGGTTCGGCGCGACCTGCATGTCTGCGCGGCCGAGAACTTCGATGACCGGAACGCGTGTCCAGTAAGGCGTCGTGAAAGCCTGATTTTGAAAATCAGGCGCGCCCTGTGCCAGCGCGGGCAGGAAGGCCGCGGTGGCCGCAACGGCCATCAGTCCGCTAGTGACGCGGGTGAAGTAAGTATGGTGTGTCATGTGTATTCCCCACAAAGACGTTGCTTTGAGCTGCCACGTCCCGCGCGGCAACACCTTGACTATCCACGCCTTAATGTGTCGGCACAATGACCTGCCTGGGGCGGTTACGCGTTCGCCTCGGACTGCAGGTGGGTGTAGAGTTCGATGCCGATCCGCTCGATCAGCGCAAACTGCTTCTCGAGGAAATCGACATGCTCCTCCTCGTTGTGGAGGATCTTGCCGAACAAGTCGCGGCTGACATAGTCGCGGACTTTTTCAGAGTGCTCCATGGCGTCCCGCAGCAGGGGGATCGCGATGTTTTCCATCGCGAGATCGCACTTCAGGACTTCTTCGACGCTTTCGCCGATGTGCAGTTTGCCAAGATCCTGAAGGTTCGGCAGGCCGCCAAGGAAGAGGACGCGCTCGATCAGCCAGTCGGCGTGGTGCATCTCCTCGATCGATTCCTCGTGCTCCTTCTTGGCGAGTTTCGAGACCCCCCACTCCTTCAGCATCCGCGAATGCAGGAAGTACTGGTTGATCGCCGTCAGCTCGTTCTTGAGGGCGAGGTTGAGGAATTCGATGACTTTCTTGTCGCCTTGCATGAGCGTTTCCTGCGTCTGGGAGGTTATGGGAATCTACTTGTCACTATAGGTGAGCCGCGCGGTCCGGGCAAGAAAAACCCAATAAAAACAATTGCGTATGATAGTGAGACACACTTGCAAAGGTGCGTACGCGCCGTACCGGGCGGTGCGGCGAACCGATTGAAATCTCAGGTGTTTATCGCCGGAGGGCGGCTTATTCGGCAGCGAGGATCTGCATTGGCGGACCGCAGCGGTCCATATGCTCGGAGATCATTTCGCCGATCATTGTGGAGCATTTCCCACAATTGAACTTGCAGCCATGGTGCGACTGGACCGCATTCGGGCTGCGTGCGCCAGATTCCACGGCGTCGCGGACGGAGCGGCAGTTGATTCGGTTGCACACGCAAATGATCATGAGAACCATTTGCAGCCAGTGCGAATGATTGTCAACTGCACTTTTTCCGGTTCTCGCACATTCCGGATCTGCCCGTGCAGGCTGCAATATCCCTTGCCAGCAAGACGGGTTGGCGTAGCGTTTCCCATGGCTGGAATCTATCCGATACGTTATCCGCGCCGGCAGGCCTCAAGATGGTGCCTGCGCCAGCTAACCGGCGGGCTCATCCGGCATTTCGGCGACCTTGAGGTCGCCGGCCTGGAGCATCTGCCGAAGGCCGGTCCAGTGATCCTGGCCGCCAACCATTTCGCGTTCACGGATGCGCCGCTCCTGCTCTATGCCTGCCCGCGGCTGGTGGAGTTCATCGGCGGCGCGGAGCGTCCCAATTCGCCAGTATGGACCCGGATGATTCCGCAATCCTGGGGTTTCATTCGCGCCTATCGCGGCGGTTTCAGCCGGTCGACGCTGACCGCCTCACTGGGCGTTCTTGAGCAGGACGGCGTGCTCGGCATCTTTCCGGAAGGGGGCAACTGGGCAAACCTGCTCCGCCCCGCAAGACCCGGTCTGGCTTTTCTCGCCCTGCACAGCGGCGCGCCCGTCATCCCGGTCAGCATCACCGGCTCAGACACGCTGCTTGCCAAACCGCGTGAAAGAGTTGGCGTGCAGTTCCATCCGCCAATCCCTCCGCCAATGATCAGCGCGAGCGGCCGGGCCAAGCGACAGGCACTCGATGCCTTTAGCGAAACGGTCATGGCCGCCGTAGCGACCGGTTTGCCGGACGCCCAGCGCGGGCGCTACGCGGCCGATCCCGCCGCCCGGATTGCGGCTGAAGCGGTCTCCGCCTTTCCGTTCCACGCGCCCGAAATGCGCGGCATGTGAGCGGAGCTGCTTCAGGCCTGCCAGCCGAACACGTCTTCAATGCCAAGGTCGAACACCCGGGCGATCCGGAAGGCGCTCTCGAGGGACGGGGAATACTTGCCGAGTTCGATCGCGATGACCGTCTGGCGGGTGACGCCAATCGCCTCGGCGAGCGCGGACTGGCTCATGCCGCCGTGCTGCTCGCGCAGCTCCCGGATGCGATTGGTGATCGGCGGGGGCTTGGCCATGGATCACATGCCCCGGCGGTACAGGATGATCTGGAAAACATATTCCGCAATCTGTCCCAGCATCAGGCTGAGGAAGACGAGATGGAACAGCATGTGGCCGTCACCGCTCACCGCGTAGTGCCAGAGCCCGCCCAGCGCCGGCACGACCATGACATATCCCGACCATTTGCCGGCCTTGTTGCCGATGATCTGTTCGCGCTCGTCGGCCGGGGCGTTGGATTCCCGCGGAGACGTAACGGCAAGCACGGTCATGAGGACCACAGAGGCAATCACGATCACCACGACATATACGATGGCAAAACCGATGAGCGGCGGCGCTGTTTGTCCGAGCGCGCGCGTCACGCTGACCACCATGTAAAAGTAGAACACGGCTCCGGCGACCAGTATCAGCGCCATCACCCAGGCGGTTTTCTCGCGGAAGGGCGTGTTCCGGAAGGCGGTGAAGGCGGACATGGGCGGGCTCCTGGTGTGTCAAAAATACTGTACATCGACGGATAGTCGAAGATTTTTAACAAGTCAAATATTTTCGACATCCGGTTTTCGCCTCGCTTGACGCTCCCTGACTGCGCCTCTAGGTCCGCCGCACATATTGGAAAGTGGTGCCGGTCATGCCTGACCTTTCTGTTCTCGCCCAAACGGCCAAGGCCTGGCCTTTCGAACTGGCGCGCGCGCTGGAAAAGCGGGTGGCGGAGCAGGTGAAGGCCGGCGAGCGGGCCGCGGACGCGCCGGTGATCTTCGAGACCGGCTATGGCCCGTCGGGCCTGCCGCATATCGGCACATTCGGCGAAGTCGTGCGCACGACGATGGTGCGCCATGCCTTCGAGGTGCTGACGGCCGGCAAGTATGCGACGCGCCTGATTTGCGTGTCGGATGACATGGACGGTATGCGGAAGGTTCCGGACACGGTGCCGAATCCGAAGGCGCTGGAACAATACCTTCAGATGCCCCTGACCGTGGTGCCCGACCCGTTCGGCACGCATGCGTCCTACGGCGCGCACATGAATGCGCGCCTCTGCGTCTTTCTCGACCAGTTCGGTTTCAAATACGAATTCCTCTCGGCGACGGAATGCTACAAGTCCGGCCGGTTTGACGCGATGCTGCGGCGCGCGGCGGAGAAGTATGACGCGATCATGGGCGTGATGCTGCCAACGCTGGGGCCGGAGCGGCAGGCGACCTATTCGCCTTTCCTGCCGATCAGCCCGAGCACTGGCCGCGTGCTGTATGTGCGGATGAAACATGTGGACGCCGCCAAAGGCGAAGTGACGTTTACGGATGAAGACGGCACCGATGTGACGCTGCCCGTGACCGGCGGCGCCGTGAAGATGCAGTGGAAGCCGGATTTCGGCATGCGCTGGGCTGCGCTCGGTGTGGATTTCGAGATGTTCGGCAAGGACCATCAAGCGAACGCCCCTGTCTATTCGAAGATTGCCCGCATCCTCGGCCACCGGCCACCGGAACAGTACGTCTACGAACTGTTCCTGGACGAAAAAGGCGAGAAGATTTCCAAGACCAAGGGCAATGGTATCTCGGTCGATCAATGGCTCGCCTATGCACCGGACGAAAGCCTGGCGCTCTATCAGTTCCAGAAGCCGCGCGTGGCCAAGAAGCTGCACTTTGACGTAATCCCGAAAGCCGTCGACGAATACCTGACCTTCCTCGACAAGTTCCCGCAGGAAGAGCCCGCCGCGCAGCTGGAGAACCCTGTCTGGCACATCCATTCCGGCCGCCCGCCGCAATGGTCAAGCCCGGTTTCCTTCGCGCTGCTGATGAACCTGGTCGCGGTGGCGAACCCGACCGACGTCTCGCAGCTCTGGGCCTACATCACGCGCTACGCGCCGGGCACATCGCCGGAGACGCATCCGCTGCTGGACGAACTCGCCGGCTATGCCATGCGCTATTACCGCGACTTCGTGCTGCCCGCGAAAACCTTCCGTTCACCGACGGAGCAGGAGCGCGCTGCCATGGCCGACCTCGCTGGCCGCCTGCGGATGTTCCCGGATGAGCCGACGGGCGAGAATCTGCAGACGATGACTTTCGAAGTCGGCAAGACGCACGGTTTCGAAAATCTGCGCGACTGGTTCAAGGCACTCTACGAAGTGCTGCTCGGCCAGGAGCAGGGGCCGCGTTTCGGCAGCTTTGCGGCGCTCTACGGCGCAGGCGACACCGCAAAGCTGATCGACGAGGCGCTCGCGCGTGGCTGAATCGTAAGCAGCGGGTAAGGCTTGTTGGCGATATAAGGGGCAACTCTCAGGGAGGCCCCTCGCCCATGCGCCCATTCATTCTCGCCGCCACCGCCCTCACGCTGCCGCTTACCGGCTGCCTCGCGACCAAGATCGTGACCGTGCCGATTGGCCTTGCGGGCGATGTGCTCGAAGGCGCCGGGAAGGGCGTCTTGTATGTCGGCGGCACTGCCGTACGGGTGACCGGCGATGCGCTGGATGGGCCGGACGAAATGGTCCGCCTGACCGTCACCTACAAGAAGGGCAAAGGCACGCGCACCGAGGAGCGCATCGTCAAAGCCAAATATGTCGAGCGCGAGGTCAAGGACATGTCGAAGGATGGCAAGGTGCTGGACGTGGAAGTCGCGCCGCTCGACTAGCGAAAAAAATGCCCCGGCAGCGGATCAGCGCGGCCGGGGCAGTTCATGCCGGGGAAGGGCGCCTACTCGGCCGCTGCAATCAGCGACGTTTTCGCCTTCGGCAATTTCCCCATGGGCCAGCCGGCCCAGAGTTCGGTGTCGCGCACAGCCGCTTTCTGAGCGGCGGCTTCCTTGACATGGCCAAAGCCGCGGATTTCATCCGGCACGCGCGAAATCTCGACGGCGAGCGCGTGGTTGCCTGCGGTGAGTTCGCGCGCAATACGGCTGAGGTTTTCGAGATAGGCGTCTCGCAGGCCGCGTTCCATCTTGCGCTCTTCGGTGTAGCCGAACAGGTCCAGTTTCGTGCCGCGCAGGCCCTTGAACTTCGCCAGCAGTTTGAAGCCCGTCATCATCCACGGCCCGAAGTGCTTTTTCTCGAGGTGTCCGTGCATGTCCTTCTTCGAGATCATTGGCGGGGCGAGCCAGAAGCGCAGCTTGCCGCCCTTGAACTGGCTCGCCAGCTGCTCGGCAAACTTTCCGTCCGTATAGAGACGGGCGACTTCGTACTCGTCCTTGTAGGCCATCAGCTTGTAGGCATAGGTCGCCGCGGCGCGCGTCAGGTTCTCGCCGAGGCCGGCTTTTTCCTCGGCCGCGCGCACTTCGGCGACGGCGGCGCGGTAGCGAGCCGCGTAATCCGCGTTCTGATAGGCCGTGAGGCGCTGCGCGCGGTCTTCGATCAGCGCGTCGAGCGTCTTCGGCTCGACATGACCGCGCGGATCAGACTGCGCAGCGAGGCGTTCCGGCTCCGCCGCCGCAATGCGACCGATATTGAACGCCGCCATGTTGTCTTCGACCTTGGTGCCGTTGAGGCGGATCGCGCGGTAAAGTCCGCGCAGCGAGACCGGCACCTTGCCCATCTGCCAAGCATAGCCCGCCATGATCATGTTGGTGTAGATCGCCTCGTGGAGGTAGCCGACCGCGAGCGCTTCGGCGTCGAAGGCGCCGAACTCCGCCGCCTGCCGCTTCACCCGCGCCGAGAGCAGCTCGCTCTCGAAGCGTTTTGACCGGTTGCGGATGAATTCCGAAGTCGGCGTCACGTCGGAGTTTGCGAAAGCGGCCGTGCGGCCCGCATCCATCAGGTTCAGTGCGTCGCCGCCGGCGGCCACCACGAGATCGCAGGCGATCACGCAGTCGGCGCTGGCCGGCGGCACGCGCCCGGTGGAGATCAGTTCGGGCTCGCGTGCAAAGCGGATGTGGGAGAGCACCGGGCCGCCTTTCTGGGCGAGGCCGGTCATGTCGAGGGACGAGGCGGCATTTCCGTCCACGTGCGCGGCCATTGCCAGCACGGCGGCAACGGTCGTCACGCCCGTGCCACCAACGCCGGTGAACAGGATGTTCCAGGGCTGGGCGAGACTTGGCGTCTCGGGCAGGGGCAGGCCGTCGGCGTTGAACTCCTGTCTCGGCTGGTCTTCCCAGGCCGCCTCGCCGTCCTGGATGGTGACGAAGCTCGGGCAGAATCCCTTGAGGCAGGAGAGATCCGTATTGCAGGTGGATTGGTTGATGCGGCGCTTGCGGCCAAGCTCGGTTTCGATCGGCTCGACCGACAGGCAATTCGATTTCACCGAACAATCGCCGCAGCCTTCGCAGACTTCCGTGTTGATGATCGTGCGTACACGGTCCGGCTTGATCATGCCGCGCTTCGACCGGCGGCGTTTTTCGGTCGCGCACATCTGGTCATAGATGATGACGGACACGCCGGGCAGCTCGCGCAACTCGGTCTGCACATCTTCAAGGTCGTCGCGGTGATGGATCGTCACGCTGCGGGGCAGATCGCGCACACCGGCATAGCGGGTGGGGTCTTCCGTCACGATACGGATCGTCTTCACGCCTTCCGCCTCGACTTGCTGCGCAATCATGGCCGGCGTCTGGCCGCTCTCCACATGCTGGCCGCCGGTCATCGCGACCGCGTCATTGTAGAGGATTTTGTAGGTCATGTTCGCGCCGGAGGTGACGGCCGCGCGGATCGCGAGGCTGCCCGAATGCGAATAAGTGCCGTCGCCAAGATTGACGAACACATGGTTCTCGTCCGTCGCCCAGTGTTGGCCGACCCAGCCGATGCCTTCGCCGCCCATCTGGCTGGTCATGTCGGTTTTCCGGTCCGGCATGAAGTTCGCCATGTAATGGCATCCGATACCGGCCAGCGCGCGGCTGCCTTCCGGCACCACGGTGGACGTGTTGTGCGGGCAGCCCGAGCAGAAGTGCGGCGAGCGCACGGTAGGCGAGGCATTCGTGCGGGCCGCTTCACTGGCGCGGCCGACGCGGTCGAAATAAGCGGCGGCGCGCGACGTGTCCCAGCCGCTGGGCAAGGCGTGCATCACGGCGCCGGCAATTTCCGGAATGGTCAGCGAGGCGATATCCGAGAGTAGCGGCGCGCCTTGTGCGTCCCGCTTGCCTTCGATGACCGGGCGGCGGGAGTCTGGAAGATCATACAGCGCAGCTTTCAGCTGCGCTTCGATCAGTGGGCGCTTGTGCTCGATGACGATGACGCGCTCGAGGCCGGCGCAGAATTCGCGCACGCCTTCCGGCTCCAGCGGCCAGGGCATGGCGACCTTGTAGATGGTGAGACCCAGCGCGCCCGCTTCCTGCGGGCTGAGCCCGAGCGCGGCGAGCGCTTCGAACACGTCGCGCGCGGCTTGTCCGGTGACGATCAGTCCGAGGCGCGGGCGCGGCGAAGGCAGGATCACGTGGTCCAGCCGGTTGGCGCGCACATAGGCCTGCGCGGCAGGCAGCTTGATCTGGCGAAGGCGCGCTTCCTTGTTCAGCGGCACGTCGCCCCGGCGCATGTGCACGCCGTCTTCAGGCAGCGCGAAAGTCGGCCGCTGGAGAGCAAAGCGTGCAAGGTCGATATTCACCACCGCGCCGGAATCCATCGTGTCGGCGAGCGCGACCAAGCCGGTCCAGGCGCCGGAGAAGCGGCTCATCTCCCAGCCATGGATTCCGTAGTCCAGCACGTCCTGGATAGAGGCGGGATTGAGCGTCGGGATCTCGGCATCCTGCATCGCGTATTCGGACTGCGAAGGCAGGGTGGAGGACTTGCAGTTATGATCGTCGCCGACGACGGCGAGAACCCCTCCGAGGGCGGACGTTCCAGCCGCGTTGGCGTGCTTGAACACGTCGCCGGTGCGATCAACGCCGGGCGCCTTGCCGTACCAGATGCCGAACAGGCCGTCGAACTTCGCGCCCGGAAACAGGCCGAGCTGCTGCGAACCCCAGACGGCGGTCGCGCCGAGGTCTTCGTTCAGGCCTTCCCAGAACTTGATGTCATGCGCGTCTAGGCGCTTCTGCACCGCCCGCAGCTGCTGGTCGTATCCGCCTAGCGGCGAGCCGCGATAGCCTGAAATGAAGCCACCGGTATTGTGTCCGGCGGCGCGGTCCAACCGCTTCCGGTCGAGCGGCAGGCGCACAAGCGCCTGGATGCCGGTCATGTAAGCCTTGCCCTCGACAAGATCGTATTTGTCGTCCAGCGTGACTTCGCGGTGTTTCATGAACGCGCATCCTCGATTCCAGCCCCGGTAGATTATTGGCCGAATCGCGTGAAAATGCTTGCCTAACTTGCGCGAGTTTTGCTATTTTAAGCAATAAATTTCCACGAAGATCAGGATTGGCGGAATATTGTCCCAAGAATTAGATAGTGTTGATGCCCGCATCCTGGACTTGATCCAGCGTGACGCAAGCCTGTCCGTCGCCGAGATTGCGGAGCGCGTCGGGCTCTCCTCGTCTCCATGCTGGCGGCGCATCAAGCGCATGGAAGAGGCCGGCTTCATCCTCGGCCGGGTGACGCTGATCAACAATCATGCGCTCGGCCTCGACTTCGAAGTCATCGCCAGTGCCAAACTCGCCCTGCCCAGCCGCGAAAACCTCGAAGCATTCGAGGCGATGGTTCAGGCCTGGCCGGAAGTGATCGAGTGCATGACGGTGACCGGCGCAGTCGACTACATGCTCCACATCGTGACGACCGACATGCACGCCTATGACAATTTCCTGCGCGACAAGCTGCTCGGCTCGAAACTTGTCTCCGATGTTCAGTCTCGTATCGTCATCCGCGTCGCTAAGCGCACCACCGCCTTGCCGCTCGGTCTCGTACGCCAGACCACTAAGACCGACTGAGCCTAAAGTTCAGCGCAGGTCGAAAGCTGAATAGTCGGAGACCTTCACCCCCGGCAGGACGTCCGCGCCGGTGGCCTCATGCGCCGCAATCCCGCTTTGCAACGCTGCTGCGATATCCGTCTCCGGATCATCCGCGTCTGCCAGGATCATGGCGATCGGCCGCTGCGGCGCCGACAGTTCTGGGCAGACCGCCTCGTTTTCCGGGCAGGAGACTTTCGTCCGGCTATAGCCGAGGTCCAGTACGCTCGTCGGCAATGCCCCGGCTTCGCATGGCAGGTTGGTTCCGATTGCAGCGCGCATGGCGTGCCCGCGCGTATGGGACAGGAAGGTGTTGCGCTCCGAGGTCCCCTCGACCGAGGCGGCTCCCACCGCGATCACGCGAGTCAGATCGCAGATGCCGGCGCCGAGCTCCAGCTTGTCAAAGGCGGTCTCCACCGGTTCGCTCAGGCCCGCTGCGAAGATCGCATCGGCCCGCGCAAAGCTCCAGGTTTCGTCGCCGACGAGGACGTAAGCGGTGAAGTCCGCGCTCCGGCCAGCGGCGTCCGTGCCGGTGAACCGCGCCGTCTCTCGCCAGCGGACATCCGAAAACAAGGGCGCAGGCGGCTCCGGTTCGGGCGCCGCTTCGGCCGCGGGCTCAAGGACCGGGTCTTCCGGCGCAGCGTCCGAAACGGCTTCGGGTTCGAGCACAGGTTCAGGTAAGGGCGGCTCCACCTGCACCAGCGGGGCAGCGGGCATCGCGGTCGCGGTCAGCAGCGGCTCTTCGCCAATCTCGCCCGGCTGCAGGCGCAGCGACCACCAGGTCGCCCAGAGTCCCAACAGAAACAGAAGCAGGAGGAGCAGGTAGAGCCACGCCAGGCTGCGCTTCTTCTTTTCCGGTGGCGGCAGTTCGTAATAGTCCGTCATGTGCCCGCTCCTCAGTCCATCAAGTGCAGCCTAGCTTATTTCGGAACGGCAGGGGAGGCGATGCGCAGCCTATCCCGGTTCAAAGCAACTGAACCCGGGTGACATGGCCATCGGTTGTCAGAATATTCTGCACGGCGCCGTCCGGCCAGGTCTTCAGACGGGTGACCATGAGGTTCGGATTGACGTTGGCGAGCCCCGGGTCGTTGAACAGGTCTCGCGGTTCGAGACAGAGCCAGGCGAGTGGTCGTTCAGCGGATGCCTGGGCGCCTGCCGCTTCGATCAGCCGGACGATACGGTCTAGTGTGCTCGCAGGGGGGTATTGCAGGAATACGGAGTGATACACGACCGTCAGGCCGTGTTCCGGACGCGCCGCGAGACGCCCCTCGAGCCAGTCGGCTGCATCGCCCTTGTCGACTTTTGTGCCATTCGAAAGGGCAAGCGCTATGGCGGCGTCGAGCCTCGCGAGGCGCTCGGGTTGGTCCGACCAGACATAGGATTTCAGCCGCCTCGCCTCCCCAGTACGCGAGACATCGATCGGGTGCTGGTCGCATGCGGCGCGGCTCGCGATCTCGATGGGCGCGTCCAGGAACTCCGGAGCCCCGCCGCGCCAGTCTGTGTCGATCAGCACACCGCTCGTGCCTTGGCGCGACCAGCCTGCTGCTGTGTAGCTGAACTGGTCCCAATTCTGGTTGAGACCGGCACTGGCGCCAAGTTCAAGCAAGTGCATCGGCCCGGGATTTTTCGCCGCAAGCTGAAGGAACCCCGGCAGCAGAGCGATCGACCGGCGCACCTCATTCGTTTGGGGCGGCGAGGCCATGTACGCGCGGGCCGCGCCGGCGTTGCCGTCCAGCCATTCCGCCACCACGGGCCAGACGCGGTCGATGCTCCAGGCCTTGTCAGTGCCCGGATAAGCGGCCGACAGGTCATCAGCCTCACCTGCGAGCACCGAATGATGCAGATAGCCGGCGATGCGAAGTGACAAGGCGTCGCGCCGTGGGTCTCCCGGCCAGTTTGCCGTGAGCTGAGCAACCGGGCCGCCCGCCTCAATGTCGGCTGCCATCGCCGTGCACAGGGCGGCGGTGAACGGCGATCCGAGAAACTGACAGAACGCGGCTTGCTCGCGGAAATGCGCGACAATTTCTTCTTCTGTGGGCGGAGGGCTCATGAAGTCACCGAGGGATGGAGGAGGGGTCTGTAGCCAGCGCGAATAGCTTCGCAGGTGATGTGCGGCGTCAGGCGTTCGCCAGAGGCATGAAGCGGTTGGCTGGCGCCGTATCCCTTGAAGGACCAGGCCCGCGCAGCGCCGCCATGCTTGAGGAATGCGCTGTCGTCCACGGCATACATTGCGCCATCGGGAAGGGTATCCGGCGATACGGTCTCGCGCGGACGGGCGCCGCCAAGCACCTCCTGAACGGATCCGGCTGCGAGAGCGTCCAGCTTGTCGATGGTGTCAGTCGCCCGCAGATGGCCAAGCCTGACGAGCCCGTCCTTGAACGCGGCGGCGTCCGCGCGGCGGCATTCGAAACAGGGCCGGTGCCCGCTCGCCAGCGCGGTCGCCTCGTCGGGAAAGAACAGTTCGGTATACAGGCCCGGCTGCATCAGCTTTCGCCGGCGATCCTTGAAATTCAGCACACAGATGATCCAGCGCCGGGAGGTCCAATGCCTGTCCTTGAGCGACTGGTCATCGCGGTGGAAACAGCCACCCCGGTTGCCCATCAGCAGGCCGCGGTCCGGCACGCCGTGCAGCTCGCCAAACGGATCAACGCGGTTCTGGAGCGGCATGGGTCGCACCCCTGAATAAAAAAGCCCGGACGATGCCGCTTCGTATCGTCCGGGCTGGATTTCAGCCCTTCGGGCGATGCAGGGCTCAGACGCGCTCGACAGCCATGGCGATACCTTCGCCGCCGCCGATGCAGAGCGCCGCCATGCCTTTGTGCAGGCCGCGGTCTTCCATCGCCGCGATCAGCGTGATCAGCACGCGCGCGCCCGAGGCGCCAATCGGATGGCCCATGGCGCAGGCGCCGCCGTGAACGTTGACGCGGTCATGGCTGATGCCGAGCTCTTTCATCGCGATCATCGGGACGACCGCGAAGGCTTCGTTGACTTCCCAGAGGTCGACATCCTCGATCTTCCAGCCGGCTTTCGCGAGCGCCTTCTTCATCGCGGGGACAGGCGCTGTCGTGAAGTATTCCGGCTCATGAGCATGGCTGGAAGAGGCGACGATGCGGGCGAGCGGCTTCAGGCCGCGCTTCTTGGCTTCGGATTCGCGCATCAGCACGAGCGCGGCCGCTCCATCCGAAATCGCCGAGGCGTTGGCAGCCGTCACCGTGCCGTCCTTGGAAAAGGCGGGCTTCAGCGTCGGGATCTTTTCCGGCATGGCGGTGCGCGGCAGTTCGTCCGTGTCGATCACCGTGTCGCCCTTCTTGCCTTTCACCGTGACCGGCGTGATCTCGCGCTTGAACTTGCCATTCTTCGTGGCGTTCTGGGCTCGGGTCAGCGTCTCGAGCGCATAGGCGTCCTGCTGCTCGCGGGTGAACTGGTATTCGCCGGCAATCTTATCGGCGAACACGCCCATCGGGCCCTTGGCGTAGGCATCGGTCAGGCCGTCCAGCGCCATATGGTCTTCGGCGCCCAGCGTGCCGTACTTGTGGCCCTTGCGTACGTTGATCAGGTGCGGCGCGTTGGTCATGGATTCCATGCCGCCGACGATCACGATGTTGGCGTCGCCCGCGAGGATCGCATTACGTCCCATCACGGCCGCCTGCATGCCGGAGCCGCACATCTTGTTGATGGTGGTCGCCTCGAGGCCTTTGTCTTCGCCAGACTTGATGCCCGCTTGCCGCGCCGGAGCCTGGCCCTGGCCGGCAGGAAGGCAGTTGCCCATGATCACTTCATTGGCTTCGCCAGGCTTCAACCCGGCTTCGGCGACCGCAGCCTTGATGGCCATGGCGCCAAGCTCGTTGGCCGAAAAGCCCGCAAGGTCGCCCAGAAGGCCGCCCATGGGCGTGCGCGCCATACCAACGATTACAACCGGATCTTTCTCAGACATGGGGCATTCCTTCCTGAAGTTTTTGTGCAGGTGCTGTTATCAGACTTAGGCGCTGCCTAGGCAGGTTCGTCAAGGTGACGCGCGGGTCACCCTCTGAGCGCCGCTTCGATATCGGCCAGCAGCGCCGCGTCGTCCGGCTTTACCTTGGAATTGTAGGCCTTGATCGGCGTACCGTCGCCCCTGACGAGGATCTTGTGGAAGTTCCAGGCGGGCTCCGCTTCATTTCCCAGCGCAGCCACCGCGCCGGCATAAAAGGGGTGCTGCGACGCGCCTTTCACGGCGTATTTCTTGGTCAGCGGGAAGGTGACACCGTAATTGATCTCGCAAAAGGTTTTCACCTCTTCCTCGGTGCCGGGCTCCTGCGATCCGAAATCGTTGGAGGGTACGCCGACGATGATCAGGCCCTCGTCCTTCTTGTCCTCGTAGAGCGCCTGCAAGCCTTTGTACTGCGGAGTGAACCCGCACTTCGAGGCCGTGTTCACCACGAGTATGGCCTTCGCGCCAAGGGCGGTGAGATCGAGTGGCTTACCATTGATCGAGGTAAATTGAGTGGCGGACATGGACCGGGGTTCCTGGATTGAAGCGGGCGGGGCGGCAGGCTCGCTGCGGGCAGGGGCGCCGCAGCCTGAAAGGAAGGCGGCGGCGGCGAGCAGGGGAAGAAAGTGACGCATCAGAGGCTCCACGGCCGTTACCCGCGTGGATATAGGCGAAACTTCGTCGCCGTCATCCCTCCGGTTGTGAAACGGAAGGCCGGGCTATTTCTTCTTCTTGCCGTTGCCGGATTTCTCAGGCGCCGCATCGACCTCGAAAGTCATCTGCATGTTGACGCGGTACATGTCGATCTTTCCATCCTTGATCGTCGTGGACATCCCGTTGATGTGACAGGACGCGAGACCGCGGACGGTCTTCGAGAACCGGCTGATGGCAACCTGGATCGCGTCCTCGAACGATTTCGAGGACTCGGCCATGATCTCTTCGGATTTCATGATGGACATACGGTGTTTCCTTCCCTGCGATTTACGCAGGGTCAGAGTGCGCCGATGACGTATTTTGGCAAGCCGGATCGCGCCAGAGGCGAACCGCGCCTTTAGCTGCGCAGGCGCAGGCCCGCTTCGGTATTCTTCTGCCACACGACGTCGGCCTCGCCTTCGATCCCCACCGAGCGGGCGTTGACCGAAACGACGGACGGCAGCAGCTCATTGGTCGGAAAGCGGATGCGAAGGCCCGTATCGGTGAAATCCATCACCACGCCTTTGCGGCGGTAGCCGGATTCATAGGTAATGTAGGCTTCGCGGTAGACATGCATGCGCACCGGCCGCGCGCTGTCGGGCACTGCACCCGCGACCTGATCCACGCGCGCGGATTGAACCGTCGCAGGCTTCTTCGGACCGAACAGGCGGGGCAGGAGAGACATAGCGGGCAGACTTCCGGCGGCAGAATGGAACACTCCGCCAAGAAGAATGCATATCCTGCGCCAGTTAAAATGAAATTGCGGCCGCAGGCCGGATTTGGGCATGCGGCCGCGCATTCCGTCAGCAGTTAACCTTTACCAGATGCGGATACGCTCTTCTGGCGGCAGGTAAAGCGCGTCGTCCGGGCCCACATCGAACGCTTCGTACCATTCGTCGAAGTTCCGGACCACACCGTTGATCCGATATTCCGGCGGTGAATGCGGGTCAGTCAAAAGTTGCTGGCGCTTCGCTTCGTCCCGGTATTTCGCCCGCCAGATCTGTGCCCAGCCGAGGAAGAAGCGCTGGTCACCGCTCAGACCGTCGATCACCGGGGCCTGTTCGGCTTCGCTGACCGTGCCGTCGCCGTCGGTATCGAGGCTCAGCTGGTAGGCCCTGTAAGCCATCGAGAGACCGCCGACATCGCCGATATTCTCGCCGAGCGTGAGGCGCCCGTTGACGCAGGTCTTTCCGTCATCCAGCGGGCAGTACGCATCATACTGGGCCGCCAGCGCGTCCGTCAGCATGCGGAACGCCGCCTGGTCGGTATCGGTCCACCAGTTGTTCAGCGCACCGGCCGCATCAAACTTCGCGCCCTGGTCGTCGAAGCCGTGACCCATCTCGTGACCGATGACGCCGCCGATGCCGCCGTAGTTGACGGCCGGGTCGGCCGACAGGTTGAAGAAGGGGGGCTGCAGGATCGCAGCCGGGAACACGATCTCGTTGAAGCTCGGATTGTAGTAGGCGTTCACCGTCTGCGGCGTCATGAACCACCGTGTTTTGTCGACGGTCGTGCCGAGCCAGGACAGGTTGTCCTCAAAGGCCCATTGGGCGGCCGCCATGGCGTTGTCCAGCGCGCTGGAGCCAACTACGAGGGTGTCATAGGTCTCGAATTTGGACGGATAGCCGATCTTCGGATCGAACGTGTTAAGCTTCTCGACGGCTTTGACTTTGGTGTCATCGCTCATCCAGGAGAGCTCCGCGATGTTGGCATCCATGGCCTTGCGCAGGTTGACGACCAGCTTGTCCATCTCCGCCTTGTTCTCCGGCGGGAAGTAACGCTCGACGAACACTTTCCCGATCGCCTCGCCGACGACGCCTTCGGTGGCCGCCACCGCGCGCTTCCAGCGCTCACGCTGCTCCGGCTGGCCGCGGAGGGCCTTGCCGTAGAAAGCGAACTGCGCGTTGTCGATGTCCTCGGGCAGAACATCCGCATGGTCGATCAGGAAGTGCGCCTTCAGATAGGCCTTCCAGGTATCCAGCGGCGTTTTTGAGCTCAGCGTGAAAATGCCGTTGAAACCGTCACCCAGTTTCGCGGCGTCTTCCGCCGACAGGCCCGCCGAGGCCAGTTCTTCCTTGGTAGGAGGAATTTCCGCCACCAGGAAGTGCGTCTGCGTGCCGACGCCCAGCGTGTCGAGCGCCGCCTGGATCGGGAACTCACCGGACAGCGCGAGGAATTCCTTGCGGCTCATCTTGTTGTACGTCACTTCCGGATTGCGCGAGACTGTGCGGTCCCAGTCCAGCTTCGCGATCTCGGTCTCGAAAGCCATCACTTCAGTCGCAGTCGCTGCCGGATCCGCGTAGCCCGCCTTGCCGAGCACGAAGGTCAAGAGCTCCACATACTTGGCGCGCAGGTCGACGGATTTCTCGTCATCCTTGAGGTAATAGTCGCGGTCCGGCATGCCGAGGCCGCCGAGCGACATCTGGAAGATGTAGGTCTCGGGATCCTTGTCATCGACGAACACGAAGCCGTTGATCGGCGAGGCATAGCCGACCGTCGCGGTCAGCTTGGCCAGATCGCCGAGACTGGAAACGGCGTCAATCTTCGCGAAATAGGGTGCGACAGGCGCGAGGCCTGCGGCGTTGATCGCGTCGGTGTTGATGTAGGCGTTGTAGATGGCGCCGATCTTGCCTTCGGGCGTGTCGATTGCGGGGGAGGCGGCAGCCAGGTCATCGATGATGAAGCGCACGCGCTGCTCGGACTTCTCGCGAAGCAGGTCGAACGAGCCATAGCGCGACCGGTCGGCCGGAATCTCGAAGCTCGAAATCCAGGCGCCGTTCACATAGGCGTTGAAATCGTCGCCAGGCTTCACGGACGCGTCCTGCGTATCCGTGTTGAGGCCCCAGGCCCCCCAGACATCCGGCGCCGAGAGCTGCAGCTCCTGAACAGGTTTCGCCGGCGTCAGCGCCGCCGCGTCGAGCGCCTCGGGGGCGGCCACATCCTTGTGGTGCGCACAGGCCGTGATCAGCGCGAGCGAAGCGGCGCCGAGCAAAAGTTTCTTCATGTCATATACTCCCTGGATGCCCGCCTGCAGGGGCGGCGCGATTGCAAAACCGGAACTGGGTTACTCTATTTATTCGGCAGGTGAAGGACGGCCAAGGCCTTGGCCCGTGCTCGTGCCGATGAGTTCGTCTTCGTCGATGGTGGCGTGGCCGGAATAGCCTTCGCCGATATTGCGGTAAGGCCGGCCGCCCCAGGTCCAGGCAAACACCCGGCCAATTTCCGAGCCGATTGCATACATGGCCGGCACCATCAGCAGCGACACGAACAAGGCAAACGCCACGGCGTAGGCCAGCGAGACGACCATCGGCTGGAGGAATTGTGCCTGTACGGACTTTTCGAACAGCATCGGCGCCAGGCCGACGAATGTCGTCAACGAGGTCAGCAGGATCGGGCGGAACCGCGAGACCCCTGCATCGACCAGCGCCTGAACGGCGCCTGCGCCTTCCTCCCGGCGCTTGTTGACATAGTCGATCAGCACGAGGTTGTCGTTGATCACGACGCCTGCAGCGGCCGCAATTCCAAAGAAGGCAAACATCGCCATCGGTGTTCCGGTGATCGCCAGACCCAGGATGGCGCCGCAATAGGCAAAGGGCAAGGCCATCATCAGCAGTATGGGCTGCGCGTAGGACCGGAAACCGATCGCCAGAAGGATGTACATCGCGCCGATGGCCATCAGGACCAGCTTGAGAATATCGGCAAAGAACTCCTGTTCCTGCTCAAACCCGCCCGCTTCGCCGCGCACGACGTCCGGGAATTCCTGTTTGAACTGCGGCCAGAAATCTTTCTCCATCGCCTCCATGATGCGCGTGCGGCCGCCCTCGCCGAGCACTTCGGCGCTGACCGAAACCGAACGTACACGGTCTCTCCGGACGATCCGGTTGATGCCGGGCGCATAGTCGAAGTTCGCCACTTCGGTCACGGGAACTTCGCGCCCGTCAAGTGTCCGTATACGGATGGCAGAGAGGCTGTCGAGATCATTTCGCGCTTCCACGGGCAGTCGGACGCGAACTTCCACGTCCTCGCCATCACGCGCCATCCGGTCCGCCAGTTCTCCGAAATAGGCCTGGCGCAGCTGGTTGGACACGTCCGCAAGCGTGATGCCCAGGGTTTCCGCGCCGGGCTTCATCGTGATCTGGATCTCTTCGGCGGCCGAGGAGAGGTTGTCGGTAATGTCATAGGCTTCCGAATAGGTCGCCAGATGCGCCTTCACCAGGTCAGCCGAGGCGCGCAACCGGTCGAGGTCCGGATGGCTCAGCGCAAAGGTAACGCCGGTATCGGGGCGGTTGAAGGTAAACTCGAAGCTAATCTCTTCCGCGTCCTGGATTTCACCGGTCGCCTTGCGCAGTTCGTCGGCGATGTCCTTGGAGCGGATGCCTTCCGGCCGCTCTTCCGGCGGAACCAGGCCGATCCAGGCCTGCACGCTGGTGCCGCCGGCCACGATTGACGCGTCGCGGATCAATCCGCCGTCGATCTCGGGATGCTGCTTGTCAGTGATCTCGGTCGCCGCAATGACACCGGCCTGCAGTTGGTCGCGCACCTGCACGACGCGCTCGAACGGTGTGCCATCCGGCATCTCGATGCTGACCTGGATCAGGTCCGCTTCGATTTCCGGCATGAACTTAAATGGAACAATACCGCTCGACTGGAGCGATATCGCAATCGCCAGGATCGAGAAGAAGAAGGCCAGCGTCGCGTAGCGGAACTTGATCGCCAGTTCGAGAACCGGGCGGTAAAGATTGTTCGCAAACCAGAGGAGGCTGTCGGCGATCCGGCGCTGGACCTTCATCAGTTCGCCGGTCGGGCCCTCGAACTTCTGCTTCTTCATGTGGGCAAGGTGGGCCGGCAGGATCAGCAGGCATTCGACAATGGAGATCGCCAGCGAGATCACCACGACAAAGGTGATCTGCTGGGTGAACACCCGGGTCGGTCCGGTCACGAATGCCCAGGGCAGGAAGGCGATGATCGTCGTCAGCACGCCGAAGATGATCGGCTTCATCACCATCTGAGTGCCGATCACGGCGGCGTCTATGCCCTCTCGCCGGCCGCTCTCGACTTCCTTGTGAATATTCTCGCCGACGACAATCGCGTCATCGACAATCACGCCGATGACCAGCAACACGGCAAAGGTCGACAGGATATTCCAGGACACGCCCATCGTCGGGAACAACATGATGCTCCCGGCAAATGCCGTGAAGATGCCGACGGTGACCCAAAGCGCGACCACCGGGCGAAGGAACAGCAGCAGGACGATCATGACCAGGATGGCGCCGGATAACGCGGAGGTGCTGATCAGGTCCATCCGGGCCTGGAAGGTTTTGGAATCGTCCCACAGGACATCGATCTTCACGCCTTCCGGCAGGATGCCGTTGGCCGGGTCGTTGGCGCGCTTGATATAGTCGCGGAAGCCCGCGGCATACCGCGTGATATCCATGTTGTCGGGTTCCGGGATCATCACGAACGTGGTCGAGCGCCCATTGAAGCTCGCTCGCAGCTTTTCACTGACAAAGCCGTCAACGACTGTCGCCACGTCGGCGACGCGAACGGTGCCTTGATCGCTCGACTGGCGGATGATGATCTCGCCAAACTGATCGGCCGTGTCCGCCAGGTTGCGCGCCGTCAGCGAGACGTCCCCCACCGGGGATTCAATGCGGCCGCCCGAGGAATTCAGCGAGGTCTGCCGCACCGCGTTGGCCACGTCGGACAGGCTGAGCCCGAAGCGGCGCAACGCCTCTTCGGACACTTCGATGCTGACCTGTTCGTCCAGCGTGCCTTGAAGCACGGCGAGTTCGCCGCCAGGCTGCGCGGCGATTTCATCGCGCACCTTGTCGCCGATCTTGCGCAGTGTCTGGGCATCGAGGTCGCCGTGAACCGCGAGGCCCATGAACCAGTTGCGCTGCTCCCAGCGCTCGACCTGCGGCTGGAATGCCGCTTGCGGCAGGTTGTTGATCTGATCGACGCGGAGTTTCACCTCGTCGAGGAAGGTGTCCATGTCGATATCGTCACGGCCGCGGACATTGACGACGCCGAAGCCTTCGCTGGCCACCGAGGTGACGCGGTCGAGGCCGTTGATATCGGCCACCGCTTCCTCGATCCGGGTCACGATCTGGTCTTCGATGTCGCGCGGGCTGGCGCCCGTCCAGGCGACCGACACCGAAGCGCCGGACACCTTCACGACCGGGAACATTTCCCGCTCCATCGATGAATAGCCGAACACGCCGCCGGCAAAGAAAATGAACATCAGGAGGTTTGCGGCAACCGAGTTACGCGCAAACCAGGCGACGATCCCCTTCATTGGGCAGCTCCCTCGGTGCCATTGCCGGTTTCGGCTTCAGCAATTTTCTCAGCGGCCGCAGCGGGCTTCGGCGGGTTGTGCACTTTCACCGTGCCGTCCTCCATCCGCTGCATGACTGTCAGGCTCATCCCGTCGAACGGCGCCTGGATCGGGCTGGTGATCGCCAGTTCGCCGGCCTCGGCGCTGCCATGGAAATAGGCGCCGTCACGGTCCGAGTGTTCGATGTCGACGGTACGGATCGACAGTTTGCCGGTCTTCGGATCGCCGATGTACAGCTGGTCGTCGCCGCGCAGCGCGGAGCGCGGCGCCACCATCACACGGTCAAGGCTACGGCCCTGGATCTGTGCGTTCACGAACAATCCGGGCGCCATCGGGGCGCCATTATCGGCGCCCTTGCCAAACGGGTCCTTGAGCTCGGCGATCACGTTGATCTGGCGCGTCTGCGAATTAACTGCCGCGCCGGTGCGAACAACCTTGCCCTTCCAGGTGCGCGGCTCGCCGCCCACCGTCGCCGTGAAAATCACGTCCGGTCCCGGCGTCTCTTCGCTGTCGGCAAACGCAATCGGCAGGCCGAGACGGCCAAGTTCGGCATCCTTCAGCGGCAGGGAGACTTCCACGGTATCATTGCCGAAGATGCGCCCGAGCGGCTGGCCCGGAGAGACCACCTGGCCGATGTCCACGCTGCGTTCGCGCACGCGGCCATCGAAAGGCGCGATCACGGCCGTGCGGGCGAGGGCGAGTTCGGCATCTTTCAGCTGCGACTTGGCGGCATCAAGCGAGGCCTGCGCCTCGGCCAGCTGCGGCTCGCGGCGGGCGAGCGGCGAGGCATCCGTCATGCCGAGATCTTCAAGGTCCTGCAGCGCCAGTTCGGACTCGGCAACCTCGCGGGCGAGGCGCTGCTCGGCAGATGCGACCGTGGAGCGGGCGCGCACAACGCCCAGCTCATAGTCCTGCGCATCGATTCGCACGAGCACCTGGCCGCGGCGGATGAACCCGCCATCGATGAAGTCCGGCGACACGTAGGCGATCCGTCCGGACGTTTGCGGCGCCACCTCGATCTCTGTCTTCGGCCGCACTTCGCCCTGCGCTTCCACCGTCAGCGTCAGCGCCACTTCGCGCACCGGTTCGGCAAACACGTTGAGGCCGGCGCGTGGCTCGTCGCTCTTCTCGGCTTCCGGCTTCATGGCCTGGACAGCAATGAACCCGCCGATCCCCAGAACGAGGATGATGGCGATCGGGGCGATGATGGCAATTAGGCGTCCCATGGGGATATGGCTCCTGCCGCTTACTGCGGGGTCTGGACTTCTGTGGGGGCGGGTAGGGCGGCCGCGGTGGGCACACCGCCTCCGAGCGCGAGGTGGTACGAGACACGGTTTATAGCACGGCTTGCCCGCGCCGAGACCAGCTGGCTTTCAGCTGTCAGCCGGCGCGTCTGGGAATCGATCAGGTCGAAAATGGTAATCGTGCCGCCAATATACTGGCGCTCCGCCAGTTCTTCGGCATAGCGCGCCTCCTCGAAGGCGACGCCTTGCGCCGCTTCCTGCTGCGCGAGCAGTATATCGGCGGTCAGTGCGTCTTCCACTTCCCGCCAAGCCGTCAGCACGCCGCCGACATAGTTCGCGACCGATGACTGCGCCTGCGCAATGGCCGCTTCCTTCTGCGCCTTGAGGCGTCCGCCGGTAAACAGTGGCTGCACCAGCCCCGCCACCAGCCGCGCCGCAATCATCTGCGGGTCGATAACATCTTCGAACTCGGAGGAACTGGTCGAGGCCGACCCGGTCAGCCGCAGCGAGGGCAGCATCGCGAGGCGGGCTTCCTCGGCGCGCAGGCCCGCAGCAACCACACGCGCTTCCAGCGCCGAAATGTCCGGCCGGCGCGACAGCAGCAGGGCAGGGTTGCCCTCCGTCGCCATCTCCTGAAGCTCGGGGATCGACGCCGTCGCCGTAATTTCTGCGCCCGGATACCGCCCCAGCAGGACTTCCAGCCGCCGCGCCGCTTCCTGCGAAGCCTGACGCCGCGCCGCAATCGTGGCTTCCGCCCCGGCCAGCGTCGAGCGCGCGGTGCGCAGTTCCAGCGGGCCGGAAACGCCGGACCGCACGCGCCGGTCAGTGATCGTCAGCACGCGGTCGCGCGCCTCGAAAGACAGTATCGCAATGCGTTCCTGCGCCAGCGCCTCGTTCAGCGCGATCCAGGCGAAGGCCGTCTGCGCCGCAATAGACAGCTCGGCCGCCGCGAGGTCCGCCGCGCTGGCGGCATAGTCCGCATCCGCCTGCGCCACGGCGTTCGACACCCGGCCCCAGAGGTCTGCTTCCCAGCTCGCATCGATGTCGAGCCCGTAGAGCGAATCGTTGAACCGCTCGTTCACGCCCAGCACATCAACGCCGGTCGACGCGCCGCCTACCGATACCGAGGCCGACAGGCTCGGCAACCGCTGCCCGCGCGCCGCACGCGTCAGGGCTTCCGTCGCCCGCGTCAGCGCCGCCCGCGATTCCAACGAGGGATTGCGGGCCAGCGCCTCGCCGACCAGCTGGGTCATCACCGGATCATTGAACTGGCTCAACCAGTCACCCGTCGGCGCGGTGCCAGCGACGCCGCGCGCCGCCCATTCGGCCGGCGCATCCGGCACCGTTTCGAACAGCGCGTCGCGGTCGTCGGTATAGCGCTCCGCGGCGTCCGGCACGACCGCGCAGGCCGACAGCATCGCAGATCCAAGAAGTAGGAGAGATTTTTTCATGCGCTGAAATCAGGCCCGTCTGAGGATTGCGATCCGATACGCCCGCACTTGCCGAGCGTCAATATGAAATTATCGAAATTCAATAATTTGTCTTAAGCGCGATGCCCTCCTGCAACGAGTCATACGGTCGCCGGGGCTTGGCAGATGCCGGAGCGCGCGTTAGCGCCAGAACGGGGCTCCGCCGAAAGGCCCCGCCAGAGGATGGACCCCACAGGTGACACGTTGAGCGAGGAAGCAGGCCGACGGTCCATGACGCGCCGGACGCGCGATTTCACCGTGCTGCTCGGCACCACGGCCCTTGTCCTCCTCCTGCTCACCGTCACCGGCGCGCTCGGCCTGATCGAGGCGCTCAGCGCCCTCGGCGTCATTACCTCCGTCGCGCTCGCCTATTTCGTCGGCTCAGCCGCCCGGGTGCCCCACGGCGTCACCGATACCTGGACCGAAAAGCCTGCGGCTGACATTGCCGAGCCCGGCCCCAGCCTGTTCGCCGCCCTGCCGCTGCCTGCACTGGAGATCGGCCCGGGGCAGAAGATCATGGCCTTCAACCGCGCCGCCGACGACCTGTTCCAGCTCACGAGCCTTCCTTTCGCCCGCGCCAGCGCGGTGATCCGCTCGCCCGTCCTCCTCGCCGCCATCGACCAGGCGCTCGAGCGCACCAGCGCCGCCCCCATCTCCG
>Ga0163144_10003640_pt1 | contig 35057 bp, 42 predicted proteins | sample OliLak19BULKMAT1_FD_123175 | JGI IMG/M metagenome (GOLD analysis project Ga0163144, IMG submission 123175) | Freshwater microbial mat bacterial communities from Lake Vanda, McMurdo Dry Valleys, Antarctica - Oligotrophic Lake LV.19.BULKMAT1 | ecosystem: Environmental > Aquatic > Freshwater >...
CAAGAGTTTCTGGGCAAACCCAATTTTTTAATAATATTCATGTTTTTGGTTAAATAACAATAAACAAGGGGAATAAAATGAGAATAATTTACAGCAAAAAATCACCTAATAAAATAATCGGCTTTTCAATGTCTGAAAGCGAGTTCAACGAATCGCGAGCCGAGTATCAAGGCATTTGTTTATCTTGTGGTGCTATGGCGGGCGAGTGCGAGCCTGACGCGCGAGAATATCAATGTGAAGAATGTGCCTTAGAGGAAGTTTACGGGACAGAAGAATTAGTACTTATGGGTAAAATAAGTATTGAGACAAAGAACGAAGGCATGGAGATTGAAAAATAACTCTCGCCAGGTTTGATATTGAAACAAAGGAGTAAACTATGAAATACATTAACCAAAGAGACCGCTTACTTAAGTTATTAAAATACTTTAGCTTTGAAAATTTATTGAAAGAAATTGTAGTAGGAATGTCTTCTGATGAAGCTAAAGAAATGGCCGATCATATAATCCGAATGTATAATCTAGATGATGATGTTTTATTTGATATTGAAACAAAGGAGTAAACTATGAAACACATTGACCAAAGGGACCGCTTACTTTTTTTAGTAAAATACTTTAGCTTTGAAAATTTATTGAGAGAAATTATAGTAAGAATATCTTCTAATAAGGCTAAAGAAATAGCCGATCATATAATCCGATCACATGATCTAGATGATGATGGAGAGGAATAAAATGCTTGATTTTATAGTGCCATTGATTCCACTAGCTTTTTTACTGCAATTACTAATACTAATTAAAGTATTTCTTAATCATTGACATGTTGTCATGGTTGATTTAGATTCTCGAATCGCGGAGTTAATGACAGCTTCGCGAGCCGAGAATCTAGATCATCATGAAAATTAGTACTTCAAAATTACGTATTGGGTTAGTTGTTGGGCACAACCACAAAAATCAAGGCACGCGATTCGCTATCCCCCCTTTTACTTCTGAATTTTCCTACAACTTTATGATTGCTAATGAGCTAAGTAGGCGCATTTTCAATGATCTAAATGTAGCTTGTTTATTTTTGACGAATAAAGCTGAACAATCGTACAGAAAAAACAGTGAACAGACCGCATGGGAGCTGAAAAATGCCGATATTAATTTTGTTTTGGAGTTACATTGCAATGCCTTTGATGGCAAAACAAAAATATTAGGAAGTGAAGTTCTTTTTACTGATAAAATCCTGGAGCCACTTACATATACATTCCAAAAGATTCTACTAGATGATTTAGGTATTTCTCTACATAGAAACCCAAAATTGATTACAAAAAATGAACGAGGTGGAATGTCTTTACATTCTTATCAGGAGCAGAATATTTTTGGGATGATTTTAGAGCCCTGCTTTATTGATACAATTAATCCAGAATCAATAGAATTGAAAGAGAATCCTCAAGTATACATTGAAAGTCTCCTTAAATTTATAAAACATATTAAATTTTGGTATGAAAAATATTATGTGATTAATGGAATCTAAACTACAGCCTAGATCAACATGTGATATTTGCGGTAAGAGAACTGAAATAAAGTATGTGCCTGAAGGTGAATATTATATCTGTATAGATTGCTATAAAAAAGAGGAAGAAGACAATGATAGTCATAGAAGATTATTATTATGTGATTGGTGTGGGGATAGTTGCAATCTTTATATGTTAGGAAAAGAGATAATTTGCTGTGAGTGTATTATTAAAAAGAAGAAGAAGAATAACGTGCTTTCTATAGCACCAACAAGGAGAACGAAATGAACTTGAGCGATTTAACTTATGGGCAGATTAAAGAAGTATCTAACTTGATAAGACAAAGAAGCGTGAAAACGCCTTTCATTGCTGGCAAAAACTATCTAGTTAGAACAGTGACAATGATAATTAGTGGGCAAGTAAAAGAAGTTTATGAAAACTTTTTAGTAATGGCCCAAGCTGCCTGGATAGCTGACACTGGGCGATTTTCTGAAGCTCTAATTGACCAAAGTAAATTTAATGAGGTTGAGCCATTTAAAAACGATTGTATTGTATCCTTAGGCGCAATTGTAGACGCAACTGAAATTTCAGAACTAGTTACCACAGTTAAATAATGAATGCTGCAATCATGAAAGCTAATTATTTACCCCGATCACGGTCACGGTCACGATCACTATCATGGTCATGGTCGAAGACATGGTCACGATCATGGGCAGGGTCACGGACAAGATTTGGAAGTCAGGGTCACAACTAATATCAAGATCAAGGTCAGGACGATGGGCAAGCTCTGTCTCGTGGTCAAAAACATGGGTATGGTCATGGGCCCGCTCTGTTTCCATCTCCCAATCAAAGATAAAACCAAAAACCAAGAGGTACTAATGAAAAAGGTATTAATGGACCACGAAGCGCGAAGCGCTTATTTTGAAAGAAAGTCATGTAATTTTCTTCCTATTAACTCAGTTTTCATAAAATATGAAGAAACCGCCGAGTTATCCCTGACTAATCGTAGGTATAAAAGAATTAGAATTTACTACTCCCAGGAAGGAGAGATCAAAACCACTGTTATAAGCGGCCATATCAATCAATGGAAACATCACCAAAAACCTTGATTTTTAATGATTTTATGAAATTATCTCCATAAAGGAGGTATTTATGAAAAAAACAAAAACAAAGTTAGTTAAAAAAGGCGACATCAAACCTAAGAAAAAGTAGTTCTTTGATAATTAAATATCGATTTAGGGGCAGAAATGCCCTTAAATTATTTGTGTCTTTTTTTGATTTGTCCCCAGTTATTACTATATTGTGAGTGTTTATTGTTCTCACTATATGGGAAAATTTTAACTATTCTTTTGGTTATCTGACGGACGGGTATAATATAAAAAGTATTTATTTCAGTGATGAAGAAAGCAAAAAAATCAATCTGCCCTTGGTAGCTCTCTTTGATGGTAAAAGAAAAACCCCCAAAGCGACTATTTACAGCGGTAGTTTTAACTTGAATCCTAGAGAATCGTCCATGATACTCAAGTACCGAATCAAAACGACAATAGTCGCCCTGGGGGACTAATACTGCGAAACCTCTCTTAAGAGATTGAGCTATAAACTCAGCTTCACCGTAACTTCCTAACTCCTTGGAAATCATATCAATAGTGTAAGGGAATACTTTGTTTTTTACAAATAAAGCGTATTAGTCAAATACAAAACTACCTTTATTTTTTTGAAACTTGGTAAAATACTGAAATGCCTACTTACCTTAAATTCTACGATCATTCTGCCGGCTCATTCGAGCATTTTATCTGCGAGTTCATAGGCTTTATGATTGGAGAGGATGAACAATACTACTATTTATCTGCCTGGCAGGTAGTAACTCCTTCGGACATCGACACGCGATTCGAGAATTTAGAGGAAGTTATGGTTTTTAAAGATGCGGTTATTGAGAGATACGATCTAGCTAAAATTAAACCTAAAGCAAAACCTAAAGCTAAAAAGCAGAGGGCCCCTCGAAACGCGGGTCGATTGCAATAAGGTTTTCAAATCCTTTAATTTTACTACTTCTCGTTTTTAAGTTCTTAATATCAGGCCTACAGCCCATCAATGATTTCATAAGGGAATTATTAGTGAGCCTATTTCTAATACCATTTTCTTCGCAATAATCTAAATAAGCAGTAAATAGGGCCTTATTAGTTAATATCTTAGTGTTTGAGGTATCGATAACTAGTTTCTCCCTGCTAAAGGCATAGACATGGTTATTGTCTATTTTATATTCTTCTTTAGTGTCTTCAGAGGAAGCATCTTCGATGAAGTATCCTCTCTTTTTTAAATTTATAGCGGCCTCGATGAAGCGATTAAGTATACCTCCTAATTCTAGGTTAAATTTATCTTGTAAGTCTATATCTATGTTCCCTTTACTGAGGGAAAACTCTTCTTTGAAAGGAACAATAATATATCTTCTATAATATCCTAGGGCATTATCATGAGTGAAAGGCATTTTGTTTGCGGATGCTATGAATTTAGTGCGGTTAAAAATAACGTAAGGCTTTTCATAGACTACTTTCACGGAAATACTTCCTCCAGAAACTAGATTTTTAAAAGCTTCGGGTGACATCCCTGTGCCTGCTTCTTCAGTAATATTTAGAAGTTTACCCTGTAATAGGAAGCATTTTTGATCATTTGCCATATCTTTCAAGGTGAGATTAGTATAAGTGGCGGTAGTCATAACGGACTGTACAGCTCTAATGAAGGCGGTTTTACCATTTGACCCTTCCCCTAATAAGAATAGGGCCTTTTCTAATCTATTGTCGGGATAGACAAGAGAGTAGCCGATATATTCCATTAAGATATTTTTAAGCTTTTCATTATTTTGGGTAACCTCATCTAAAAAGACATCGAATCGAGGGCATTTTTGTTCAGGATTATAGTCATGAGGGAGACAGTACTCGAAAAAGAAGTCTTTAGAGTGTGGTAAGAGAACTGGAAACTCTCCTGATAGGTCTAACACTCCATTATTTAGGTTAATTTTATTTAAAGTGGAGTCAATATACCAGCTTTCATTTTTGAGGTTGGCAGGGTTTTCGGAAGTTCTAATTTTTGCCCTAAACTCAATTCTATGAGTATTTCTGCATTCTTTGATATATTTTTCAGCAAAGACTTCCAAGCTTGTATTTGTGTTAAGTTCCCAAAATTTTCCAGTATAGGAAAAAACGGTTCCTTCTCGGTTAATAAAGTTAGTCTCAGTAGTGTAAAAAATAACAAGTTCCTCATAATTAACAGGGCCGTACTCGATAGAGCCGTCTTTTTTAATTAATATTTTTCTAAATCCACTTTCCTTTGTGGAAAGAAATCCTTCATCTTTTAAGGTTATCGGGGAGGAATTATTAGGATAATGGGGACACTCTACGCATCCTTCAAATTTTTGGGCAATAGTGCTGCACATGTGTATATGTTTTGCAGCATGGTCTAGTTTAAGATCCGCCTCGGTAGCGGTATATTTGGGATGATTCTGCGAGTATTCGTGAAATAGTTCTCGTCCATTTTCTACTCGGTTAAGAATTGAGGCGAGGCTGAACCACTGGGATTCGTTAACTTCTTCCTGATTCTCTTTACACCAATTTATGAATCCGCACTTGGTTAAAATAGCGTTGTCGTCTACGGAAAAATTAACGCGATTAAGTACCTTAGTATCAATATACTTATCCTCTTCCTCTATCTGAGCGATTTTTTCAAGAGTTAAATCAGTGATATACCTAAGAACAGGTTGAATAAAATAACAATTAGTTGTCCCGCTCTCTTTGATATTTTTAGTCATAGGTAGACGTAATAAATGGTTAGGGGCCCAAATAGCGGTATCCATTTTTCCAGGAAGTCCCAGGACCGCGAATCGCGAGTCTAGTTTTTTGCAGAGGTATTTATAGACGTCTCTTTTTTCTTGAAAATATTGAGGGTCGAACCACTCGAAGGTAGTCCCGACTATAAAATGAAGTCCATTACCTGAACAAATAATCGCAACTCGTTCTCGATCTAGATCAGTGACTTCAAAGAAGACGTTTATATATGCGTCTTTTCTTGTTATATCCATCCCATCGATATCGAAGGGAAATACTTTTTGAGAGGAAAAAGTTCTTCCTTGCGAGACATCGCATAGAGTGTAATGAATATTTACGAGGTCTTGATCTTGCAGAGGATGCGGAGTCTGATTTAGCAGGTCGAACATTTCAGGGATTTCATTAAAAAAAACGCTCTTAATCTGAACGTATTTCTTTTCGTCATTGTAGACTTGCTCTCTAAAAACATTAATCATTTTTACTAACCCGACTATTGATAAAACTAAAACAGTAAGGTATATTATAAGCACGTGCTTTTCAGTACGTCCATCTTCATGTTTTTTCCCGACTATATGGGCATGGTGATAAGAGGGAGGGTCATTACTCCCTCTTGTCTTTTTAAAGATCCTGTTTTATTGTGTCGAAGGGAAAAACATGAAATATAAAACTTTTGCGCCTTATCCGCATCAAATTGAAGCACATGCTAGAGCTAGTAAGGCTAATCATTACGCGTTCTTATTTGAAATGGGTACAGGCAAAACATTCACCACAATTTTAATGTTAAGAGATATTTACACAAAAAATAAAGCAGTAACCAAAACTTTAATTGTGTCCCCTGCGGTTACTTTAAGTAACTGGAAAGACGAAATATTAATGCATTCTTTTATTCCTGAAGAAAAAATTTATATAGCAAATCAGGTAGGTAAAAAAAGATTAACAAAACTAAACGAGTATTTAGAAAAAGATGAAAATATAATAATTATAACTAATTACGAAGCCTTTCTAAACACGGAATTTTTAAACAGAATAATCCTATGGGATTCTAAAGTAATCGTAGCAGACGAAATGCATTACATAAAATCTGAGAAATCCAAACGCTCTAAAGTTCTAGTCACCTTGGCCGATAATGTGAGGAGTGCCTCAGGCAGTGTCTTTGGATTAACGGGAACTCCAGTACTTAACTCCCCAGAAGATCTCTTTATGCAATGGCGCTTTTTAGATGGAGGTAAAACATTTACTCAAAATTACTTTGCCTTCAGAGCGCACTTCATGAAGGACGAAAATTCTAACTGGGCCAGAAAGCCGGGATATTTTCCTAAATGGGTGTTTAGAAATGAACGCATGCCGGAAATCCAGAAAGCTATAAGCACTTCATCTATGTCCGTGAAAAAAGAGGAAGTACTGAAAGATCTTCCCCCCATGGTCGTTATTAATCGTAAAGTAAAAATGTCTACTGATCAAAAACGTATGTACGACTCACTAAAAGAAGACTTCCTTACTTGGATAGATAATCAACAGGGTATAAGCGAGGCCGTCGTGGCAAATCTTGCTATAGTAAAAGCGCTTAGGCTTATGCAAATAGCCTCAGGCTTTGTTACAACTGATGAAGGCAATACTATCCCTATCCAAGATAATCCCAAAATACCTGTGCTAAAAGAATTATTGCAGCAAATTACTGTAAACAATAAAGTTATTTTATGGTGCGCTTTTAAATACAACTATAAACAACTAGCAAAAGTCTGTGAGGAGTTAGGCATTAAGTATGTCCTCTTAACTGGAGAACAAGATACCGAGCAAAAAAATGAGAACGTCAAAGAGTTTAGGAAAGATCCTAACTGTAAAGTTATCATAGCGAATCGTAAAGCTGGTGGGATAGGGATTAATCTAGTCGAAGCCTCCTACTCCATTGTTTTCTCAAGAAATTTTAACCTAGCAGACGAACTCCAATCAGAAGCAAGAAATTTCAGAGGCGGAAGCCAAATACATGAAAAAATTACAAAAATTAATTTAATTTTAGAAGATTCAATCGAAGCAGAAGCAATCGAAATGTTATCAAAGAAGCAGGCAATTGCCGATAATGTTATACAACTTACACGCTTAATAAGGAGCATGAAATGACGGACTTACAGGAATGGAACACGCCGAAAGAAGAAGTTTCCTTGGCCACAATGGAGAAAGCGCTAGAAGATTATACCCTTGCTAGGGCAGAGTATGAAGCAGCAAAGGCCGTATCTAATGGGAAACACGCTATCATGGTAGAAAAGGAAGAAGCCATATTGGATCTTCTAGACAAGACGGGCCGCGATTCGTGGGATGGTAAAGCAGGGAAAATAAGTAAGACTACTCGCATGGAGTACACCACAATTAAAGATCCTACGGAAAAGATTGCCTTTGCGAAGTGGCTTGAGACAAAATACGGCAAAGATATGTTTTGGTCACTATTCGGAGTTAATGCTATGACATTTAATTCTTTTTGTAGAAAAGAATTTGATAATGGTGAGACAACTATTCCAGGAGTTAACGAGCCTACAGAGAAGATCGGACTATCTTTTAGGAAGAAAAAATGATTCGACTAGCTTTCTTCTTACTATCCATCTTAATAGTTGTGCATATTTATAACACCATTAGCATTCTTTATTACGATTATAGATGGTGTGCTTCAAGAGAGGTAACTAGCACTAAAATGTGTGTATTTTCAAGTTTATATAGAGACAAAACTAATTTTTACTTAATTGATTTAAAGGAGACAAAATGACTAAGAAAGAGATCACAAAAACTACTGAACAGGCCGTAGCTCCAACTATAGCTACTCCCTCGCATCTCGAAGCGTGGGGAACTCAGGAAATAAGCGCTAAAGATTTAATGATCCCTAAAATTCTGCCCATGCAAGGTATGAGTAAACTGGTTCTAAACAGAAAAGCGCAACTAGGAGAGTTTAGAGACAGCCTTTCAGGGGAGTTACTCGGTAGCATCGATACCCCTCTTGAAATTATTCCCTTTCATGTAGAAAGACTATGGGTGATTAATGAGAAGATAAACGGAAAGTGGGAGTACGCTAGAACTGAAGCAGTTACTCCATCAAACGAAGGACGCGCCTGGGAAGAAGGTAATTTTCGTTATACCTGGACCTATTCTTTCTATGTCTTAATAGCTTCAAAGGTAGCAGAAGGTATCCCCTTTCCTTACGTGATTAACTTTAGATCAACTTCAGTTAAGGGCGGAAAGAAGCTTTTCAACAGAATGTTTGTATATAACCGACAACTAAACAAAGCGCCTAACTGTGAAGCGTTCATGTTGTCAGGGAAGCTTGATACTAACGACAAGGGGACTTATGTAGTTCTTGACGTATATCCTTCAAGACCTTCTAACGAAGTGGAGCAAAGGGAAAGCTTCAATATGTTCAAAATGATTAAAGCTGGAAAAACTAAAGTAGACCATAGCGAAGATACCCAGGTAACCTCTACCCCTAATAACCATGCTTCAGAGAATGTAGAGTTTTAAAGGAGAAATTATGTCTATACCAAAAAGAATTTTAGATGTTTCTAATACTCTACACAAAATGGCCGATCAAGTTTTGATCGGAGTATTGGAGAGCAGGACCGGATCTGCTCAAGTAGAGTTATCAAGTGATAAAGGTGGAGGTAACTATATCGTGACGGTTAGTTCCACGTTTAAACCACAAGAAGAACTAAAGCGTCCTCGGGTTAAGAAAGCTTCAAGAAAGAAATGAGACTAGTTTTCGATATTGAAACTAACGGATTATTAAAGCAGGCGAGTGTGATTCACTCGCTTGTTATTTATAATCTAGATACTCAAGAGAGGGGCTCGTACGCTGATCGGCCTAATTACCCAAGTATTGATCAAGGGCTTGATGTTTTACAAAGCGCCCATCTACTTATCGGCCATAACATTACTTCTTTTGACCTCCCGGCCATTCTCAAAATAACTAAACGATCGTTTAGTAATCCAGTGTTTGATACCCTCTTGGCCTGTCAGATGTGCTTTACTGAAGATATGTACAAGGAAGGAAACTCGCTTAAGGTATGGGGTCAAAGGCTAAAAATAGATAAGCTATCCTTCAAAGAAGATAACTCTTTTGACCACTGGTCAGAAGAAATGCAAAGGTATTGTGAACGAGACGTCGAAATTAATACTAAATTGTTTAATTACATAGAAGAAACTAAAAGATTATCCTCGCAGGCCCTAGAGCTTGAAACCTCTTTCAAAAGACTCATGGATAAACAGGAGAATTATGGAATCAGTTTTGACATGGAAAAAGCGCTTGCTCTACAAACTAAAATCGGTGGTGAAATCACGATTAGAGAGGAAGAAATCCAAAGAATTATCCCTTTTCATCTTAAACGAGGAAAGCTATTCACACCTAAGAAGCGCAATTCTAAAACTGGACTCTACCCCAACAGTTCTTTTATTAAAATATCGTACGAAAAATTCAACCCAAACTCTCGCCCTCAAATTCTTGAAGAACTCAGACTACGATATGGATGGGAGACTTCAGATAGAACTGAGAAGAACGCTCCCCAGCTCAAGCGAGAAGTTTTGGCCTCACTTCCCTTCCCAGAAGCAAAAATCCTAAGCGAATACCTAGATATGAATAAGGCCTTCTCTATGTTGTCAGAAGGGGATACGGCATGGCTTAAATGTGTCCAAAACTCCAGAATACACGGAAAAGTTTTTACCCTGGGAACAGTAACAGGAAGATGCTCCCATAATTCACCTAATCTAGCGCAGGTTCCCTCTAAAAGATCATTATATGGTAATGAGTTTAGAACTTTGTTCCATAGTCCCAAAGGATGGATAGTAGGTGCCGATGCCTCAGGGATAGAACTAAGGTGCTTTGCTCATTACTTAGGCGCATACGATGAAGGGAACTATGGTAAGGCCGTAGTCACTGGAGACGTTCATACCTTAAATATGAAGGCCGCAGGACTCCCGAATCGCGATTCGGCCAAGACATTTATCTATGCGTTCCTTTATGGAGCAGGGCAGCAGAAATTAGGCAGTATTCTTAAACCCGAGGCCAGCAAAGAACAGCAAGCAAGTATTGGCGCAAAGATAAAATATATGTTTTTACGAAATATCGCTGGTATCGAACAACTTGTTAATCAAGTTAAACGAATCGCCGATTCGCGTGGGTATTTAACCGCAATAGATGGAAGATATCTTTACATAAGATCCTCCCACCTAGCACTTAATACACTACTGCAATCTTGCGGCGCTATTATAATGAAAAGAGCAGCAGTTATATGGGCACAAAAGATGGAAGAAATGGACCTATCAAACCATGTATTTCCAGTATTAAATGTCCATGATGAAATACAATGCGAAGTCTTAAGAGAAGATCTTATCCCTATCGTAGGACAGATATTAGTTGATAGCATTAAACAAGCAGGGGAATTCTATAATCTTAGAGTCCCTTTAGATGGAGAATATAAGTATGGAAAAAACTGGGCACAAACACACTGATGATCTTACCGGCGTTGATTGGTACTTCTATGACCTTATTATCAAAAATACAGACTTCACCAAAATGACCACCACTGATCAAGTAGTTAAAGGATTTTATGAAATGTTGTGGGTACATGTGATCGGCGAAGTAAAAGCAGAGAACAACTCTTTACAGCAACAACTAGGTAAGTTTATCATCGAAGCTGATGAACAAAGACGCGAAAAAGAAAGACTTCAAAAAGAAGTCGATTCCCTTAGAGAAGAACTTTCAAAAGAAAATCCTAAAGAAACTCGGCCTCTATAACTGTTACTACTTCGTGAAGGAAGCCGCCGCGATTCGCGGTATCCCCGATATCATAGGGTGTTATAACGGAAGAATGTTCGCTTTTGAAGTTAAAAGAGCGAAATCTGAAGTGTACTACAAAGATGGAAGGGAGAAGATTAGCGGTAGAACTGTTTTACAAAAATACAATTTAGATAAAATAAAAAAAGCAGGCGGTTATGCCTGCTTTCTGTATCCTGAGAATTATCAGGAGATATTTAGGGAATTATTCGCCCATCATATAAACAGTATGGAAGATTAACTTGCCGGCAGAAATCCCAGTAGCGCCTGATCCTACAGTAGCAGTCATGTCGCATCCGCTAGTCACATATACCATTGAAGCAGCAGTATCAACAGGAGCGCCTGCTACCAAAGTGTTAGCACTATCATCAGCAAAATCAGTAGCGGCTAATAAATCGTTAGTAGATAAACAACCTAATTTTAAAGTATTGCTTGAAGCTGAAGTGAATGGAGTCTCAACTATAACCACAACTTGCTTAACTACAGCACTGGTAGGAAGACTTCCTACTATAACAGTAGCTCCAGAAGCTAGAGTACTAGAGATATTAAAGACATCTCTACGGACCTTGATTCTCTCAAGCTCTTTAAAGCGAGATTCTTCATGAGGAAGGAAAGGAGTAACAGCGTAAGCCTGTGTGCCTACAATTAAACAAAACAAAGCAATCATTTTACTAAACATAGCATTTCTCCTCTAGATAGTTATTTTGTAATAGTATGCCTAAACAAAGCAATGTAATCAATGACAAAGACGAGATATGATAGGTCAAATTACCCAACGAGTTAACTAATAAAGCAAAAATAACCGCAAAAAAGCTCCAGTTTTTCTTCACCAAGGTAACCTTTGAAAGGATAAGTCCTAGAAAAAAGACACCTACTAGACCAAAATTAACCAAAAACTCCAAAGGCTCATTATGTAGCTGCCTGAATTCTTGAGCAGTAAAGTACATAGGGAAGTTGTCATAAACAAAGCCTAGGCCCATCCCAGTAAATGGCCTAATAGAGAGAACTTTAAGAGCTATCTCCCATATCTTGAATCGGTTACCACCATCTAAAAGATAGTGTCCTTTTAGTAAATATAAAGAACAAAGAAGAACAAAAATAGACGCTGCAATAAACTTTTTCTTGGCCCTAGTTTGACTATAGATATACCAAAAGATCACACTAAGTGCCCCTAAATAGGACATACTGGATTTGCTTAAAAGAACAGCATAAACCAAAGGGAGAATAAATAAAGGGAATGCCCTTATCGCAAAAGGTAAGGCCGCTACACATAGTACCGATGACATATTAATATTCATTAAGGTGCCAATAGGCATAACTACATTATGAGGAACTGCTACCCCCGCACCAACATAGTATAAATCAGCATTTAAAAAATAAGAGTAGATACGTAGAGGCTCTAGCCCCCATTGATTCAATATAAGGCATATTGCTTGAATTACCCCAGCTAACAAGATCCCATTCCCTAAAACCTTCCTATCCCCTAAATGAACAACCTGAGGTAATAAAATTACCCCCGCCATAAAAGTCTGCCACTGTAAAATAACCGCTTGGGAAGTAATCAGATATTGATTAAAGAAACTCAACATGAATAGACCGCCTATCCCTACCCTTAAACGTAAACTAGAAATTTTAGAAGGATAAAGAACAAGAGATAACCCGACTGCGAAAATAAAAAACCGATCTTTTACAAAGGAAGCATCCTGTACGTTTCCATTAGTGGAGAAGTAAAGAATTAGGACATTCAACATGAATGCCCAGTAAAAAGAGAACTGCTTTCTCACTTAATCCTATCTTCAGAAATAAGAACAAAGGCCGCTGCCCTAAATTCATGAAAGTCTGCTTCCTTGGTTAAGTCTTTAATCATAATATCCCACTTGTCGCATCGATCCCCAACCCAGGCGCGTCTAGTACATTCACGGGAACATATTTTACCCACAACAGAATCAATATTTGTTTTATTAATTTCATTGTATTGAGCTATTTCAAAATCCTGGCAAAGCCTGAATCTTCTATCCTGCCACTTCCTTGTTGAAGTCTTGGAGGAAGCGCAAGAGATTGTCGCGATAATCGTCGATGCGAGTATCATCACGGTCAGGGTAGTTCTTAACAATTTCTTTTTCATATTTATCTCTCAGTTTATGGAATTGTTCGCGTTTTCTTTGTTCATAATTAGGGATCTTATCCATTAGTTTATCGGTTATCGATAAGGTCAATTGGATAATTTCTCCTATAGGTAATGGACTCATTTTTTCCTCGTTAGTCTTTCTTTTATTAAATCGTAGATTGCAAAAATGCCCCGAATAGCGAGGTTTAATCGTACCCAGGGCATTCTTATAACGGTTAATATCACCACTCGTAGTATAGTGATTAACTAGTCCTTCTTAATAAACAACTCGATAATCTTTCCAACAGCATCGGCACCAGTAACAGTCAAGGCAGGAATATTCTTAATTTCTTCCTTGAAATCACTTAGACCGTCTATAGCTTTAACAAGGTCGCCGATAAGAGGAGTATAGTCCCCCTTCTCTTTAACAACTTTGATAATAGCAACAGCAAAAGAAAGCACTTCCCCTATCTCTTTAGCAAATTCAACTTCTTTTTTGATAATCATTATATTCCCTTATTTAGGTGAGTTTACGTTAGCTTGTTCAGGAGCATCGATTTCTTGAGTTTGTTTAAGAGTAGCTACCCATCCTTTAAGTCTTTCAAGAAGTTTAGATACACGACCAGAATCAGCTACTTCAAGACCGTTTGAAAGATCAGAAGACTGACTATTAACAAGCTCAAAATAACCAGCGTCAAAAATACGAAGAACGTACTCTACTGCTGGACTATCTAAATTATAATCTGTAGGAAGATCCTCCATAGGAATAACATTAGGATGAGACTTAGGAAGATCTAGCTTCGGCTGAGAAATTACATGTGCAAGATCTTTTTCAAGTCTAGCAATATAACTTTCTAGTCGGGCCATATCATAAGCGTCAACGTTAAAAACGCCTGAAGAGGCTGATTTTAAAACTTCATCCCTGAAAAGTAGAATTGTTCTACCTAAAAGTCGAACATCGATGTTCTTGGTAATCATTTCGTATCTCCTTGTTGTTTAAGCTTCATCCATTGGACAGCACTTTTTAGCATTGATTCGGCTACGGTATGATGAATTCCTGGGTCTTTTTCGCATAACTCTGTAAGCGTTTTGAGTACTTGCTCAAGAGCACACAAGCATAAATGCCTTTTTTCTTTCATGTCTTATTCCCTTAAACAGGCTTTTTTAGCATTCTTAGCGTTTATATCAATCGCTAATTGGCAGATTAGGTTGTGAACTTTGGTATAGTTTCCTTCGGCCTTAGTCTTATCGTCATTTATCCTAGTTTTTATTTCAACTAATTGTTTGTCCATGGCGTCTGATTTATACATCATTGTACCCAAACTAATCCCCATTGCAATAAAGAAAAATACGGCCTGAGTAGCGGTATGTAGATGTTTAAGATCTTTAACCAACTTTATCATTTTTTATCATTTTCTTTGTCGAGTTTAAGCCATGCGGCATCTCTTAGATCTTTAATTTCTGTAGGAATGTTTATATTTTGTTCAATCTTTCTAAACACATACCAGTTTGTTTCTTCAAGATACCTAAAGGCCGCTTGTTTTTCTCTTTGTAAGGCCTGTAGCGCCTGTGACTCGGCCTCCTTAATGGCAGACTCCCCGGCCGTTAAGGCACGTAATGAATTTAAGGTATATTTAAACTTATAGATCATTTTAGTGATGTCATAAAGATCCTGATCAGGAACCTCAATTGTAAACTCCCCGTGTCTTTTCCAATCGTGTCCTATAATTTCTTCGCCCTTAACTGCTATAAACATAAAAGCTCCTAATAGGCCCAAGTTGGAATAGATTCTAGTTCAACGTCACCAGAAACTCTAAATGATAAAATATTATTAGAGGAGAAGGCTCCTAAAAGTGTATTAGTGTTCTTCAATACAAAAGCGTGACCTATGTTGGCGTCACTACTTAAGTTATCGGCCGATATTGAAATGGCCTGATCGTTACTGGAAACATTTTTAAAGACTACTCCAACTATGGTCACTGTTAACTCAAGGATGCTGGAGCCCGTTGCCCTAGTCATCGTAATGTTAAATTTGCATCTCCATTCGCCCCCCTGCATCTTGTAAGGAACAAAGGCCGCTCTAGCGACAGTACATGAGGTGGCCGTAGTTGTGGGAGAGACACCGCCGTTGTAATTAGTTCCGCTCAAGTATTGTTTATACCCTAGTCTCGTGGCCACGGTATTAGTCATTGCTGTAGGGTCATCAGTGACAGAAGATCCGGCAATTAATGTCCAATTAGTAGTACTTCCACTATCAGTTTTAAAGTAAACACCACTAGTCCCAGCTCGTAAATACAACGAGCTTATAGGAGCAGACTTGGCCACTGAAGTAGGATCATCAGAATCACCGGACAAAATAAACTGTCCAGTAAAAAACTCTATGTTGTTCTTTAAAAGAAGTACGTTATTAGCTTTGAATAATGCAGGACTACCCATAATTATACCCCGTAAAAATTAATAACAAGCTCTCCAACACTAGCGGTTGCCGAAACTGCACGAATCGCGACGCGTATACCGTTTGCTATCGCTACTGGGATTCTGCCATTCCCACCAGGAGGAAGAAGCACGAGACGCGATTCGGAAGCCGCCGCCCCTATCCCTATTTCTAAAGTTTGACCGGAAGAATCAAAAATCTCCATCTCAGTGACGGCCGCTCCTGTAGAAGCTACTAATTGTACCCATGTCCCAGTAGTAACTGAAACAGAAGCATAAGCATTCCGTACAGTAGTAACTACTGTTTTACCTTTAACAATTACAGGAAGGTTACTTTGATCACTCGCCATAGTCACAGCGAGAGAAGCTGCCATAGCTTTTTGTCCCAAAGAAGCCGGGAGCTTATCGTGAATAGCATCTAGAGTAACTTCAGTAGCGAAATCTTTAGCAGTTAAAGTAGCTAGTGTTGCTTGAGTGGCCAAAGGTCCACCGCTAACAATGTCTACTTGAGTTTCACTCCCAGAAATAGAATTATCAATGATCTCTACAGCAACTTTAATAGCGTTTAGAATAGCTTCTGTTTCAGTAGAAAAAACTACTGAAAGGCTTGCTGCCGATAATTGCTGCCCTATAGCTGTAGGAAGTTTAGCGCTGATTGCTGAAAGAGTAGTTCTAGCAGTAGAATCTACTACATAAATTTCACCAGCAGCATTAGATTTAATTGAAGCATAATCCCCGTCTGTACTAGTAGAAGAGGCTACAGAATCTTGCCTCACCGAGAGAAGATGAAGTCCTGTATCCGCATTACTTGAAGCAGCGTCCTCAATAAACGAGGAAGAACTAGTAGTAACTAATCGTCCTCTAACATCAGTATGTAAATTACTCCGATCACCATCAGTGTAAGTAGGTAAGCTTGCAACATATTTTCCCCCTATCTTAATAGGATTGCCTGAATCGGCATCTTGGTCGGCAATAGCAGAGGAAAGGCTAGCGGAAACAAGAAGTTCCCCACTAGCGGTAAGTTGTAAATTACCCCTGTCCCCAGAATCTAAAGTAGGAAGAGTTAAATTATACACTCCCCCCATCTTAATAGGATTGCCAGAATCCGCCGCCCCAGAAGCAACGTTTCCGCCTGGGAGAGTTAGTAACTCATTAGAAGCAGAAACAGAAACAAGAGTAGTACCATCCCCTAACCTAACTGAATCAGGAGTGGCCCCAGTATGCGTAAGCTGAATACCGATGTCCCCAGCAGTTAAATTTATAGCAGTACCTGAAGCCCCTACTATCTCTACAGGAAGAGGAATAGTGTTCCCAGGAGTAGTTGTGTCTTTAACAATAGTCGTAGCAACAAAAACCCCGCCCGGGCCACGATTAATTTGAATCGGAGATTGAGTAAGAGTAGCAATAGCAGCACCCGAAGAATCATAGCGTGGAGAAACAGAGCGAAGAATATCAAAAGTATCCCCAGTACTAATACCGGCAGAAAGCACCCCTTCTAGAACTATATCGGAAGCAGTAATCGATTTAACTGTTATCTCATATTCACTAATTGTATTTGAAGTAGTAAGCAAACGGATAAGATCACCCTTCTTGGCCGAATGCCCAGAAAGAACAATTTTTGAACTATTAGATCCTGCCTCGGCCGTCGCTCCCGCAGTAAGTCTGTAGTATCCCATAGCAACAGTGTCGAGCGCTGCACGAATAGGCCCAATAGGAATGACCGTTACGAATCTTTCTTCCAAACGAGAAAAAGCCGTGTCATTAATGTCCTGGAGTTTACCAGAATATGAGAAACCTTTAATTGATAATGGCATAACCTCTCCGCTCCTTTTGGGCCTCTTTGTAGATTATATAGATAATTTTAAGGTATTTACTTAAAAATTGGAAGAAATTCCTGTCCTTGCTTTCTCATCCTACGTACACGCCTTGCCTTATACCCAGGATTCAAAGACTCAGATAACTCATCTAAGAAATAATGATCGAGAATAGGCTTAATAATAGGAAAGTTAATAAGTGGAGTATTCTGTCTTACCAAACGTAGCGCTTGAGAGCCTACCTTGCCTGCTTTTGCTTTTCTTCTCTTCCCAGAAGAGTCCTCCATAATAGTAGAGCCTAGTTCCACTACATCTTGTATTTGACCGAAAATAGGACCAGCAGCTTCTTGTAAAATGTTCCTCTTCATCGATCCGTAAGAACCTTTTGCCATATCATTAAAGTACCCGGCCCACAAAGGGTAAACCCCCTTGGCCATAGCATCAAAAGCAGTCGGAGCATTCATCGGTCTGGGTTCTTTTCCTGCTAAAATATCCCTAATCCATATCCCAGTTAAGGCCGTAAAAAATCCATGAGTGGCCATAATCCCCATAATCTTAGCATTGTCCGCATTTTTAAAAACAGATTTCATAAAAGAAGAATTATCCGCTTTAGGATTTTGACCAGCTAACTCTTTAAGTGTCCTAGTCGCCTCCATCGGAAAATTCTTAAACTGTAAAAGAGCGTTAAGAGTCTGCCCCATTACTGAATCAGGAGATACTCCCATTCTTGCTAAAGACTTAGTAGCATCCCCAGGAGAAATGGCCCCAAACTTAGTGTTATGCCACATAAAGTTTTGAAACCTAATCGCTGTATCTGATGAAATAATCTTTTCAGGATTTATAAAATTTAGTGTATTATTATATGTTTCTGTAGAACTTTTTATATCCATCCATTGGTCTTCTGTCTTAATACCAAAGGCCGCTAATTCATTTTTTAATCTAATATCAACCTTGGAAAAATCTGGGTCCGCATCACTAATATGATTAGAAAGGGAAACGGCCATAGTCTTTCTATTTTGTTTAGTAAGCTTATCGAGAAATGTTAATTTCATTACTCCGTTTGTAAATCTAGTAAAACCAGAAGTAGCGTCTACCCCTTGATCAATAAATCTAAAAGAATCATGGTCAAAGTCTAGCCCTAGGATAGTCCCTACCTTTTGTCTTAAAACAGGATCTTTAATCAAAGAGAAGTAATTTTTTATTAAAGTTGTTTGTGACTTAACAAAGCCCATCCCAGTTTTGGACATTAAAGCAGCAGTAGAAGTAGTTATATCTGAAAGAGTAGTAGTCCCTGCAAAACCAAGCTTGGCCGCCGCCGAAATAGTTTGGGCCCCTTTTAGGCCATCCACAAGGACGTCTGAAAGCAAGCTTCTTCCTACGTGCTCATAACCAAATATTTGCTTCTTCCAGCGATCCCTTGAAGCTCCCTGGCCAGTAATATTTCTATCAGAGAAGGCATCTGCTGCCTCTTTACCTTTAGTTTTTTCAATATACTTTCTCCCTACAGTCTCAATAAACTCTAAGGCCTCCAAAGGCCTAGGCCCTAACTTCCGTCTTATGGCCTCAGCTTTAGCAGCACTTTTAAGAGTCCTGTCCATAACCTCTAGAATAGAGCCTTCCCCATACTCTAAATGGTAATCAGCAAAAGAGGCTCCATCTTTAAAGTGAATAGAGCGTGCTTTTCCTAAAGAAGAATGCCCCTGACCAGAAAAAGAATTAACTGTTAAGTCATCGTACATATCCTTCAGCATTTTCGTTCTAGCTTTAGGGTCCATCTCACTTCCGAAGGTTAGCTCATGATCTAACTTTTCTAGTATTTTTGAACTCCATTTTTGATATCCATCTTTGGCCATCTTACCAGGATCATGCGTTTGTCTGATAATGTAGTCTGCTCTGTTTTTGATAGGAATACCTGCTCTTTCTAATGAAGAAACTACATATTCATTCATGTTTTTTATTAATTTAGCAGCTTTAGTAAAAGAGGAATTTGACTCAATTCCTTTATTTATATTGTAAACCTCAACTATAACGTCTTTAGTAAATGCGGAGTCTCTTAAGTGCACTTCTGTTTCAGGATCAAGAGCGCTGTTCAAATAAGTCTTATGAGATTGATACCTAGCATCCCTATTAACAGAGATAGAGTCTTTACTCCCGTCTGCCGTTCTTGTACTTCCTACTAAAGTCTCTTCTATGATCCTATGGGGACTCTCCCCCTTAAGCATTCTTTTCGCAAAATCATTTTTGATCTTTAGTCTCTCAAATCTTTCTTTCTTTAAAAAAGATATAGTCTCAGGGGATTTATCTCTTAAGTACTCTATGAAGCTTTTTTGGCCTGCTGATCCTGCTTTAAAGTCACCTACATCGGCTATTACTTTTCTTAAAAGCTCAGTAGGTACATCCTTTCCGTATTGTTTAACTAGAGCCGCTTCACAAGATTCGGACATACTAACTCCCTGTTAAACACTTACGTGCCGCTTTAACTATTTCATCTCTTTTAGTCTCGAATACTCTAAATACTTCATCATCTTGCTCTAACATAGCTTTAACATCTTCATCTATATCAGGATCATTCCGTATTTCATCTAACTCTAATTCAAATTCATCCTTAGGAGCAGAGGCAAACTCTCCCCTCTCTATGGCATCATATTGTAATTTAGATTCTTCATCATAATAAAGATCTCTTTCAGGAGCATTGGCCTCCTTTCTAAATTCTTCTTGATTAGAGTACTTCTCTTTATACTCGCTCATCTCGTCCGATAAGCTATCTAACTCTTGTTTTTTTGTGTTGAATTCCTCTGTTAAGGCGTTAAGTCTGTTAGGAGGGATATCCCCATTCATCTCAGTTTTTAAAGCATCAACCTCAGCAGAAACTACACCCATTTTATTATTTAATTCTATCCCTGTACTAGCTGTAGCTAGTTCTACTTCAGTGTCCGATAGTATCGGGACTTTTCCTGTAGCTATTTTTTGTTCATGCACTGAAATTAATTTATCTACTGTATCTATGTTTAAGCTTTTAGTTTTAAGTTTAGTGTAAACCTCCCCTATACTCTTTAGTCCTGCTCCGCCTATAAACCCTGATCCGGCCGCAAAAATTAAGGCCTTATCTACTTCTATATCTCTATGCTCATCTAGCCCTATAGGAATATTAATTAGGCCCTCAGACGCTACGTTACCTATAAGGCCTTCAACCCCTTCTTTGAGTACTCTTCCTGTAGCAGTAGATTGATTTAAAATACCCTTGGCCATGGCCCTTCTTGCAAAAGAAGAAGCGGCTATACCTGCTCCTATTAGTTTCCCTGAGATTAAACCTATTGGATCAATAGAGGCTCCGCCTAGTGAGCTTATAAATGAGACTCCTTTGGTAACCAAATCATCCCCACCCAAATCAATAGTTTTTTGAAGTTCGTGTCTTTCTTCCCTGTAAGCATCCATTAAAGCTACTTTAGCGAGAGAGGTTCGCTCAGTTATAGGCTTTTCTAGCTTAGGGTAAAATTCGTTAGCTTGTTCAGGAGAAACTATGTCATTTTCTCCCCCTGTATTGGCCTTCTGTACAAATCTTCCTATACTCTGAGTCTCTGACTCAAAGCTGCCTAGTTTAAAAGAGGCTCCTGCTACTTCAGATAAAGAAGTCTTATATTGAACTGGAGTAAAGTCGCTGTATTGATCAAAACTTGGAGTTAAAGACATTAGTCCTCCTGTCCCGTTTGTATCTTAACCATTTTCTTTAGCTTTCCTATCAAGGAGTTATTATCGGCCCTATGGTTATTCATGGCCTCAAATTCTGACGATGAATTCTGGATCTCATCGAAGCTAAATGTTTTGTCTTGTATAATTTTCTTTTTATTAGGTAGGTTAACGAATCCTTTAACTCTTTGTCTTCTCTCAGTTTGAGGATTCACATAGGTAAGAATTAATCCATCTCCCGTTGGTGCCATTTCAAACTTAGGCTCATTTTCAGATACAAATTTCATGAAAGCACCATCAGAGGGGAAATTAAGTCCGTTAGCATCTTTAGCTATATCTAGTTCTTTGGCCACTTGCTCTTGTTCTTTAGATGTTTCATTAGAGAAGGGATTTCCAAAAGAGTTTTGTTTAATACTATTAGAATAACCTTTAATAAAAGATTTAACTTTATCGGCCAATATTGGATTATTGTATTTTCCCATTAAAGGGATAACAGAAGCAGTATCAGTGCTGACTAATTGTATATTATTTTCAATAACCGTCTTGTAAGCATTTTTAGAAGCATCTTCCAAAGAGTATCCTTCTAGCATTAATTTACGTACCTCTGTCTGCATTTTGGTATTCATAACATTAGCGAAGGGAGCAGTAGAAGGAGTATTGAAAGCTCCTCTGAATCCATTACTGTGCTCATTTAAAGACTCGTCAATTATAGAAGGAGTGTTTTCTTTAAGAGAAGTGTCTGCCTCAAATAGAGTCCTAACTTCCTTATCCTTAATATTTAGTAAAAGATACTTGGTATAAGGATCATCCATAGAAGCAGCTAATGCTAGAACAGACGCTTCTTTGTCCCCTTCACTACTCTTCTTGTTTAACCACTTAACCCCTATCTCTCCATACTCGCTTTGGAATTGGTCCAATTCGTTTTTCTTATCCTTAGACATTTTAAAGGAGCCCATTATATTTTTACCCGTATCTTTAGAGAAATAATCAGGGTTAGGGTATCCCATGGATACTTGATAATCATAAATGTCTTGAGTACCTTGAGCCAAATTAGGGTTATTCCCTACTGCTACTTTAACCGGATCACTCTGAATGGCCTTAACATAATCGGCAACTAAATGTGCTCGCCTATCAGCAACTTTTAAATCATCCACAGCAGTTGCTAAAGTAGTATCTTTAGCTAGGGCTGCCCTATGGTTAATACTTATTTGCCCATTTTGTACTATCTGATCATAACGAAGCCCTTTAATTTCACTGTTGAAACTAAGATCGTCTTTAGCGTTTTGTATTCTATTAACAGCCTTTTCGATAACAGCATTGTCTACCCCAGGTAAGTTTTGGAATGCTTGAACATCTCTTATCGATTTATCTAGAATGGCCTTAGTATTAGGGTCTTGGCCTTTTAAAGACATAAGGGAAATAGCGTTATCCACATTAGATAATGATGTCCTAAATACTTTATTGAATTCATTCTCTCTTAGATTCTCAATCTTACTTAGATAAGAAATTTTTGCTTTAGGGTCTATTGTTCTAGATAAGTCAGTATTTGATTTAAGGAATGCCTCCGCTTCAATTAAATGCCCGCTACCTTTAGCTAGTGAGGCATTAAGGAATGTTTCAGCAAAATCAGAGTTTTTACTTTGAAGTGAGAACTTCTCTTTAGAGTCAAAAAGATTGCTATCGTTTAGATCTTTATTAAACTCTCTAAATGCAAACTCTGTTTCTTTTAAGGAAGTAAATTGGCTTAAGGTATTAAGCTTCTCATCTCTATTCTTAAAAAAGTTTGTTTTATAAAAAACCCCTCTCTGTTTGTTTTCATAGGCCGAATCGCTAACAAAGCTATTAAGGGAGAAGTCTTCGTAAAATTGTTTTACTCTTTCTTTAGCCTGGTCGTTAGGCGCATCCCCCATAGCAAGATTCTTATTATTCTCAATGTAGCTTTGGTTCGTTTCTGTATACCCTTCGTGTCCTGTCCCACTCAAAGAAGCGTCTTGGCCTTCTTTGAAAGCTGAGTACCCTTTAACGAAATTAGTTTTTTCTGTTTGCATGAAATCGTCAGAGGTAGCCTTTTGACGGGCCTCAATTAGCCTGTCTACTCCTACTCCGAAATCCTGAACACCTTTCCCAAGATTCGCTAAGGCCTGAAAAGGAGCCCCTGATATTTGATCAGGAGTAATCTGGGGAACGTCGCTGCTTATTTTTCCACTAAAGCTAGATACAGGTATTTTAGGCATAACTCTCCATTACTTTATTTTAGAGGAGACTTGACCTGCCCCTGATAGTACCCCGGCAAACATATTGATTCCTCTAGCGCTTTTTATGTCTTTCATTAAGCTAACATCATTGTCTGCATCTTTAAAAATCTGTGTGGCCCTAAAGGAAGCTTCTCTTCTTTCTAAAACTATTTGATTAGAAACATCTCGATTAGTTTGTTCCAATTGAGTCAAAGTAGCATTGGAGGATATGTCTACCCCAGAAGCAGCAAAAGCCGCTACCTGTCCTGCTTTAAACTTCTCGGCCTCTTGTTTTAACTGCTCTATGTTAATTTCAGAGCGAGCAAGTAGCTCGAAGCCTTGTGTTCGTTTAGAAGAGGATCTCTCCCCTATATTTTTTTCTTCTACTTGGCTTTGTTTGTATTGTGAGTAAACACCAAGAGAAGATCCGACAATTGAAGCTACTGCTCCTACAGCCATTTATCCACCTTATAAAACATCATAGCATTATTGTAATACTCATCATAAGCCTCAATAAGTGCTTGTTGTTTGAATCCTAGTTTTTCTGCCCATTTATAGCCTTGAAGATCACCTTCCATCACAGCTAAATCTAAGCGTCTAAACTTAAGTATTTTTAAAGCTAGTTCATCGACTATAAGTTTAACAGCTTTAAAAAAATTTAGTTTAGTTTTATCCACTAAAACAGACGGGAGAAGCCACACTTCGCCCACTCCGAGACGGTGTTCCGTGACTCCTACCACCGCCACACAAGCCTTATTATCCCATGACATAAGTGATAATATTGTTTTCTTAACGTCTAAGATATTACGCTTCATATCCTCTAGTAAAGATGGATAATTATGCTTCGGTATAAACTTATCTAAATGGTCTAGCTGGAAAGCTACTAAGGTTAGTCGTATGTCACACCTCTCATAGTGAGGTTTAATATATTAAATGGGACTGGGTCACCATGTTGTATTTCTATTTGTGTATTTTCATCAGGAGAATTAGTGGGGAAGATTTTTTTAATCCCTGTAAACAATGTAGAATCTTCATACTCGAAATCATCTAGTGTCCCTGACTCTTTTCCGTAAGATCCTTTTTGGGATTTATACATACGAACATCTACTCTATCAATTCTCTGGATGGCCCCCTGTGCTGATCCGAAATCGCCCCCTGCCTCTATGTCCTTAGTACGAAATTTAGAGGTATAGGGAAGCCCTGCAATTACCTCAGTACCAGAAGCGTAAGAAGTAGCTAAAGTTATCTCTCCCGATACACTTACAACACGATCTGCATGAACTACCCCGTTAACCAAGACTTTAACCGTTTCTCCTATGAGGTGACTAAGGCCTGTTACTGTAGCGGTTAAAGAGCCTAAAACTACTCGCTTAGAGCAATCTGAGTAATAAGGATGATCGTCATCCACGGTAGAAGTATTAGTAATGACTGCGTGGTCGAAATCGTCCCCCATCTTTTCCAAATATCCTACAGTAGTTCCATTTACGCTTCTTTGGCATACCATCCAAAGTTCATCATACGATCCGTCTGTACTAGGAATAACACAAATAGAGTTTACTCTGTCCGTTGATCTTATTGGATGATAATGCCAAGCTGCTGTTTGCTGTTCTTCATTTATAGTTATGCCTACTAATTGAAAATTATTCGTAAGTATCCAAATAACTTTTCTTGAAGGCTGATAATAAAATTCAGTAAAAGCGCTATCTTTCATTTCATCAGTAGACGTTTCGCCGTATCCTTTAAATACCATTAAGTCAGAGATCGAGCTTAAATCTACAGAGATATAAGATCCATTAGCATCATTGTAGATATAGCTTCTAATTGATTTCCCATCTCTAGACACAAATAAAGTAGAGTTTCCTATAGACGTAGACTGAATATTCCCTGAGCCATAATCCGTTTGTTTCTTAACATTTATACTAGAGCTTGAAATAATAGAATCGAATCCATTAACAATATATTCCGAGCCTGCTGTTCCTATTTGTAATGCCCTAGTAGACTCTGCCCAATTAATAACATTGGCCTGTTTTGAAGCTATATTAAAAGAGAAAGGGTCAGTAGGGAGGACCGCTCCTTTTAAAGGGAAATCCCTAACATATAGATCGACCGATCTAGCAGAAGAATCTTGAGCTAGACGAGTTTGCATCATATTAAAAATATTCCCAACCTGAGAGGCCCAAACAGTATCAGGCTCTTTCGCTGTTCCCATTAGATATAAACGTTGTTCATGAAACACGCATAATCTAGGGAAGCCTCTCTCTGTAGACCAGGCAGACTCCGCCCATTGATCAGTAGCATTTGCTGCTGATGTTATTGTCATTGCTGCGCCTGAATCCTCTACAATAGTACAAGTCATTTTCTGGAGTTTATGAGGGACTAATCTAAGGCCCGCGCCCCCAACAGTAACAATATCTACTGGACTTGTACCAGCTACGGCCCCGGCATCAGTTAGGTGTAAAGTAATTACGTTGGCGTTTATGCTTTTAACAAAAACAACAGTACCAAAAGTAATATTAGTAAAAGTAGGATTGGCCCCACCAGCTCCCGTGACTTCTAGTGTGAATTGTTCTCTTGTAACAAGTCCATGTGATGTTATGGTTACTTGGTTACTGGCCGCATCTAAATTAGCAGAAGTTACAGTTATGTCTGCTACTGTTGTAGTCCCAAAAAGAACTAGCTCGCTAGTTCCCTCTACTAAACGAAAATAGGACCCAACTTGAGTAACAAGAGAACTACTATCTAAGAATTTATGCCCTGCCTTGAAAAAAGCAATAGGATCATCGGCGGAGTCTACTGCAAAAACAGTTCCTCCTGTCCCTTGTGTAGCAGAAGCTACATAGAATCTTATATCAGGGTCAACATTACTATTACCATAAGGAACCATTGCTGCCGTGGCTACTTCCCCTATTGAAGGAAATCCAGTTAGGTATGAAGGATGATGGAAAAACATAATAGTAAAAGCAGCAAGTGCTGTTCTTATTATTAATATAGGAGGGTATGAATTAGAACTTTGAGTAGCATCATCAGGAGAATGGGTTAAAATTAATATATCCCCTGACTGAGAGTACTTATACTTTTTTGGATCTCCTATTAAGGTAGAAGAAGCATTTAACCCTGCATAAGTTAATGTAGCCGCTACGCCTGCATTGCTTATTATCTGAAAAACAGGGTTTACGTCATCTAAAATGACAATATAAGATTCTTTTTTAGAGAAGATAAAAGGGATAATTCTTTCTGGGCTTATAGCGGAGAGAGCGGCCACGTACTTAGTCCCTGGTCTTTTATATAGACCACCATTTCTCCCTACAATAAAATTCTCTACAACATCACAGCCTTGATAATATTCTTTTAAATCGGTACGAAAAAATGTTGGGGAAAGTTCTCCTGATGAAAAAGAGTTTTGAATATATCTATATTTTCCCATTATAACCTCGAATTAAGCCAAAGATTAGTCTCTAGGTCATCAGGTGTACCTTCTTGGGCATCAAAAGATCTAGCATCTTTAAGAGAAAAGTTTTTCCATTCATCAAGCAAACGATCTTTTAAAGTCTGAGATTGATTAAGAGGAAAAGCTAATTCAATGGCAATTAAGTGAGCTAGTAGCTCATCGAAACTAGGGTCAAAAGTTGTGGTATCAGTAACATTATAAATATATTCAAGGTTAAAATCTGAATCGTTTGAAAGAATAAAACTTCCTTCTTTCTTCCACTCGCGGTTCTTGTCTTCCTCTTTTACTGCTCTTATGTAGTCAGTAGGAAGGGTAAACTTTTGAGAATATCCAAAAGGAGCGCCAATGTTTAATGAGATATTAAAAACACCATTAGCAGTAATATCTATTGCCGTATCAGCAAGGGCAGAGGCCTGAGTCTCAGCTAATTTAAAAGCTGAAGTTCCTGTTTTAATTATGTAGTAAGTAGAGTCTTCAGAAATACCTGTAGGAATAGTTCCACTGGTCAAAGTTACAATGGCCGTATCCCCTGTCACAGAATTTAATGCTGCTGCTGAAGTAAATATATCTGTTCCATCATTTACTGAAGTAGAAGTATCCGTGACTTTTTGAAGAAAAGATCTCTTAATAGCAAAATTCCAGGGATGCGCTCTTAGTAGCTTCTTTCTCATGAAGTCATAAAGAAGAGTGCAAAGACGCGCTCTTTTATTAGCATCAGAAAGGGCGGTTATAGAGTCCGCTCCTATTTTTAATAGAGCAATATTACAAATTTCTAAACTACTTGTGGCCATTCTTCCCCCTAAAAAATAGGGGACATACGTCCCCTATCCACCAAAAACACGCAGGAAGAACTTAGTTTACAGTATATAGAACTTCTAGCTTCAAAGTGTCGCCAAGAGAAGCAGTAGTCGCCTCAAGACAAGTAAGTACTACTTGAGTTTCAGCGCCAAACTTCTTGTTCCAGCCTGGACGAGTAGCAAGCATTTTAAAATCTACAGCGCCTGCACCAGTATCGGCAGAGGCTCCAGCGATAAAGCCGTCAGCATCAGCAGCGTCACCAGCTTCATTTAGCTCCCAACCAATATCCCATTGACCAGTAGTTCCGTCAGAAGGAGCTACAAATCTAGCATTATGCACGCGAGCGCCTGAAGGAAGTTTGAAAAGTTTAACTACATCGGCTATCGAAGCTTCGCCGACAAGAACATATTCGTCATAAAGACGACGAGATCCACCATGCCATAAAGAAGCGTCTACTGCGTTAGCAGGGACATCGATATAAGCGTCAGTGTGATATACCCCATAAATAGTGGCCATAAGTACTCCTTAAAAATTTAAGGGGAGACTAGCTCCCCTGTTTTAATTACTCTGAACAAATAACTTCAATTACTTTCTCTTCTTCCATGCGAGTAGAACCTAGAGATAAACAAGCGTACACCTGCATAGAGTATGACTTGTCTGATCTTTCGCTGATTCTAGCTAGTACATCTTGTCCAACAGAAAGAAGAAGTCCATCCTGTGCCCAAGCAATACAACGTCTGCTGCTAGCAGCAGAAATTGTACCAGTACCGGCAGCAGTAACTCCGTTAGTTACTGTATAGGTAACATTAGTGCTAGAGCGAGGAAGTCTTTCAGTATGAATAAACTTAAATCCCATGAAAGTATCAACTTTTCCGTCAACCAAAGCTTTTACCATAGCGAAATCGCTGCTAGTGACTTCAGTCTCAGCAAGTAGAGAAGCTTTCTGAGAAGCACTGAAAGCAAAGAAACGTGCAATTGAAGGATCAACTTCAGCAGCGTCAAGTTTCTGAGCTACAGCTCTAAGAGTTTTAACGTTAAGATTAACACCAGTAGTAGTAGAGCCGTCAAAAGCAGCTACTTTCTGAGTAGTAGGAAGAACTACAGCAGTAGCTCCACTCACACCACCGTAAGCACTACCAAGAGCAGCAGCAATGATTTCGTCATCCATTGCGCGTCCCATGGCCATAATGGCGGCTTTAGCATATTGATTTTCTGGGTCCATGATTGTGCGCAATTTGTCTTGCTTGTCGACCAAATCAGCATATTCATAGTCATTCATAGTGACTTGGCGTCTGCTATGAGGAGTATCAATTTGAGGAGTATCAGAATGGCGGCTGGTCTTACGAACAGCAGTTACTGCTCCAATACGATCCCAGTAAGCTGAATCAGAGCTTTGAGATTCGTTACGAACAGCTGGGCGTAAACGAGAAGCCATTTGTTGAGAAAGATGAAATACATTAGCGCTGTATTGTTTTACATACGCTGTAGGAATTTGACTAGACATGTGTCCTCCATTTGTGAACTTTCATACTAAAAAATGTTTTATTTTTCGGTAAGATTATCCCCAAAAGAGGGTCTTCCTGGTATTACCTTTAAAAGGGTCGATTAATCGATTATCCAAGTAAACCTATTAATATGCTAAGAGGAAATCAAAACCGCGTCAAGCGTTTTCAAAGTCCCCTGATGCAATAGTTATCAGTTTAGTTACTTCCTTAACTATATTAGAGTGATCAGGATGCCCGCCATTATAGTAAGCCCCATTCATATCACCTAAAATCTGTTTGTATTTTCTCTCCGCCTCATCTTTAGAATAACCAAAAGATCCCCTAGCTTCTTGAGCGAATGTGTCTTCTTTGTAAACCGCCGCCGCCTTATTGCAAAATTTAGTAAAGATAGGGTCTTCTAAAAAGCCTTTTTTATCAAAGTACTCTACCATACCTTCATCAGCGAATTCCTTAAGCGCACGCTTAGCTAGCACTATATTGTCTTTAAACTTAGTGCCCCACTCTTGTTTAAGATTCTCAACTAGCCCTTTATGTTCTTCTTGAGCTGTAGCATTATGTCCATTATAAGCATCAGAGGAGAATTTGTTATACCAGTCAAAGAGTCCCTTAGCTTGAGAAGTAGTAAGGCCCTTCTTATGTGCCATTGCTTTGAAGTCTTTAAATAGAGTTTCATCAAGAACTACTCCAGCAGGTAACTCTGCCTGGAAATCGTATTTAGTTTGATCTGGGTCACGAAGCTTATTATAATATTCGCTCCACTCAACATCAGTAGCGTTTTTACCTGGGATAACAACCTTATCTGCTCCAATCTTCTTCTGAGCATGGACATAGCTTTTAATCAAATTAGCGTAGTTGATATCGCCTTTCTCATCATCAATGAAAACTTTTAAACTAGGGTCATTTTTAATAATATCTTCTAGACCATCAGGAAAATTAATCTTGATGGCGTTTCCAATACTATTAACTGTAGATGCTGGTTTTGTTTCTCCAACTCCTGTACTAGCTGGAGGCTTGCCTCCGTTAGCATCTGGTGCCCCAGTTTTATCGCTTTCATTAGTAAAGTCCCCCATAAGCCCGGTGGCTCCAATAGAGTTATTTACTAATCTTAACATCTGAACCAAAAATTTAATCATCATATTCCCTTTCCTTTTTTTCTTGTTTCTTGATTTCTTCTAATATCTTCATAGGATCTTGGTCTAGTAATAAGAGAATTTGATTGACTATATTCCGTTCACCTTCACGAAAAAGCATATCGTTTACATTGCCATTATAAGAAGTAGCAAAGAAATGCCCCCTCTTTACAATATCAAGTAGAACGCTCCTGCCCTCTTCAGAGGCAAAGACTTTCCTGTAATCTACTACAATAGAAGCTAGTTTTTCCCGTTTTTTAAATAAACTCATTTTTTACTGCACTTGTTTTAAAGCAGGCGCTACCTTATTCATGCTATCCGCCTGTATATTTTGCTCTTGAAGCTGCTGCTGTTTTTGGGCCTGCTCTTGTCTTGATTGTCTAATACTGGCCACATCTTTCTCAGAGTTAAATAACTCTTGAGGTACATTGAATATATTTCCAACGTATTTAAGATACTCATCCCCGTTAATATTGTCCATAATTGAAGGGTCCATCTGAACAATAGGTCCAACCGCCTGCATAGCACGATTCAAGTTCTCTATTTCAGAAGTCCTCTGAGCTCGAGCAATCATAGAAGAATATTGAACATTAAGCTTTATTTCCTTCAGTTCTTGTGGAGGATTCTCAGGAAGTTTATTTTTACGAGCTAAAATACCGAAAACACGATTGATCAAAGGTTTAAGTAACTCAAAATGTTGCCGGCCCAAAACAGGTCCCATTAAACGCAATTTCTCCTCTGTACGCTGAAGAACTTCAGTAGCGGTCATCTGAGGTCCCTCATTCAATTGCAGTTGGTCAATAAAGAATGATTCTCGTATGCGTTTACGTACATCGTTCATTACTTCAAAACCTATATCGATTCGCGCTTGAGTAATAAGAGGCTCAATACGATCAGCAGAACCAGCACGATAATAGTTAATCCCACCAGGAACAGTACGAAGAGGCATAACCATTCCGTCATCAGGAACTTGTAAAGGAGGATCTACTACCTTCTGTGCTCCTCGAATCGTGGCCTTCATCATCTCATTGATCATCTTAACATCAGGAAGAGACTTCATACCAGGCCCGCGACCGTAGCTTTCACCAGTAACCTTAGACCAACGAGGAACAGCGTAAGGAAACTCCTCGAAGCCGCCCTCTTTTAATAAAATTCCATTTGATTTCATCACATGAAATGAAGGGAACGGGAATTGTTTCCCACTAGGTACTATCCCGTGAAATTTAGCGTCTTCTAGAGGTAAAACTAAATGAATAACCTCTTGATCGTGCATCTCATGTATTTTACCAATATCGTGATCAGTTAATTGTGCTTTAATCATTTCTAACGAATATTCTTGTAGAATTTGACGACCATCTTCCTTAAGCTTTCTCGAAACTGTATCAATGAAGCCCTTGAAGTTCTCTTTAATATAGTGCTCATAAATAGGACGAGCATGAAAACGAACATCCAGCTCGTCATCCTCCTCAATCCTAAGAATCCCTGTCCCAAGCGCTCCTTGATCAATGTAAACTTCATGTATTTCCGGTTGAAAATTTGAATTATTTAAAGTTTGATGAATAACCTTTACAGCTTTTTGTAACCAAAGACGTACATTCTCATTCTTATCAATTTCATCGATACCAGTAGTAAGGTCAAACCACTGAATAGAAGGATTAGTAAGCATACCGTGTAAAGCTGAGGCCAAAAGCTCATTAGCAATGATTCCAGTTGAGTCATAGAGAGTGTTACCCTTCTTCTCACCGGCCACCATGTAGCCATAAACGTCGTCCTTGCGTGGGATAAGGTATTTAGCACACTCATACCAGTGTTGATCCCAATTAACTCTCCCTCCCTCCATCTGATTGTGAATCTTCAAAATCTTGGAGGCCTTGTCCTTAAGTATATCGCCTTTCATTTTTTATCCCATTAAGGTCAGCCGAGTCTGTACTGACCCAGGCTGAAACTTGCTTTGTTTAATCTGTGATTGTCGGGCCCCAAAAGCACTAACAAGCTGCTCTAGTTGTTGTTGTCTAGGATCATTACCAGAAAACTTATACGCTTCTGGATCAAGTCCTTCATTCTGCTTCTGGGCCAAATCCCCACCTAATGCCTGTACTTGATTGAAAATATCATTATTAAAGCGCTGTCTAGAAGATTCATCACCTTCTGCCTGCTTTCTCGCTTCGCGGATCTTCCTCTCTCTATCTATTGCCATAAGCCCAAATACAGGATTCCCGCCGCTTGTAAAAAGCCCACCGAATACATCAGCAGCTACACCTTTAACCCCTAGCCCCTTGGCCAAATTAGTCGCAGGCTTGGAGATACTATTAGCTATCCCAGAAAACGTCTCCGAAATTCCGCCACCACCACTACTCATAATTAATCTCCTAATTCATTGTAATCGCCCATAGCTTGTCTCTGCAAGTCTTTCCCGTAGTCATTAGCAAAAGAACTAGGTCGGGTATCAAAAGCAGAATACCCATAACTATCAGCAGCGTGGGAAGTCCAATCTTTCTTAGGCGTCCTCGAAAATGCCTGAATCTGTTCGTCCCATACCTTGGTGTAGTTCCTCAGGGCATCAAGGGACCATTCGCACTTGATTGTATCAAAATAGCTTATAGGAAGCATTAAGCGTGAGGCCTCTATCCGATTCTGTACGCTCTGTCTTTTTTGGATCTCGTGCCGAAATCCGTGCCCACGGAGTACCTCCGAAACAGTAACTCCTGTACCCAACTCTTTAGTGTTCGCATCCCAAGGCAAAACATGCCTCCCGAACGAATAACTCTTCTTTCTTATCTCGTCAGCATAGTGTTTAATGCCTTTACCCGTCTCTTCATAGTAATCAATATAGTTTAATTTTCCGCCAGGAAGTCTCTGTCTAAACCAAATAGCGCACGAATCGCTAATCCCCAAATCCCAGTACGTATCAACAGGATAAGCAGGATTATAAGGGACGTCTGTAATTCTTCCCTGGTCTTCAGCAGAAGTGAGAAAACTTCCATAATATGATCCCCGACCACCAGAATTAAAACTACACCTAATCTCTTGCTCATAATCCTCGTCGCTCATAGTCCGCTTTAGATCCGCTAGCTCTGAAGGAGGAAGTACCCCCGTCTTCTCACCATCAAGAAGCACTTCATACCAATCAGGGGACGTCTTCGCTATTATATACTTCTTATAGAAGTCATTCCTGCCATTAGGAGTCCCAATAAAAATCCCCCACCCCAACCTATCAGATAAGGCAGGACGTAAGATCTGGGACCATACTGTAGGGTCATACTGGGCGTATTCATCCAACACTGCCCCATCTAAATATAACCCCCGAAGCGAGTCTTTATTCTCAACCCCCAAAAGCATAATCTTAACCTTATCCTTCTCCCCACCACCAGGACGAGAAGGACGATCAATCGTAACAGTCAGTTTTTGGTTATTGTATTTAACCCCAGGCATCTTCTTTGTGTATTCCTTCATATACTCCCAAGCAATCATCTCCACCTGCTTGTAAGTAGGAGCTATATAAGCATACTGAGGATTAGTATGAGAACACTTAAGCGCTTTATGCAAAATGTGATTAATCGTAAAAACAGACTTCCCAAAACGACGGTGCGCTACAATAACATTGAAACGCTTCATCGAAGCGTGGAGTATCCTCTGCAAAGGGCGAGGGACATACCCAGTCTTAAGCGAAACCGCCATTACTTATTTCTTTTTTTTATCAGGATTAAAATTAAGAAGGGTCTCGTTCGCCTCAGTAACCTCTTTACGAATCTGGTCTATTTGCCCCTTCAGCTTAGATATCTCTAACGTTAACTCCTTATTCAAAAACTGCTGGTCCTTTAGGGCCGCGGTCCGCGAGACGAGAGTCTCCTTCAGTTTATTAAACTCCGACGCTTCGTTAGTGATCTCAGCGTTTTCTACGAATACAAAACTACCGTTCTTGTCCAACACTCTTTCAGAAGATCTCATTATTCACACTCCTCAGTATTAACTATTGTTTCGTCAGGAATAACCTCAATGTAATTAGAATCCACTCCGGCCGCTTTGTAATCGTCCGCGTCTCTTACACCCGTATCAATCAAAAAAGAAACCGGTGCCGCTCTATCGCCCACCAACATCTGCCTATTCCCATAAGTATCCGGATCGTTCTTCTCCGCCAAATACTTAACTTTATCAAACCAAAGACGCTCCCCTGATACCTGCCTTGAATCAATCTCCCTCATATCCGTCAAAGAATCATGAATTAAATCCGCGTACAGCTCCGCCCGTACCTTCTTCGCTCTACGGATCAGCGATTCGAATTCATGGTACTCGTGGCGCCAACGAGCAATAGTAGACATAGTAGGCATCCCAGGCATTTGAGATATTTTAGTCAGAGAGTTGCCCTCACACATAAGAGCGTAAATAATATTCTTCATATCTTCAGAGTATAAATAGATCTTACCCTCATAAGAGTTACAGGCCTCAATAACCCCTTTGGATATGTTATTGATAATATCAGTTTTCTTATTGAGAATATCCCCCGAGACGAGGTCCACAGTAACCAAGTTCCTGCTCTCATCAATAAATGAATAGAGATTCGCACGGAAATAAACTTTATTGTTCATTTCGATAACGTCAGTCACCGGCGTAGATAAGAGTTTTGGGGATTGCATAATCAATAAGTGTAAAGGCAAAAGGCGAGGAGAGTCAAGAGATTTACGGTTCGGGGGATAACTACCGCATGGGAGCTGATTTTAAAAGTAAAGGGTGTATGTGTCAATAGTGTAGGAATTTTAGGATTTTTCAGGTGGGGGAAAGAGG
>Ga0163144_10003641_pt1 | contig 35052 bp, 29 predicted proteins | sample OliLak19BULKMAT1_FD_123175 | JGI IMG/M metagenome (GOLD analysis project Ga0163144, IMG submission 123175) | Freshwater microbial mat bacterial communities from Lake Vanda, McMurdo Dry Valleys, Antarctica - Oligotrophic Lake LV.19.BULKMAT1 | ecosystem: Environmental > Aquatic > Freshwater >...
AAGTGGACGAAGACCGCCGACGAGATCCTCGAGAAGCTAGGCCGGTTCGGGATCCGTACGCAGCAGGTACATGGCCAGTGACCAGACTTTTGTTAGGAACCACAATTCCAGGGGACTAGCGGGGAATTGAACAACGCAACTTCCAACCCCTGCCGGCGCGAAGGCCGAGCGGGGGTTTTGTTTTTTAGGCCCCCATTCGTGCCCCGGGCCGCGCAGGGAGCATCCAGAAAAGGAGAGCTCCCATGAAGATGACTGGCGCGGAACTGACGATGAGGCTCCTCGAGCGTCAGGGGATCACGACGATCGCGGGCATACCGGGGGGTGCGAACCTCCCGCTCTACGACGCGCTCCGGGCGAGCAGCATTCGGCACGTCCTGGCGCGCCACGAGCAAGGCGCGGGCTTCATCGCCCAAGGCATGGCACGCGCGACGGGCGGGGCGGCCGTCTGCTTCGGCACGTCCGGCCCCGGCGCGACGAATCTCTTGACTGCGATCGCCGACGCGAAGCTCGACTCGATTCCGATCGTCATTGTCACGGGCCAGGTGCCGCAGGCGATGATCGGCACCGACGCGTTTCAGGAGATCGACACCTACGGGCTCACGGTGCCGATCACCAAGCACAACTTTCTCGTGCGCTCGGCGGCGGAGCTGCTCGCGGTGATTCCCGACGCCTTTCGCATCGCCACGTCCGGCCGGCCGGGGCCGGTCGTGGTCGACATTCCGAAAGACGTGCAGAACGCCTCGATCGAGATCGCGGTGTACCCCGCGCCCGGACGTGCCGACCCTTCACCGGCACCGCGTGACGAGGACGTCGCGCGCGCGGCGGCCATCATCAATGCGGCGGAACGTCCCGTTTTCCTGGTGGGTGCGGGTGTGATCGCCAGTGGGGCGTGTGACTCCCTGCGGCGGATCGCCGAGCACGCGGCGATTCCCGTCGCGGCGACGCTCCTCGGTCTCGGCGCGCTGCCGCACGATCATCCGCTTTTCCTCGGGATGGTCGGCATGCACGCCGCACGCTGCACCAATCTCGTGCTCGAAGAATGCGACCTCTTGGTCGGCCTCGGCATCCGCTTCGACGACCGCGCCACCGGCAAAGCCGCGGAGTTCTGCCCCAACGCGAAGATCGTCCACGTCGACATCGACCCGAGCGAGCTCGGCAAGATCAAGCGTCCGACGCTCGGCATGATGGCGGACGTCGGTGCGACGCTGCGCGCCCTCGAGCCGGTCGTCGCGCGGAAGCACAGAACCGAATGGACGGAGCACGTCGCGATGCTCCGCACCGAGCATCCGCTGGTGATGCCGGGCGCCGACGATCCGCTCGATCCGTACGGCATCATCCGGCACACGGCCGCGCTGCTCCCCGACGACGCGATCGTCACGACCGACGTCGGCCAGCATCAGATGTGGGCGGCCCAGGCCTATCCCTTCACGCGTCCGCGCCAGTGGCTCACCTCGGGTGGGCTCGGCACGATGGGCTTCGGCTTGCCCGCCGCCATCGGCGCCGCACTCGCCATGCCCGAGCGCACCGTCGTCTGCTTCAGCGGCGACGGCAGCCTGCTCATGAACATCCAGGAGCTCGCGACGGCCGCCGAGGAGGGCGTGACCGTCAAGGTGGTGCTCCTCAACAACGCGCACCTCGGGCTCGTGCGCCAACAGCAAGAGCTCTTCTACGGCGGCCGCTACCACGCGTCGCGTTTCCACACCGAGCCCGACTTCGTGGCCATCGCGCGGGGCTTTGGCGTCCGTGCCTGGGATCTCGGAGGCGCGGCCGACCCTGTCGCCACCCTCGGCCATGCGCTCACCGAGCCAGGTCCGAGCCTCGTCAACGTGCCGATCGACTCGGCCGCCAACGTCTACCCGATGGTGCCGCCCGGCGGCGCCAACCGCGACATGATCGGAGGAGAGCGCCATGCCCTCACTGCCTGAGGCCGTCCTACGGCTGCACGTCCGCAATCATCCCGGCGTGATGTCCCACGTGTGTGGGCTCTTCGCGCGCCGCGCCTTCAACGTGGAGGGCATCGTCTGCCTGCCCGTCGGCGACGCCACCCAGAGCGCCATCCTCTTGCTGGTCCACGACGACGAGCGCTTGGAGCAGCTCGTGCACCAACTCCGCAAGCTCGAGGACGTGCTCGACATCGAACGCACGACCGACGGCCGCGAGGTCTTCGTGGCGGTGGAGCGCTACCTGCAGTAGCCAACCTGAAACACGGCGGCGGCGCATCCCCACGATCCGCCGCCGCCGTTCGCCCTGGCCGAATTGCTCAGGGCAGCTCGCAACGCTTGAAGGCGTCGACCCACATACCGCCGAGCGGATGCTGCCCTGTGGGACGGGACGGCGCGCCGACCGTCATCTCAGCGAAAACGTCCGCATGGGAACGATCTGCGTCTACGCGCCGGCGTCGCGCGTCGACTGGGACGTCAGCGTGGGCGCGAGCTGATCGGCCGCCGTCGTCGCCACGACTTGACTCTCCGGCGCAGCGCGACCAGCGTTGCGGCTTGCGTTGCGTCGCCTGCCAAGCCGAGCTGCTTCCCGGGAAACAATTCTGCCACGCGTGCGGCACCCGCGTGGGCCGATCGTGCTCCAATTGCGGCAGCACGATCGAGTCGGGCTTCCGCTTCTGTCCCGAGTGCGGGACGCCGGCGCCGGCCGAGTCGGGTGCGCCGCCGCGTGAGCCCATGGCCCAGGCCGGTGCTCCGGCCGCGGTCGTCCAGGACATTCCCGCGGCGCTTGCCGCGAAGATCCGCGCCTCGCAGGGCATGATCGCGGGCGAGCGGAAGCTCGTGACCGTGATGTTCTGCGACCTCGTCGGCTCGACGTCGATCGCCGAGCAGATCGACGCCGAGGAGTTCCGCGACCTCCTCGAGCAGTACATCGCGATCGTCTCCGAGGAGGTCTACCGGGTCGAGGGCATCATCACGCAACTCGCCGGTGACGGTGTCATGGCGTTGTTCGGCGCCCCGGTCGCCCATGAAGACGCGCCCTATCGCGCGGTGTACGCGGCGCTCGCGATCCGCGACGCGCTCGCAGTCGCGAGCACGCGCCTGCGCCAGGCCGGCGGCATCGAGCTGCGCGTGCGGATCGGCGTCCACACCGGACCGGTGGTCGTCGGCACCGTCGGCAGTGACCTCAAGATGGACTACACGGCGATCGGCGACACGACCAATCTGTCGCAGCGTCTGCAATCGGGGGCCGATCCCGGGATGGTGCTCATCAGCGACGCCACCAACCGCCTGATCCGCGGGTTCTTCGACGTGGTGCCGGTGGAAGAGATCGCGCTCGAGCGCAAACCCGAGCCCGTCGGTGCGTTCGTGGTGCGGGGCCTGCTCGAGGCGACGACGCCCATGGCGATCGCCGAAGCGCGCGGCCTCACGCCCCTCGTCGGCCGCGAGGAAGAGCTGGCGCAGCTCTCCGCCTGCTTCGATCGCCTGAGCGGATCACTGGCCCAGGTCGCGACCGTCGTCGGCGACGCCGGCAGCGGCAAATCGCGGCTCATCCACGAGCTGAAGCTCCGCCTCTCCGATGCCCCCGCGGCGTTCTTCGAGGCGCGCTGCTCGGCCATGACCCAGGGCGTGCCGTACGCGCCGTGGGTCACGATGTTGCGCCAGCATTTCGACATCCGCACCGCCGACGATGAGGCCGCGGCGTTGGCGAAGATCGCCGGTCGGCTCGACACGCGCGTCGCGGACCTTTCGGCGGAGCACCCGGTCCTGTCCCACGTGTTCGGCTTTCGCGGCAAAGCCACTATGGGCGCGCCGAGCGACGACGAGATCAAGCGCCAGATCTTCCAGGCGGTCGCGCATCTCGTCGGCCGCGTCAGCGCGCGGACGCCGGTCGTGATGATCATCGAGGACGTTCAGTGGATGGACGATCCCTCCCGCGAGATGGTGGCGCTCGCCGTCGGCCGGACGCACCGCTCGCGCTTGATGGTGCTCATCAGTCATCGCGCCGATCATCAACCGACGTGGCGGATCAAGGGTGCCTTCACGCAGCTCACGCTCGGGCCATTGTCGGACGACGACACGATCGGCGTCGTTCGCGCCGTCGCTGGCGGCGCGCTGCCGGGGGAGCTCGAACGCCGGCTCGTGCGGAAGGCCGACGGCAATCCGTTCTTCGCCGAAGAGATCACACGTACCCTGATCGAGGAGGGCTACCTGCTGCGCGGCGACGGCCAGGTGCGCGTCACCCGGTCGATCGAGGAGATTCGCATGCCGGGCACGGTCGAAGAGCTGATCGGCGCGCGGCTCGATCGGCTCGATCCGCGCGCGAAGCGCGTGGTGCAGGTCGCCGCCGTCCTGGGCCGCCAGTTCCAACGTGAACAGCTCCTCGCGCTGCTCGCCGGTGAGGGCTTCGACGTCGACGAGGCGCTGGCGGAGCTCGAAGACCGCGGCGTGATTCGTCGTGCCGGCGTCGGGGCGGACGAGCTCCGCTTCGGCGAGAGCCTGACCCAGGAGGTCGCCTACGAGGGGCTTCTGCTGCGCCAGCGCCGCGGGTTGCACGCCCGGATCGGGCATCTGCTCGAGGCGCTACCCGGTGAGCCGAGCGCCGAGCGGTCGGCGCTGCTCGCGCACCATTTCTCGCGGAGCGACGACCGGGAGCACGCCGTCGGCGTCCTGCTCGCGGCCGCGCGCGAGGCCGAGCGCATTCCGTCCTTTCGCGCCGCCGTCGGGTTCTATCGCGACGCGTTCGAGATCACGGAGGGCCTGTTGCAGACGAACCCGAGCGACGTCGAGCTGCAGCGCCAGGGTTTGCAGGCCGCCTACGGTTTCTGCCGCATGGCGGTCATCTATGGCGTGGCCGGCCTCGACGAGGCCGAGCGCGCCGGGATCCGGGCGCGTCAGCTCGCGGAACAGCTGAACGACACCGAGGCGTTCGTCGATCTCTGCACGATTCAGGGCACCATGCTGATGGCGAACCGCGTGCGTGAGAAGTTCGATGCGGGTTTTGCGATCATCGAAGAGGGCCTCGCTGTCGCGGAGCGCGCGGGGTTGGTGGTGGCGGCGGCGCGGGCGTCACGCTCGCTCGCGATGGGATACTTCCACGACGGGCGCTTCGACCAGTCCGAGCGCGCGATCGGTCAAGTGATCGCCGACCTCGCGCGCGTCGACGATCCGGCGCGGCCGTCGGATCTCGCGCTCGGCAGCCACGTCATGCGCGACCGCCTGGCGCTCTATCGCGACGACACGATCACCGCGCTCGACCGTGCCACCGCCACGTACGACACGGCGGTCGGGGTTGGAAATCGCACGCTGCAGACCGTGTCCGCCGCGACGGTGGCGCAGGCCCATCTCATCCGCGGCGAATACGAGGCCGCGCAGCACTGGGTCGAGAAGAGTCTCGCCGTCGCGCTCGCGATCGGCAACCTCAGCGCCACGCGCGCGGCGGCGGCGGTCGGCCTCATCATCGGATTGCAGATCGGTGATGCGGGGACCACCACGAATCGCTATCGCGAGCTGTTGGACTACGGGCCGTCCGGCAATGTCGAGCCGATCGGCAGCGCGGTCGTCCTCCAAGCGCTCCTCGCGATGGATGCGATCGAGCAGGCGGAGCGACTCGCCGAGGCCTCCTACGCTTCTGCCGGCGGCCGTCTGCGGGAAGCCCTCGCCGCGCTCGCGCTCGGAGAGGTTCGGGTCCGCGCGGGGGGCGATCGCCTGAAAGAGGCGCGCGGCTGGTTCGATCGAGCCTTGCGGCTCGCCGACGAGATCGGAACCCGTTCGATCGGCGCGAGCGCCATGTGCGGGCTCGGGGAGTTGGCCATCGCCCGCGACGACAGGGCGAAGGCCGCGGAGCTCTTCACCGAAGCCGCAGCGATCTACCGGGCTCTCGGCCTCGGGCATCACGTGGGGCACGCCGAGCGGCTCCTGGCGAGCTGCGCCCGCGACGAGCAGCAGAGCGCCTGACCGCGTCCGCGCTTCAGGCGGGCGGGGCGGCGGCGAACTGCGCCAAGGCTTCGATGCGTTCGGTGAGCGCCGCGCGTCCCGTGCTCGGGACGTCGCTCGGAAACTGGGCGTCGCTCCGGCGCCAGTGCTCCAGCCACTCGGGACCGAGCAACGTCCGGCCGCGTACGGCGGCGTGCAGGACGGCCGCGGGCGTCATCGCGAGTGTCGTTTCGGGACGGCGACCGGTCGGAGCACCGCGCGCGACGACGAAACCCGCTCCCAGCATGGCCGTCCGCACTGCCGTCGCCGCCGAGTAGGTGAAGAGCTCGGTATCGTGCTCGGCGCACTCGGCGAAGACGCTTTCGAGGCATTCGAGCGTCCACATCGCCGTGTCGGTTTTCGACGAGAACGGATCCCAGAAGATGCAGTCCGGCGTCGGCGCCGCCGTCAGGTGCTGGCGAAAGTCGCCTTCGAAGAGCGTCCACACGATCGGGAACAGCTCCGACCGCCATTCGCCGAAGCGGAGGACGGTGCCCGGCGCGGGGTAATGCAGGTGGGGAAACTTGATGGCGTGGCGGAGCGCCAACCGGAGCGATGCGACGTCGTGCTCGAAGCTCACGATGTGCAGCGGCCGTGTCGGCGCTGGCAGCGCGGTCTCGTAGGCGCGGATCGCCGCCATGGCGTTGTGCGCGGCGCCCATGCCGACGTCCCAGATGACGAAGGGCGCGGCAGCGGTTTCCCGGAGACGCTCGAGCAGGCGCGGTTGCTCGACGTAGAGCGCGTTGGCTTCGACCGCCGGGTCGATCCCGCCGTGCATCATCTCGCCCGACGCGCGGTGCACGATGCTCGCGTGGCCTTCGGGCGACTCGTGGATGCGGAAGCGTTCGAGCGCGCTCTCGTTCCGGTGTTTGCGGCGCCGCGGGGTCGGGACCGACGGATTGTCCTCGTCGCCGCGGGCGAGGATCAGGCGCTGGTCGTCGCGGAAGGTCGTGAACGTGTCGGCGATGATGTGCTCGCGCATGCGGCTCATCAGGTGGTGGTAGAAATGGACGTTGTGCTTCGCGAGGAGCTGCCAGCCGAGCGCCTCGCTGGTCTTGATCAAGTGATGCACGTAGGCGCGTGAGTAGTCCTTGCACGTCGGACAGCCGCACTCGGCGTCGACGGCCTCCTCGGCGAGCTTGTAGACGCCGCGATAGAGGTTCAGGCGACCGGTCGAGGTGAACGCGACGCCCTGTCGCGCCAGCACCGACGGGATCGTGCAGTCGAACATGTCGACGCCGCGCTCGACGGCTTCGAGCAGATCGAGCGGGGTGCCGACGCCCATGAGATAGCGCGGCAAGTCGCGCGGCAGGAGCGCCGCGGCCAGCTTCGTGAACCGCTCGCGTTCGACTTTGCCTTCCCCGACCGCGAGCCCACCGATCGCGAAGCCGTCGAACGGGAGGCGAGTCAGGTGCGCCGCGCTCTCCTGGCGGAGATCCTCGAAGCACGCGCCCTGCACGATGCCGAAGAGGGCCGACGGTGCGTCGCCGCGCGCGGCTAGACTACGCTCCGCCCAGCGGTGCGTACGGTGCATGGCGGCGGCCGCGACCGCGTGATCGGACGTCGACGGCACGCACACGTCCATCGCCATCATGATGTCGCTGCCGATCGCGAGCTGCGTCTCGATGCTGCGTTCCGGGCTCAAGACGACGCGGGCGCCGTCGACGTAGCTCCGGAACACGGCGCCGTCCTCGGTGATGACGCGGTCGTTCGACAACGAGAACACCTGGTAGCCGCCGGAGTCCGTGAGGACGGAGCGGCGCCAGTTCATGAAAGAATGAATGCCGCCGAAGCGTCGGAACACGTCGGTGCCGGGACGGAGCAAGAGGTGGTAGGCGTTCGCCAGCAGCACGTGCGAGCCGGCGGACTCGAGGTCCTCGACGGTCAGACCCTTCACGGTCGCCTGGGTACCGACCGGCATGAAGATCGGAGTCGGGACCTCGCCATGCAGGGTGCGGAATCGACAGGCGCGGGCGGCAGAGCCGGTCGCCGTCGCTTCGACGCGGAAATGCAGGCGCGACGTCATGATCCAGAGGGCTTTTTCACGTCACGCGCCCAAGGGCCAGCCGACGTGCTGCCTACTTCTTCCGGACCGGGGGAAGGTCCGGGGCGCCGGCGCGCTCCCATGAGCAGCGCCGGCGCTCCCTCTCCGCGCCGTAACCCTTCCCGCGCAGCGCTCCACACGCGCGCGGGTCGGCGGGATGTCGTGGTCAGAGAACTAAACAATACTTGTTTGCTTGTCAAGCAACTTTCGATTGGGGTAGACATCAGGCCTCATGCAGCGGCGGAGCAACGCCCCCAAGGGCATCAAGGATCTCTTCTACGAGACCCGTGTGCTCAGCGGTCGCGAGTTCACCGTCACGCGCTTCGCGAAGGAAGTCCTCGGTGGTGCCGTCGACCCCGTGATGCTCGGCTACATCGAGAAGGGAAAACGCTTTCCGAACGAAGCGTTGGTTCGCCGTCTCGCCACCATTCGCGAGGAACCCGTCGCCCAGCTGCTGGCGGTGCTGTATCGCGACCGCATGCTCTATGCCTTCGGGCGTGAGTTGCGACGCGCGTTGCACGATCCTGCCGCCGTCGAGGGCATCGCCGACGCCGATCTCGCGGTGCAAGTGAGCCGCGCCATCGCCGCGCTTCCCGACGACGGCGCCTGGATCACCACCGCCAAGTGGCGCGCGCACATCGGCGTCGCCGTGCGCGACAAGTCGCGCGACAAGTCGAAAAACTCCGACGTCGCGCGCGTCGCCGACCTGCTGAAAGAGCGCGGCCTCGTCGAGCAAGCCAAGGGCAAAGTGCGCCGCGTGTCGCGCCACTTCGTCGCGACGACGCTCGAAGAGCGGCGCGCACTGGCAATGGAGTTCACGGCCATCTACACCAAGGCGCTGCTCGACAAGATCACGTTGCCCGAGCGCGCGGCGGAGACGCATCTCCGCAATCACTATCTGCACATCGAGCGCGAGAAGCTTCCCGAGTTCTACAAGCGCCTCGAGAAGGCGGCCCGATCCTTGGCGGAAGAATTCGCCGCGGATGCCGGTGCCGGCACGGAGTTCCTGAACGTGTTGATAGTCGGAACCCCGGTCTGACGGAGCCAGGATGAACACCGAATTGCGACGACTTCGAACGGCACTGACGACCGCGAGCCTCCTCGCCGCGATCGTGATCGGCCTTGCCGGCTGCGGTGGCAGTGGCTCGAGCGGCTTCGACGCCATCGCCAGCGAGGCGACCACGGTGCAACACGTGATCGACGCCGGCGATTGCACCGACTTCGAGGGTCAGACGTTCTGCGCGTCCGGGGTGCAAGCCACCGGCATGTTCGAAGGGGCGCTCGTGAAGATCCAGCCGCTGCTAGAGCCGCTCGTGTGCGAGGGCGTGCCGATCTCCGAGAAGTGCACGGCCCCGCTCGCTTTCACCACCGAAGGGTTCTCGACGCCGACCAGCCTGCTCGCGGCCGTCAGCGAGACGGAAGCCGGACCGTGGAAGCTCGCGGCTGTCGAGATCGAGGAGCATGCCGACGGTGTCGGTCCGCAGACGGTGTCGATCGCCGTGCCGGGCCGTACCGACGCGAGCGAGCCGACGCCGCTGATCGCCGCCGTGCTCGTCTATGAGGGGACGCCACCCGACGATCTCCCAGCGTCGGCAGCGCAACTCTCCGACTTCGGCGTCGACCTGGTCTACGTGAGCCCGCGGCTCGAGATCGTGGTGCCGCGCTAACGAGCGCGGCGCCGCATCATTTCGCCCAGCCGTCCGCGAGCGGCACGAAGAAGCGCAGGCTGATCGTGCGCGCTTGGAAGCGCCAGCCTTCCGCCGTCCGCACGTAGCGGTCGTCGTACCAGCCCGCGCCGATCATGCTCTTGCCGCCGACCTCGGCGCGGAGATCGATGTAGCAGGTGCCGGTCGCCGTCTCCCCCGCGAGCGTCACGACGTGCTGCTGCACGAACGGCAAGAACGTGTCGCCGGCCGTCAGCATCTCGCGGAAGCCGGCGAGGAGCGCGGCGTGCCCGCGAATCGGCGGCCGTGTGCCGGGATCCATCTCGCCGTCCTCGGCGAAGAGCGCCGTCAGGGCATCGACGTCGTTCTGCCAGACGTAGTGCGCGTAGCGGCGGGCGAGATCGCGAATGCCTTCCAGGTCGGCGAGGTCGGTGATGCTCATTCGGCGAGGTGATCCAGATACTCGGCGAGGCCGTAGCCGATGCGGTCGCCCCAGCGCCATTCGGTCAAGCCTTCGGCGATGCGGGTGATGCGGCCGTCGCGCCGGTTCCGGAGCGGAATCATCGCGATCACGTTCCCGGTGATCTCGATGACCTCGCCGCTCTTCGTCGTCGCGCGTACTTGCAGCCGATCGTGCAGCTGCTGCTCGCCGACGAAATCGGTCGCGATCTCCGTCTTCACGATCGGCTCGTTCTCGCGGCCTTTGCGGTAGATGTAGCCCGCGTGCAGCTCGCGGCCGTCGCGATGGACGGTGAGGATCGGCACCGCGCCGAGATCGTCGCCGAAGCTCATCGTCAGCCAACGGTAATACTTCGGCGCCTGCCAGTAGCGCGGGCCCCACGAGTGATCGCGGAGACCGGGCGCGTCGAGCTCGAACGTCTGGCCGTCGATCGTGAGCGACCCAACGGCCTTGCCGTGCTGCTCGAGGTGGCCCTTCGCGAACTCCTGCCCGGCCTTCTCCGATCGCACGCTGACCCAGCCGTCGCCTTCACGCCGCCGCAGCTCGCCGCCGTAGCCCGGCGACAGGCCGAGGTACCGCATGTCGAGCTCGACCGGCACGAACGCATTGGACGCGAACGCGGCTTTCGGGTCGGCCATCTCGAGCGGATTCGCGAGCAGGCAGCCGTGGCCGCGATACGTCACCCGATGCTCGACGAACGGCTCGCGCACGTCGAACCGAAGCCCGCCGGCGTCGTGACCCGCGTTGCCCGTGATCGTCGGCCGCTTGAACATGAACACGACGCGGCCGTCGGGCAGGTAGAAGCAGGTCGTCATCTCCGCGTAGCCTTCGTTCGGGCGGTTGCCGAGCCGGACGAAGCCGCCGATGCGACGCGTGGCATCGAAAAAGTTGTAGTAGGCGCTCTCGTTGAAATTCTCCTCCCCGCTGTTGTCGTGCATGAGATCGTCGGTCGGGAGGAGGGTGAGCGCGGCGTCGGCCATGGCGGAGTCCCTACGTGATCGTCGCTTGGCGGTGCAAGGCCGCTAGCGGTGGCAGCAGGCGAGCGGATCGGGATGACTCCTACGGTCGCCGGGTCGTGCCACCCAGCGCTTACTACTTGCCGGTGCCTCCATGGCTTGCGCACACGCGAGCTGCGGCTCCCCGGAGCCATCCCGACCCGCTCGCCTGCTGCATCATTTTCAACTCAGATCGAAAATTCGAAACGATCGGAACGCTCGGCTGGATTGTGAGTCTGCGCGCCCGAATCTGCGCGTCTGTAGCTTGTCCTCAATTGATGCATCGCCGGCGGGTGGGTTCGGGGGTGTCCGGGGAGCCGCAGCTCGCGTGTGCGCAAGCCATGGAGGCAGCGGCAAGTTGTATGCGCTGGGTGGCAGCAAACCGGCGACCGTAGGAGCACCCCCGAACCCACCCGCCGGCGACACAATGCTCCGATTGCTGACACGGAAGACGCGACCGGGAACCATGCGCCTTGGGCTCGACGCTGTGCCGTGGTAAGGCGGCGCGATGATTTCCACCAGTGATTTCAAGCGGAACCTCCGCATCCAGATCGACGGTGAGCCCTACGTGATCCTGAACGTGCACGTGCAGTCGCCCTCGGCGCGCGGTGCGAGCTCCCTCTCCAAGATCAAGGTTCGCCATCTCAAGACCGGTCAGGTCTTCGACAAGACCTTCCGCGGTGGCGACAAGCTCGAGGAGCCGAACGTCGAGCTGCGGCCGATCCAATTCCTCTACCGCGACGACGACGGCTACCATTTCATGGACGCCCAGTCCTACGAGCAGTTCGCGCTCACGGACGACGACCTCGGCGATCTCGGCGGCTATCTGAAGGACGGTGTGAGCGTCCGCTCGGTGCTGTTCGACGGCAACGTGATCTCGGTCGAACTGCCGAACACCGTCGTGCTGCAGGTGGTGGACACCGCACCCGCCGTGAAGGGTGCGACGGCGCAGGCGCAAACCAAGCCGGCGACGCTCGAAACCGGCCTCGTGATTCAGGTGCCGTCGTATCTCGAGAGCGGCGAGCTGGTGCAGGTCGACACCCGCGAAGCGCGCTTCATCTCGCGCGCCAAGTAGCGACGATCAGACGAAGCGCGGCGCGGCGACCGCGCTCTGCATCGGGTCGTCGTCGTCACGCTGCTCGACGGCCGGCTCGTCGGAGAAGAATTCATCCGACGACGGCGCGTCCGCCGGGCTGAAGATCGGCTCTTCCTGCGCGTCGACGAGGTCGATGTCCGGCGCCGACTGATCGAGATCCGCCACGACCGCCGCCGGCATGTCGACGAGCGCCTCGTCGCCGCCCATCGGACCCGTCAGCGCCACCAACAATCCGGCTGCGATGATGCCCACCGGCGGCGCCCCCCAACTGCGGAGCACGTACCGCAGCTCCGCGAATGGATGCGCCTGTCGTTCCCACACGTCGCAGGCGCGCGCACAGAGCCAGAGCGCGGCGACGGCCGGGAGGGCGAACGATGCCTGCGCGGCGCCGATCGACCAGAGCGGCACCGCGACGGCGAGCACCAGCATCTGCACGAAGACGTGCGCGCCGTAGACCGCGAGGCTGCGCCGGCCGAGCTGCGTGATGACGACGACGGAGGCGGCCTGCTGGATCCGGGGCCACGCGACGGCCGACGTCGTGACGACGGCGAGCGTCGTCGCGAAGTAGCGCAGCCATTCCCCGGTGGTGAGCGGCACCTTCGTGAAGCTGAGCAGCGTCGACTCGGCGACGACATCGAAACGCGGCCCGTACGCGAGCACCGTCATGACGCCGAATGCGATCCAGGCGCCGACCATGGCGATCGGCCACGCGTGCCGGCGCCGATCCAGGCGCGGCACGACGAGACTGCCCATGAGCCCGGCCACGAAGAACGCCTGCCAGAGCAGGAACGGGAACTCGACGCTCGCGCGCGGCGACAGTGCCGTCGGATCGTGCCGGCCCCACGCGAAGAGCGCCGTGCTGGCGACGGCGACGATCGGCCAGAGCCCGCGGCGGAGCAGCGTGAGAAGCAGCGGCGTCGCGAGCAGCATCGCGACGTAGAGCGGCAACACGTCGACGTACGCGGGGGCTTCGCGGAGGAGCACGATGTCGCGCACCAGGCCGAGCGGATCGCCGGCGGGCGGGCGGAGCCCACGATGCACGTCGAGTGCGACGATCAGGCCCGTCAGCCCGTAGTGCACGCCGAGCAGATAGAGCGCGCGGCGCCACACGGCGGGTGCGGCCGCCCGCGCCGTCAGGCCGCGCGCGAGGTACACCAGGCCGCCGCCGAGACCCGCCACGAAGACGAAGCCGCCGGCCGCGAAGCGCGTGTAATCGACGATCAGGGCGCTAAGCGCGCCGAACTGGATGCCCTCGTGGATGAGGTGCACCAGAAGCATGTCGACCAGGCAGAGCCCGCGCCAGAAATCGAGCCGCCGATCGCGCACCGCGCGGGACGATATGACGAGACTACGGAGTCGGCAACGCTCACCAGGTCTCGACCCACGGCCGAACGTCGAGCTCGTGGGTCCAGGCGCTGCGCGGCTGCTGGAAGAGGGTCCAATAGTTCTCGGCGATCCCGTCCGGATCGAGCATCCCGTCGGGCCCCTTCTCGTCTTTCATGCCGGGCAGGAACGCATTGAGGCGATCGCCGTCGATGCCGCCATCGATGACCACATGCGCGACGTGAATGCCCTGCGGACCGAACTCGCGGGACGCCGACTGCGCGAGCGCGCGGAGCGCCGCCTTCGCCTGAGCGAAGCCGCCGAACATGGCCTTGCCGCGCAGTGAGCCCGAGGCGCCCGTGAACAGGATCACGCCGCGTTGCCGCGGCAGCATCACGTCGAGCGCCGCCTTCGCGAAGAAGAAACCGGCGAGCGCGTTCACGCGCCACATGCCTTCGAGGAACTCGCCGTCCATGTCGCGGAAGGGGCGCGGCCAGTTGCCGCCGGCGTTGAACACCGCGACTTCGAGGGGCGCGTCGGGGCGATCGGCCTCGCTCACGACCTTCCGGACCAGCGCCCTCGTCCGTGACGTCGCCGATGACGGCCTCCGCCTCGGCTCCGCTCGCGCGCAGATCCGCGAGCGCGGCCGCGATCTTCTCGGCGGAGCGGCCCATGACGGTGACGCGAAAGCCCTCGCGCGCGAAGCGCCGGGCGATCGCGGCTCCGAGCCCACGCGTCGGTCCGACGCCCAACACGACTGCCGATCGCTTCGCCATCATGCCTCCTTCTGCTTGTTCGCGGGCCGCGAGCGCGCGACCCGCAGTCGCCGCACGTCGAGGCGCTGCCCCGTGTGCTCGTCGACGACGACGGGTCGGACCTCGTTGCCGGTTTCGTGGTCGACGAGCATGACGGGTGCGGTTTCCCCACGGCGCTCGTCCCACAGCCAATCGCTGCCCCAGCGGAACATCGCTGCCAGCACGTCCCAGAACGCGCGGCCCTTGTCGGTCAATCGGTACTCGTAGCGCACCGGCTTTTCCGCGTAGGCCTTCTTCACCATCATGCCTTCGTCGACGAGGCGCGCGAGGCGCTTCGCCAATACCGCGCGCGGGACGTCGAGTCCGCGCTGAAAATCCTCGAAACGCCGCTTCCCCGCGAACGCCTCGCGCAGCACGAGCGGCGTCCACCAGTCGCCGATGAGATCGGTCGCGCGGGCGATCGGGCAGGGCCAGCTGTCGAAGCGGGTGCGGCGCATGGGACTCGACTAGACCGCCACCGCCTCGATGCGCGCCGGGACGTATTTGTGCCAGGGCGTGCCCGCGAGCCAGTCGCGATCTTCCGACGCCGTCAGCTCGTTCGGCGCAATGCCATGCACGACGCGCGTCCCGTCCGCCTCCGGATAGTCGAGCCCGAGTCCGTTCGGCAGGCTCACGTGTCCGGCCTGCATGCAGTCATTCACCTCGACGGTCGCTTCGACGGTGCCGCGCTTGGTGGTGATGCGGACCCGGCCGCCGTCGCCGACGCCGAGCGTCGCCGCGTCGGCGGAGCTCATGCGCAACGCGCCCTCCGGGTCTTTCTTTCGCCAGCCGGGATTGCGGAAGATCGTGTTGGCCGTCGACGTGCGGCGCTCGCCGGCGGTCAGCACGAACGGGAACTCCTTCGCATGCGGCATGACCTCGCTGGCTAGGCCACGCAGCTCGCCCATGAGCTCACCGACCGTCAAATTGATCTTGCCGTCGGGGCTCGCGAGGCGGCGCCACGTCTCGTCGTACTCGTCGACGGTGAACGTCACGCCCGAGCGGCGCGTGAGGATCGCCTCGAAGAGCGCCTCGCCAAGTGCGGGGCCGTCGCCCTCGAAGCCGGCGCGCCGTACCGACTCGGGATAGCTCATGGCGCACGTGTGGGCGGCGCCCCAGAGCAGCGCCACCGCCTCGTTGCCGGCGCCGAACGTCGGTCCGAGCGTCTCGTAGAGAATCACCGGCACGAGCCCGGCGAGATCGGGACGCTCCATCGTGAACTGGAGAAACGCCGGCGCGAACGTCTCACGGCCCGCGGCCGCCGCGGCGTGCAACGGTGCCAGGTCCACGCCGTCGAGCGCGCCGATCGCGTGCGTCAGGCGGCGATGGATCTCGGGCTCCGCCATCGTGCCGGGAAGCGCCGGGAAGATCGGCGCCCGCAGCTGAAACACGTTCTCGGGAAACTCGAGCGTAAAGAACGTCGCTTCCCATTTCTCGAACTGCGACGGCGCCGGCAACACGTAATGCGCGTGCCGACCCGTTTCCGTCAGCGCGACATCGATCACGACGACGAGCTCGAGCGCATCGAGCGCGGCGCGCATGCGCTGGCTGTCGGCGAGCGAATGGCAGGGGTTGGTGCTCTCGACGATCATCGCGCGGAAGCGGTTCGGATGGTCGGTCAGGATCTCGTCGGGGATGACGTTGCCAGGGATGAGCCCGGTGATGATGCGGTGGCCGCCGACGGGGCTGGTCTTCCCGCCTTCCTTACCGCCGCCGAGACCCGCCATGCGGGTGTGGATGTTCATGGCGCCTGCCTTCCCGAAGTTCCCGGTCAGCAAGTAGATCAGCTTCTCGAGGTACGAGTTCAGCGTGCTGTGCGGCGCCTGCTGAATGCCGAGATCCTCGAAGATCGAGACGCTGGCGGCGGCGGCGATGCGACGCGTCGCGGCCCGCACGAGATCCTCGGACACGCCCGAGCGCGCGCAGTAGTCAGCGACCGGAATCGCGCGCAGCTCGGCGAAGATCTCGTCCTCGTTCGTCGTGCGCTCTTTCAGGAATTCGTGATCGATCAGGTCTTCCTGCACCAACACGCCGAGCATCGCGCTCAAGCAGAAGCAATCGGTGCCGGGCTTCACCTGCAGGTGGAAGTCGGCGAGCTCGGCGGTTTCCGTGCGGCGCGGGTCCATCACGATCAGCGCGCGCTTCTCGTCGGCGACGATCTCGCGGAGGATCGCGCGGGCACGCGGGAAGCCGTGCGACTGCCACGGGTTCTTGCCGATGAAGACGGCCACCTCGGCGCGCTCGTAGTCGCCGGTCGTGTGGCAGCGCGGCCGGCCGAAGAGCTGGCCGTCGACCCAGAACTCGCCGGTTTTCTCCTGCGAAAGCGCGTTCGCGGTGTAGATCGAGCCCAGCGCCTTGCGGACGGAGCCGCTGTACGCGCCGCCGAGATGATTCCCCTGGCCGCCGCCGCCGTAATAGAAAATCGACGCGCCGCCGTAGGTGTCGCGGACGTGGACGAGCTTGGCGGCGATCTCACGGATCGCGGTGTCCCAGTCGATCTCCTCGAAGGTGCCGTCGGGCCGGCGCCGGAGCGGCGTCGACAGGCGGTGGCGGCCGTTCTGGTAGTGATCGAGTCGCTGCGCTTTCTCGCAGGCGTAGCCTTTCGACCCGGGATGGGCGCGGTCGCCGCGCACCTTCATGATGTGGCCGTCGTCGACCTTCACCTCGATGCCGCAATTCACGCTGCAGAGGATGCAGGCGGTCTGTTGCCACTCGTCGGGTGCGCTCATTGCAACGCTCATTGGAAGGTCCTCCGTCCGGCTGGGGTCAGTTCAACGAGAGAATGGACTTGGCGCCAGCCTCTGGCAAGGGGATTCGCGCGCCGCTAAGCACGCCGCATGGCCCTCACTCCGTCCGAGATCACGAAGGAAGCGCAGCGCCTCGCCGACAAATACCGCGTCGACAAGGGCAAGGGTTTTCGTCTGAAGCACTTCGACCCGGGCGACACGGCGGGCTTCGGCGACGACTTCAAGGACGAAGCGAAGCAGATCCTGCAGCTCGGGGTGGAGCGCCTCTCCGAGCTCCAGGAGAAGCTGTACGCCCAGGACCACTGGGGCGTCCTGCTGATCTTCCAGGCGATGGACGCGGCCGGGAAGGACAGCGCCATCAAGCACGTCATGTCGGGCGTGAACCCGCAGGGCTGTCACGTCACTGCGTTCAAGCAGCCGTCGACGGAAGAGCTGGACCACGACTTCCTCTGGCGGACGATGAAGGCGGTGCCGGCCCGCGGCACGATCGGCATCTTCAACCGCTCGTACTACGAAGAGGTGTTGGTGGTGCGCGTGCACCCTGAGATCCTCGCGAACCAACACTTGCCGAAGTCTCGCGTCGGCAAGCACATCTTCGACGAGCGCTACGAGGACATCGGCAACTTCGAGCGCTACCTCGACCGGAACGGCATCGTCGTCCGCAAGTTCTTCCTGAACGTCTCGAAGGCCGAGCAGCGCCAGCGTTTTCTCTCGCGCATCGACGAGCCCGAGAAGAACTGGAAGTTCTCGATCGCCGACGTCAAAGAACGCGAGCACTGGAACGAGTATCAAGATTCTTACGAGCGCATGATCCGGGCGACCGCCAGCGCAGAGGCGCCCTGGTACGTCATCCCGGCCGACCACAAATGGTTCACGCGCCTGGTGATCGCGGCGGTCGTCGTCGAGACGCTCGAAAGCTTGAAGATCGACTTCCCCGTCCTGGATCCCGCGCGCCGTGCCGAGCTGGGGACGGCGCGAAAGGCGTTGGGCGGAGGCAAAGCGCCGCGCCGCCGCTGACACGACCCGTGGTCGTACGCGACGAAACCCCGCAGGACGCCGACGCCGTCCGCAACCTCGTGACGCGCGCCTTCGAGCGGCCGGACGAGGCGGCGCTCGTGGACGCGCTGCGCGCGGCTGGCAAGGCGACGCTCGCGCTCGTCGCCGAACGCGACGGCCGCGTCGTCGGTCACGTGCGCTTCAGTCCGGTGACGTTGGAAGGCGCGCCGTTCGGGTGGGGATTGGCACCGCTCGCGGTGCTGCCGGAAGAGCAGGGCACCGGCGTCGGCCGTGCGCTCGCCCGCGCCGGGCTCGAGCGTTGTCGGGCGGCCGGCGTCGCGACGGTCGTCGTGCTTGGCGACCCGGAATACTATCGCCGCTTCGGATTCGAAGCCGCCGACCCTCACGGTCTCCGCTGCGAGTACGACGCCCCGCCGGGTACCTTCCAGGTGATCGCGCTCGCGCCCGGTGCGCTCATCGGGAAAACCGGCCTGGTCCGTTACGTCCCCGAGTTCGACGGCTTCTAGAGCGCCCGCGTGAGCTCGACGACCCGCGTCGCGAGCGCCGGCAGATGTCCGCCGAAGAAGTGGTCGGCGCCCGGAATCAACGTGACCGTGCTCGCCGGCGCGAACGAAGCCTGCGCCGCTTCGAGCGTCGGCACCGGACAGAACTGATCGCGATCGCCGGTGACGAACGCGAGCGGCGTGGCGCAGCCGGCGAGGAAGTCGAGGCCGAGCAGGCGCACCGGCGGGCCGATCGCCACGACCCCGGTAACGCCGTCGGGCTCGTCGCATCCCGCCCGGAGCGCCATCACCGACCCGAACGAGTAGCCGACGAGCGCGATCCGCGGCACGCCCAGCCGCTCCCGCAGCAACGCCGCCGCGGCTCGCACGTCGGCGACCTCGCCCCGGCCGTCCTCATAACTTCCGCCGCTGGCGCCGACGCCGCGAAAGTCGAAGCGCAAGGTCGCGAAGCCGGCCGCGCCGAGCGCCTGTGTAAGCGCGATCACGAGGTCGTTCTCCATGCTGCCGCCGTATTGCGGGTGCGGATGACAGACGACGGCGCCCGTCGAAGCCCCGGCGGGCACGGCCAGGCGGCCGTCGAGCGTGATCTCGCCGACGGCGATGCGGACGGTTTCTTCCATGGGCGCTTTTGGTACGCGTCGCCCGCGCCGCTCGCAAGGCTACGAGTAGCGCCCCACTTGCTCCGCACCCGGCGCGCATGCAGATTTCGAAGTGCCGTGGAGCGGCCTTGGAAAACGCTGGTTCGGGAGCTACGCGACGCCGGCTACGAGAGTCCCTATCTCGATCGTCTCCGCGCCCGGCACGACGTGTACGCCGCGCAAGAAGAGCTCGAGAAGGAAATCGTCCGCGAGATGGCGCAAGCTCTCGGGCGCACCGGTGAGAAGGTCGATGTCGCGTTTCTTCGCCTCGAGCTCGCGGGTAAGGCGCTCGCCGCCGCCACCGACGCCGCGGACCGCGAGCGCCTCGCCGCCACTTTTAACACGCTCCGCGCCGAGGCGATCACGGCCCGCCACGAGCTTCGCATCCATCGCGAAGCCATCGGCATCAGGCGCCACCACGAGCTCGACCGCGACTACCCGATCCCGCCGCGCGCCTGATTTGAACGATCGCTACTTCTTGGTGATGACACCGACGATGCGTACCGACGCGTCGAAGGCGCCCACATTCGTGTAGGTCAGCACTTCACCGGGCGGCAGAGGAACGCCGACGCTGCCGAGCTCGACACAGCCACCGTTCTGACCTGATTCGATCGCCAGGTTGCCCAATGTCGAGCCGGTGATGAACTGGTTGAGGACGCCGACGAATCCACACGCCGTCGTGACGATCGCGATCCCTTTGCCGGCTGCCGGTGCAGTGTAGAGCGGAACGGTTGCGGCGTTCGCCGTCGCGCCTGCCGAAAACAAGGTTCCCGAAAGCGTCCCCTTCGAGAGCACCTGGGCCTGTGCTGCCGTGGGCACGGTGCCAACGAACATCATGGCCGCGCCGATCGCGTAGACAACGAATCTTCCCATCTTCCACCCTCCATTCATCGACGAGCGCCCGGTCGCGGGATCGCGCTCCGCAGTCACGTCGTGCGCGGTCAGATCGCACCGACGGCCCCGGCCCGTCAACGGCGCGTATCGAACCCGCGCGTATCGAACCGGCGCAGATATTCACGTCGTCGTCGCCACTTTCGCGTTGACCCGCCCTCCGGGCGCCCGGTACGTGGCAAGAAGGTATGCGCGCTCGATGGATCTCGCTGGCTGCGGTGGCAATCGCCGTCGTCACGCTGGTTGGTTCGGCACGAGCGGTCGACATCCGCGACCCGCGGACGAGAACGGTGGCATTCCCTCGTCTCGTGCGGGCCTATGCGCCGTGCGTCGTCCCGAACGACCAGACGATCGACGGCCTCCCAGCGTGCAGCCCGCCCGTCTCGTCGCCGTGCGACTTTCGCGACGCGGCGGTGCGGATCTCGGCCCCGCGCAACGACAGTCTCGATCGCGTCACCTTCAGACCGCCTCTGCGGCGCGGCTCGGGAAGCTGCCGCGACGGACAGTACTCGCTCCAATTCGACGTTCGGGTCACGGCGGACGATGCGGCGTGCGCCGGCGGCTCGTGCACCTTCGAGGACCTCACGCTCTCCAGATCCTTCACGCCGGGAAACTCGATTGTGAACTTCGAATTAGCCGAGCTTTTCCCCGTCGGCTTCGACCAGGCGAATCTCGAGATCCGCCGAGTGGCGATGATCGACCCCGACGGCATTCCGCTCGCGACGACGGGCGTGCGTGAAGATCATTCGGACTTCTCTCGGGTCGAGTCCAACCTCACGTTCGCGAACGACGCGTGCGAGTCTCCGACGACGACGGGAGCGCTCGGCCCCGCGTGCGCGCCGCCGGCTCATGCGGGGAGCTGCGACTACGATCACGGCACCGTCGAGTGGGAAGGGCGCGCGCGCAAGGGCTTGCTGTGGAAGGCGGAGGCCAGGAATCTCGTCGGTGGCCCCGAATGCGCGGACGGCACCTATCACCTCCAGTCGACGTTGCGGATCACGACCCCACGGTGCGGCGACGGCACGGTCCCCTGCACGCTCGTCGACGTGCCGATCGATTTTCCGATCGTCGCCAAGCACGGCCGCTTGAAGGGCAAGCGCGTGACGCCGGGCGTGAGCCTGCCGCGCGACCACGTCGAGGTCCGCGACGTGCGCCTCGTCGAGCCGAGCGGATCGACGCTCGCGACGACGGGCGTCGGCCATGCACTGCGTCTGCAAAAAACGAAGATCACCGTGGTGCGCGGCACGGCCGACCCGAACGATGATGCGCTGCGCATCACGACGGTGTTGCCGACGAAGAAGATCGACCCGATCCCGGCAGGAGTGAGCGTCACGGTACGCGACCGGGACGGCGTCGCGTACACGGCGACGATCCCCGGCAACCTTTGGCAAACCAACCGGGCAGGCTGGTCGTACGAGGATCACTCCGGATCGATCGCCGGCATCCGGCGGGCGAAGATCCGCGGTGCCAAGATCACGCTTGCGGCCTTCGGGACGAGCCTCGGCGCGGCGGACCAGCTGAGCGAAACGCTCGAGATCACGATCGGCGCATCGATCAACGGTGGCATCCTCGATGCCGCGCAAAACCGCTCCTGCCGTGTCAAGCCGAGCGGATTGCACTGCCGCTGATCTTCGTCGCAGCCGGGTCCGTGCCCGCCTGACGGAGATTTTTGCGCGACTGCCTCAAAGAAAGTGTCAGCGCTGCTGACACAATTGCCGTGGACGCACCATCCTCATCTGGCCCTCCTGAATTCCGCTCGCCTTCCCAATCGAGGCTGCTAGTATGCGCGCCGAATAACGCCGGGCGGGGTAGTGGAGGGGTTTCATGGGTCCAACCGCAGCGCCAGCTATCGATACCGATTTGAAGGTTGCCGCTGAAGAGCGGTACCTGAACTACGCGCTGAGCGTCATCACCTCGCGCGCGTTGCCCGACGTGCGCGACGGCCTGAAGCCCGTCCAGCGCCGCATCCTCTACTCGATGTTCCAGAACCTGCACCTGACGGCGGGTTCCCGGCCCCGTAAGTCGGCGGCGATCGTCGGCGACGTGCTCGGCAAGTATCACCCGCACGGCGACGTTGCGGCGTACGAAGCGATGGTTCGCATGGCGCAGGATTTTTCGCTGCGCTACCCGCTGGTCCAGGGCGAAGGCAACTTCGGCTCGCTCGACGGCGATAGCGCGGCGGCGATGCGCTACACCGAGGCGAAGCTGACGGCGCTTTGTCAGGAAATGCTGGACGATCTGTCGTCCGACACGGTTCCGTTCCGCGCCAACTACGACTCGACCCTCGACGAGCCGATCGTCCTCCCGAGCGCGATCCCGCAGCTCTTGATGAACGGCTCGACGGGCATCGCCGTCGGCATGGCGACCAACATCCCGCCGCACAATCTGCGCGAGATCATCGCCGCGCTGGTCGCGCTGATCGACGAGCCGGCGCTCGCCGTCAAAGATCTCGTGAAGCACATCAAGGGTCCCGACTTCCCGACCGGCGGCGAGATCCTCAACAACAAGAAAGAGCTGCGCGAAATCTACGAGACCGGGCAGGGCCCCGTGCGGCTGCGCGGCGAGTACAAGCTCGAGGCCGGCGCGCGCGGCAAGAAGCACATCATCATCACGTCGATCCCCTACACCGTGAACAAGTCGACGATGGTGGAAGAGATCGCCAACGAGATCATCGCGCGGAAGCTGCCGCTGATCGTCGACGTGCGCGACGAGTCGACCACCGACGTGCGCGTCGTGCTGGAGCTGAAGCCCGATGCCTCGCCCGAAGCGGCGATGGCGTACCTCTACAAGCACACCTCGCTGCAGCAGAACTTCAACGTCAATCTGACCTGTCTCACGCCGACCGCGAATCCCGCCGTCGGCCAGCCGGCACGCGTCACGCTGCGCGATCTCTGTCAGCACTTCCTCGATCACCGCATGGTGGTCGTGACCCGGCGCCTGGAGCACGAGCGCAAGAAGCTCCTCGAACGCCTCCACATCCTCGAAGCGCTCGCCAAGATCTACGACGACCTCGATGCCGCCATTCGGATCATTCGGAAATCCGAGTCGCGGGCCGATGCCGCGGAAAAGCTCATGGCGCACTTCGACCTCGACCAGATCCAGGCCGACGCCGTTCTCGAAATCCGCCTCTACCAACTGGCGCGGCTCGAGATCGACAAGATCCGCGCCGAGATGGCCGAGAAGCGGAAGCGCCTGAAGGAGATCGAGGCGCTGCTCGCCAAGCCGAAGGAGCGCTGGAAGATGATCCGCGCCGACCTCGTGCGGATCGACGAGAAGTACGGCGACAAGCGCCGGACCAGCTTCGTCGGTGCCGGCGACGAGCTCGAGTACAACCCCGAAGCCTACGTCGTGCACGAGGACGCGACAGTTCTTTTGTCGCGCGACGGCTGGCTGAAGCGCGTCCGCGAGGTGAAAGATCCGACGTCGACGCGCCTCCGTGAAGGCGACTCGCTCTTTGCGCTCTTGCCCGGGTCGACGCGCGATCGGCTGCTGCTCTTCTCGACCAAGGGCACCGTCTACGTGATGCGCGTCGGCGACGTGCCGGCGACGACCGGCTACGGCGAGCCCGTGCAGTCGCTGCTCAAGTTCGGCGACGGCGAGCGCGTCGTCATGGCGCGGCTCATCCGCGAGCCCGACAAGACGCCAGCCGCTCCGACCGGACCTCAACCCGCGCAGGCCTCGCTGCCGGGCATCATCGAGCTGACGGAAGAAGCGCTGACGGTGCTCGTCGCGACCGCCAACGGCTACGGCTTCCGCGCCACGCCCGATCTCACCGAGACCACCCGCGCCGGCCGACGGCTCGCCCGCGTCGGCGACGGTGACGAGATCGTCAGCATCGACGTCGTGAGCGGCCCGGTCGCGATCGTCGCGACGGCGCGCGGCAAGATGGTGCGCTTCCCGCTCGACGAGGTTCCCGAGCTCGCCGGCCCCGGACGCGGCGTCATCTTGATGAAGCCCGATACCAAGGACGACGACCGCATCATCGGCGCCCTGGCGCTCGGCAAGAAGGACAAATTCCTTGCCGTCACGAGCGAGGGCAGCGAGCGCGAAGTCGGCGTCGGCGAGGTGCCCTTGGGCAAGCGCGCGCAAAAAGGACAGAAAGTCGTGAAGCGCGGCGGCGTGTCGGCGATCAAGCGCGTCGCGGAAGCGCCGGAGGCGATTAAATAACCATGGCGACCAGCTACACCGCAAAAGACATCCTCGTTCTCGAAGGCCTCGAGCCCGTCCGCCGCCGCCCCGGCATGTACATCGGCGGCGTCGACGAGACCGGCCTCCATCACCTGATCTGGGAAATCGTCGACAACTCCGTCGACGAGGCGATGAACGGCCACGCCGACCGCATCACCGTCACGCTCCACAAGGACAAGTCGTCGATCACCGTCGGCGACAACGGCCGCGGCATTCCGGTCGACAAGCACACGCAATACAAGAAGCCGGCGCTCGAGCTGATCCTCACCACGCTGCACGCCGGCGGTAAGTTCGAAGCCAAGAACTATTTCCACTCCGGCGGTCTGCACGGCGTCGGCGCGTCGGTCGTCACCGCGCTCTCGGAGAATCTCACCGCCACCGTCAAGCGTGACGGCGCCGAGTGGGAGCAGAAGTTCGCGCGCGGCGTCGCGACCGGGCCGCTCAAGAAACTCGGCAACGCGCGCGGCAGCGGCACCACCATCTTCTTCCGCCCCGACGGCAAGATCTTCCCGAAGATCCAGTTCGAGGCGAAGCGCATCGTCGAGGCCCTGGAAGCCAAGGCCTATCTGCACACGGGCCTCACCATCGATTTCAACGACGAGTCGACCCACAGCAAGCAGAGCTTCCACTTCGAGGAAGGCCTCAAGACCTACCTCGGCAAGATCATCACCGACGCCGGCAAGACGCCGCTGGGCGGCGAGCTCTTCGCGATCACCAAGCAGCAGGACGATCTCCACCTCGACTGCGCCATCGCCTGGACCGACGAGACCTCCGAGAAGGTGCTCTCGTTCGTCAACAGCATCCCCACCATCTCGGGCGGCGCGCACGAGAACGGCCTCAAGAGCGGCATCGTGAAGGCCGTCCGCAACTATCTCACCGTCCACAACCTGCTGCCGCGCGGCGTGACCATCACCGCCGAGGACGCGCGCGAAGGCATCACCTCCGTCCTCTCGATCAAGATCCCGCAGCCGCAGTTCCAGGGTCAGACCAAAGAGCGCCTCAACAACACCGAAGTGACGCCCGTCATCGACGGCATCGTCCGGACGGCACTCGAAAATGCTTTGAATGCGAACCGCACCGCCGGCGACACGATCGCCAACCGCGTCGTCCTGGCGTCACGCGCCCGCAGCGCGTCGCGCGCCGCCGCCGAGCAAGTCACGCGGAAGAGCGCGCTGTCGCACCGGTTGACCCTGCCCGGCAAGCTCGCCGACTGCAGCTCGACCGACCCGAACGAGTGCGAGCTCTTCATCGTCGAGGGCGACTCCGCCGGCGGCTCCGCCAAGCAAGGCCGCGAGCGCAAGTTCCAGGCGATCCTGCCTTTGCGAGGCAAGGTTTTGAATACCGAGCAGGCCTCGACCGCAAAGGTGCTCGGCAACAAAGAGCTCGCCGACATCGTCTCAGCGTTGGGCTGCGGCGCCGGCAAGGACTTCGACCCCAAGAAGCTCCGCTACCACAAGATCTGCCTGCTCATGGATGCCGACTCCGACGGCAACCACATCTGCACGCTGCTCCTGACCTTCTTCTACCGCCACATCCCCGACCTCATCCGGCAGGGCTTCGTCTACATCGCGCAGCCTCCCCTCTATCGCGTCGAGATCGGCAAGCAGGTGCAGTGGGCCCGCGACGACGCCGCCCGCGACAAGATCATGGCGTCGTTGAACGGCAAGAGCACCAAGGTCCACGTCACCCGCTTCAAAGGTCTCGGTGAGATGAATCCCGAGACGCTGAAGGTGACGACGCTCGCACCGTCGAGTCGGCAGATGTTGCGGGTGTCGATTGGGGATGAGGCCGCGACGGAGACGGCGATTCAGACGTTGATGGGGAAGGAAGTGGCGCCAAGGTTCGAGTTCATCATGGAGCGTGCGCCGAAGGTGGATGAGATTGATGTGTAGGTTGCGTCAGGTTTAGTGTGCCGATGCCGCAGCATCGCGTGGTGGATCTTATGATCAAGGTCGAATCATGAAGTTCAGCGAACGCAAGGGTTTCACGCCGGTTTCGCAAGTTATCCAGGTCAATGGGGTTACCCCTGAGTTGCGCAATTCCTTGTGGAACGTCCTGGATAGATTTGTGTGGCAGTCGGAAGGGTTCCTTTGGCAGCAGTTCGGCCAAGGCGAAATCGATCGATTCGCCGTCGCGCTATGGTCTTCTTTTTTTAAGCGCCCAGCCGACGAGCGCCCAGGGCGCGAGAGAGATATTCTCGCCTCTGTACGTGGAGCGTTCTTCGATTTCGACTGGTTTGAATTATACGACTTTGTGGAATGGACATTGAATTACATTCGAGACGACGAACTGAATCGCGCCATCAATTATACTCTGGAGCGTGAACTGGCGGGATATCGGTATGTGGGAGGCCAGATAACGGAAATTACTAATCAGCAGGAGTTGGAGGTGTTGGAGGAAGTTCTATCCGACGATAAATTTGGGCCGGTCAATGAGCATTTAAAAACGGCACTGCGTCACCTCAGCAACCGATCGCATCCTGATTACCGTAATTCGATAAAAGAGTCGATCTCTGCAGTTGAGGGCATGGCAAAGATTGTTTCGGGAAATCAAAAAGCCACGCTGGGGGATGCGCTCGCGGAAATGGAAAAGACTACCCGCTTGCATCCTGCGCTCAAGCAGGCTTTCGCTAAGCTATATGGATACACTAGTGACGCTGACGGCATTCGTCATGCGATGCTGGGGGAGCCTAACCTTTCGGCGGCGGACGCGAAGTTCTTCTTACTGTCCTGCACCTCCTTCATTAACTACATGAAGTCATTGTTGTAGTATGCGAGCTTGGGATGGTTGGCGCCTGCCCCGACGACGGCTCAAGTCCTACGCGAGGTAGAAGCAGAGTCAGCCATGGATGCGCTTCGTGTTTCACCGAAATATACATCCACCAATTGGAGCGTCCTCGATCAGCACAATCCTGACGATTGGCTAACGGCCGTGGACATCGTTCGCGATCGCCTCGAAGGTCGATTTATCCGGTTCGCCAGCGATTGCCTTAATTATGAGTTTTCCGGATTCGTGGTCTTGTCCATAGATAGTTTATTGGTTGAAGCCATCCAGCAATTTCGGGATGGCGTTACGGATGGCCGGAGGATGTCCGAGAAACTGGTTAAGAGGTTTCTCCGGGGCGTTCGGTTCCAGCCGGATTTCGATCCGCCGGCCCGCAAGTCGTTTTATACAGACATTCGATGCGGCCTTCTGCATCAGGCCGAAGCTAAGAACATGTGGCTGATTAGACGAAATCAGTCGGCTCTACTGCAGAAGGTCGCGGGAGGTGGGGGTACATCATCGATCCGGAACGATTCCATTGCGCCGTGCGAGACAGTCTGAACGACTATCTGGAGCTCATTCTGGAGCCATCGAGCTCTGAGCTTCGAGGCAAGCTCTGGGTCAAGATGGATCACTTGTGTAATGTGCGCTTGGCGAGGGGGGCGATTTACGGAGTCGGCGACTGAATATCAATTTGTCGCCAGCGACCTCATGGTGCCTGGTTCGAAGTCCCTATCGGCACCCTCCCGGTGCTTTAACTTCCTTCCGTCTCCGCGCCCGCGCTACGCGTCACCGTCGCTTCCGCGAGAGCGTGCCGTCTACCGGTCCTGAGTCCCGTCGACGGCGTGATGTCGGCGCCGGTTCGCTGGACGCCCGACGCTTTGAACCGCACCGAGTTGTGCTTTCAGCCGACTCCCGGCTTCGCTGAGCCCGACGCGCTCGCGCCGCTTGCACGGGCGCCTTCGCGAAAGCCTTTAGCGCGCGCCGCGCGACGAAGGCGCTCAGATCGCTTTCGGAAGCTTGTCGAGTGGTATCAAGCAAAGCTACTGAACTCGTGGTCTGAATTCTTCGAGCACTGCCGCCGGTCGCGTGACTGCAAGTCATCTCACATCGTGGTATTGGCGCACGCCCGAACCATGACGTCCCCCTCCGGTGGTTCCCTCGGTTGGCTTACGGCACCGCCAGTCAGCGCCGATCGTGGCGGCTCATTCGCCGCGGCGTCGGCATTCACTGGCCGGAGCTCGACGAAGACATCAGCGTGGATGAGTTGATAGGGATACTTCCCCAGCCCCAGCAAAGGAGATCCTCCATGCGGAGCCCCGCCCTCGTCGTCGCCCTCGTCGCGCTTCTCGCCAGCTCCGCCCACGCCGCCGGCCACCGCGATGCGCCCGCCACGGTGCTCGACCCCGCGGCGGACATCGCCGACCTATTCGCCTTCCGCAGCGTCACCGTCGAGCCGCGGGTCACCCTCATCATGACCGTCCACCCGTTCCTCGAGCCGGGCGGTGGCACGCTCGGCACGCCGTTCGATCCCGAGGTGCTCTACGAGCTGCAGATCGACAACGACGGCGACGCCATCGCCGACGTGCGCTTCCAGGTTCGCTTCACGACCGAGCTGCGCTCATCGGGGCCGACCGGTCTGCTCGGCGCAGGCGGTGGCGCCCTCGCGCCGGCGAATTCCCCGCCGCCGATTCCGCCGGGCGCTGCGGCCGTTCCGGCGCGCATTCTCTCGTTCACCGATCCCGGCCTCGGCCTGCGGCAGAGCTACACCGTCACCATGGTGCGCGGGGCCAAGAAGAAGACCGTCACGCCGCTCGGCGATGGTACGCCGCATTTCGCCGTGCCCGCGAATCTCGGCCCGCGTACCATGGATTACAACGCGCTCTTCACGGCCGCCGTGTACGACCTCGGCGCCGACGTGCGCGTCTTCGCCGGCACCGTCGACGATCCGTTCTTCGCCGACCTCGGCGCGTTGTCGGACACGCTGAACATGCGCTCGACGGTGGCGGGAGGCGTCCTCTCGCCGTCGCAGGACGCCACCCCGCAGAACGTCGCGAGCGACACGCTCTCCGGATACGCCGTGAACGCCATCGCGATCGAGGTGCCCGTCGAGTTGCTGACGCTGTTCGGCACGCCCGAGGTGCCGACCTCCGCGAGCGCGACGATCGGCGTCTGGGCGACGACGTCACGCTTCAAGACCATCAAACACCCGCCGCCGAAGAAGCTGCCGAAGAAACCGAAGTTCGCGCAGGTCGACCGCATGGGGAATCCGTTCGTGAACGATTGGCTCATCGGGCTGCCGTCGAAGAATGCCTTCGATCTCGCTGTGCCCGCGAACGACGCGACCTTCGCGGCGTTCTTCACCGATCCCGCGCCGGCCCGGGTGCTGAATGCCCTGACCGCCGGCGCGGTCGCGATCCCACCGCCGCCGCGCAGCGATCTCGACTTCCTCTTCGGCTACGCACCGCCGATCGCGCCGGTCGGCAACTCGATCCTCGGCCCCACTGCCGACCTGCTACGTCTGAACGTCGGCGTCGCGCCGACGGCGCCCGCATCCCAGAGCCGTCTCGGCACGCTCGGCGGTGACCTCGCCGGCTTCCCGAACGGCCGCCGTCCCTCCGACGACGTGACGGACGTCATGCTCCGCGTGCTGGCCGGCGTCTACGCGCCGGGCTTCAATACGGTTCCCAACAATCGCCTGGGTGACGGCGTCAACGTGAACGACGTACCGTTCCGATCGACGTTCCCGTATCTCGGCAACGCGCCGAGCGGCCGGGATCGCCGGCACCTCGATCCGACCGAGCCGGGGTGTACGGGAGGCGCCGGTACGGCGTGTCCGTTCTAGATCATTGCTCGACGCAGGGCGGGCGATGCCGTTGCGCTCAAAAGACCCGCGGTATCGGCGGCAGCAGGTATCCCGTGCCGAACGTCCCGAGCGACTGCACGAAAAAGATGAACCGCGAGTCGTCGCCGCGGGCGTCGCTGGTGCTGAAAATCAGGCCGCCCGCGGCTCCGTTTGCGGCCTCACCGACGAGCGAGACCAGATCGAACTCGACCACGCCGCTGACGGGCACCGTCGTGAAAATCGGTGGCCCGCCGCCGTGACCGGCCCCGTCGATCGACCATGCCGTCGAGCCCGCGGTCACGAACGCGCCCTTGCTCGTCGCATTCCTGAGGTTGACGAAGATGACCTGGTTGCCGTGCGCCGACACGGGCGCCAGGGTTCGTGGGTCGTAATACGCCGCGAGGGTCAGCAGCGTCGGTTGAACCGACTCATAGACGACTTGCTGGGCATCGACGACCGCTCCGAGCGGCGCGGTGGCGCCGTTGGTCGCAATCCGCGCGGAACGTGCCGGAGCCGGCGCGCCCCACGCCGACCCCGTCGCGAGATTCGCCACCGTGAAGTTTCCCGACAGCGCAGGATACTCTATGGGCTCGGTCGCCTCATTGGTGGCGTACGCCACGGCGATCCCTTGTTGGGCGGGAAGTCCGATAGTCTCTTTCAGCGCGCCGACGTCGATCACGCGCGTTTCGAAAGGTTCGAGGTTGTACGCCTGGGTGGGCGGGTTGCCGCCCAACGACGGCCCGTAGAATTCGACCCGTACCGACACGGGACCAGAGCTCACCTGGTTGAGGTTCACGAACGTCGTGAAACCGTCGCGCGTGTCGTAATAGAAGATCAATTGCGAGCCGACGTTCGCCGGCTGGACCAGCGGTGTCACTGCCGCGTGCGTCGTCCTCGCACTGGTGAGTAGCAGAGCCAGCGCCCACCCGATTGTCATCAGTCGTCGCATGTCGTCTCCGTCGGCGCGGGAATCCGGCCAATGCTGGTCATGTCACGGCGAGGGCCGCATCACGGACTTAGCGGGCCTAGACGTTTAGTCAACGTTTCGAGCCGTCTGCAGCGACCTCGAGACGATTGCCGTCGGTCACCGGCCGGTAGGAGGCCGCATACCAGCATTGAAGATTTCCCCCCGCGCCTGTCGCTGCTGCGGGCGATGACCTCCGCGAATCATTGCATCGCACTGCGTCTCGCGATCGTCGGCCTCGCGTGTACGCTCGCGTCGTGCGACGGGAGCTCCTCGGCGCACACGCCCCGGTACTCTCCGCCGTCGCACCGGCCTCGCTGCTTTTCGTCCAGAACGCCGACAGCGGAGTGCTGGAGCCCGACCTGGCGCGCCCCGGCGACTTCCTCCTCCACGCGCACGGCGTCGGACGGACCTCTACATTGCCGACCGTCCCCAGCGCCTGAGCGGCAGCCTCGCGACGGCGGACTTCGCGGCGAGCTGGGAATCCTACGGCTTCGACTCCGACCCGCCGAACGCCATCCTCGAGACCAGAAGGGTCGACGAGACGATCGCGACGGCGGTCGTTCTGCGCGACCCGGCCTACGACGACGGCACCGACACGCTCACGTACAAGGCGCACAAGCTCTCCGACCTTCCCGACTTCTACGACAACGCGCGCTCAGGCCGAGAACGGCATTACCGTGATCGCGGCCCTTGGCGACGCCGAGGCGCAGACCGTCAAGGCGACAGATACGCTGTTCGCCTGGAATCCGGACTGAGCACACGATCAGCGGCAGCGACGCCCCGCTGAACCGCCGAAGCTTCAGGGCGCGAGGTCGTACCAGTCGCCACACGTCGGGATCGGCGTGTAGCTGCCCTGTATCGCGCTGCTCGTCCACCCGTGGTCGAAATTGCTGCGTGTGTCCCCGGCGCTGGTCAGACACGGCCATTTTTCGGTTGACTACATGCAGAGCTTCGCCTATTCTTCGCCCTCGACACAGCGAGACATTCTCTTAGCGTATTCGTATCGATCGTCATCACTCAACCGCGATGATCGCCTCCACTGATCGCCATAGGCCGCGACGTTTCTTCGGGCTCCGCGGGGTCGTGCGCTCGCTGCGCCGTACTCGCGACGCCGATGCCGGCCGGCCCCGCCCGTCACCTCCAACCGACTTGGATCGCGCGCTCCAATCGGAGCGAGCGCGCTTCGCGGCGAAGCTCGACCTCGAGCTGCGGCTCGCATGTCGCAACGAAGCGACGATGCGACGCGAGCTCGGTGACGCCGCCCGGGCGTTCGTACGCCGCCGCGCGTACCGTCGAATCGGATTCGTCCGCCTCAGTGACTACGCGCGCGAGCGCCTCGGCGTGTCGGCCCGTACTCTCGAAAGCGCCGCCTGGCTCGCGACGCGTCTCGACGCGCTCCCGGCCGTGTCTCGCGCCTACGATCGATCGGAGTTGTCGTGGACGCAGGCGCGCGCGATCTGCAAGGTCGCCGTCGCAGCGGACGAACATGAATGGTTGGCGATGGCCCGCCGCTCGACCGTCGAGACGCTCGAACGCCTGGTCACCCGCGCGCGCCGTACGGACGCCGGTCCCCTTGATCCGGATGACGATGCGAATGAGATCGACGGCGAGCCCGCGATCCGCTGGCGGTTCGTGTGTCCGGCCCGCGTCCGTGCGCTCTGGCGCCGCGCCCTCGAGCTCGCGTCCCGCGCCGCCGGCGAGCCCCTGTCCGATTGGCGCGCCGCCGAAGTCATCGCCGCCGAAGGCTCGTCGGGGCGGCCGGTCGGCGCGTCGCTCGGTGACCGCATGTTGATGGAGGCCGTCCGACTAGCGCGGCGGGCTCGGCGTGATGCCCGCCACGCAGAAGACGATCCGACATCGGCTCGCCCGGATGCTGGACACGGAGGCTGATGCGCCGCCGCTTGTCGCTCGGCCGGATGATCTCGATTCGCCGATCGACTCGCCGATGACTACGGGCTCATCGACACTGGCCGACCCACCATCTTCCGCAGGCCCGTCGTCCTCCGCCGACCCACCGTCCGACCCCTTCGCAATCGAAGCTCGGCTGGCCGAAGCGATGCGCGTCCTCCGCACGATCGAGCCGCGCATCGGCAGGCTGCTCCGCGTCGTCGTCGACCAGCGCATCTATAGGTCGTTCGGCTATCCGACGTTCGCGGACTACGCACGCGAGCGGCTCGGCATCTCGGCCCGCAAAGCGTGGGCGCTCCTCAAGGTCGAGAAGGCGACGCTCCGGAGCGACGACCTCGACCGCGCCTACCGCGATGGTCGACTGTCGTGGGTGCGCGCGCTGTCGTTGCTTCCGGTGCTCGACCGGCAGAACGCCGCGGCGTGGATCGCGCGCGCCGAGACCGTCACGGTTCGCCGCCTGAACGACGAGGTCGAATGGGTGCTCACCTCGCGCGACGTGCTCGGATCGTCGGTATCGCTTGCGCCGCCTCCGATCGACAGTCCGCTGCGGTCGCCGGTTCGCGTCACGGCGCCGGAGGAGTGCCGTGATTTGTCACCGGCGGCGCGAGTGCAAATCCGTGCGCACGGAGTCGACCAGATCGATGCGGTTGGCGAGTACCAATTCCTGTCAGCGGCGCTCGCGCAGGATCGATCGCCACCGGCTCTCGAGGTCAGCGACGCCGAAATACGATTCACCGGCCCGGCATCCGTCATAGCGCTGCTCCGTGACGTCCTCGATGCGTTCGCCGACGGCGCCGAGCCACGCTGGACCGCACTCGAACGCTTGCTCCGTCACGTCATCACACATTGGGAAAGCACGCCGCGCCACCACGATCCCGTCTTTGCGCGCGACGGGTGGCGTTGCACGGTACCGGCGTGCAGCTCGCGGCGGAATCTGCACGATCATCACCTCCGCTTCCGCTCGCGCGGCGGCGACAACGCACGCGACAATCGCACCACCGTCTGCGCGGCTCATCATCTCCACGGCATCCACGACGGCACGGTCCAGGCGTCGGGAACCGCCCCGTACGCGATCGAATGGCGGCTCGGCGTCCGCCCGGGAACGACGCCGTTCTTGACCTTCGTCGGCGATCGCTACGGCGTTCACGAAACTTCCGACGCACGGTTCATGCCCGCGAAAGTCTCGTCAATGCCATGAATGTCGCTGTCTGATCTCTCATCGGCCGCGACATCGCCGTGATGCAGACCACTATGCCAGCCCGATCACCTCGCCGCGCGGCGCCCGGCGGCGCGGCAGCTTCCAGTGTGGCCGCGGAAAGTGGCACGTGTACCCGCCGGGATTGCGCATCAGATAGTCCTGATGCTCGGGCTCGGCTTCCCAGAACGGACCCGCGGGCTGCACCTCGGTCACGACGGGGTCGGGCCAGAGACCGGAGGCGTTCGCATCGGCGACCGTTTCCTCCGCGACGCGGCGCTGCTCGTCCGAGACATAGTAGATCGCGGACCGATACGACGTGCCGTGATCGTTCCCCTGGCGGTTCTTGGTCGTCGGGTCATGGATCTGGAAAAAGAGCTCGAGCAGCTCTCGGTACGAGAGCGTGGCGGGATCGAAGACCACTTCGATCGCTTCGGCATGCGAGCCATGATTGCGATACGTCGCATGCGGAACGTCGCCGCCGCTGTATCCGACCCGCGTGGCCGTTACGCCGGCCCGTTTACGGATGAGATCCTGCATGCCCCAAAAACACCCACCCGCAAGAATCGCCGTTTCCGTCGTCGCCATGTTCATGCCTCCTGTTCGGATGCATAGCCGCGTGTGAATCTGGCGTCGACGTCTCCGGGTTGGAGACGTTTTTGTCTCGAGCGAGCTGGCTTCGTAGACGTCGGTGGCAAAGGAAGCCACCGCAAGCTCGTCCATCCGCGGGTCGGGAAACCTGTGGTCCTCGCTGGAAATCTGGGCGATGATGCCAAGGTCGTCGAGTGGTCCGAGGAAGATCAGTGCTATGTCGGCAGTGCGCCCGGTTTGATCCTCGGCGGATGCCACGGCGAGGACGAGCGCGGGGTTTTCGACGAGCTGTGTCGCATCGTCGACGAGGCGATCGGCCTCTACCAGCGCCGCGCGTCGCCTGAGAAGTCGACGGATCGCACGACGCGCAACGCATCGAGTCGCTGAGTTGATAGTCGACACTAGCGGGCTTTTCGCTCTCGCCGGTTGACATGCTGCGCGCTATCGGACGTTGTCGCTGTACTGCAGGCGCGACCCGCTACCGCGAAAGTAGCGGCTCTAGATAGAG
>Ga0163144_10003642_pt1 | contig 35045 bp, 46 predicted proteins | sample OliLak19BULKMAT1_FD_123175 | JGI IMG/M metagenome (GOLD analysis project Ga0163144, IMG submission 123175) | Freshwater microbial mat bacterial communities from Lake Vanda, McMurdo Dry Valleys, Antarctica - Oligotrophic Lake LV.19.BULKMAT1 | ecosystem: Environmental > Aquatic > Freshwater >...
CACGTTGCCCGAAAATGTGCCCGTGGTGGTGCCCGGAAGCGTCGGACTGGTCGGGATTGAGAGCGTGATCCCGCCGGTCGCTGCGCTGGCCGTGATCTGGTTCGCGGTCCCCGTGATCGTCGTTGGCAGCGCCGTGCAAGTCTCAACCGCACCCGAGGCATCGACCCCAAGCGGGAACTGACCCGCCGAGCAGTTGGTCCCGTTCGCAGCGAGAGCGATAGCCGTCGCGGCTGATGTGGCGGAGGTCGCATTCGACGCCAGGATGGACGAGTGGCACGCCTGCCCGCCCGCACCATCCCCGTTGATCCCCACGAGGCGCAGGAGGACATCAGCCTTCGCGGCCGTCGCCACAGAGACGGAGGAGGAAACGGCGATAGCGATGGCATCGACCGCGACCGAAGGCCCTGACGCGCTGTCAAGGTAGGCCCACCCGCTCGCGCCCGTGGTGTCCGTCGTGTACTGGAGCCGCAGGGCAGACGTAGCCGCGCCTGCCGCGATCACCTGAGTCGTGAGCCGAATGGTCGATGTGTTGACGAGGTTCGCACGCCAGCGGTACGTGGTCACCCCGCAGAACTCCGTGAGAGCGGCGGGTTGAATGGGCCACACGATCCCGGTGGGCACGCTAGCGATCAGGATCGCAGGCACGGTATGCGCAGCGTTCCACTCATCCTTCGAGACTTTCGTCGCATCGCCGCCCTGGGGCATCCCGCTCACGAATGCATGGATGACGTTTTGGGTCGCCTCAATTCGGATCGCGCCGAATTGGGGGTCGGTCGCGAAGGCAGGCACCGCGACGAGAACCCCTAATAGCGCCGCCAGAATCTTCATGCGTTGTTCCCCCTCTTGCTCCCTGTTGCTAGGTCAATCGCGACCAGTTGCAGATTCTTCACCGCCACGCGCAGCTCCAGCACCAGTTCCCGAATCTGCGCCCCGTGACTCTGTTGCTCCTGCTTGAGCAGTGCAATCGAGGTCCTATTATCGGCATCGCTCACCATAAGCTTTTCGATCCGCTGCTCATTGATTCCGACCTGCCGCCGATTGACAGCCCAAGAAGTTACGATCGCAACAAAGACGGTGCCGATGGCGACCCAAAGTTTCGGATCATTGAACGTGTCGACGGAGACGATGGCGAGGTCGAACAAGGCGACGGTGAGGATGGCGAGGTCTAACACGGCTTCAGAACTTCCATCTCTTCAAGCGTGCGCTGATGCCGAACCGCACCGTGTAGGGCTTCGCGGCGAAACGGGAGGCCTCAAGCGGGATTGCCACGTCGCCGAACCACGAGGCACCGTCGTTGATCTCGTAGACTGCCGAGCCGAGGAACGCTAAGCCGCCAACGGGGCCGTGATGCCCCACCGACGCAATGATGTAGCCGCGATTTTGCACATCGAACCGTGCACCACCAGCGACCGTCCACAGTCTCGGATCGGTAGGCTCAATGTTAGCGTCACGATCCCATGTCACGCCAGAAAATGCAAGAACCGAAAAGCCAGAGCCTACGTCCTTGCGACCGCCGGCGAAAGCCTCCACTGAGCGAAATGTCTGGATGTCCAGTACATCGCCCTCCGTCGGGCTGTCCTGGGTGCGCGTGTAGTCCACTCGGGCGAATGCCGTAATGCCCTCCGGGGCTGGCACACTCAGCGACACACGACACACAAAGTCCCTATGGTCAGGCTCGCCGCGCGAGGCGAACTGCATAGCACCGCAGTAGAGAGCACCGGAGGCGGCGGCGGGTGATTGCGCGGAGGCGGCGGCGGGTGATTGCGCGAAGGCTCCGGAGGGTAGGAGAGCCAGGAGTACAATCACGCCCACCTTATTGGCCGCGTCGATGGGTTTGTTGTTGTGCTTCCAAAAATTCATGAGCGCGACCGACGCGCCGCGCGCGACGAGTACGATGATACCAACATAGGCACCATTGATCCCGACACCAGCGAGGAGGGCCTCAAGGGCCTGCCCGTCGGAGAGCCCCATGCCAACCGCGTAGATGACCGCGTAAAGCAGAAACGCTCCGATGGCCTGCGCGCCCTTGACCAAACTGACCTTAGGATCTGCTCCCATTTTCGTCTCCTTGTCGTATTGATTCGCCGCCCGCGATATCGCGAGGCCCGTCTTGAGTTTCTGGATCATGCCAGGCATGCTAGTCCGATATATCCCGGTGCGATGAGCGGGTAGACGAGATGGCCGAGGAGGCCGGGCTCTCGCGGTCTGCCATGATCTCCTCACTCATCGGACAGACGCCTCGAAAATCGCATTGAATTGCTCGATGCGATCCGCCAACGGAATCGCCAGCACCGCCGTCACAATGCACCGATCTCCCGCGCGGGTAGACGCCCGGAGGGTGGGGGTGTAGTTCTGCGCGGTATCCGTGAGCGTGCAGCTCGATGGTGCCCCCATCACTACCCGCGACGTTTCGAGGTACCAGATTGGGAACCTGTTGCGATTGCACGAGTCGGGAATCTGAACCTCACCGGAGCGAGGGGTCGCATCAAGTCGGCGAGATTCGCCCGGGGCGATGTCCCGGTCATCCGCGGCCGCAGAGTGGAAGCCAAGCGTCATGCGCGTTGGGAGACATGGGTCAGCGGCCTCAGGGGTCGGACTCACAGTCGGTCGGACAGACGGCGATGGAGTGGCGATCGCGGAGGGACCGCTGACGGTTGATGTTGCGCACGTGGAGCCCCCGGTGCAGATGAGGTTCCCCAGGTCGCACGCGGCCGCCAGGAGGAAAACCACCGCGGCAAGCAGGGCGGTAGCAGCGGTGGGAGTCGAACCCACTGATTGCTGGTTATGAGCCAGCCGACGTAACCGTTCGTCTCCGCTGCGTCGTTCCGGGTTCACCGCGAACCTCCAGGGGTGGGGCTGGGTGTCGGGGTCGCGGCGGGCGGCGGGGTGGTGACCGGCTTCGGCTCCTGCGGCGCGGATGTCTCGATGCGCCCGCTTTTGTTCAGGGGATTCAGCAGCTCGGCGCGCATTGCAAAGGCGCAGCCCGCCGTGAGGACCACGAGGGCCAGGGTGAGGGTCTTACGCATTGGGGCCTCCCAGGCCGAGGGATGCGCAGCCGGTCAGGCTCAGCGCGAGGAGTGCGGTTATCAGTCTCAGTCTCATGATCGTAGCTCGTTCCGCGGGCGAAGAAACTTTTCGCCCTGTAGTCTGTAGAGTCCTAGCTGAAGCACGTCGGCCTCGCACGACCGCCGCTCGTCGAGGAGCGGCCGTCCGTCTGCAAAACGCCACCAGCGGAGAGCCTCTATCACGAGCGTAATAGGCTGCCGAGCGTTGTATCTGGCAATACTTGTCGAGCGGTCGAACGCGGGTCCGATGTTGTAACGCGCGCTCACAAAACAATCAAAGGCCGCCTGGTCGATATCGTCGCGCGTACAGGCATCGATGGCTACTTCGTCCCGACTCAGCCGCAGCCGGAAGGACGCTACGGCCGTCAGATCAGAAGCGAAGCGATCCGCCAGCGTAACTCGGCGTTCGCCGCCTGGGCACATCAGTGTCGTCTGCCCGACGCCGACAGTGGGGATCCCGCCCGCGTCAAGGTACGCCCGCAGCTTTACGCCACCCTCAAGGCCGACGAGCCAACGCACGCCCTGCTCGGACATGGTACGGATTCGTTTTCGCGCCTTGCGATCGACTTCGGCCATTCGCTGCACCAAAAAAAAGCCTCGTGATCTTGCGATCCGAAGCGCTGTTTGTTGCAGGGCTCCGAGGCCGGTCTAACGTCTGGTAACGAGCGTTACGACGCGCCGGGGGGCTGTTTGTCGCAGGCCCGATGCTTACCCGTCGCAGAGAGGGTAGCACGAACCATCCCCTAAAAGTCAAACTGGTTTTTTACGCAGGCGGATCCGTGGGGGTTGGACGGTCACTCGTCTAGCGACGATTGCTCCTCCTCCTGGATTGCGGTTCGCGATGTTGCCCGGCCTTGGCAGCGGCCAAGCGGGCTGAGAAGGCGAACGCTTGAATTGCGGTCCAGCCTTTTCGGCCATCGAACATTTCCAGCACCCATACTGTAATCGCTTCCCTTTTCTTAAGGGCTTTCACGGCCTTGGCGTAGTTGCGCCCCGCCAGATCGTCTTCGAGCCCGTTGGCGATCATGTAGCCTAGCCGCTCTTCCCCACATCGTCAATCTCGGCGTGCCCGTCCCGAACCGCCGCCCGCGCAAGACCCATCCGGTCAGGAGGAACCGACTGAGACAGCATCCGCAACTTGTCGTATCCGGCCTGACCCAGCATGGCGATCAGCCCCTCAGTCCATTCGTACGTATGCGTCGTGTAATGCCCGTGGCAGCCGTGGCACAGAGTCGTCGCGCATCTCCTATCCCACCGGGTTGAGATCCTGCTCCGGGTGAAGAAATGGGCACATTCAAGATTGATCTCGACGCGACACCCGCTACAGCACCGATCACGCCCGACGATGAACTTCCGAAACGCATCGTCGGCGCGTTCCTTCAGACGCGAGAACTCGCTCCTGCCCAACGAAGACAGGGCGCGGGTTCCCTTTCGCGTGATCGGCTTGCGCTCGATGCCGGTACGTCTACCAATCAATTCTGTTCCTCAGGTGGGATCTCGAAGGCGAGGACACCTTGCAGTTCCTCCTCGCTCGCGTCTCGGGTGGAGACGATGGCCTTCGTGTCGAGGCGGCGCAGCGTGATCTTCTTCGTTGCAAAGTCGAGACTTTCCTCACACTTCACTTCCTGGCTCTCTTCGCCGGCTTCAAGAATGCGGGCCAGCCTCATGATCGTGTCGGTCAACTGCCGCCGCTCGCCCCTGAAGGTTGCCGCCGTCAATTTGAACGTCACCTCCAAATCGTCCCGCTCGATCTCCGCCTGCGCCAGTTCATCTCCGCGCAGACGCTTTTCTTCCTCGGTCAACTTTACGGCCAGCACCCTCGTGCCGGTCGCACTCAGCTTCTTCTTCGTCGCCATGTCTTTCGCTTCTCCTTTGAATTCGCGAACACCCAGCGTGTCACTTTCTGAAATCATACTCCGACGCTCGCCATCCAATCGAAACATGCGATGTTCAAAGCATCCGCGATATTGTGGTCAGGGGTCCTGCTTCGCGACGTCCGTTTGAGATCCACTCCCGGCCACCGTCGCTGACACGCAAGAACCGACCGGACCTTCGTGTCGCCAGCGCCGCCGCCAAGAATGGCTTTCTGCCACGTCCTCGGCCCCGGCCTACTCACCGAAATCCCGCAGGACCTAAGCAACCACTCCCAGGCCGCACTTTCGCCGCGCCCAAAGTTTGCGAACGATCCACCCATGCTAGACGGAAACGGATGCGCCCTCTCGACCGCAGCGCTGTAATCGCTTGCTGGCACGAGCGTGTGGACACGTTCGATGATGGCGTCCAAGTCAAATTCCTTCGGACTGAGCATCGGAATCGGCGCTGCCCACAAAATCATCGGCCAACCCCCGATCAGCGCATAGTCGTCAAGACAGGCCCATCCTCCGGTTTTCCCGGGATCTACACCGAGGTACCTCACTTTCCTTTCGCCTTTCGGTTCCGAGACAGCATAAGCCGCTCCAGCGCCGGGCGCTCTCCGGTTGGTTCATACATGACGATCAATGTCATTCTGGCTCCTCCTCGGCTTCCTCCGAAAAGCGCTGATGCTTTCCCGTGAAAATCAGAGTCACCGTCCCGCATGGTCCAACTCGGTTTTTCTCGACCATGATGTTCACCGCCACGGGAAAGCTCCGATCCGCGTCCGCGTTGACGCGATGGAGAAGCAACGCCACATCGCAATCTGCTTCGATGGAACCAGAGTCGCGAAAGTGCGAGAGTCTCGGCTTCTCGTTGTCCGCGTTGGCCGCTTGGCGGTTCAACTGGGCACACACGATCACGGGCACGCCAAGATCTCCGGCCATTGCTTTCAAGCCGGACGAGATCTCCGTGATCTCCTCGTTCCTGTTCGATCTAAACTTGCCCTCGGATCTCATCAACTGGAGATAGTCCACCACGATCAGCCCGAGTCCGTGCTTCGTTTTAATCCGCGCCGCCCTAGCCCGAATCGGGCCGAGTGATGGCGCGTACAGCTTCTCGACATAGAGCGGGGTCTTGCTCTGGCGTCCGAATACCTCTGCCATCCGAGCCATGTGCTGCTCGTGTCCCCACTGCAGCGCGTACCGAGATATCTCCGCCTCGCCGCACGCCCGCACGACCGCAAGTTCCGCCGCTTCCATTTCTAGCGAAAAAAAAGCCACGACGTGCCCCTCGTTCGCCGCGTGGTCTGCAATCTGGAGAGACAACGACGACTTGCCAACGCTCGGCCTCGACCCGATGGCGATGTACTGCCCGGCCCGGAAGCCGCCGGTCATTTCGTCCAGCCTCTTGAATCCGGTTGGAATCCCGGTCGGACGCCCCTGAGACGCCACCAGTTCTTCGACCGTCCGGATCCCGAGCCTAGAAAGCGCCAACGGATCAAAGCTCGTCCCGTCTTGGGCCACCGAGTCAAAACCGAACGCGAGAGACCGCAAGAAGGCCAGGAGCCGCTGAGAATCCAGGGCAGGGTCTAGAGCCATGGAGTCGAGCTTAGCGATCTCCTGGGCCAGCCTTCGTCGCCTACCGGCCTCTTTGACAGCCTCGACCCACCCCTCAACCGCGCTATCAGTCGGATAGGGCAGGTCGTCGATCAGGGCGTCAATAGCCCCGCGCTCCGCCTCTGGAAGCGAGCCCTTCACCGATATCGCGTCGATGGACCGGCCCCGCTCGTAAAGTTCTCGAATTGTAACGAAGACCAGCCGCGCGTCTGGTCCAAAGTGATCGGCCCGCAGGGCCTCGACTACCGAACCGAAGATCGAACCGTCGATGAGACAGGCCCCGAGGATTGCACGCTCGGCCGGAAGCATCACTCGTCTCCCTTCGCTGCGCGGATGTGCCACAAGGCTTTCATCGCAGCCCTGCCTCGAGAATCTTTCACCAGTGCAAACGCCGCCAAGATCCGCGCCGCCCCGGCCCACTGTTCGTCCACGCTCTTTCGCTCTGGGCAATCACGAAACAGCGGATTATCCGGCTCAGGAACGGCCACGGATTCTGGTACCGGATCAGTTGCCTGCATTGTTCTTGGCCTCCTCGGCATCAATCGCTGCGCGGAACTTTCGGCGTGCTGCTTCTCCGGCCGCTATCTGCTCTGGAGTCCGGGCCGCCTTTTCCGCTTCCCACTCAGCGATCTCTTCGCGTTGCCTCTGTGCGGCTTCTTTGCTGAAACGATCACGCTGAAAGCCCGTCGCCAATTCGTAGATCTCTGCAATACTCGGAAAAAACCTGCACTGCTTTACGGCCGCCTTGACAGCCTTATCAAAGTCGGCATGATGCAGACCGCCCAGGGCTTCCGCGTAGGCGGCTACGTTAGCCTCATCAAAAACGATCGCCATCGGATAGCTGGCGCGGAGACGTTTGAATCCGATGCCCAATTCTTCTTTTTTCATGTTGTGCTCTTTTTTCTAAAACAATGTCAATCGCATCAAAACCGCTTTGGGTCTTGGCATTAAGCTGTGGTGCCGATAGGGCGCGTTGGCGGGCCTCCAGTGAGTCGGCCAGCATTCTCAGGACGATCAGTCCGGAGTCCTTCTGCGGAACGCCCAAGTCACCACACATCTGCCAGCGGTGGACCGAGAATGATGGGCGATCCTTGGATCGAACAGAGTCCACGAAGGCTTGTAGGTCTTGGCCGAGCGCCTCGACGGCGCGGAAGACTCTCTCGACCCGCCGCACCTCGATAGCCCAGTTTTCTCGGAATGCGTCAACGACCGCGCACTCTTCAGGCGAGACAGAAACAAGCGAACGGACCAGCCTCGCACCCGCGCGTGTTTGTTCCGTATCCGTTTCTGTAAACGAAGACGAAGACGAAGACGAAGACGAAAGGCTTTCGCTGGGCTTTCCGGAATGAAAGCCCGGCGAAAGCCCCGGCTTTCTATCCGGTGTTGATTTCATTGGCCTTCCGCCCTTTCGTCCATTCTCCGAGTTGAGCATGGAGCGCTCCCGCGGTGGAACTCCTTGTCTCTCCGAAGACGAAGACGAAAGGCTTTCGCCGGGCTTTCCGGAATGAAAGCCCGGCGGAAAGCCCGGCGAAAGCCCCGGCTTTCTATCCGGTGTTGATTTCATTGGCCTTCCGCCCTTTCGTCCCTTCTCCGAGTTGAGCATGGAGCGCTCCCGTTGTAGAACTCGTTCTCTCTCAAGACGTAACTGAGACAGGCGGCCATCGCCATCCGGCGCGAAGCATGGAGCCACAGAAGGCCAGCACGATCTGAAGGTTTTGGATGAGATTTTAAGGAGCCGCTGGAGACGTATCGGATCGGCCGGGATGGAGCCTTCGGTCCAACAGTTCATCAGGAGGCGCATGTACATCCCAAACTCCTGGAGCGTCATCGCCTTGCATCGCTCATCCGAGTCGATATCCTTCGGGTAGATCGAGAAGGCCGGCGAGGGGGCCTTCATTGGTATCGATCTTTCATCTCGCGTCTCCCCGCAATGAAGATTTTTTCTCCCGAAGACGGCCCGCGCAAAGGGCCGGGGGAGATCCGGCGAACTTTCGTTCCGAGGGGGCCGCTAAACCGCCCTCGCCCTTTGCGCTTCCATGGATTATATCTCATTTCCCGCTTCCGGTATCTTGAATCGGACATCCTGTGTCCGCGACCCGCGTCTTCTTCATCGCGCAAGCTCCTTGAGGATCTCCTCGAATCGGATCGAAGAACGCAGCGTCCGTTCCATCGTGCTCAGCGGGCTCTTCATCGACTCGACCGCCTTCTCGTCCTCGACGATGAAGGTCCGGGCTTCGTTCAACTTCTGAAACATCTTCCACCTGGCCTCGTCGAGATACGTGTCCACCCGGAACTCCCGACACACCGGCTCGTCGCCCCGATACCGCGGAATGCCGATCATCGTTCCGTCGCACGCACCGACCAAGCCCATCTCTCGGAGCAGCATCCGGTACGCGACGTTTTGAAGGTGCATCGAATGGCGCTCGACGGGCGGCTTCCAGTCGAGCAGCGTGAGCCGACCTCGAACGAAGGCAAGACAGTCTACGGTACCGGCAAGACAATGCTTTTCGCTGAAGACCTTGAATTCCATCGCGACCGGGTCGATCTCGACCGACTCGGCCCACCTCCTCCACGGGTCGAACAACTCCAGCGCCCGATCGCTCACGTCCGGGTCTGGAGTCTTCACGCCGATCAAGGCGTTCAAATGCTGGTCGATCAGTGCATGGATCTGCGTCCCAAGATCCGCCGTCTTCCGAGCGAACTTCGACGCCGCCGTCTCACGTTGAAGCAGTTCGTCGAACTTCGCCCCGGCGAGTAGGGCCAGTTCCTCGGTTCCGATGCTCCAGCCGTCTCGGAGAATCTCCTGCACCATCAAAACTGCGGTGCTACGGTCGCTGATCTTCTGCATCTTCGCAGACCATGGACCCATCCACGGTTTCGGAATCATCGCCTCCAGCACCGTCGTGACCGATGGCAGTCTCGTTTGGATCTTGTCTCGCTTCATGGTGTAGACGTGGCTCCGACTCAACGTCAGATCCTTCGCCAGTTCCGCGTGCCGTCTGACGAATTCTTCTCGGAATGCGACTCGTTGTGTCCTGTCCATTTTCGCTTTCTCCAATTTTCCGCGCAGACTATTCTGCGCCGTCCTAAGAATACGCCTTTCCGTGCCTGCCTTGCCTTGTCGTGCCTTGCCTAACCGCGCCCCGCCCCGCCTGCCTTGCCTTGTCGTGCCAAGCCGTGCCTAGCCGCGCCTGCCTTGCCTTGCCCTGCCTCGCCGGGCCATGCCTGGCCTCGCCTGCCTCGTCTTGCCCGGCCAAGCCGCGCCTCGCCTGGCCTCGCCTGCCTCGTCTTGCCAGGCCATGCCTTGCCTTTCCGTGCCTGCCTTGCCTTGCCCGGCCAAGCCGCGCCCCGCCTGGCCCCGCCTGCCTCGTCTTGCCAGGCCATGCCGCGCCTCGCCTGGCCTCGCCCTGCCGCGCCTAGCCGCGCCCGCCATGCCCTGTCTTGCCCGGCCTAACCTCGCCATGCCCCGCCTTGCCCAGCCTGCCTTGCCTGCCTTGCCTTGCCCGGCCCTGCCTAGCCGGGCCATGCCCGCCTTTCCGTGCCTGCCTTGCCTGCCTTGCCTTGCCCGGCCTAACCTCGCCCTGCCCCGCCTCGCCCTGCCCAGCCCCGCCTTGCCTGCCTTGCCTTGCCCGGCCATGCCTGGCCGAGCCGAGCCACGCCTGCCTTGCCTTGCCCGGCCATGCCTGGCCGAGCCTAGCCATGCCACGCCTGCCTAGCCATGCCCGGCCTGACCTCGCCATGCCCTGCCTCGCCATGCCATGCCTGCCTCATTCAGAGCGACGCGTGCGCCGCCTCGAACTTCTGGACCACACGTTGCAACTTCCGAGAAACGGTCGCCACCGCCACCCGCTGACCCAACACATCCGCGAACTCCTCGGCCCGATCGAGATACGTCTTCGCCTGGGCGAACGAATGCATTAGCATCGCCCGCGCATTCTCCGGCTCCGTTTTCAACTGCGCCAGAGAAACGTACCCTTGACCGTCCTCGGCCGCGGGATCGCGCACGTAATGAACGGTGGAAACCGTCCGTTCCTCGGTCGTGATCGTCACCATGACGCTACGAATGAGCCCGCGTGCTTGCTGCAAACGGTGCTGATGAGCAGCAGCCGAATTGTCCCACTCGAAGCGATCATGCAGCGGGCTCTTCGGATTCCTCGCCTTCGCGATAACCGACTCGGGAGTGAGCCGGCCATCACGCTCAAGAGCGCGGATCTCGTTGTGGATAGCGTCGTCCTTCGTCTCGACAACCTTCTCGGCCTTAGCGGTTCTCATGCAACCACCTTAAAGCCGCGACGCGCGACCTCGGTATCGAACCACGTCAGCAGTTCGGCCGTCTCCGCATCGTAGGGCTCGGGACTCGCCAGAGCCTTGTCCTGAGCGACCCGACCACCGTCCTTGATGATGGCAAGAAACCGCTTGTCATCCTTGCCAACCAACTCGAACTGGCCATAACTGCCGGCACCCTTCTCGGGGCGCCAGTCCCCGACCCCGCGCATGATCCCGGCCGCAGCCAGCAGGTTCGCCACCGCCTGCTCACGGAGGAGAGGCTTGACATAGGTGACCGAGACGCGAGCCGCCCACTCCGGAACGATTGCGCGAGTCCGCACGTCCGGCGTCCGATTCATGTCCGCGGACCGCGTGATTGACATCAGCAGCTTGGGGATGCCGAAGATGTCCACGTAGTCGCCGTCAACGTATGTCAGGCGTCCGATCTGAGCCTTCGCGGCACCAGGGATGTCCACCGCCACCGAACGCATCGCGCCCTTGAACGCGGTCGCCAGGATCAGCAGCCGCGTGATGGCATCGGCTCCGGTGGCCTTGTAGGCGCTTGCCCGGTACTCCTCCAGCGGATTGTGCTTCAGGTTCGCGGCCTTGTCTGCCGCCGTCTTCTTCCTGGGCATCAGCAGTTCATGCGATGCCTTGACGCTCATGCGGTTGAGGATCAGCGGCGTCTTGCCCAACACGCAGAAGTCGATACGCCCCTGCGAGACTTCGAGAACGCTGATTTCGGATTCTGCCGTCTTTGCCTTTATCATTTCGTGTTTTCCTTTTTGTCGTCTTTGTTCGCGCGGACTATTCCGCACTTCGTCGTAAATTATAGCACAGTCAAGCGTGTTCGCTCACGGCATCACCTCCATGTCCGCGTAAAGCGTGGACATGCTCGGAACCACATATGCCGGAAGCAATTGACGACCAAACTCCAGGGCCTTTTTGCATGAGGAAAGAAAGATGTCTATACGCTTCCCCCTGATTGCGCGGCCCCTGTCCTCAACGCGCCAAACCCGCCCCATCAGGATCAACTCCTGGCCAAATGGAAGAGAAGGATCTGCCGCCACCGTCCGACCAGCCACCGGCCAAACCCCCGACGCCGTGGGCTGTGGTTCCCTTTCGATGCCGTCAGCCGGCAGCGTACAAAAATGGCTGTAGGCGGTGACTTCGTAAATTCTCGGAAACGACTGGTTTTGGTGACCAGGAGAGCCAGCGTCCTGGGCAGCAGCTCTTAGGCCGCCGCGGGAAGCGAATATTCGTCGCTTTTTGGTTCGCTCTGTTTTACGAGAGTGCTGCTCGGCAGTCTCCCCCGCTCCACTCTTGCCCGTCGAATCTAGTACGCCCCCGCGAATGGTGGAGGCGTCGGGATTTGCACCCGAGTCCGAACGAGAGAATTGCGGCTTCATCGACTGCGATCCGCGAAGTGCCAACGTCGCGGGGTGCGAAAGACTGGCGCTCTGGAAAAGCTGCGCCGCGAGGATCGTACCAACGACCCACGCAAAGGACAACATCCCGATCAAGGCCAGGATGAGAAGACCTTGCCGAAACTTCACGCCAACAGACCCATCATCGGAAGCAACAGCGCCGCGATCAGGCTGAAGGGGATGTCATCATCCGTGGCCTGGAAGTCGCCGGGACCATCGTCAGCATCGGATCGGGCCCGCTTGCTGTCAGCTTCCCGGGCTCGTTTACCCGCGTCGCCTCTGTCCGGCTGCTCGTCCTCGTTATTCCCGCCGTCCTCGTCACTCTTGCCACCACCACGAAGTAGCTTCAGATCCTTCAGGTACACCTTCGTCGTGGTACGGTCGTTGCCTTCCTTGTCCTTCCACTTCTCGTGACGGGTTTCTCCGGCGACGAAGACCTCCTGACCCTTCGAGACGTACTTCTCGATCACCTTGCACACCGGACCGAAGGCGACGATCTTGTGCCAGGTTGTCCGTTCCTGCTTATCGCCCGCCTTGTTCTTCCACCGCTCGGTAGTCGCAAGGCTAAACTCTGCCACCGGATCTCCCGACTGAAGGTATTTGATAGTGGGAGACTGTCCCACATTCCCAATAAGTTCCTGTCGATTCATTTCACTTCCTCTTTCTTGATTTTCCAAAGATATGCCCAGCGCCCGCTTGACTTCAGCACTTTTCCAACCGACTCCACGACGCCCATCTTCACCAGTTCAGCCCGGCGCGTCCTGATGCCGGACGGTGCATAGTGTTTCGAACTCGAACTCCAGCCCTGAACCTTGCGGACAAGCTCGTCATCCTCACACGCCAGGGCACCCAATATCGTGCGGATGAACAACTGAAGCTGAGTGATCTCACGCGCCTTGATCGAAGCCGCCGCCGCGTGAGACGTATCCGGGTCCGTGTGCCGCGCCTTCGGCTGAAGATCCACGACGTCAAACTGCAGTTGCATCATGGCCCCCCTTCGCGCGCCCGGCATCCACCAGCGCCTTCAGAACCTTGCCGACCATTGCGGCCGGAATGTCTCGCGTCCCGCTGATCTCCATTCCGACAACCTCACTCGCCGCGCCAAGGGTTTCTTCCGCGGTGAGTCCGACCGACTTCCCCGCTTCGACGATGGCCTTCCGGTTCTCGATGGTCGCATACGGACCCTCGGGCCGTCCTTCGTTGAACTCCGGACTCGGACTCGACTTCTTGCTGGTGCCCGTCCCGACTAGATCCGCCGTCGCCTCGATGCGCTCGCCGGAATTGAGCCAGTTCGCTGCAGCCTTCCCGTCCTCGATGGTCAACGGAAGACTGGGCCGAGACTTGAACAGTCCCGTCCGATCCTTGTCACATTCCGCGCAGTTGCCGCTATCGAGAAAGAACGAAGTTGTGAACTGCGTCTCAATCCCGTCTCTTTGAATCGGTTTCGTCCCGATCTTCGTGATCTTCACCTTGTCGCCAGACTTCATGACCTCGTAGGCGGGCTTAGCCTGAATGCAGACGATCACGTGCAGCGGAGCGGCCACGATCGCTCGAAGGAAGTCCTGATAGATCGGAGTCGCCTCGCGCCACGCCGAGAAGCCGTCCTTCTTTCCCTTCGCAAGCTTGTCAACCAGTTCAAGAATGCCACCATCGGCCTCCCACATGTACGAGACTTGATCGAGGATCACCGCGTCATACGCGGCCTTAGCTGCCGCATTGAGCGCCTCCAGGTACCGGGCCACGCTCCACGGCGGACCCATTTCCAGGACATCGAACCCGCCTGCGATCTTGTCGTCGTACAGGCTGGCGGATCCGTTCTCGGTGTCCACCACCGCGATGCGCCCCTTCGGCCCCACCAGTCCGCGAGCGAACAGGAGAGACGACAGCGTCTTCCCCGATCCACTTGCTCCGATTAGCCCGAGGCGGAAGAAGGAAGCCTTCCTCCGCGCTGGTACGAATTGCATGTTATTCATATCGTTTCGCCTTTCTTTTTATAAGTTCTCTGCACTCCTCAGCGCAGACTCGATCAAACCGTCTTGTTCCTCAACCAGTTCGGCAACCATGTGCATGTCATGTTTATGTCGATTTACTCCAACCTCGATACGAGCCTGGCAGTGAGACCCAAACGCAAGCACCGCCAGGACGATGTCAAATACGTCCACACGCTCAAGAACTTGCGCCGGGATATCTTCCACCGGCCTCCACTCGATAATGTTCGACGCGTGCCAGCCGCCGCCATCAAGGTTTTCGGAAAGCATTGAGACCCAAATCCCTTTGTCCACAAACGCAAGACGTTGGCCCCTATAGACTGAAAATCTCTTCCTGATTTGTGCGCTTAATGGCATGGAGGTCTTGCCCTCAATCCCATCTATCAAGACAACGCCGCGATATCGGAAGCTCGGCTCTTCGGGACCATCTTCTGTTATCGGGTATCGCACTCTGCCAGTCCACTTTTTCAGGCAACCAGAGAGCACATCAAACACGAGCTTCACGTCTGTCATCATGCACCAACCTCCTCAACAGCGCGGCCTACCTGCCGCGGATAACGCCTCGCAATTTTGCAGATCACGGCCCATTGCTTCTCGCTCAAGTCCACTCCCGACCTGACCAGAGAGGCCATCTCGTGTCCGAACTCGCCGTCAAGTTTGTTGAAGCCTTGACCGTTGATCTCCCTCGCGTGATCATCGTCCAGATGAACGATCGCCTTCGCCGCCCAGATCTCTTCTCGGGTGACCGCTTGGCGGCGCGGGTTGTAGGAGGGTGAGAGGGTTTTCATAACTGTACGCTCTTCCTGGGGCGCGTAGTGGCTGCTTTCGATCATGGTTGCCAACGCTTCAAGCTGAGTCATTTCGTTTAACTCAAAACTCATCGCGTTTCCCGCCTTCACTTCAGCCTTGTCAACGCTCGTCGAGATCAGCGACTGTTTGTAGTCCAGTAACTCGAAGACACGCCGGTCGAGCGGGTGGTCCGCGACCATGCGGATAATCTGCACGCCTCGGGTCTGCCCGATGCGGCATTGGCGATCCTCCGCCTGAGCATTGCCAGCCGGGGTCCAGGAAAGATCTACGAACAAAGCGACATGCGCAGCCGTCAAGGTGATCCCGACTCCTCCCGCCGCGATCGTGATGCCGAGTCCCTTCAACTCGCCTCGCTGAAAACGATCCACTACCGACTGCCGAGCCTCGCCGGTCACGTCCCCCGTGATCGTCGCCCAGCCGGGCCGCTTCCCGACATGATCTACCGGAGCCCTGTGCGCAGACCACACAAGGAGCTTCTCTTCCGCTTCCTCGTACTGCTCAACGATCCGATCCATCTCCGGGATCTTCGCCGCCGCCAGGGTCTTCCGAGCCTTGATCATCTGAGCCGCCGCCTCGGGATCGCTCCTCCAGTTCGACTCATCGTCAATCGACCCATCATCGCGAAGTGCGCCGAGCGCCTCAAGCTTCTTCATCATCTCGTCAGCTTCGCGCGTCGCGTCCTGTCCGAGGCTCTCAACGTCATAACGCGAATAGATCTTGGTCGGCAGATCGGGCAGGACTTCCTCGCGGGTCCGGCGCAGCATCGCAGCGCGGAGAACAAGAGGCACGCGCTCTCGGTGGTACAGGAACAAACCCTCGCACGCCTTCTTGGTTCCGAACGTTTCCTTGTGAAGATCCATCTGCATGAGCAGCGAGTACAGTTCCTCCCACCGATTGATTAGCGGAGTGCCCGTGAGTCCCCACGTCCAGCCATTCTGCTCCCGAACGAACTTCGCAAGCAATTCGAACTTCGCTCCACGTGGAGCCTTCTTCTTGCCGGTGCGGCGGTCTACCGCGACCAGCCGATTCTTCACGTAGTGTAGTTCGTCCGCGATCAGGCAGACATTCTGCGGCACCTTGTCAAGCTGGATCTCGTCGAGTCCGGGCAGGATGTCATAGTTCAAAATCACAATCTCGCCGGGGACCGGGAAGCGAAACGAGCCTCGGCCAGACAGCACCGAGATTCTGAGATCAGGTCGCCATCGCCTCGCCTCATTTCTCCAGTTCAACTTCAGACCAGCCGGGCAGATCACCAGAACGCCAACACCATTCGGAACGGCAATAAGGGCCTGAATCGTTTTACCTAGCCCCATGTGGTCACCGAGGATCCCGCGCTTCCGAGAACGCAACCACGCCACGCCTTCTTTTTGAAACTCCCACAGGCTGAGCCCCTCAAGCGACGCCACGGTAGCCTCCGCTTCATTTAGCCGAATCCTGTGATCACCAGCCCGCGCACGTAGCGCGCCGGCGACATTCGAGTGAATAGCCACCTCGAAGCCCGCCGTCTTCAGATCGGCAACCAGCTTTGGCATGCCGATGAGCCCGACGATCCGCACCTTCAGATTCGGCATGTAACGCGCCCCGGCTCCGGTGCAAACGTCTCGGTACAGATCGAACTGAGTCCCGAGAAAACCTTTCGGTCTGACAACGAGATTGCCGGCCTCGCTCGTGATGGCGATGTTCATCGTTTGCCTCGCACGCGGTCAGAGGTTGGGGTTGCTCCAGGTTTCCGCGAGAGCCCGAAATCGCGTTTCTTGATCTTCGCCATCCGTCCATCCGGGTGATGCCACACGATCCCCTCAACGTCCCCCCGAGCCAGCCATTCGCGGATCGCATCGAACGTCCGAGGGGCATGAGCCGCGAAGCTCGAACCGCCTGCTCCGACATGTGCTATCAGTACGTGCCGCGAGAGTTCCTCCGGGTTGCCGTTGATTTTAGGACCCGCCAGTTCATAAGTTCCGTCGGGACCCGGGTCTCCGCCATACTCGGCAAACGCCTCACGGTGCCAACGGTCTGACGGGTCGTCAGGCGATACCGGCAGCCACCCCGGCCAGTGCCCCGTTACAGGATCAGCGACGGCCTGCGCGGCCACAAAACCGGGCGGCTGGGTCTTGCCGTGGTACCGCTTGAACAGCTTCCCGCCCTCAACGAGGCATGCCGTTCCGTCCCATTTTCGGGTCGCCCGCCCTTCACCGGCGAGTACCCATTCCGCGCCGGGGGTCACCTCATCTCTGACGCAATGGTCGCCGTCATAGTTGCGCTGGTACAGGCTGATTATTTTCTTCACTTTTCCGCTTTCCGCGCCAAGAGCGCAGCGGTGAGGCGCTCGCCAAGCTCGTCGATGGTGACGGCTGTCGCGCATCGACTGTCGAGAGCTTCCTGTGTCGGATGCTCCTCGTAGCAGTCGGTCGACTCTTCGGGCGGAAGGCTGGTTGGTTCGTTTCTCATCGTCTCGTCCTTTCTATCTATAGACCTATTGTCCACGTTGAGGATCGTATCACAAAAAAAGCCCGGCGTAAAGCCGTTTCTAGGAAATATTCTTTTCAAACTCGAAGTTGACCACGAAAGACACCCGGCCAAGAGAATCGACCGCGAGCTTAAAGGGAGCCTGAATAGGAGTGGCCATCGCATAGAACGTCCGCGCGTCCACGTCCTCATTCTGAATCGTTGAGAGCTTCTTGGAGATCGCCTCGATGTTCGCGCGCGGGGTGGCTTCGTCGAAGGGCGCGCCGCGCACGAGGATCTGGAGTCTCGGTCGCTCCCACTTCATCCCGGAGCCAAGCTCACCCCATGAATTCCTCCCACCGTATTCCGTGAGCACAATCACAGAGTCCACGGTCAGAGGAACCGCATTTTCGTAGATCGGCGCGAAGCCGGCGCTCGTGAGGTAGTTCGCTATCTCGCGTACCGTGAACGTCACCCGCTGTGCCGCGCCTGGTAGTTCCACATCGCGCCAGAATTGTCGAAGCCGAATATTTGAATTCCGTCTCCAGCTTGGATCATGCGTACCTTCCGAGAAAGCAGAATGACGGATGCCGATAGGCCTTGATGTCCAGCCACGCCTCGCGGTATTCGTCCGACATGATCTTCGACCCGGTCTTGCGGTAGACCGCAGCGGCCAGTTCCGACATTTCAGCGAGCCCAAGCGCGGCACCTGCGAGGGCACCGACTAGGAAGGCGAAGCCACCTTGGTTGGCTTCCCACGTGACAGTCCACCAGAGATCATAGACATATGCCTCTTCGGTCGAAATGCCGCTTGCGGTGACCGCACCTCCCTGCAATGCGTTGACCCTCGCCGGAGTCCACGCGAGCCCCCCCGGAGCGGTCGTCGGGCTTATCGTTTCCCCGCTCAATGCGGTGTCCGCACCCGAGTGCCCCGTACCGTAGGTGTACGCGCCGTCGTAAATGAACTGCGTTAGCGTGGCGGCACTTGAATTACTGCGGGAGTACCGCATGGAGCACGAAATCGGTGATGTGACTAATGCTGCCTCTACGGGAAGATCGGCAAAGTGCATGAAAAAGTCACTATTGCCATTTGTGTTGTACACACTTGTTAAATCACTTGCGTCGTTGATGGCGGTTGGGAAGGTCCCTGTCCACCCGGCTCCGGTGGAGATGGTAGAAGTCGGACGCAGAACTGCTTGAGGCATCAGAATGAACCCGACCTCTTCCATGCGGAAAGCGGATCATCGAACTGGAGAACCTCGACCTCGATCTTGACATCACCCGCCGCTGTTCCGCCCGCGGCTGTTCTCTTGACCCCGAGAACGGTGTTTGCAAGCAAGGCATTCGATGTCGCGCCCCCGCGCCCATTGAAACAGCGATCCGCGTAGGTGGCCGAGGTCGGCTCGATCACCGACGCATCGCCGCGAAGCTTGGTGGCCGCGATGCTTTGATCTGCGGTATAGAGAGCCGTGTAGGTAACCTCAGCAGTCGTGAGTTTCCCGATGTTCCATGAGAACGGTGATGTTACCGGAGCAGTCTTGCAGAATGCCTTTGACCCAAGAATGAACGCGGGTCGAGTGAACTCAAACCCGGTGGCCTGATAATCAGCGTCGACAGCAGCCGTGCCAGAAAACGGAAAGTAGAGACACCCGACCCGCGTCGCGCACGGAACATATCTTTGTGGAGGCGATCCACCGAACCCTCCGGTCAGACCCCAGAAGTACGCAGTCTTGGAAGCATCCACGGCTCTACCGACGAGGATGCGTGTCGCAGTCGCCGGAATTGTCGCAGACAGCGTGTGCCATTTCCATGTCGAACTACCGGGAACGTAAGAGCCGTACTGCGGATTGGACACCCCGCCAGGATAAAAGTCCACGAAGAGACGACCACCGCTCACAGCCGTCGAGTAGAGCCACTCCCCGCAATGGAACTCTTCCCCAATAAAATCAGTATTGAAATCGGTCAAGTTGAAAACCACATAGGCAATCCGCGAATCCCCGGATGCGTTGCCGACAATCTTGGTTGACTGTGCGCCAAACTTCTTGATGGTGACTTCTCGGCTCACTGTCGGAGTGAATCCCTCCACGCGAAAATGGGCTGGCAGTGTCGAGACAGGCCAGATGAGCCCGTCCCCGTTCGGGACCACGTTGACGCCGTAGAGCGACTGAGCGACGGCGGTGAAGTTGGATCGGATCTCAGCCGAGACCGGAAGGCTTGAGGCGACTGGTTTCGTTAGATCAAGAGCCATTACGTTCGAGCCTCCAATACGAATTTATCATGTTGCCTACTATATCTCGACGGGTGTCTAGGCTTCGACAAGATCCACCGTAACCCTTCCGGCAAGAACGTCTGGCTCAATCGACAGAATGCGGAATGGCTGGTTCGCCAACAAACCCGTCAAACTCGGAGCCCTATTCAACGTGAGCGTGACGATGTCCCCGATTCGCGACTTGAACAGCCTGGTTCCGCTGACAATGTGAACCCGAAGCGATGGACTCTGGGAAATCGCCAATGTACGAGCAGCGAGAGATTCAGCCGTGCTCAGCATTAGCACGTATGTCTCGATTTCTTTGAGAATTTGCGAGTCGTAGATCGTCGCCTTGGACGTATCAACCGCCGTCTCTCGACGCCACTCGCCATTGTCGGGGCGCTTGTCGAACAAGATCGAGACAGCGGAAAAGACTTCCTCGTTGATCCTGGTGAAGAGGGGCGGCTCAAGCAGATCACGAGACTCCAATCGACGAGAGACTGGAACCTCCTCGCCGTCGTACACGTAAACGGCGTAGACCACCTTCGCATCGCCACCAACTATGATGTCCGCGAGATTCGACGCCTCAAGTCGGTTGAAGATCCCGACCGAGGACTCGAACTCGTTCAGGTAGATTGCTAACTGCTCGGGCGCAAGGACTCTCGCCGCAGAGAAGCTAGTGTCGTCAATGGATGCAGGCTGGGACAGCCAAACCCTAATAAGTGCCCTGGCAATATCGGACCCGATTTGGATCAGCGAGTTGGCGGTTCCGGTGTAGGTTCCAATCGCGTCGTCTTTGTACCCGAGCGCATCGCAGCGGATGATACGGTTCGTGTCAATAGATACAACCGTGTCCACCGCCACATCCGCCGCATAGGTCGAGGCAGCAGTCTTGTCCCCGCCGCGCCCGAACCCGATCAGGCCCCAGATCGAAGACTCCTTGTTCGCACCGGATTGAATCTTCAGGTTCAACGTGCCGGAAGGGCGCGCGATGGTGTAGAGACCGGTCGATGTGGAATAGGAGCACACCAGATCGGTAGCACCCTTCTTCATTTCATGCGTGATGGTCTTTGCGAGCGACGTTGCCGTGTACAGACCAACAGGAACAGTCGCAGTCAACTCCGACGCTCCGATGTCAAAGTTCAGACTCTGGTTGCTCAGGTCCACAACGAACGGTCCGACGTTCTCCTTCAGGACGAACGCCCCGCTCAACTCCTGCGAATCCACCTGACCGAAGCCAAGCAGGGATACGGCAAAGGCGGTGGCGCTTCCGGTGTAGATGGAGAGCTTCATGCATAGCGCCGTAGACGAAGCGGTCGAGGACGTGTAATAGACAACCCATCCGCCGCCAACGTTGAGGTTGTACTCGTAGGTAATCGTGGTTCCGGTGCGCTTGACTCGGAACGTGGTAACGCTCGTATACGCGGTGCCCGTTGCCTTCTGAGAACCCTCTTCGTACACCCTCATCGTGCCATCGGCCTGAATCATGAATGCAAAGTTAATGTCGGTGTAGTTCAAGGCTCCGTCGTGAGCGGCAGAGAGGCCGACTATCACGGCTTTGTTTGTCACACCGCCGGCGGACCATTCGACATGGCCGTCACCATGAAGGAGCAACTTTGATCCGGCAAAGTTGTTCGTCCAGCTATCCCCGGCAATCTTCGTGAAGTTGTACTGGTACGTGCTGGCAGCGGTGATCGAAGCCATACCGTTGTAGGCCGTTTCAGGTGCTACTTCAACCTGTGGCAGGTTCATCGTGATCCTGCGCGACGTGTCCACTTTGGACGCCGCGTCCTCATCCACGTAGGCGTAGACGTTCGCAATCGAGTAGATGCCCGGAGCCCAGTTCGTCGTGTCGGCAATCAGGTACTCACCCGTAACGAGGCTGACAGAATCGAACCCGATCCTCCACGGACGGATCGCATTCTTTGAACCGAACAGGAGCGGCTTCACGCGACCACGGGCGCTCTTCTCAATGTTGGCATCGTGCGTAGACAGGGTGTTGGGCGGCAGAAGCTTGTGGAACTTCGCGCGGATATCGTCAAGCTGGAACATCACCCGCTCATCGCTGAACTCGATGGTCTGGACAATCCCGGTGAACCGGCGATCCCAGTCGTCGATGTCCACCTCTCCTAGATCCGTGCTCCCTCCGACGTAGTGTTCGATTTTCCGACCGATCCACCGAAGCTGTCCGACCGCATAGTCATAGGCTCCATCGCTGTTCTCGAACGCGACCGAACCGACTCCGACCGTCTTCCCCGCGAAGAGGATTCCCTCCGATCCCATCTGTGACGAGGGCACTCCATCCGCGGCAATGCGGGCTTCGTATGTCGCCTGACGCCAGACCCTCTTCAGCGTGATCTTGTCGAAGTTCACCCCGCCCGTCACGGTTCCGGTTGACCACTTCGCTCCAAGAATCACCTTCGACGCGGTAAACGGCGCGATGAAATCGAGCGTGAATCTTCTCCATTCTCCGAGTTGCCCATTGAATATGAAACTGGCCCTACCGGTTCCTGAGCTTCGAAGGTCGAATGCAAGGAAGTTCGTTTCTCCGCTGTCGGACAATTCTGCGAAGGAGACACAGGCTTGGTCGTCGTAACGACGATACGAGCCAGAGATCCTGTATCGCTTTCCGACTATCAGAGTAACTAGGGCTGAGATTGCCTGTCTCGTGGTCGCAGTCGCTCCGGCAAGATCAAGCTTGACCGAGGCTGACCCTTCATAAATGTTCGCGTTGTCCTCTAAAACCGTCGCCACCACGTCTGGGTCTGTCTTAGCGTAGGTCCAGCCGTCCGGCACGCTTGCGGTAAACGCCTCGAACATGCCAATCCCGCCGAGGAGATCAACACCGAGAGTCGGCTGCGACTGCCCTTCCTGCGTGAAATAAAACCCAAGCTCTGGGGCTACGCCAAGGGTGTTCGGATCCACGCCGCCGAGGTTCACATAAAGCGATGGGAATTGATCCCAGTAGATATTCGCGGAGTCCCACAGATGAATGCCATCATCCCAAGCCCACGACTCGCCGAGAAACTCCTCGTTCGGATCGTAGTAGAACGTGTTTGGCGTGGCGATGCAGTCGGCAAGAGACTCCGCCCTGGCCAACGGAGTCAAACCCTCGACGGTCACTCCGATCACGTCTCGAATCAGGCTACGGTATGTCTTCGAGAATGGGGCCAAATATGCATTGCCAGATGAGAGCGTCCAGCTTCCCGGTTCTATAGTCGGCTTCGCGATCAAGAATGAACGCTTCGACGAGACGCTGGACTCAACTATGTTTTCGTATGTGGGCCGGTTGGCGACGAACCCGATCTCGCCACTCATTGCAGTCGCTCGGTCACGGTGATGTTTCCATCCCAGTACGCCGAGGACGGACCTCCGCCCATGTGATGCACGAAATCTCCAACCACCACACTCGCATACAGAAACTGCGCCGGAACGTTCACCGGATCGAACGCGAAGAACTGCGCCCTCTGGTCAATCGTCTTCTGCATCGTCTCGAGATTCGCCTTGTCCACGTCGGTCAATAACTTCATCGGAATGTTCCGCGTCTTCCCGGTCGGACGCACGTCCACGAACACGCTGCCGGCATCACCCACCGAAGAGCGCGAGAACCGATCCTGCCCATGTCCCATGGTCGCCCTCTCCGGGGGAACCGAAAGATCAAAGTACCCGCCGATGTACGGAAGGCCAATCTGCTGATACCCACTTGTCTTAGACGGATCGTCCAGCACGATCCTCCAGTAGCGATACGTCTGGCTGAGGTAATGAATGAGCCCGTCGTCGTAGAAGTCAGCCGCCACCTTCGTCGCCGAATAGGCAGGGGACTGGAATCCGGCAACGGTTCCCGCGGTATTCGCCTCAAGGCGGACCGATCCGAGAGACGTGAGGCTCTGAAGTCCTATCGCGCCGACTGCCGTAATCAGACTGGCCGCACCAAGATCGAACGTCACGAAGTGGCGCGATTGATACGATGTGTAGTCCGACGTGTGCGTGATGGCGCTCGACGAATCCGCCGCGTCACTGAAGCCCAGATCGGTCAAGATCGTCGAGGCTATGTTCGCGCCGGTCAAATTCAGAAGAACGTGCGCGGTAATACTGTGAAGGATCGTGAACTTGAACGTCGCGGTGTCGTACGTCACCGTCCATTTCCCGGTTGCGTAGGCGGTGGTCAACGCGGTTTCAACCACGGCCGCGAGCGCGGCTCCGGTCTGGTAATACCCCGCCGCGATAGTCGCTACCAGAACCCCACCGAGATTGAAGTCTAGCTTGTCGTTGAAGCCCGCCACCACGGTCCAGCCAAGCTTCGACCTCCAGACCATCGACTTCATGGGGTCCAGCATCCACTTCGCCGGGAATGACCCATCTGCCGAACTGATCGAAAGCGTAGCGGTTCTGAGCAGGTTCTGCCACATGAATCGAACCGCCATCAGAACACCTTAACGGAATTGGGGTGAATTCGGACCATGCCCCGCTTGGACGCCTTTTCGACGTATTTCAAGACTTCCCCGCCCGGGAGGTTGATGCTGATGAGGAAAGTCTGCTCAGGAGCGGCGGCCTGAGGCTGCGCAGGAGGGGACTGGGGCGTACCGGAGCCCGCTCCATGGGGGTTGGTAGGCATTTCGTTCTTCGGGGTCACCTGGAGGAATTCCGGCCCCTTCTCGCCGACAAGGAACGTCCTGGGCTGAGTCACCCAGCCGGAATATCCGGCCGCGAGCGGGGTCGCGAGCGGAAGGCCGTCTCCGTACGTCTCTTCCTCTTCCTCCCCCCTCTTCGGCCCGCTTCTTGTCGTCACCGTAACCGTCCTGTTGACGTTCGGAATGCCGAGCATCGCGTCGATAAGTTCCCCAATCTTGTCGATCAGCCGGGCGACACCTGCCTCCATAGACTCGGTGAAGTTGACCCTCGACAGGTCCTCCATCTTGTCGCCGTTCTCGTCGGTAAGAAGGCCCAGTTCAATAAGCTTTGCGAGAATCGGACGCATGGATTCCGGCACCGTAGTTCCGGCAATCAGCGAATTCTTGACGTACTCGTTGATGTCTTTGGACATCTTCTCCAGCACGACGGTCTGGTCAACACCAGCCCTCGTGAGGATCTCGTAGTTCTGGATCAATTCCGAGACTTGCTCGTTCAGCTTCTGCTGAGCGAACTTCGGTCCAAGCTGCTCGACTCCGATGCCGTACTTGTTCATCGCGGCATTCAGAAGTTCCCAGCCCTCGTCATGCAGGCCGAGTACCCTGTTCAGATCCTCAATCGCCTGCTGGTAGGCCTGGACCGTGGACGCGTTCAGCATCGCAAAGAGCGAGGCTCCAGCAGCCTCTGCCCGTGCACGAAGCGTCTCGATGCCACCAGCCGCGCGGATGTACTCGTCGCGCGTCTTGCGAAGCTGTTCGGCGAGACGCGCCTGCTCTTCGCGGGCCCTCTTGGATGCTCCGAAGAATCCGAGCAGGCCACCAACGGCACCCCCGATCGCTATGCCCCACGGACCGAACTGCGCCCCGAATATGGCCCCGGCCGCCGCCCCCCCGAGTGCGCCAGACTTATAGGCGATCATGGCGGCGTTCAGCCCGGCCTGCGCTACCTGACCCTGCTTCGCATTGTCCAAATCGAAAAACTTGACCTTGTTCCCGTCCGCGTCCTTCATGAGCTTCGAGGTTTCCTGAGTCAGCGCAAGCGTGGCGGTAATACCGGCAATCGCCTTTCCGAAAGCCGACTCCGCATTGATCCCAAGAATCTCCATGAAGTTCGTCACAGCCTGAAGCGCCTTGCCCCAATCAAAGGTTTCCTTCGTGGTCTTCTCAAGACCCTTCTTGATCTCCTCGACGAATTTCGCCATCTGTGGATACTTCGCCTTGATCCGGTCGAGCGCCGCCAGCTCCTCCTTACGCAACACCTCCTGCTGCTTCAGCGCGTTGACCTGTTCCATCATCACGACTTCGATTGGAAGTTGCTTCGTGTAAAGCAGATCGGCATTCTTCGCCGCGTTACCGAGCATCTTGTCCAGAGACGCCATCCCGGTCGCCATCGCGATCTTTTCCTGCTCCTTGTTCAGATTGATCATCGACACGAGAAGTTTCTGTGCTTCCTTGTCTGCCTCCGCGATGTCTTCGTGGATCTTCTTCCACCCCTGCTCAGTGGCCGCCGCTCGTTCGGCCTTCGCAAGCGCATAGGCGGCAGCTTCGAGAATCTTCGTGCCCTTCGCTTCGGCAAGGTTCGCCGCGAGTTTCTGCTTCGACAGCTCAATAGCTTGAATGTGCACTGGCTCGTTCTCAAGACCAAGATTGCGCGTCTCGTTTATCAATGCGCGCAGCGCGGCCGACTGCTCGTCAGTGAGCTTTGTCAGTGACGCCTTGGTGCCAGCATTCTTCCGCTCCACCTCGTCCAATTGTACTTTCAATGCAATCGACGACACCGTAGTCGCATTCAGCGCGTTGATCCCCTTGCGAAGTCCATAGCTGATAGGCACACCGTCCGACATCGCCTCGTTAAGTCCCCGCCTATAGAACGCAGCCGTTTGATCGGTCTTCCAGTTGGCCCCGATCGTCTTCGTTGTCTGCTCCGCTGCCGCCGCCGTCTTGGCCAGAGACTCAGCAATGATCGCGTTCGACTCGGCAACCTTGAAGACGACATAGACGAGACCTGCGGCGACAAGAATTGACATTGCATACCAAGCGCCCAACGCCAAGGTCACGCCCGCAAAAGCCTTCTTCATGAGGCCAAAGCCAATAACAATTGGCCCCGCGGAAGCACCGAGCGTACCAAGCGCAATGAGCGCTGATGGGATGGCGACGACAAACGCGCCAATGGCGAGCGCAGTATTTCTTACAATCGGATCGGAATACTTGAACAGGGTCGCCGCGCCTTGCAACGCCGGAACAAGCTGGTCACGAACCGCGACTGCCAAAGTCTTAACCTGTGGCAAAAGGCCCTGACCGATCTCGATGCCAACATCTTTAACGGCGCTCCATGTCGTCTTGAGAATGGACTCCAGCGTTACGAACCTCTGGCCGGACTCCGTCAAGAGAGCCGTGTTCTCCTTCGCGGCCTTCCCGGCTCCGGTCATCGCATCGCCAAGCATCTCGTGCGCCGTGGCAAGACCAAGGGCCGCATCGCGCTCACGCTGATCCGTGATTCCAAGCTCTTCGAGCAGACCGAAGACGTCTCCGGCGCTCTTGTTTACCTTGTTCAGACCAGCGGCCATTTCTTGCAGCGCTTGAGCCGGACTATTTAAAACCATCTTTTGGAACGCTTCCGTAGTCTCACCTGCCGTCTTCGCCATTTCCGCAAAAACCGCCCCGCCCTTTCGAGCCTCGACCTGCATGTTGATGAGAATTCTAGAAGCGGCAGAGCCGCCAGCCTCCGCCTCAATACCAACCGAAGACAGCGCCGCCGAGATACCCATGATTTCTGTCCGCGAGAGCCCGGCAACCTCACCGGCCTTCGCGAGACGGATGGACATCTCAAGAATCTCCCGCTCTGTTGTGGCGAAGTTGTTTCCTAGAAAGACGAGCGCTGAGCCGAGTTGGCCAACGGTCTCCTTTCCCGAAAGAGTAATGTTCTGGAACCGCGCAAACCCAACCGCTGCCTCTTCGGCAGTCAGGTTCGTCGAAACGCCCAACCTCACCATCGTCTCGGTGAAGGCCAGTACGTTCGCTCCTCCCTTGATCCCCAACTGACCCGCCGCTTCCGCTACTGCTGCAAGCTCGGTCGTCGTCGCCGGGATCTGAGTCGCCATTTTCCTGATGGCGGCATTCACCATCTGCAGATCTTCTTCCGTGCCGCTGAACGTCTTCCTCACCCCGGCGAAGGCGGACTCGAAATCGCTAGCGGCCTTAAGCGCTCCGCCGCCCAATGCGGTCATGCCAATCGACAGCGGAAGAAGGGCACTACCCGCCGCCTTCAACTTCGTCGTCATCTCGTCGCGGAGGCGAATGATGGCTTCGACAATCGTAACCTGCGCCATTCAGTTATCCCTTTTCTCGCCTTTCCTTCTTCAGATCGAAAGTGTGCTTCGTTACGAAATCCATCATCCGTGAGTCCTTCCACGGCTTCAAATCCTTTTCGGACTTGGCCTCATCGAACGCCGACTTTGCCTGAGCGTACCTAAGAAACCCCAGACACTCGATCGCCGAACCTTCCGGGTCCTCCTCTAAATCCCGCACCACAAGAGACGGCAGGACTCCGAACTCCTTGGCGATGAGCGCGACCGTCCACACCCGCCTGACATCCTCATCAACGTCCTCGTCTCCATCGAGTATCCGGTGAAGCTCCTTTAGCCTTTTGGGAACGCATCAGCCGGAGGAATCGAAAGCTCCATGATCTCCCGGAACAGAAGCTCGCATGTCTCCTCATCGAGAAGCGGGATGCCCTCCTCGACGGTTTCTTTGACGCCCCATCGGACGATGCCGCGCTTGAGCGTGGTCATCCTCTCGTACCCGTAGAACTGGGCCTCCCTGGCCACCTTCAGTTCCTCAGGAGTTTTCGGTGTCGGTACCGGCCTGGGATACGCTGCCGGCGCTTTCTCGTCCTTCTCCTTGGCCGCCCGCTGGAACTCGCCCATGAGAGCCGGTCCCATGTTCTTGGCAAGCGTAGCGATCTCGGCCTGCTTCGCTTCGTTTGCTTCTCTCAGTTCGACCGCCGACAGCTTCCTAATGTGGACGAGAACGGTGTCCTCTCCGTCCTGGACCTCGACTATCTTCGTAATTCTGTGCGCGAACATTTCCGTTTCTCCGGTGCCGCGTGAGCCACGGACCCATTCCGTGGGATGGCGCGGACTCTGGTAGCGCTGGCAGGATTCGGACCTGCGACCTTCTGGGTATGAACCAGACGAGCTGACCACTGCTCTACAGCGCGATGTACCTCGGCTTGACGGGTTGCCCGTTCAAGCCACGTCATTTCTACACCTCGGTGACTCCCCCGCTGGGCTTGAGCTTGACCTTGTACTTCGTCAGGCCATTGCGATCAGCCGAGCGGGCGTAGCTCATGAGGTACGTCTCGACCGCTGTTGACTTGCTCGCATTCCACTCAACCTTTAACGTCCTGGTCCCGGCCGTGGGCGCTTCAGGCGCTCGGCCGGCAAGCAAAGCATCGGGACCCGTGGTCGCGGCGTCGTCGAAGAGACCGCTGATCTCGATGTCATTCATCTTCGCAACACCGATCGGAAGAGACTCATCCCAGGCGGTACCGAGAGGATGCTTCTCCTCGGTCATCGACTCGATCTCAATATCATTGATGCTCAGAACGTACTGAGTGATATCGACGGGCGTTCCGCCCGAATTATCGTACCAAACCTTTACTACTGCTGGTCCTGACTTAGCCATTGGTCCGTCCTCCTGTGTTGTTGTAGAGCATCAAGCTTGCGCCGGAGCCCCATTGTTACTGCAATAGTGATCAAGCTCATGCATGGCTCACTGCGACGACGGGCGTGATCGACATGGCGCTACCGCTTCCGTTGAACAACCAACTCATCGCTCGGTACCTATTAAGGTTTGCAATCGCCAGCTCTTCGGAAACATTGGCAGCCGACACAACCGTAAACGTCGCAGCATCCGCGTAAACCGAATTGTCAACACTGTGGCGGATCTTTATGGTCACGTTCGTGTACCCGCCGAGAACCAGCGCGGTCACGTGAAGATGACCCACGGCATTCCGAGTGTTCAGTTGTTTGAATGTTCCACCGGTGCCCCCAGTCGTCACGTTGACCGGAACCGTGAACGTAGTCGTGTTGATAACGGTCGCGGTGTACTCGCCCGCGACGGCGGGAGTCGAGCCCGAATGATTCGCGATGAACACAACGTCTCCGGTCACCAAGCCATGAGGAACTGGCGTCACGATGTTCGTCGGGTTCGCAATCGACGAGGACGTAATCGGAACGAGCGGCCGAGAGATCGACGCGTTGTTATCGATTGAGGTTGCCTGCGTGTTTCCTGACGCGGCCGTCTCTGACGTGTCACCATGAACGATCCGACCCCTGTAGAGCTTGCCGGTGAGAACGTGCCCTGCATTCGCCTTCGTAAGCGCGTCACGCGATGCGATCCTACGCCACTTAGACGAGATATCTCCAGCCGTCATTGAGACTTCTGACCCGACGATGGTTCTTGAGAATCCCCACAGAGCGATCTGGTTCGTCGAGACTCCCTGAAATGCCTGGTTAATCCCGGCCGCCCGATCATCGTAAAGACCGCCTGATGCGTCGAGCATGACCCTCGCGATACCGACCGGAAGGGCTTCTGCCCACGAGGCTCCGAGACCATGCGTCTCTTCGAGCACGCCTTCGATGGTTTCTTCGAGCGTGTAGTGGTCGCCGGACAGCACCTTGCCGCCGACGAAAAAGAATGCGGAACTGGGGCCGTACTTGCTCATTCGGACACCTCATCTTTCTTGGCGGCGGGACTTCTCTTCCCGAACCGGGGCGACTCGAACGACTGGCTGTTGGGCTGCGTGATGATCGCCCCCTCCGGCTCAAGCCACGCAACTGTGGCATCGGAGAATTCGTGAATGTCCCCGACCTTCAGCTCGATGAAACTGTCGTCGTCGAGCTTTGTCAGTCCGGTCTTCAACACTTTGCACTTCGTCATTGGGGAATCTCCTTACCTTTCTCAATCGTTTCGCCGCACGGACAGACGGTCTCGAAGTTCCCGCCGAAACCATTGTACCGCTCTGCCTCGGAAGCCAATCGCTTGCAGCGAGGACAGCGAGCTTCGGACTTATCGAGAAAGTCCTTCCCCCCGATGGGCCAGCCGTATCCATCCACGAGACTCATGCTGACGGCACCTTTTCCATCTCCACGACAATCGAGAACTGCTTCCGATCCTTGTCGTCAGTTGAGAGAAGATACGGAGGCTTCTTCACGCTCGACCTGAGATAAAGCGTGGTACCGAGCGTCGCTGTCTCGATGTTGGCAAGGGCAAGATAGATCGCTTGAATGCGGGTCCGTGGGCCGTCGTGATCGTATGGCGCGCCTCTTACGGTAACAAGCAGCCACGGGTATTCGTAGAGAATCCCCGTTCGGCCAAACGGCTTCTCGGATGGAATGGAAGGAATCTCCAGCACCGAGACCGCAACATCGGGAGTCTCTGGCATCGCGTTGTCAAACACCGAGCCGGCACCAGCCGCGTTCGCAGTGATGTAGTCGGAGACTTCGCTTACCGTGCTCATTCGGCAAGCTCCTTCATGGTGGCGATCATGCTGTTCTCGAACACCACCTCAAGTTCATTGGATGCGGTTTCCAGATACTTCCATTGCCCTCTCGGGTGGAATGCATTCGGGTCCTCATGGACAAAGAACGCATACGGTGCTGTTGGTCCCCCCACTTCCACCCGGTACTCGGTATCTCGCCCTCTTCCGGTTGGGCCGATAACGGCATGGCTGTCATGTAGCGCACCCAAATCAAACGGAACCAACTTCATCGAGCGCCTTTTCACGGCTTCCGCATGGTGGCGTAGGGCCTGCTCGTACAGCTTCGGCGCGGCGTCGGCCATCTTAGCCAACTTCGCCCGCAACTGTCTGGTATCCAAGCTAGCGGACAAGGGACACCATTAACATGTAGGGCGCGCTGGTCACTGGGTCGATGAGGACTCCATCAATACGATGAATCGGACACGTTGTCCCGTCGGGAAGCGTGATCTTGTCGCGCGGATCAATCGGTTCTGTTCGTCCAGCCTGCGAACCAACCAGATCGTCAAGGGGTCCAAGAATCGTGATGCGCGAAACCAAGACAATTGAAGAGCCGTCGGCATTCACGACTTTCCTCGTGTCCGGTTCGATCAAAGCCTGCACCAGGATGCCGGGCGCATAGGTGGGCTTCGTAGTCCGATCCTGCCCGGTCCAGCGCTCCAGAGTCACCGCGGCCTGAAGGTCATTGGTCATCGTCTTGGCAAGAGCGATTCCACTTCGAACCAGAGAGTCGAGACCCATTACGTCCTCACCAACTCGACGACGGAAGAATTCTTCTGGCGAATACGCCCCCACCACGTCGGGATCAAATAGAAAACAGAATCGGGCAGAACCTTCGCCACTACCGAATCCTTGAAGCTCAGTTCCACCGGGCCGGCCCTCAGCCCAGTAAGGCCGGCAGTCTCCACGTCTGAGTCCAGGGTCCTGTCTGCCTTCAAAAGATTCCACGCCAACTCGGCGACCGCTTCCTTGAGCCGTTGCGGGATCACCGTGTTGACAATGTTCTCCAGTGCATTCAGCGCCAGGACGCCCTCACGGGGCCACAGAAGCGCTTGCGTAGTCGCGGTCTGATACCCCACCCACAAAAACTGAAGGTCGATTACGCGCGTCGCCATGATGACGGAGATGGTCTTATTGTCCGCCGTCGCCGCAGCCCACTCCGCATTGCTCAGGCGGGCCTCGTGATACGCCGTCGCCTCCAGCACTGTGCAATACGCGTTCGCCGTGGCGCTTCCGGGCGTGGCGACAAGAGTCGGAACAGCCATCGTCTATCCGATGACGAGATTGACGTTGATGAGAGTGGCCCCGGTGTAGACGGTCGAGGCGCTGATGAGCTTCACGCGGACACGATCACCGAACATTCCATCCTTGATTGTGTCGTCGGTTATCGACCCGTCAGTAGTCACGATCGCCGCTGCAAGGGCGATTCCCTGCTTCACGGACGAAACCTTCTTCGCCGTCGATGTGGTAAAGGCGTGGCACATGATGTCCGCCCATGTGGCTCCACCGTCGAACGTTGTCTGAAGAAAAGCCTTTGCGGTTCCGCCTCCGGCCGCATACGTAAACGCAGACTGCATCAGGATCGCCCTGGCGTCCTTCGGAACCGGGACCGACTCCGAAACGAAAGTCGCGTTAGCACCGATCCCATGAGCGGCGAGGATCTTTTTATTTCGTTCCGGCACAAGCATTTTGGTTTACCTCAAAGATCGAACGGACGAAACGCGGTACGGCGAACCGCGAGGATCAACCGCACCGCGTCAGAATCACTTCCCGGACCGGGCACGCTTGGGAGGATCGGGCTTCGGAGGGGGTGCCTTGACCTCCGGCTCATCCTCCGAGAGGCTGGCATCAGCGGCAGCAAAGGCCGCCGGAAGAACCGCCCGAGGCTCCGGCTCCGACCCCACCTCGGCATGGATAGCCGAGTCGAAGTCGGACTCATTGATGGTTGCACGGTTGCCTCCATCGCGGATGACGACGGTCATAGTTGGAATCTGCATGTTGTCTTTACTCCTTAGCCATGAAGGCTGGTTTTACGCTTCCTTGGCGAAAGTCCCGACGATGCCAGAGATGACCCACCCATCAACACCGTCGCAGTAGAGATCAACCGAGTCACCGAGACGGTCGGTCGCTCCGGTGTTGATCAGATCCTTATTGTCGACGGACGTCAGGCCGTTGCCTCGGATGTGATCAGCCGCAGCGGGCGAAATCGAGAGCCCGGTTCCGGTCGAAAGGGCACCGCACTCGAACTCGTACCAAACGCCCTTCGTTGCAGCACTCGCTGCCGGAAGAGTGAACACCGCGTCCACCGCTCCGACGAAACGCTGGCCGCTCTGAGCGGCAGTCAGCGTCTGTGTCGCGGCAGCGAGATTCACCGCCTGCTGGCTGGCAAAGATGCCCCCTGCAGCTACCGTCAACTTCCGATTTACGCCATCGAACGACACCCATTCGACCCCATCGCTCTTCCGGTAGTACCGAAGAACGCCCGCTACAAACTTGGTGTAGAACGATGCGCCCTTGCCGTCTGGCGACTGCCTGGTATCTTTTGACATGATGTTTTCTCCTGCCGGGTTGTCCGAAAAGGAAACTGCGCCGAGAGGTCCCGACTACCACCTCCCGGCACAGGTCTACGCCGGGTTATCCGGCGATGCGCACGCCGTACTCGGGACGCGTGAGCGCCCCGCCGTACAGAGCGTCAAAGGCCCACTGGTACTGCCGGTGCTGACGGGTGACTTCCAGCCGAAGCGACAGCCCCGACTCTTCGTCGATGGAAACGGCCTGAGCAACGGGCACCCCCTCAATGCGAACACGGTCGACGAGAGGAGCCATCGCGAAGCTGATCGCGTCACGATGGATCAGGAGGTTCTTTCGATGCGTTGCCTTGAACGTAATCGCAGCGTTATCGGCCCACGCAACCTTCGCCGCGGGAGCAAACGTGATCAAAACAGTGGTGTGCGCTTTGACCACGTAGGTCTGCGTGTCCCCGGCGACCGTGAAGATGTCTCCGTTGCCCGGTTCGGTTCCGCCACCGTCCCACGCGACCGTCACAGCGCCAGCCGCGAACGCAGCGTTGTTCACGAGAACCGTTCCGGCTCCCGTGGTCGTGTGGAGAGGAACGTTCTGCGAGTAGTCCCACTGAGCACCGAGGATCTCTCCCATGACGCCCTTACGGAACGCGTTGGAATCGCCTCGCCAGGAGGCGTTCTGCACCGCGTTGGTCCCGAGTGCATTCGCCTTCGCGAACGTGTTCAAAATCACGAAGCGGTTCTCCGGATCGGCGGGCATCAACTGCGCGTCCCCCTGCTGGTTCGCGTCGAGATACTCCGACAGGTCGGTCGCGAAGGGCGTGGTGCCAGCGACCCCGGCGTACCCATATATACCACCCGTGAGGCCGTAAAGGAACGTGTCGATTTCATTCGCAATCGACTTGATCGCCTCGGTCACCTGCCCAGGGACGATGTTCCGGCTCACCTGCACCAGACCCTTGTCGTCCATCACGAATGGAGCTTCCTTCCACTCCGTGAGGGTGATCGGGATGTTGGTCGGCGTGACCGCAGTGACAGCGGGCGGCACGACATCCGGCGAGACGCTGCGGGATGCGACGGGTGCGGGGATCATGACGTTGACAGTTGAGAACTGCGACTGCCCAGTGATCTCTCGCTCATAGTCGCGATTGACGATCTTTGCGAGCACGACCCGCTCACGCAGGGCTTTCATGCCCATCGCCACAATTGTAGAAAGAACGTTCGAGCTAACCAATGCGCCTGCCATGGTGTGTCTCCTAAAAAACGTGTGTTTGCTCGGAATTGAGCATGTTTTTCAAGCGACTCCACCGGAGCCGTGGTAACCGCGCACCGCGCGATGCCGTAAGGACGTTGTTACCGCCCCTCCTTGTTGTTCTATCCCACCGGGATACGCTGTTTCACTTCCACGCACCTTCATACGTGTTCTATCCCACCGGGATACGCTGTTTCTTCCACCGGAAGATGGCAGCGCGAAGGTCTTAGGAAGATGGCAGCGCGAAGGTCTTAGATCGCACCTTCATACGCTTCGTCGCGAGAACTATATCAGATCGCCACAGATGTCAAGAGTTCTTCGTCAGATATTTCGCCCACTACTGACCCGGAGTATGCACAACCACAATCGAGCCATCGCTTATC
>Ga0163144_10003644_pt1 | contig 35042 bp, 31 predicted proteins | sample OliLak19BULKMAT1_FD_123175 | JGI IMG/M metagenome (GOLD analysis project Ga0163144, IMG submission 123175) | Freshwater microbial mat bacterial communities from Lake Vanda, McMurdo Dry Valleys, Antarctica - Oligotrophic Lake LV.19.BULKMAT1 | ecosystem: Environmental > Aquatic > Freshwater >...
AGCTTGGGAAGCTGGAGCTCTACCAACTGAGCTACTCCCGCAAGGCCCGGGCAATCTCTGCCTGTCCGGGCACCAAGTCAAGCAGGTACTACTTCTTCGAGTACCGCCACCCAGCCACGCGCTGGCTCACCGGAGCGGCCAGCGAAATCTGGTGGGTCTGCCCCACCGGCAGGGCGTGCACGGCGCTCTCGGCGGTCCCGACCACGTTGCCCAGGATATCCAGGAACTCGAACTTCAGGATCACCGGGGCCGGCGGGATGGCCCGGCCAGCGGGAGTCAGCGCCTCGCGGCCGGTGGCCGTCGCGGAAACCCGCGCCTCTTCGGCAGTGTAGGACACCCGGGTGATCTCGACGTTGAACGGCAGGCCAACGAGGCTTTCCGCCACCGCCATCACCTCGGCATCCGGGCGCTTGAGCTCGCGCAGCGCCTGGCCGTGCAGCTTGAGCACATCCTCGCTCATTGGTTCAAACACGCGCAGCGCCTCGGAAGTGGCAGCCAGCCGCTCCCAGTCTTCCAAGGCCAGATAGGAGTTGGCCAGATTGTAGAGTCCGTCACGATCATAGGGATTCTGGGCCACCACACGGCGGAAGGCATCGGCGGCCCGCTCGTACTGCTGAACGTTGAAGAATCCCACCCCGATCGCCAGCAGGTCGGAGCCGTCCAACTGGTCCAGGTCCATCACCGACAGGCTCTCGAGCAGCTTGGCCTCGATCACCGCCGCGCTGTCCGGCATGTTCAGGCTGCGGTACGAACCGGCCAGATGACGCAGGACTTCGCTGTCCTCCGGATTTTCGCGGGCGTAGATACCGAAGGTGTTGACGGCCTCCCGGAAGTTGTTCCGGCGCTGCTGGATGGCGCCGAGATTGAGCAGCAGCGCCTTGCGCTCCTCGATCATCGTGCTGTCGTCCACGGTGGCGGCGACGGCCTTCTCGAAATACACCGCAGCGCTGTCGTTGTTGTTCTCGTTGGCGTAGATCACGCCGAGGTTCATGAAGGCATGCGGCAGCGCGCCGAACGCATGATTGGCGCGGTGATAGAACACCTTGGCCGAATCGAGGTCCTCGGCATTCTGCTTCTCAATCCCGGCGTTGGTCAGAATGCCCCAGACGTTCTGCCGATAGGACGTCATGTCCGGCTCGCAATCCGGCAGCAGAGGCTCGGCCTTGGTCCAGGCCGAATCCATGCCCACCACATCCCCGAGGAGCAGGTGATACCGCCCGAGGTAATACAGGGCGCCTCCACTGGCGGGATTGGCGGTCAGGGCCTCAGTCAGGGCCTTGATGGCATCGGCCATGCCGCGGGCCTTTTTGTCGGCGGACTTTTCCTCCACGCCGGCGCGGAGACCCTTCTGGGCGGTGCTGAGCTTGGAGTCCATCGACAGCGGGCAAAGTGGGATCACAAATCGCTCGGCCTGCGAGGCAGCCACCCGGGCATCGACGACGCTCCCCTGCTGCGCCGCCAACGGCGCCACGAGGACCAGTACCAGGCCCAACCCGGTGCCAAGTTGCTTGATCATGCCAACTCCTTGAGTACGTGCGTCCACCCGGCGGCCGAGGTGCCAGCCAGGCGAAGGGAATGGTGCGCCCTGAGCAGGCCGGCCACACCGGAACTGGAGACGTGCGGCCGCAGCCGGATTGCACCAGCTGCGTCCTGAACCCGCTGTCGAACCGGGGGCATCCGGCTGGAACCCGGTTGTCGGCAGAGGCTGAATATCGCTCAGGGCCGTGCGTCAAGCAAATCGGCGGGATCACGGTAGAGCCACCCCGCCCCGGTGTTGAAGACCACCACCCGGTCGTCCGGAGCCACCTCGCCGCGCTGCCGGAGCACCCTCAGCGCGGCGATGGCTGCTCCGCCCTCAGGAGAGAAATCGATTCCCTCAAGGGTCGAGCCAACACGCGCATCCGTCATCAGACTGGCATCGGATACCGCCACCGCCCCGCCGCCGCTCTCGCGCAGGGCCCGGAGCATCAACCGGTCGCCGAGGGGTCCGGGAACCCGGAGCCCGCTGGCGACCGTCCACGGGTCAGACCAGGGCTCACATCCGTCGGCCCCCGATTCGAACGCCCGGACCACCGGCGCACAGCCATCGGACTGCACGCTGAACATCCGGGGCATCCTGCCAGACACCCAGCCCGCGGCCTGCAGCTCGTGGAACGCCTTCCACATCCCGATCAGCCCGGTCCCCCCTCCCGTGGGATAGAGGATCACATCGGGTAGCGACCAGCCGAGCTGGGCCGCAATTTCCAACCCGAGGGTCTTCTTGCCCTCGATTCGATACGGTTCGCGAAGGGTGGAGAGATCCATCGCACCGCTCTCGGCGGCAAAGGCCCGGCTGGCCTTGCCACAGTCCCCGATGTGGCCATCCAGCAGCACCAACTCGCCGCCGGTGGCGGCAATCTGGGCCAGGATCGGTCGCGGAGTGGTGCGCGGAGCGTAGACCCGGACCCTGGCCCCGGCGCGGGCCGCGTAGGCCGCGGCGGCCACCCCGGCATTACCGGCAGTGGGCAGCGTAAACAATGACGCGCCGGACAGGACCGCCCTGGTAATCGCCGCTGAAAGCCCGCGTGCCTTGAAGGAACCGGTAGGATTGGGCGCCTCGTCCTTGACCCACAACGCTTTGAATCCGAGCTCGGCGGCCAGGCGGGGAGTTTCAAGCAGAGGGGTATCTCCCTCGCCGAGGGTGATCGGGGACTCGCCGGGCATGAGCGGCAGGAAGCTCCGGAATCGCCACATTCCCTGCCCACCACCCCCGACACTGCGTTCGCTGTTGGGGTGGTCCCGTGGTGCGTACCGCACCAGCCAGGGACGGCCGCACTCGCAGACGCTGGGCAGGCCGGCTGCCGAGGCCGTGGTGGAGCATTCAGAACATTCAAGAGTCCAGTCGGGCGCGGTCATCGGGATTTACCACAGTTCAGGTTCAGCCACCGGCTCAGTCGCCGGCAGCAAGATGCTTCAGGATGCGTTCCGCGAGCGTGGTCGAAATTCCGGGCACGGTCGCAATTTCCGCCGGACTGGCCGTGCGCACCCCGGCCAGGCTGCCAAACCGTTCGATCAAGGCCGACCGGCGGGAAGCTCCGATGCCGGGAATCGACAGCAGCTCGGAGGTCAGGGTGCGCTGGCTCCGCCGTTTCCTGCTGTAGGCCAGCCCGAACCTGTGGGCTTCGTCCCGGGCCCGCTGCAACAGCCGGAGCGAGGGGCTCCGCCGGGAGAGCTTCAGGGGCTCGGGTCGGCCCGGGAGAAAGACCTCCTCGTCCCGCTTGGCCAGGCTGATGATCGGAAGCTCCGGGAGCCCGAGCGATACGGCGGCCTCGACAGCGGCGTTGAGCTGGCCCTTCCCTCCGTCGATGACCACCAGGTCCGGCAGCGGCCGCTGCTCCTCGCGCCGGCGCACCAGGTACCGGGTCAGGACCTCGTGAATGGCAGCGTAGTCGTCCTGCTGGGCCACACCCTTGATCTTGAACTTGCGGTATTCTGTCTTGCGCGGCCGGCCTCCCTCGAAGGAAACCAGTGACCCCACCGTGTCCCGGCCCTGGTTGGTGCTGATGTCGATACAGATCATGTTCCGGGGCAGCCCGGTCATGCCGAGATCGCGCCCCAGGGCGTAGACCGGGTCCGCCGCCCGCTCCTCGGTCTCGAACGACTCCAGCCGGAGGCTTTCCATCAGGTGACGGGCGTTCTGGTCGGCCAGGTCCCGCCAGCGTCCGGCGGTGCCACGAAGCGGAACCTCGGCATGGCTCCCGGCCATGAGCCCCTCAATCAATTCCGCTTCCGCCGGGGGAAATGGCAGGACCAGCCGTCGCGCCCGCCCCGAGGAGGGGATGTAGTATCGCACCAGGAACGCCGCCAGCACCGCCTCGTCCGGTTCCTCCTCGAGGTTTTCGAGAAACCGGTGCTCCCTCGCCATGACGCGTCCCTCGCGAATCCGGAAGACGACGGCCACAGCATCATCGCCATCCCGGGCATAACCGACGACGTCAGCATCGCCCGTCCCGGCAATTTCAACCGTGGCAGGGGCATCGAGTTGATCAAGCCACTTGAGGGTGTCGCGGAGCTCCCGGGCCCGCTCAAAGTCCTCCCGCTCGCTGGCCTCACTCATCAGCGTCCGCACCCGCCCCCGGAGGTCCACCGTGCGGCCATCCAGGAATGCCAGCACTTCGGCAATCATGGCCCGGTACGACGCCTCGCCTTGCCGTCCAACACAGGGCGCCATGCACCGCCCGATATGGTGATCGAGGCAGGGCCGTTCTCGGCGCTCCCGCGGGATGTCATCGCTGCAACTCCGGACGGTGAACATGCGCCGGATCAGGCCAAGCGCGCGTCGCATCTCCCCGACATCGGTGTATGGCCCGAAATACCGCCCCCCCACAATGTCGGTTCGTCGCGTCACCAGCACCCTGGGAAAGCGCTCCTGCATGGTGACCACGATCGAGGGATAACTTTTGTCGTCCTTGAGGCGCACGTTGAAACGGGGCTGGTGCTCCTTGATCAGGTTGTTCTCGAGCAGGAGCGCGTCGGTCTCCGAGGCGACGACGATCGTCTCCACATCGGCAATGACGCGCACCAGCAGCTGGTTCTTGGGACTCTGGCTGTGATCGGAGGTGAAGTACGCGCGGGTCCGGGTCCTGAGGTTCTGTGCCTTGCCCACGTAGAGCACCTGCCCATCGTGGTCCTTCCAGAGGTAGACCCCCGGCCCGGCGGGAAGCGACTCGAGTTTCCGCTGCAGCGTCTCGTCAGGCACCGGACGCACTCCTCGACACCAGCATGCGCGCCTCCGGGACGCGAAGGATCCAGGTGAGCCCCAGGTACACCACGCCCGACACACCCAGGACCACCACACCGCCAGCGAGCGAGCCCAGCCGCAGCGCACCGGCCCCGATGGCGAGCCACCCGGTGGCCATCGCCCCTGCGGTGGCACCCCACAGCATGGCCAGGTAGCGGAGACCGAAGGTCGAAGGCCCGATCCGGGCTGCCATGGCCCGGCGAAGCAGCCCGAATTCAACCCAGCCGGCCACGCCACCTGCCAGGGTAAGTCCGGCCGCGCCGAGCCGCGGGTCGAGGCCAAGTCGGGGGGGAAGGATGAGCCCGAGCACGACTCCGAGCACGATGCCCACCACCATCCGACCGGCCGCGAACCGAAACGGGGTTCGGGTGTCCCCCAGGGCAAAGAACGCCGAGGCGGTCAGCCGGGCGGCAGTGGTGGCCAGCAGGCCCAGGGCGGCACCCGCCAGGATCAGCCAGAGATAGGCGCTGTCGGCTGCGGTGAAGGCACCCGTCTGGAACACCGCTCCCGCAATGACCTGGCCGAGTGCCAGGAACGCCCCGGCGGAGGGAACCACGTAGAAAGCGATCCTGCGCCATCCCGATTCCAGTCGTTGCCGGATCGCTTCGTGAGCAGCCGCCCCGCCCTGCTCGCGTGCCATGGCTGGGAGCTCCGCCGCCGACACCGACATCCCGAACAGGCTGACCGGCAGGACCGAGAGCATCTGGGCGCTGGCCAGGGCGGTCACGGCGCCGGTGCCGAGGAAACTGGCGATCAGCATGTCGACCCAGGCGCTGATCTGGACCACCCCTCGGGTCAGCAGCGCTGGCCCGAAGTTCCGGACCACAGTCCGCACCTCTCCCCCGGTCCCTTTGACGCGCTCCCCCGCCGTCAAGCGTCGCACCGCCGGGAGCTGGACGACCAGTTGCAGCAGACTGCCGAGCACTGCCGCCCAGGCAATGAGCACGGTCAGGTCCATCGCCGATCGACCCGGGGCCACCAGAAGGGTCACGACGATGATGGTCACGTTCCACGCCACCGGTGCCGCGTAGGACAGGAAGAACCGGCCATGGCTGTTCAAGATGCCAAGGCACCAGGCAGAGAGGACGAGTATCCCGATGCCGGGAAAGAGGATCCGCACCAGCTGCACTGTCAGTTCGCGCTTGGCCCCAGAAAACCCGCCGAACAGCAGGTCCACCAGCAGCGGCGCGCCCAGAACCCCGAGCAGGACCAGGACTGAGACGGCAACCGCGAGCAGTCCCAGGACCGCCCGCGCGACATGTATCGCTTCCGGGTTGCGCCCCTGCGACCGCAGCCGGGCGTACACCGGGATGAACGAGGCGGAAAGGGAGCCCTCCCCCAGGAGGTTCTGGAGCAGGTTCGGGATGCGGAAAGCGGCGGAGAGCGCATCGGCCGCATCGCCCAGGCCCAGGTAATGGGCAAACACCCTTTGCCGGACCAGCCCGGCGATCCGACTGAGCAGGATGCCGGCAGCCACCAGCCATGCGGCGCCGCGCTCCCGGGTGGTCAGGGGATGTCGGCGGGCGGGAGGGTGGGGCGAGCGGGGGGCTGGTCCTCGAGGAGGCGCTGGAGGAACTGGTTCTCCTCTCGCAAGAGCTCCACCGCGCGGCTCAGGTCATCGACATCGCCCTCGAGCAGGTCGACCTTCCGGACCAAGGCTGCCAGATCCGGGGGCGTCTGGACCTCGCCCCCAAGACGGTTGGCCAAGGCCCGGCCGATCGGGGAGTCGACCAAGATGCCCACGACCGGGATCATGAGCGCCACCAGGATAATGAGGCCAAGCCACATGCGACGAGTCTAGGCGGGAGGAGGCGGGCCTTCAAGGGCCGCGGCGTACCATGCCTGTGCCTCCTCAAGGATCGCCGTGAGCAACTGGGGACCATGCAGCGCCAGGAAAGGCGCCACGGTCAGGACACGTTCCTGGGGATTGCCCCCGGGGTGGATGGTGCCCCGGACCCGTCGCAATTGGGCCAGATCCACCGACTCCCGGACGCGCAATCGCCTGAGGATGCGGACTTCCAGGTCCTGCCGGGCCCAGTCCATCCGTCGCCGGGAGTTGGCGATCGGGCCGGAAAGGGTCGGGTCGATCTCCAGCGCCGCCGGTCCGATTCGATCGAGGATACTCCCGACCATCCGGTCGAGCTCCACCAGTCCATGGGAGACTGACTCAGGGAGCTGGGCCCGGATCAGGCGCTGCTCCAGCGCTTCGGCATCGCGGATCACCTCGTCCACCGTGGTACCGAACTTGGCCAGGATCCGATCGACGTGGGGCTCCACGATCACCCCCGACCACCGCGGAACGGGGAGTTGGGTCCACGTGTCCAGCTGCTGGTACACCGGGGCGGTCATCCCCAGATAGCGCAGCTCTCCCGGTCCCCCCACATAGGCCACCGTCGGCAACATCGCGCTCTCCAGGACAGGCCGCAGCAGGACGCTGGCCGAGAGCCGCTCCGGTTCGGCCAGGGCAACGGCAGTCAGCTGCTCCAGGGAATATGAGTCGTTGCCTCGCCGGGTGATGAATCCCCCATCCTTCCGCACCAGCCGATCCCGTCCCAGCCGATCTTCGAGGAACACCAGGCTGGCCCCCTCCCCGACCACGACGGGCGCTGCCTCGCCGGCCTCGGCATAGCGAGCCGCGACATCGCTCAACGCCAGGTCGAGGGGATCGGTGGCGGCGAGCGCCTTGAGGATGAACGGGGCCGCCGCACGCTTGAAAGCGGGATGGGTGCTATCGAGGCAGGCCACTCCAAACGGAGCCAGCAACTCGGCGAGCGCCCCGGCATACGCCCCGGCGATGGTCGTCCCTGGCCGATAATGGCGTGACAGCCATCCGCAGACATGATCGCGATGTGGCGCCTCCGGAATCCCGTTGAGGAAGGACTCCAGCAGGGCCTCGATGGGGGGGCCCAGCGGTTCCCGGTACATCGGGAGCATTGGCGCCTCCGGCGGGCGTGGCTCCAGCTCCACGCAATGGAGACTCCCGTCCGGCGTCACCCAACTGGTGCTCGCGGCCTCGGCAAAGTCGTGGTCGTCCCCGGCAATCCAGAACAGCGGGCGCACGGTGCGATTCCAGCGGCGGGAGAGTTCGGAGGCCAGCGCCGCGGCGGAGAGGGCCTTGTGGATGGTGTAGAGCGGGCCAGTGAAGAGGCCGGCCTGCTGGCCGGTGGTGACGAGTGCGAGGTCCGGGGCGGCCAGATCGACGAGGAGCGATGCGACGCCGGGGGCGGGCACAATCGCCTCGAGCAGCGGGCCCAGGGGGGCCCCAGGACGCGGCCGGGGTTGGAGCACTGGCGCGGCAAGGGGAGTCGGATGCAGGCGCACTATGACCGGCACTCCGCCAGACAGAGGCCCCAACCGCAGGACTTACCGGGCACGGTCGTCTCCCTTGTGATATGGCTCGCCACGGAGAATCGTGAAGGCCCGATAGACCTGCTCGGCAACGACCACCCGGGCCAGCTCATGCGGCAAGGTGAGCGCTCCCAGGCTCCAGCGATGGGCTGCCGAATCCAGCAGCTCATCGTCGAGGCCCACGGCGCCGCCGATGATGAAGGCAACGGCGCGGCCCTCATCCCGCCACGCCCCGAGACGGTGGGCCAGCCCCTCGCTCGACCACCCTTCGCCCCGCTGGTCGAGGGCGATGCAGACGGTACCATCCGGTAGCGAGGAGCGAAGGGCCTTCGCCTCCTCTCGCCGCTGCACCGGTGGTGGCCCGGCCCGGCCCGCTTCGCGCACTTCGGTTTCCCGGACGTCTGCCATGCGGCGCAGTCGCAGGAGGTAGTCGTCGGTCGCCTCGCGAAAGCTGGGCCGGAGGCGGCCCACCGCCAGCAGGGTGAGCTTCAAGGTTCAGGCGTACATGCCGCGGAGCCGGTGGACTGCCGCGACCCGGCTGATGGCCACCATGTACGCAGCAGTCCGCATGGTGACGGTGTGCTGGTCCGCCATCGCCGCCACGGCAGCAAAGGACTCCACCATGATCCGCTCGAGCCGTTGATTGACCATCTCCTCGTCCCAGAAATAGCCGCCGCGATCCTGGACCCACTCGAAGTAGCTCACCGTGACCCCGCCTGCGTTGGCCAGGATGTCCGGCACCACGTGGACACCCTTCTCCGCCAGGATGGCGTCGGCCTTGGCGGTGGTGGGTCCGTTGGCGCCTTCGGTGATGATCCGGGCCCTGATCTGCGCCGCGTTCTTGGAAGTGATGACATTTTCCAGCGCGGCGGGAACCAGGACGTCGCAATCAAGCGTCAGCAATTCCGCATTGGTGATCTGCTCAGCCTTGGTGTAGCTGCTGAGAAACCGGTGCTGGCGTACATGTTCCAGGACATCGGGAATATCGAGCCCCTCGGGATTGTAGAGGCCGACTCCCTTGTCGCTGACCGCAATGATCCGCATCCCCTCGCGGGCCATGAGATTGGCGCTGACGGAGCCGACATTCCCGAACCCCTGCACCGCGACCCGCGTCCCCTCGACGGGCAGCCCCAGCTTCTTGAGCGCCTCCCGGGTGACGATCATGCAGCCGCGCCCGGTGGCCTCGCGTCGCCCGTGGGATCCGCCCATCTCGATCGGCTTGCCGGTGACCACGGCGGTCACGGTGTGGCGCTTGTGCATGGAGTAGGTGTCCATGATCCAGGCCATCACCCGCTCATTGGTGTTGACATCGGGGGCCGGGACATCGGAGTCGGGACCGAGGATCTCAATGATATTCGCGGTGTACCGGCGAGTCAGCCGTTCCAGCTCCCCAGCGGACATCTGGCTCGGGTCACAGATGACCCCGCCCTTGGCCCCACCGAACGGCACGTTCACCACGGCACACTTCCAGGTCATCCATGCTGCCAGAGCCGTCACTTCATCCAGTGTCACCGCCATGTCGAACCGGATGCCCCCCTTGCCGGGCCCGCGCGAGGTGTTGTAGAGCACCCGGATACCGGTGAAGACCTCGGTCTCCCCGTTGTCCATGAGCACGGGCACGGAAACGATGATCTGCTTTTCGGCCTTGCGCAGCACCTTGTAGAGACCTGGCTCCAGGTTGAGGAGGCGGGCCGCGTCATCGAACCGCGCCATCATCTCCTCGAACGGATTCTCGGAGGACAGGAAGGTGTCTTTATCGGGACGGATTACGCCGCCCTGAGGGGCGGCAGCGGGGGAACTCATCACGGTCTCCAATGACTCCAGTTACAGGTTGACCAGCAGGCGGTCGAGTGCCCCGTCCAGCACCGCATCGAGCGTCGCGAGGAGGGCGTCGAGTCCTTCTTCCCAGTCGAGGTCCAGCTCTGCCACAAGCGGCTCCGGCACCGATGCCGGCCACCGATCACGCAGTTTTACCGCATCCTTCCGGGTGATCACCACGTGATCGGCGCGTCGGGCTGCATGTGCCAGCCAGGCCACATCCTCGTCCCGGTACACGTGGTGATCCTTCCAGGTAGCCACCTGGACCTGCGCGCCCGTGGCCTTGAGCTGCGACACGAACGCGTCGGGATCGGCAATGGCGGCCGCAGCCACGATCCGCTGGCCGACCAGAGCCTCGGCGGGCACCGACCGGCCGCTGACCATGCCGGTGTACCGTCGCACCACCAGGTGCACCACCGCCACCGGGCCCGAGACCCGCGGCGCCAGCCGGCGCGCCATCTCCAGCGCCCCGGCGGCATCGGCCCGCTTACGGGTCACGATCAGCGCGTCCGCCCGGTCGAGCGCCTCAAGCCCCTCCCGCCACGGTCCCGCCGGGAGCGGCCAGGTCACCGCGCGGGAGGTCTCCGCGCTGACCACGGCGATGTTCAGGTCCCGCCAGACATCCTGCCGCTGATAGGCGTCGTCCAGCACCAGCATCTGGGCCCCGCGGGCCGCAGCCTCCGCCGCCCCGGCGGCCCGGTCGGGGTTGGCCACGACCACCGCGGCGGGCACCTGGTGGCTGTGGACCCCGGCTTCATCCCCGCCATACCCGCGGAGCAGGATGCCCGGCACCAGTCCGCGCCCGGCAGCATGCTGGGCAATCCATGCGGCAATCGGGGTCTTGCCGGACCCACCCACGGTCAGGTTGCCAACCGCCACCGTCGGCAGCGGCATGTCGTGCACATCGAGCCACCCCCGGCGGAAGGCGGTCGAACGGACCCCCATCGCTCCCCGCCACAGCATGGCGAGCGGCAGCAGCGCCAGCCGTGCCAGCCGGGCGTCCACGCGCCGGCTGGTCCAGAGCCAGCGAATCAGTCGATGTCGGTCGCCGCGCCGCTTCGCCATTCCGCCTCTTGCACCACCGCCTCGAGGGCGGTCCTGGCGCGTTGATGCCCAGCCTCCAGACCCTCTGGCCCCGACCCCACTTCGAACGGCGCCCCGACCGCGACGTCGATGCGAGCCAGCGGATACGGCAACAGGAACCGGTCCCACGAGCCCAGCCGCCGGGCCCACCGCGTCGCAGCATGCATCGGGTAGACGAGGGCCCCACTGCGTTGGGCCGCCGCCAGGAATCCCGGCTTGAACTCACGACGCGGACCGCGCGGTCCATCGGGGGTGAACCCGACCGTGCCGCCGCCTCGCAAGATCTTGATCGCCCCGACCAGCGCCCGCACCGCTCCGCGAGAACTGGAACCCTGTACCGGAAGGTAGCCGAGTCGCACGGCAAAGTCGGCCAGATACTGGCCATCCCGGGCGGCGCTGACCACGATCGCGATCCCCAACCCCCGGCGCTGCCAAAGCAGCGGCAGGAGTGCTTCGTGCCACATCAGGTAGACCGAGGGGCGACTCCCGTCCTGGGAACGGGCCCAGTGCTCTTCGCCGGAAACCCGGTAGCGCCAGGTCCCACACCATCCCTGCAAGAGCGGCCCGGCCAGCCGCGCCATCCGCTCCGGGGGGATCCGGAGCCTCATCGATTCAGCAGCTCAACCGCAAGATCCGCCACTCGCCGTGCGGCCCCCTCCCCGCCGAGACGGGCACGTACTTCCGACAATCCCGCCCGCTGCCTGGCGGCGGCCGGCGAGTCGGGATCGAGCAATTCCCCGGCCAACCCGGCCAACCGGGCGACGGTCACTTCGTCCTGGACCAGTTCCGGGACCACCTCGCGTCCGGCCACCAGGTTGACCAGACTGATCCACGGCACCGTGATCAGGCGCCGGGCCAGCCAGCCGGTCAGCCGATGCACCTTGTAGCTGACCACCATCGGCACCCCGGCAATCGCCGCCTCCAGGGTGGTGGTGCCGGACTTGGCCAGCGCAGCATCCGCCGCCGCAAACACCGGCAAGGGATCGCCCGAGACGAGTTCCACTGGTCCCGGATCGGGGTATGCACCCGCTCTGGCCGCCGCCACGATGACCCGGTCGCATCGGCCCAGGTCGAGCAGCTTGCGGGCCGCATCGCGGAACACTGGCCAGAGGGCAGCCACCTCCTGGGAGCGGCTGCCCGGAAAGAGCCCCAACACCCGCTCGCCCGGTCCAATCCCCAACCCGATCCGGGCCTGATCCCGGGTGGGCCACGGCCGGTCGGCCAGCGGGTGCCCCACGAAGGTCGTGGCAATCCCGGCGGCGGCAAAGAACTCCGGTTCAAACGGCAGAATCACGGCCAGCGCATCGACCGCGGCGGCAAATCGCCTGGCCCTTTCCGGTCGCCAGGCCCAGAGCTGGGGCGCCACGTAGTACAGTACCGGCACCCCGGCCCCGCGTGCCGCCTCCGCGACCCTGAGGTGGAACCCTGGATAGTCCACCAGCAGGACCAGGTCATAGCGCCCGCTTCGGAACTCTCGGCGCAGCGCGCGCAGCAGGCGCCAGTGCGCCGGGAGCTTGCGGAACACTTCGACAAATCCGAGGACGGTGTATCGCTCCATCGGGTAGCGCACCACGGCGCCTGCCGCAGCCATGCGGCGGCCGCCAAACGCCTCGATCATCACGCCGGGAACGAGCTGGCGCAGCGCTTCGATCACCGGCGCCGCGTGGAGGTCCCCCGACGGTTCCCCGGCCCCCATGAACACCCTCGGGGGCGGACGATCGGTCTTCACCCGCCGGCAACGACGGCCGGCGCCGCACCGACCGCACTCGACACTCGGAGCGCCAGTGCCAGCGCCGCCCGGCCCTCCAGACCGGTGACCACTGCGGCGTCCTGCCCCTTGATGACCTGGACGAAACTGGCGAGCTCCAGCCCCAGGGCATCGGCGGCGGGAGCCTGCAGCGGGATCCGCTCCACGACGTCATCGAGCGATACCGAGGCGCCCGGCTGGAAATCCGGCCGCAACCGCATGAATTCTCCGAGCCCAGTCCCAAGATCAAGCGAGAAGTACCCGTTGGGTTGGAAGATCCGCAGTCGGCGCACGCGCTCACGCGCCATGCGGCTGGCCGTGACATTGGCCACCGCCCCGGTGGCAAACTCCACCCGGGCGTTGGCCATGTCGAGGTGGGGGCTCAGCACCGCAACCCCGTTGGCCCGGACATCCGATGCCTCGATTCCGCCGGTCAGGTGCAGCAGCAAATCGAGGTCGTGGATCATGAGGTCCAGCACCACCGCCACATCGGCACCCCGGAGCTGGAACGGCGCCAACCGGGTCATCTCGAGATACTTGGGTTCCTGCAGGTACCGTCGGGCTCCACGAATAGCGCGGTTGAAGCGCTCGACGTGCCCCACCTGGAGCGGCACCCCGCCCGCCGCGGCGGCGGCAAGCAACCGATCGGCCTCGGCCAGCGATCCGGCGAGCGGCTTCTCCATGAGCACTGCAACCCCGCGCTCGAGGGCCCGCACGCCAACCTCGGCGTGGCAGACGGTCGGAACGGCCACCGTGACCGCCTCGACTTGGGCCAGGAGGGAATCAAGGTCGGCGAAGGCACGGGTGCCGCAGGCCTCGGCCACTGTCTCGGCACGAAGGCGGTCTTCGTCGTACACTCCCACCAGCACCGCCCCGTGGCTCGCGGCCAGGTGACGCGCGTGATGCCCGCCGAGGGCGCCGACACCGATCACGCCGACCGGCAGCGGTGCGGTCACGCCGGGACGCCCCGTTGCGACTTGGTGACAAACTCCAGGAATCGCGCCACCTCCGGCAGGCTGGGCAGCTCCGTCTGGGCGCGATGCAGGGCCTGGGACAGGTTGAGGTCGGAATTGAAGAACAGCCGATAGAGCCGTTTGAGCGCGGCGACCGATTCGGCGGGCAGTCCGGCCCGCTGCAGGCCCACGGAATTGAGGCCGTACAATTCCACCGGGTTGCCCACCGCTCGCACATACGGCGGGATATCCTGATTGACGCGGGTGCAGCCGCCGATGAAGGAGAGCCCGCCGATGGACACGAACTGGTGGACGGCACAAAGCCCGGAAATGATGGCCCGATCCTGAATGGTGACGTGACCAGCCAGCTGGGTCCCATTGGCGATGATCACCCCGTCTCCCAGGTGGCAGTCATGCGCCAGGTGCACGTAGCTCATCAGGAAGCAGTCGCTGCCCACCCGGGTAGTCCCGCTGGCCGCTGTCCCTCGATTGATGGTGGCATACTCCCGCACCACCGTGCCGGCGCCGAGCTCCACCCAGGTTTCCTCGCCACGGAACTTGAGGTCCTGGGGATCGCCGCCGATCACGCTGCCCTGCCCGATGCGCACCCCGGCCGCCAGCCTGGCGTTGCGCTCAATGGTGGCATGGGGACCGATCACCACCCCGGCCGCGAGGCTGACCTGCGGACCAATGATGGCAAATGGCCCGATTGTGGCATCGGCCGCAATTTCGGCGGTCGGATCGATCAGGGCGGTCGGGTGGATCCGGTTCACCGGTCCACCACGCGGGCCATCATCTCCGCCTCGCAGACCAGAACTCCGTCCACATAGGCTTCCCCCCGCATCCGGCAGGTCCGGCCGCGGAACTGGACCATTTCGACTTCGAGCCGGAGCTGATCACCGGGCACGACTGGTCGCCGGAACTTCACCTTGTCGAGCGACATGAAATAGACCACCTTGTTGGCCACGTCCTCGACCGCTTCGAGCAGGAGGAATCCTCCCACCTGCGCCATGGTCTCGACGATCAGGACACCCGGCATGATCGGATGCCCTGGAAAATGCCCCTGGAAGAACGGCTCGTTGATGGTGACGTTTTTGAGCCCGACAATCTTCCGGTTGTCGATGACCTCCACGATCCGGTCCACCAGCAGGAACGGGTACCGGTGGGGGATCACTTCGAGAATCCTGCCGATATCCATGCTCATGGGTCCCGTCCTTCCGGCGGTCCGGGCAATGGCCCGTGCCAGCGCAATGTTGCCGTGATGGCTGGGGCGGGTGGCCACGATACTGGCCTGCACCCTACCACCCAGCAACGCCAGGTCACCGATGATGTCGCCCGCCTTGTGCCGCACGAACTCGTCCGGCCACCGCAGGCTGCCGTCCACCACCTGTTTCTCGTCCAGCACCACCGCAGAATCGGTCGAGCCACCCTTCAGCAACCCCTTGGCCCGCAGCGCCTCGACCTCGTGGACGAAGCCGAAGGTCCGGGCTGCGGCCAATTCGCTGGCGAAGACCTCGGGGGTCAGCCACCAGCGGCCGGTCTGCCGGCCAATCAGCGGGTGGTCCCACTCGATCGTCACCGTAAGCTCGAGCCCGGTCGCCGCGGGTGAGACGACATACGTCGCTTCCCCGGCGGTAACCGTGAACGGGGTCATGACCCGGTACCGGCACGGATCGCCCGGTTGCTCCACGATCCCCGCGACCACCAGCAGTTGCCGCCACGGCTCAAAGGAGCCGTCCAGGATCGGCGGCTCAGGCCCATCGATTTGGATTTCAACATCATCGAGGCCCAGGGCGCAGACGGCGGCCAGAAGGTGTTCCACGGTATGGATCGTGGTATCGCCCCGCCCGATCGCCGTCCGCCGCTCCGTGGCTTCCACCTGATCCAGGCGGGCTGGGATCAGGGGATGGTCCGGCAGGTCCATCCGCCGAAAGCAGATTCCCGACCCTGACGCCGCTGGGAGGCAGGTCAAGGTCGTGCGCGCACCGGTGTGGAGCCCGATGCCGCTGGCCGATGCGGAGTGCGCCAGGGTCCGCCTAGGCATCGCCTTGGGGATCTCCCGCCAGGCGTTCCAGTCGGCGTGCCAGCGGAGCCAGCCGATACATGGCACTCGTGGCGCGCATGAACTCACGATGCGGTCTGGCTGGAAATCCGCTGACCACCATGCCGGCCGGCACCGAACCGGTCACCCCACCCTGGGCGCCGACCCGCACGTCGTCGCCGAGGGTGATGTGACCGATCACCCCGACCTGCCCGGAGAGGACGACACGATTGCCGATCCGGGTACTCCCTGCCACGGCGACCAGGGCCATGATCAGGCAGTCCTCCCCGATCCGCACGTTGTGCGCAATGTGCACCAGGTTGTCCAACTTGGTTCCCCGCCCGACCACGGTCTCTCCCAGGCTGCCGCGGTCGATGCAGCAGTTGGCACCGATATCGACATCATCACCGATCCGGCAGCCACCGACGTGGGGGATCCTGGTGTGGCCCGCTTCCGAGGAAAGGTAACCAAAGCCAACCCCACCGATCACGCTGCCGGCCTTGATCGTAACGCGCGCCCCGAGCACCACATGGTGGTGGCAGACCACCCGCGAACCCAGGGCGGTTCCGGCGCCGATCACCACGCCGTCCTCGAGAACGACCCCTGGCCCCAAATGGACCCCATCCCCGACCTGGCACCCGGTGCCGATGGAGACCCCGGCCGCGATGTTCACCTCGTGGCCAAGGGTGGTGCCAGTGCCGATCTGGGCGGTCGGATGCACCCCCCGCGCGGGCGTGGGAGACGGGTGCAGGTGCGCCAGGATCATGGCGATCGCGCGGTGGGGATCATCGACCACCACCCGGGTGGCGGGCAGACCCGGCGCCTCGGCCAGCCCAGCCGGCAGCAGCACGCACCCGGCGTGCGAATCCCTGAACTGCTCCAGGTACCGGGGTGAGGCCAGGAAGGAGATCTCCCCCGGCCCGGCGACATCGAGCGGGGCAGCGCCGATCAGGTGCCCCTCCGCATTGCCCAGCAGGCGGCCACCGACAAGGTCGGCGACCGCCTGCGCGGTAAGCGGGCCCACAGCCACCTGACTAGTTCTCGGGAGACTGGGCAATGCGTTGCAGGACTCGGGCGGTGATATCCAGACTTCGGTCCATGGAGATCACCATCCCGGAGGTCTGGGCTCCGATGTCAAAGATCACCGCGTAGGTCCCTTCGGCCCGGATGCCGTCGATGATCGCCGTCAGTCGTTCCTGCATCGGGTTGAGCAGCTCCTGCTCGCGTCGGCCCATGATTTGCTGAATCTCATCGTAGCGGGCCTGCAGCTTCTCCTGCTGCTGCTGCAGTTCCCGCTGGCGGGCGGTCCGGTTGGTGGGCGAGAGCATTGGGGACTGCTGCTGGAACGCCGTGCCGGCGGTATCCAGGGCCGCCTGCATCGTCTGCAGTTCCTGCCCCGCCGCCTCCCGTTCCTTGACGAAAAGGCTCTCCGCCTGGGCCCAGCCGGGCATGGCACGCAAGGCGACGCCGACATTGACGAACGCAATCCGCGTCGGCGCAGTCACGCCCGGCGCGCCCTGGGCCGAGGCCGGCGCAGCGCCGGCCGACAAGGCACCCACCAGCAGGGTGGTCAGTACAGCGGTAAGACCCTTCATGTCCATCTCCTCACCAGGGTGATCGTGTGCGGCCCGTTGTGGCAACACATCAGAAGAAATTGCCCAGCCGGAAGTGCATCTGCCATCCCGGCGCCGGACGCCCGAACGCGTCCACCTTGTCCAACCCATATCCGACATCCACTCCCAGCGGTCCGAGCGGTGAGACCAGTGCAATGCCGAACCCGAAGCTGCGGAAGAGGCGGGACGGATTGTACTGCCGGGCGCGCCGATAGACGTTGCCCGCATCGGTAAAGACGTTGGCATAGAGGCTTTGGCTCACACGCAGTCCCAGCTCGGCGGTGAATGCGGCGTAGGCCTTGCCGAAGGCCGAGGGGCTGGCGGCGCTGCCACCGGCATTCGGATCAAACCCGTTCGGGGTGATCGAGAACTCTTCGTAGCCACGGAGCGGGATGCCAAACTGCACCCCGCCGAGCGAATACAGCTCGGTGAAGAACGGCCCGGCGTCTCCCACGATGAAGCCACTCTTGGCGGTAAAGCCAAGCACGGCGGTGGCCCCGCCGCCGAAGTCCCCGCTCCCGCCGATCCGCCCGACCGGGGTGTACCAGCGCCCCTCCAGGTCCAGCTTCTGGTAGTTGCCGGTCCCGCCCAGGAATCCACCGTTGACTTCCATGCTGACCCGGGCCGACGACCCCGCAATCGGGAACGGCAGCCCCTGCCTGGTGTCGCGCGACATCGAGGAGGTCAGCGACGACCGCACGCAGTTGTTGCAACTGAACTGCGCCCGCAGGTCCTCGGAGCCCTCGCTGTACCGGATCCGCTGGTAGCCGTAGCCGGCAAAGAGGCGGGTGTACCGGGAGCCAAAGAGCGGAAAGCCGAATTGAATCTGGCCGCCCTGCTGCCGGCGCCGGCCCAGGTCGCCGACGGTGAACCGCTGGCGCGAGTTGAACAGCGTCACCGTGCCGGAGATCCGACCCTCCCGGATGGCCGGGTCGGAATAGGTGAGGTTGAAGTCGTTGATGTTGCGTCCGAACTGCCATTGGAGCCGACCCTGCTTGGCCCGCCCGAACAGATTCGGCTCTTCCAGACCCAGAAATCCGCCGACGCCGGTGCCCTGCCCCAGCGAGGCGCCGAAGTTGATGTTCCCGGTGCGGCGCTCCACGACCCGGAACACCAGGTCGACATCCACCCCGTTCTCGGTCGGTTCCACCGACGGGACCGGCATCGGCTCCTCGAAGAACCCGAGGTTGGCCACGTTCCGGTACGACCGGATGAATCCTTCCCGGCTGAAGACCTGCCCGGGGATCAGCACGATGGCCTCGCGAATGACCCGCTCATGGGTCACCTCATTGCCAAGGATGATGATCCGGTTGATGATCGCCGGTTGTCCTTCCACGATGTTCCAGCGCAGGTCCACGACCGGCACGCCATCGGTGCCGGTCCGCCGGACCTCTTCGGGCTCCACCGAGGCATAGATATAGCCGGTGTTGCCGTACAGCTCCTGCACCGCGGCGGTGGCAGCCTCCCACGCGCCCCGATCGAACGCGGCCTGGCTGCTCTGGCCGCTGGTGGCCGCCTCGACCCCGCCGAACGGGAAGTTGTTACCGATCTCCGCCAGGGAGAAGCGCCGATTCCCGTTGACCGCAAAGCTGCCGGTGCGGTACGCCCGGCCCTCGTCGACCTGGAGCACGAGGATTGCCTTCCCGGGGGTGGTGTCGGCCACGAGCGAATCGCCGAGTACCCGGAAGTCGATGTGGCCCCGGGCCGCATACCAGGCCGGCAGGCGTTCCCGGGCGTCCGTTTCGACCCGTTCCTCCGAGTACTCGCCCTTGCGGTACCACCAGAATCCCTCGGGCTGGGTGGCCATCCCTGCCACCACCTCATGGTCCGGAAACGCCTCATTGCCCTCAATCCGCACCTGGCTGATGACGACCCGGTTTCCCTCCGCGATATCGAAGGTGACCCGGACCCCTCCAGTGCTACCCGGATTCTCGACCAGCCGGACCTCGGCGGCATAGTACCCCCGCCGCTTGTACAGCGAATCGATGGCGTACCGCGCCCGGGCCAGCCCGGCGCGATCGACCGGACGCCCGACTGGAACGGAGATCTTGCCCCGAACGGTATTGGGGTCGATCTGCTCGGCGCCTCGGATGACCCACTGCTCCAGCAGCGGGCGCTCCCGGACGGTGATCTGCAGGATCGTGCGGCCGGCAGTGTCCACCTGGGCCACGCTGACATCATCAAACTGGCCAGTGGCGAAGAGGGACTGGATGGCCCGCTGCACCTGCCGGTAGTTCACCTGCTGGTTGAGAACAAGTCCGGAAGCTGCGATGATGGACGTCGGCGTGTTGCGCTGGTTGCCGATGACCGCGATGCTGTCCAGGGTGACCGGGCCCGGGGGGCCCTGGGCCGCCGCGCCGCGCACGCCGGCAACCAGCAGCAGGAGCACCATCCCGATGCGCCCGAACCAGGGGGCCACCCCAAGGCCCCGCCCGTGCCGTCCTCCTGGTGGAGCGGCGTGCACCACGGACGTCAGGCGCGGGTCCCGGTCAGCGTCCGGAATATGAACTTGTCACCCCCGGGCGCCAGGTCGACCTCGACCTCATCACCGCGGGTCAGGTCGCCGGTCAGGAGCTTCTCGCTGAGGGGGTCTTCGATGTAGCGCTGGATGGCACGCTTGAGGGGGCGGGCCCCGTAGTTCTGGTCGTAGCCCTTCTCCACCAGGAAATCGAGCGCAGGGGGCGTCAGGCTCACCTCGTCACCGAGCCGCCGGATGACTTCCTTCATCAGGACTCCGACGATCTGCGCAATGTGCTCCCGGTCGAGCGGATGGAAAACGATGACCTCGTCCAACCGATTCAGGAACTCGGGGTTGAACACCCGCCCGATTTCTTCCTTGACGGTCTCGGCGATCTTCTCGAACGACTGGCGGCCATCGGCGGAGTGGAACCCGAGGGACCTGGACTGGGTGATATCCCGCGCCCCGACATTGGAGGTCATGATGACCACCGTGTTCTTGAAGTCGATCAGCCGACCGTAGTTGTCGGTCAGGTGCCCCTCATCGAGAACCTGGAGGAGGATGTTGAAGACATCGGGGTGTGCCTTCTCGATCTCGTCGAGCAGCACGACCGAGTAGGGCTTCCGCCGCACGGCCTTGGTCAGGGTACCGGAGTCCTCGTACCCCACATAGCCGGGCGGCGCGCCAATCAGGCGCGACACCGAGAATTTTTCCATGTACTCGGACATGTCCACCCGAATCAGCGCGCTCGGATCGGCAAAGAGAAACGTGGCCAGCGCACGGGCCAGTTCGGTCTTGCCGACCCCTGTGGGGCCGCTGAAGATGAACGAGCCGATCGGACGCTTGGGATCCTTGAGCCCGGCCCGCGAGCGCCGGATGGCCCGCGAGACCGCGGTGATTGCCTCGTCCTGACCGATCACGGAAAGGTGCAGCTCCTCCTCCATCCGGAGCAACCGGGCGGTCTCCGCTTCCTGAAGCCGCGTCAGCGGAATGCCAGTCCACCGAGAGACGATAAAGGCCACCGCCTCCTCGTCGATCACCGGCCGCTTGGTCTGGCGCTCCCGCTCCCACTCCTCCTGGGTCTGCCGGATCTTGCCCTGGAGCTCGCGCTCGGAATCCCGGAGCGATGCCGCCCGCTCGAAGTTCTGGTCGCGAACGGCATTTTCCTTGTCGGTGTTGACCCGGTCAAGGTCGGCCTTCAGCTCCCCGATGGCTGGCGGGGGCGCCTGCGAGGCCAACCGGGCCCGGGCCCCGGCCTCGTCGATGACGTCGATCGCCTTGTCAGGCAGAAACCGGTCGGTGATGTATCGCTCGGAGAGTTCTGCCGCAGCCACCAGGGTCGGGTCGGGGATCGAGACCCGGTGGTGGTCCTCGTACTTTTTCCGCAGCCCCTTCAGGATCTCGACGGTTTCTTCGACGCTGGGCGGATCGACCACCACCGTCTGGAACCGCCGCTCGAGGGCGCCGTCCTTCTCGATGTACTTGCGATACTCGTTCAGCGTGCTGGCCCCGACGCACTGCAGCTCGCCGCGCGCCAGGGCCGGCTTGAGCATGTTGGAGGCATCGATGGCGCCCTCGGCGGCACCGGCACCCACCAGGGTGTGCAGCTCGTCGATGAACAGGACGATCTGCTTGTTCTGGGCAATCTCGTTCATGACGGCCTTGAGCCGTTCCTCGAACTGGCCCCGGTACTTGGTGCCGGCAATGACTGCGGCCATGTCAAGCGAGAGCACCCGGTGGTCGCGCAGCACGTCGGGGCACTGGCCGCTGGCAATCAACAGCGCCAACCCTTCAACGATGGCAGTCTTCCCCACCCCGGGCTCGCCGATCAGGACCGGATTGTTCTTCTTCCGGCGGGCCAGAATCTCCATGACCCGCTGGATTTCCTTTTCCCGGCCGATGGTCGGATCGAGCTGCCCTTCGGCAGCCAGCTGGGTCAGGTCACGGCAGAAATGATCGAGCGCCGGGGTCTTGGACTTTTTCTCGGACTTGGGAGCCGATGCTGGCGCCGGGGCGCCACCCGGGGCCCCCGAGGTCTGCGGCAGGTCGGTGCCAAGCAACCGCAGGGTCTCGGCGCGGGACTGCTCCAGGCTGACCCCGGCATCGGTCAGGACCTGGGCGGCGATCCCCTTTTCCTCCCGGAGGAGGCCAAGCAGGAGGTGTTCGGTGCCCACGTACGAGTGGTTGAGCTCGCGGGCCTCGGTCATCGCCAGCTCGAGGACCTTCTTGGCCCGCGAGGTGTACGGCAGGTCTGGCCCCGGCGCCGCAGCGGCCTTCCCCTTCTTGACCGTCTCCTCGATCTTCTGCTGGATTTCCTCCAGGTCCACGCTAAGGTGCTGCAGCACTGCGGCGGCGACTCCTTCGCCCTCGCGAATCAGCCCCAGCAGGATGTGCTCGGTGCCAACGTACTCGTGATGAAGCCGGGATGCCTCTTCCCGTGCCATCTGGAGCACCTTCCGCACCCGATCGGTAAAGTTGTAGCCATTCATCGCAGGGTCACCCCGACCAGCCCTCGGGAATGCGGCATGGACCTAGCCACGACGGCCGGCCTCCGCTTCGAGAATCATTCTGACATGTCGCGCCCGGCGCACCGGGACCTCCGCCTCGTCCAGCACTCCACCAGCCATGGCCAGCACATGGGCCGGCTGGGTCTCGATCAACAGACGATTGACCGTATACATACCGACGTCCGGGACCAGCCCAAGCCCCACACCGAGCCGCACCCCGCTCAGGAGGTTCATCGCCTCCTCGAACCCCAGCGACCGGGCATGCCTCAGCAACCCGAAGGCCCGCCAGACCTTGTCCTCCAGGATGCTCGGCGCGTCGCGGAGTAGGATCTGCCGGGCCTTCTCTTCGTGCCCGATCACCTGTCCCACGATTCGGCTCAGGTGGTCCAGCAGCTCGCTCTCGGACTGCCCCAGCGTGGTCTGGTTGGACAATTGAAAAAAATTGCCGACCACCTCGCTGCCCTCACCGTAGAGACCCCGATAGGTCAATCCGACCTGACTCAGCCCCTGCAGGACCCGATGGATTTCCTTGGTCAGCACCAGGCCGGGAAGGTGGATCAGGATCGAGGCCCGGAGCCCGGTGCCGACGTTGGTCGGGCAGCTGGTAAGGTAACCGAACTGGGGGTGAAAAGCGAAGGCAACTTGTTGCCCCAATTCAACGTCCGCGCGCCTCACAGCGGCATATGCTGCCTCCAGCGACAGCCCGGAAACCAGCCCCTGAAGCCGGAGGTGATCCTCCTCGTTTACCATCGCGCCCACGTCCCGACCCAGCAGCACCGCCGAGGCCCGGCGAGGCACCCCGCCCCGCTCGGGCACGGAGAGTTCCTTGCTCACGACATGGCGCTCATGCAGGAGCTGCCGGTCCAGGCTGGGCAGCGAGTCCAACCGGAACACCATCGCCCGGCGAAGGGTCACCGATTGTTCGGCGGCTTCCCTGACCATCCCGAGGACCGCCTCGCGTTCGGCCTCGGTGGCCTGGGCCGAAAACCGATGCTCGGCGAGGTTCCGCGCCAGCCGGATCCTGGTGGAAAGGACCAGATGGCTCTCGGGCCCGCTGCCATCAAGCCAGCCCAGGCCGCCATCGGGAAGGAGGGCCAGGTCAATCACCGCCAGTACTCCTCAGCTGGTCCCGCAGTTCGGCGGCGAGCTCGAAGTTCTCGGTGGCCACGGCCAGTTCCAGCTGTTCCGCCAGGCGCTGCCGATCGGCCCCCGGGCCGGCTGGCCGCTGTCCAGGTGCCCGGTAGGGTTCCCCAGCATGATGCGTGGAGCCGTGCAATCGACGCAGCAGTGGCAGAAGGCTGTCGGCAAACGCATCCCAGCAGCCGGCACACCCCAGGCGGCCCCCCGACCGGAAATCGGCCACCGTGGATCCACAGACTGGGCAGGCCCTCGGCCGGCCCACCCCATCCGCCTCGACGGTGCTGCCCACCGCACCCAGTGCCGCCAGGAAGCCGCCCAGCGGAGTCGCCAGTTGGCCAACCCCGGTGTCGACCCCGCGTTCGGCGGCGCATCGCTCACACAGGCGGATTGTCACCACCTGGTCCTCCTGGACCTGGGTCAGGCGCACCACCGCCTCGCGCTCATGGCACTGAGTGCACATCGCGCTCATGGCAACATCTCCAGCCCGGTTGTCGGCGCCAGTACACCATCGCGCATGACCAGGATCCGGTCGGCTCGGGCGGCGAGGGCAGGGTTGTGGGTCACCACTACCAGGGCTGTCTGGAACTCGGGCGCCAGGGTCCTGAGGAGCTCGTGCAACCGTTCCGCGGTTGGCCGATCCAGGTTGCCGCTGGGCTCGTCGGCCAGCACCACCGCCGGTTGGGTGGCCAGCGCGCGCGCCACCGCCACCCGCTGCTGTTCCCCACCGGAGAGTTGGCTGGGGCGGTGATGAAGACGCCCGGCGAGCCCCACCCCGCCCAGCAACGATTCGGCCCGCAGCCGGGCGTCCTGGTGCCCGGTGCCCGCGATCTGCATCGGGATCATCACGTTCTCGACTGCGGTGAAATCCCGGAGGAGGTGGTGAAACTGGAACACGAACCCTACCGACGCGTTGCGAAGGGCGGCAAGGTCCACGGCAGGCAGCGTGTGGTAGGGCTGCCCATTGAGAGCCACCGTCCCATCGGTCGGGCGATCCAACCCGCCGAGGAGGTGGAGCAGGGTGCTCTTGCCGCTGCCACTCTCACCCACGATGGCGATGAACTCTCCCGGGGCGACATCGAGGTCCACCCCGGAGAGGACCTCGATGGGCCGCCCGTCGCCACCCTGATAGACCTTGCGCAGTCCGCGCGCCTCCAGGACGGTGGTCATTCGTGTCGAATCGCTTCCACCGGCTGCAGTCGGGCCGCACCACGAGAGGGTGGCAGGGTGGCCAGCAGCGCCACGCCCAGGCTGGCTCCGATAACGACCAGGACGTCGAGCAGTTCCATGTGCACCGGGAGCCGGTCGATGAAATACACCGCCGGGTCGATCCGGATCAGCCCCGACCAGTCGATGATGAACCCGAGGGTCAACCCAACCACCACGCCAATCGAGGTCCCGATCGCCCCCATGATGGCACCCTGGGCCAGGAAGATCCTGCTGATCGCCCGGGGGTTGAGTCCCATCGCGCCGAGGATGCCGATTTCGCGGGTCCGATCGGTAACAACCATCGTCAGCGTCCCGACGATATTGAAGGAAGCCACCAGCATGATCAGGCAGATGATTACGCCCATGCCGAGCTTTTCCAGCTTGAGGGCACTGAGCAGGCCGGCGTTTTGAGTCTGCCAGTCGTAGGCGCGATACGGATACCCGAGCTGTGCCTCGATCCGTTGTCCCACCTCGGGAGCCATCCACGGATCGCGCAGCCGGATCGTCAGGCCTGTCACCGCCTCCCCGAGGCCGGCAAACACCTGCGCGTCGGCCAGCGAAATGAGGGCAAAGCCATCGTCGTACTGGTACATCCCGGTATCGAAGAGGCCGGTCACCTCATAGCGGAGGAACCGCGGGGTGATCGCACCGGTGGCTCGATTCGGCATGACTGAGGTGACGGTGGCAAAGGTGACCAGGTCGCCGGGAAACACCGAGAGCCGCTGGGCCAGTCGGTAGCCAAGGATGACCCCCCCGTCCACGCTGTCCCGGGTGGTCGCAAAGGTCAGGTCCCCGCTGGTCAGGTGCTGGGCAATGCTGGTCACCGCCACGGCCCCGGTGTCGGGATCGACCCCGACCACATCCACTGCGGCGGGATAGTTGGGATCGAGAAAGAGCATCGACTTGGTGAGCACTTCGGGTGCCGCTGCCAGGACTTCGGGGTCGGCGCGGACCACCTCGAGCGGGCCGGTCCAGTCGTCCATGCGCAGCGTCGATCCGAACACCAGGACCCGGAGGTGCGGGTTGCCTACCAGGATCCGGTCCCGGAGGTCATCGCGGAGGCCGTTCATCACGCCGAGCACCACCAGCAGCGCCGCCACCCCGATCGCGATGCCGCCGATCGCGATCACGGTATTGAGCGACGGACTGCCCGACCCCCGCCTGCCCCGCAGGTATCGGATCGCAATCCGCCGCTCCAGCGGGGAGGGCCAGCGGGACCCGGGGTGGTGGGCCATCAGGCCTCGGGTCGCATCGCGGGAAAGAGGATCACGTCACGGATCGAGGGCTGCCCGGTAAGGATCATCAGCAGCCGGTCAATGCCCATGCCCATCCCTCCCGTGGGCGGCATGCCGTACTCCAGAGCCCGGAGGTAGTCCTCGTCCAGCGGCTGTGCCTCGTCATTTCCCGCGATCTTCTGCCGGCCCTGATCCTCGAACCGGGCCCGCTGGTCATCCGGGTCATTCAATTCCGAGAAGGCGTTGGCAAGCTCGCGGCCGTTGATGAAGAGCTCGAATCGTTCGGTCAGCCGCGGGTCGGTGCGGTGCACCTTGGCCAGGGGCGAGAGCGGCTTGGGGTAGTCCACCACGAAGGTCGGCTGGATCAGGGTCGGCTCCAGGAACTCCTTGAACAGTTCGTCCATCAGCCGGGCGCCGCCCAACTCAGCCGCCGCATCGCGGGACACCCCGTGGGCCACCAGCCGGGCGCGCATCTGCTCGTCCGTCGCGGACAGGAGGTCAATGCCTGAGTGCTCGCGCACCCCCTCCACGAACGCGATTCGCGGCCACGGGGGAGTGAAGTCGATGGTCGTCTCCCCGAACGAGACCCCCGGGCCGCCGGTGAGCTCGCGCACCAGGCCGCTCAGCATCGTCTCCAGCAGCTCCATCATGTCGGTGTAGTCGGCGTAGGCCTGGTAGCACTCGAGCATGGTGAACTCGGGATTGTGAGAGCGGTCCATCCCCTCGTTGCGGAAGTCGTGACCGATCTCGTAGACCCGCTCAAATCCTCCGACGATCAATCGCTTCAGGTACAGTTCATCGGCAATCCGCAGATAGAGCGGCATGTCGAGGGCGTTGTGATGGGTCTTGAAGGGACGGGCCGAGGCGCCGCCATACAACGGCTGCAGCACCGGCGTCTCCACCTCAAGGAAGCCGCGGTCGTCCAGGAACCGGCGGATCCACCGGATCGTCTGGGCCCGGACCTCGAAGACCCGGCGCACCTCAGGATGGACCGCCAGATCGGCGTAGCGCTGCCGGTACCGCACCTCGGGGTCCTGGAGCCCGCCGTAGACCACGGTGCCACCGTCCTCGGTCTGCTGGACCTTGCCGCGCGGCAGAGGGCGCAGCGACTTGGCCAGCAGGGAGATTGCCATTACCCGCAGCGTGATCTCCCCGGTCCGGGTCCGGAACAGGATGCCGGTGGCGCCGACGAAGTCGTCGAGGTCGAGCAGCTTGACCAGGTCGTACTCACCCGACAGGAAGTCCTGCTTGAGGTAGAGCTGGACCCGGCCGGAGACATCCTCCAGGTGGGCAAAACTGGTCTTGCCCTGGGTACGCATCGAGCTCAGCCGTCCGGCGAGCGACACCATCGGCCCGTCTTCCCCCATCGCATCGTCGTAGGCGGCCACGGCTTCGGCCGCGGTGTGGGTGCGGTCGAACCGGTAGGCAAATGGCGTCACCCCCATCGCCTCAATGGCGGCACGGGTTTCCCGGCGGGCCGCTTCGATGTAATTCCGCTCCGTAGGGTCGGTCATTTGGCGGTGCTCCCGTAGCGCTTGAGATAGGCCTGGATGAACGGGTCCAGGTCGCCTTCCATGACGGCATGCACGTCGGTCAGCTTGAGCTCGGTGCGGTGGTCGTTGACCATGGTGTAGGGCTGGAAGACATAGGATCGGATCTGGTTGCCCCACGAATTGTCGGTCTTGGTCGACTCCACCACGGCCCGGGCCGCTTCCTGCTCCTCCAACGCGCGCTGATAGAGCGCGGCGCGCAGCATCTTCATGGCGGTGGCGCGGTTCTTCCCCTGGCTCCGCTCCTGCTGGCAGCTGACAACGATGCCGCTCGGCTCATGCGTCAGCCGCACCGCCGAGGAAGTTTTGTTGACGTGCTGGCCGCCGGCACCGGAGGCGCGGAAGACGTCCATCCGGATGTCCTCGTCGCGGACATCGACCTCGATGGTGTCATCGATATCCGGGTACACAAACACCGACGCGAACGAGGTGTGCCGGCGCGCCTGGGAATCGTAGGGTGAGATCCGCACCAGCCGGTGGACCCCCTTTTCCGCTTTGAGAAACCCGAAGGCGTACTGCCCCTTGATTTCGAGCGACACTGACTTGATCCCCGCCTCCTCGCCTTCCTGAATGTCCAGGACCGCGATGCTGAAATCATGCGACTCGGCCCAGCGGCGGTACATCCGCATCAGCATCTCGGCCCAATCCTGAGATTCCGTCCCGCCGGCCCCGGGGTGGATGGTCAGGATGGCGTCGCCGCCGTCGTCGGGACCCTGGAGCATGCTCTGGAGTTCGAAGCTCTCCAGGGCGCGCCCCACGGCGGCCACTTCCCTCTCCAGTTCGCCGGTCAGCTCAGCGTCAGGCTCCGCCTCCAGCAGCTCCGCCAGCCCTCCCGCGTCGCGCAGCCGCGCCTCAATCCCCTCTGCGGGGGTGACCCACCCCTTGAGTCGCTTGACCTCCTGGACCAGTTCCCGGGCCCGCTCCGGATGGGACCAGAAGGCGGGATCGGACTGCTGCTCTTCCAGGTTCCTCAGCCGGGCCTGCTTGGCATCCAAGTCAAAGAAACGCTCGGAGTTCGAGGTACCGGCTGTCCAGCTCGTGGAGGTGCTCGTGGAGGACGGACATGGGTGCTTCCCCTTGGCAGGAACAAGTGAGCCGCCCGTCCGCCCAGGGCGGAAGGACGGCTCAAGACCCTTGGAATATAGCGGTGACTGCGACGCGAGGGGAGCGCGGTGAGGCGTTCAGGAAAAGATCGGCTGCCCGTCGGCCAGGATTTCGTTGAGCGCGTCATGGAAGAACGGGGTGGACCGGGCAAGTTCGAGCCCCACCTGCTCGGTGTACTCCTCCCAGCTCTTCAGGATCTCCTCCTCGAAGAGCAGTTTCAGGGTGCCATCCCGCAGGCCGTCCCGCCGCTTCTCGGGATGGTAGACCACGATATCGGACACCAGTGCCCGTGCCAGCCGCCTGGCTTTGGCCTGGGGATCCTGGGAGAGGAACGGATTGACCGGTTTGCGGGGCGACGCAGGTGCGGCGGCCAGCGGCGGCGCTACGGCGAGAACCCTTGCCGGGGCCACCGCAGGCGGTGCCGGGGTGGCGGCAGCCGGTGGCGCAGTCGGCGCCGCCCGACGATCGATAGCGGGGGGGGGCATGCTCGACTCGGCGGCCTCCGTCCCGGGCACGGCGAAGACCCCGCCACAAACCGAACAGCGGGCCCGGACCCCGCCAACAGGCACCTTGGCGGGATCCACCCGAAAAATCGTCTGGCACCCGGTGCAGGTTACGTTCACAGTCGGCTTCCTCCGGCCCGGCCTCCCAGGCCGACCCGCTCGTCATTTTCCCGGTTCAATCGCCGATCCACCACGTAGACCGACCCCGGCAGGGTCTTGGCGTAGCTCTTCATCTCGGTGGCGAGTTCGCTGACCTCGGCCGGATGCGCGAAGGTCCGGTTTCGGTTGGTCACGATCCCGATCGAAAGTGTCATCAACGGTACCCGATGCAGCTGACCGCGTCGATCCTTGCCAAAGAAATACCCGGCCCGGCTGTCCTGCTCGTTGTACTGAAGCGGAATCAAGGTGTCAAAGATCTCGAGGATTTCCGTGCACACCGGGGCGATCTCGGAGGCGGGCACCATGAAGATGAAGTCGTCGCCGCCGATATGCCCGACGAAGCCATTGGATCCCAGAAGCCCCTTGACCACATCATGAAGGATCCGGGAGAGGATGAAGATGACCCGATCGCCATCATAATATGAGTAGCGATCGTTGAATTCCTTGAAATGGTCGAGGTCGGCGTAACACACACCAAAGTCGAGCCCCGAGTCGAGTCGACGACGAATCTCCCGCTCAATCTCGGTGGTGCCGGGCATCCGGGTCGAGGGGTGCACCCCCACGTCCCGCTGGGTCCGGATCAGCATCGAATCGAGGCGGGCCCGCTGCTCGGCCGGCGGGAAGACGCTGCTCAGTATTTCGTCTGCACCGGCGGCGAACCACCGGGTTGTCTGGGCCGGGTCGTGGGCGCCCAGGAAGATCAGGACCGGGACAATCGCGGTAAAGGGATCGCCCTTCAACTCTTGCACCATGCGAAGTGCATGCGGTCCCGCCTCATCGGCGCTGACAAACAACAGGCATGGGTGCCCGCGCAGGATGATCGCCTCCACCTCGGCGGCATCCTCCAGCACCAGAAGCGGAAACTGTCGAACCTCAGCCCACTCCAACACGAGGTCAGGCGCTGGTTGCCCGACCGGTCCGAAGTAGAGAATGGTCGGGCGTGTGCGCACCCGTGTCCTCTCGTAAGAGTTTATCCCCGCTGAACTTACGGCACCAAAGGTGGCAAGTCAAATGAACCAGGCTGCGGCGGCAAGGAGGCTGTATACCGCCAGGAGCTGGACCCCCTCGAACCAATGCGACTCGCCGTCCAGGGTGATGATCGCTGTCACGATGGTAGCCATCCCGAGCGCCACCACTTCCAGGGGCCGGAAGACGAGATCCATCGGCTGCCCCACGATCAGCCCCACCCCGACCAGGATCGGGGCCACCAGGAGTGCAATCTGCGTGCTCGACCCCAGCGCAATCTGGAGTGCCAGGTCGATCTGGCCCTTGCGCGCCACCATGATGGCGGTGGAGTGCTCCGCGGCGTTGCCGATGATCGGAATGATGATCAAGCCCAGGAACAGCTCGGACCAGCCGAGAGTGGTCGTGACTCCCTGGACGGCGTGTACCAGAATCTCGGATTGCACCACTACACCAAGGGTGGCCAGTCCCAGCACGACCACTGCCTTCCCGAATCCCCAGGTGCCGCGGGCCGGGATGGCATGCTCCCCATCGAACAGGGACTTGTGAGTCTTGAGGGAAAAGAGCAGCGAACAGAGGTAGGTGATCCCCAGGATCACCGCCGCCGCCTCGGACATCCGGAAGGCGTTGAGTTCCTCAGGCCGTGGATGCAACTGGTGGAGCAGCGCCGGGAAGACCAGTCCAACGACGGCCAGCGCCAGCATCGCCGCACTCATTCCCACCGAGGTGCGGTTGAATCGCAGGACCGGGCGGTTTATTCCGCCAGCCAGCAGCGACAGCCCGAGAATCAGCAGCAGGTTGCCCAGGATCGAGCCCGCGATCGATGCCTTCACCAACTCAATCATGCCAGCGCGGAGCGCCACGATCGCGATGATCAATTCCGCGGCGTTGCCAAACGTCGCGTTGAGCAGACCGCCCAGCGTGGGTCCGGTGCGGGCAGCCAGGTGCTCAGTGGCCTCCCCCATGAAACTGGCCAGCGGCAGGACGCCAAGACATGCCACGACGAAAAGGACCAGGGGGCCACTCCCGGACATGTTGAGCGCAATCGTCGCGGGCACCAGGAGCAGGAGCAGCATTCGCCACGGGATCGCGAACGGTTTCCGGGGCTGGACCGCAAGCCGGGGAACAAATGGTTCGTCGTCATCAAACTCGGGAGTGTCGCGCCGTGGCGCCACCGGGGTCTTGGCGTGCTCCTGACCGGACCCTCGCTTGGACTCCTGCGGCTCGCGCGGGGCCCGGGGCTCCCGGGCGGGGCTCGGCGCGCGTTCCTTGATCTGGCGCGGTGGGCGCTCCTTCTTGGGTTGGCGCTCGCGTCCCTGGGCTGGCGGAGAAGCCTCCGCTGCATCAGCGGTGGCGTTGGGCCCATCGTCACCAGCTGTTGGTGCAGCCTTCGGTTCCGACTGCTCCACCAGCCGAGACAGAATGCTGCCCCGATCGGCGCGCATCCCTTCCACCAGCCTGGCCGGGTCGCCGGCGGCTGCCTCGAGCGCGCGCCGCGCGTGCGACGTGAGGCCCGGTTCGCCATCGGTCCCGCCCTGGACCGGCGGTCGGCGGCCCCGGCGACCGTGCTCCAGGCGCGCCTCGGCGTCGGCCACCGGGATCCCCGCTGAATCCAGGACCGCCAGGATGTTCGGGTCGCCTGCCTTGAGCAGCGCCAGCAACAGGTGCTCGGTGCCGATAAACCCATGCTCGAGCCGGCGGGCCTCCTGGCCCGCCGCCGCAATCAGTGCCTCACTCACAATGGCTGAGCCTCATCAATCAGCATGACCGGGATGTCATCCTCCACCCGATACACCAGCCGGCATGCCTGGCAGACCAGGCTCTCCGGCTCCTCGCGGTATTCCAGGTCTCCCTTGCACCGGGGGCAGACCAGGATTTCCAGCAGCTCCGGGGCAAGACTCATCGTTCCTCCTCCGCAAATCCAAAGCGCGCCAAGTGGGCCGGGTTGCGGCGCCACTTGGGCAGGACCTTGACCCATGTTTCCAGGAACACCTGCCGGCCGAGCAGGGCCTCGAGGCGCTGGCGGGCATGCTGCCCGATCGCCTTGATGGTCCGGCCGCCCTGGCCGATCAGCATGCCCTTCTGTGATTCCCGCTCGACAAAAAGCGTGGCGTGAATGTACACGGGCGTGTCCTCCTCCCGAAACTCCTCCACCTCGGCCACGAAGCTGTAGGGGAGCTCCTCCTCGAGGTGCATGAACGCCGCCTCGCGGAGGTATTCGACCACGAAGAACCGCATCGGTTGGGTGCCGAGGTCATCGGCAGGATAGGCAAACTCCGCCTCCGGCAGCCGGGCGCCGATGGCTTCCAGCAATGTGTCGATCCCTTCCCCCGTCTCTGTGGACACCAGCAACGACTCACCGGGCAAGAGGCCTTCCCGCCCCCCGGGGCCGAGCATGTCGGCTTTGGTGTAGACCACCAGGACGGGGGCTCGGATCGGGGCCTCCAACCCGGACACCTCCTGGAGCGGTGGAGCCGGGGCCTCGGGGGCCGGATGGAGGTGGAGCACCAGGTCGGCTCCTTTCACTCCCTCCACCGCCAGAGCCCGCATCCGCTCCTGCAGGAGGTACTCAGGATCAAGGAGTCCCGGAAGGTCATGGAAGATCATCTGGACCTCCCCCTCCGACCGCAGGCCCACGACCGGCATCCTGGTAGCCTGGGCCTTGGGGCTGACGATTGCCATGTGCTCGCCGACCAGGGTGTTGAGCAGGGAGGATTTCCCCACATTGGGACGCCCGGCCAGCGCCACGATCCCGCATCGTGTAGTCATGGTTGAAGATTAAGGGGGGGGAGGCCACAACAACGACAAATCCTACCAGCTCGATCGGAAATGCGACCCTCTGGCGGATTCCCGGAACTCTTCCAATATTCCCAACCTGAAGCACGCCAACAAGATTCGGCGCCCGAGGTCCGGGTGCCGCAGCAAGCCGGGTGGCACCCCGCTGCCCGGTCCACCGTCGCAAGGCGAATCCCAAGGAGGATGGTCCATGCTTCGACTGGCACGAGTTCTGGCCCTGGCCCTGTGTGCAGCGCTCGTTGGTGCGAGTGCGGCCACGGCCCAAGCCAACAAGTTCATCTACGCGGGAGGCGGCCTGACCGTGCCGGCCGGCGATTACAAGGACGGCGGCGCCAAGACCGGTTACGTGGCCGACGTGGGCCTCGGCACCAATCTTGGCAGCGGCAGGCTCTTTGCATTTGCTGACGTCTTCTATGGCAAGAACAGCTATCCCAATGATGAGGGCTCCACCTCCTTGATGGGTGGCGGCGCCAATCTTGGCGTCCAGTCCTCCGGCAGCTCCTCCCGGGTGTACGGCTACGCCGGGCTCGGCATGCAGCAGCACAAGTACAACCCGCCGGGTGGCGGCGACGGCGGCTCCAGCACCAAGCCGTACGCTCGCGGCGCCTTGGGGATCAGCCTGGGCTCCGGCAACACGACCTTCTGGGCCGAGGCCGGCTACCTGATGGGCTTCAAGGACGAGGGCTACTCCACCGCCTACCTGCCAATCATGGCGGGGATCAGCATCGGCTGGTAAGCCGAACGGACGTGATTTGAGGCACCAGTGCCGGCTTCCCTCGCGGGAGGCCGGCACTCGGCTTTTGGCACCTCGCACCCGCAGGCCCTGAACGGGCCGGAACCATCCCCCAGCACCCCCTCCCTGCTACCTTTTCTGTACCCCACCCGAACCTTGGGTCCGCTGCCCCCAGCCGAGGAGCCAGCAATCATGAGTGAGGACGAGCACGACCGCCGGATTGACTACATCGAATTCACATCCACCGATCTCGAGGCAACAAAGCACTTCTATTCGGAGGTGTTCGGCTGGGAGTTTACCGATTATGGGCCGGACTACACCAGCTTCCAGGATGGCCGGCTGGCGGGTGGTTTCACCAAAGGGAAGGCCGGTGGAGGCTCACCGCTGGTGGTGCTGTTCGCCTCGAACCTGGACACCGTGCAGGCTGCAGTCGAGAAGTGGGGGGTAAAGACCTTCAATCCCCACAGCTTTCCCGGGGGGCGCCGGTTCCATTTCAAGGATCCGGGTGGCAACGAGCTGGCGGTGTGGGCGGAGAAATAGGGCGGGAGGCGGAAAGGCGAAGGTCCGGTTATCGGTCGTTCCGCCTGTTCCCCCTCCCCTCCTCGCGTCCCGCTTTTCCCCCCCTGAACGCACGAAACCCCGGGTCTGGTAGGGCCGCGCTATGAGCGCGGCCGAACCGGATCCGGGGTTTCTTGTGGGTGGCTGGCGACGGCCTACTCTCCCACCGCCTCTCAGCGGCAGTACCATCGGCGCTGCAGGGCTTAACGGCCGTGTTCGGAATGGGAACGGGTGTGGCCCCTGCGCGCTAGTCGTCAGCCATTTTTTCGTAGGGAGGCCCTATAGGGCGCCCGTACACAAATAATGGCAATTGAGACCTGGATGATGATGGGTAAGGAAAATTTGGGAAGAGATCAAACTTCACGGGCGATTAGTAGCGCTCGACTGAAGGCCTTGCAGCCCTTACATCTGCGCCCTATCAACCTGGTAGTCTCCCAGGGCCCTTCAGGGAGCTTACGCTCCAGGAATGTTCATCTTGGGAACAGTTTCCCACTTAGATGCTTTCAGCGGTTATCTGCGCGCGACATCGCTACCGGGCGATACCCCTGGCGGGATAGCCCGTACACGAGCGGTCGCTTCGTCCCGGTCCTCTCGTACTAAGGACGACGTCCCTCAACATTCCCACGCCCACGACGGATACAGACCGAACTGTCTCACGACGTTCTGAACCCAGCTCATGTACCACTTTAACCGGCGAACAGCCGGACCCTTGGGACCTTCTCCAGCCCCAGGATGTGATAAGCCGAC
>Ga0163144_10003645_pt1 | contig 35036 bp, 30 predicted proteins | sample OliLak19BULKMAT1_FD_123175 | JGI IMG/M metagenome (GOLD analysis project Ga0163144, IMG submission 123175) | Freshwater microbial mat bacterial communities from Lake Vanda, McMurdo Dry Valleys, Antarctica - Oligotrophic Lake LV.19.BULKMAT1 | ecosystem: Environmental > Aquatic > Freshwater >...
CTGCGGAGACGCTGCGGAGACGCTCTGCGGAGTCGCGGCCGAGACGCTGCGCCGGACCCCCCGCGGCCGCGGGGGTCCCGACACTCGGGGGGCGGTGAGCGACGGCACGCGAGGCCCGGGACGCGCGGTGAGCGGTCGCACAGGCTCCGACGGTGCTGCCGCCCACGAACTACCTGGTCACGGCGGTCGGGCCGACGTAGGCGAGGAACGGCTCCCAGGCCCCATGGACCCCCGTCAACTCGATGTGCGCCAGGTGGTCGGGCCCCGACGGGCTCGTCGCGCACACGACGGCGGGCAGCGAGGTGCACTCGCCGCTGGCCCAATCGAGCACGAGCCGCACCGACGACGCGAGCGGGAACGCGTGCGGGCTGCGGATCGTAGCGCGGTGGCCGGTCAACTCGAGCGCCTCCGCCGGGTAGGCGCAGCCGTCGATCTCGACGTGAACCTGGGTCGGGACTCGCGAGGGGTCCGAGGCGGTCGGTCGCATGGGGCAGGATCTCGACCGCGCTTCGGCATCCCTGCCCGTGCGGCGGCAGGCCCCTTTCGACCGGATGGCCGTCGCGCTTGAACCGGGGGGCGTCCGCCCCCCCCCCGACGACGGGTTTGCCGGCCGCGCTCGACCCCCCGGAGGCCGACGGTCCGACGGGCGGTAGCATCCGCGACCCCCGCAGGAGGTGACGCGATGCCCCGCTTCGACGGCCGTGCCCCGGACCAGCTTCGTCCGGTGAAGATCACCCGCGGGTTCTGTGACGCGACGCCGGGCTCGGTGCTCTACGAGTCGGGCCGCACCCGCGTCTTCGTGACGGCGAGCATCGAGGAACGCGTACCGCCGTGGATGCAGGGGCGCGGCCAGGGCTGGATGACGGCCGAGTACTCCATGCTCCCGGGCTCCACCCCCGACCGCAAGGCCCGGGCGTCGTCCACGAACCGCGTGGACGGGCGCACGTACGAGATCCAGCGGCTCGTCGGACGCGCGCTCCGCAGCGTCCTCGACCCGGCGGCGCTCGGCGAGCGGACCATCTGGGTCGACTGCGACGTGCTGCAGGCCGACGGCGGCACGCGGACCGCGGCGATCAACGGGGCCTACCTCGCGATCGTGGACGCGCTGAAGAAGCACAAGTTCAGCCGCCCGCTCGCGCGCTGGCCGCTGAAGGAGCCCGTGGGCGCGGTCTCCGTGGGCATCGCCGGCGGGAAGACCCTCCTCGACCTCGACTACTCTGAGGACAAGGACGCCGCGGTGGACATGAACGTCGTCATGACGGCGTCGGGCAAGTTCATCGAGGTGCAGGGCACGGGCGAGAGCCGCCCGTTCGAGGGCGACGAACTCGCCGCCATGCTCGCGCTCGCGGGCAAGGGCATCGAGACGATCCTCGCGCGCGCGAAGGCCGAACTCGCGACGTAGGGGGGCGCGCGTGAAGCTGCTGCTCGCGACCACGAACCGCCACAAGGCGCGGGAGATCGCCGCGATCCTGGCCCCCTTCGGGATCGAGGTGGAGGTCCCGGCGACGCTGCCCGCCGTCGTCGAGGACGGCGCCACGTTCGCGGCGAACGCCTACAAAAAGGCGGCGTCGGCCGCGCGGACGACAGGCCGGCCGGCGGCGGCCGACGACTCGGGGATCGAGGTGCCCGCCCTCGGCGGCGCGCCGGGCGTCCACTCCGCCCGCTACGCCGGCGACGACGCGACCGACGCGGCGAACACGGCGAAACTCCTCGACGAGATCGCGCGCCGCGGGCTCATCGACCCGGCGGCGGCGTTCGTGTGCCACGCGATCGTGGTCACCCCGGACGGGGCGGTCGTCGCGCAGGCGGAGGCCCGGGTCGAGGGGGTGGTGCGCGGCCCCCCGCAGGGGCGGCACGGCTTCGGCTACGACCCCGTCTTCCACCAGGTCTCCGACCGCTTCCCGCCCCCCGGTGTCCGCTTCGCCGACCTCCTGCCGGGGGAGAAAGACGCCGTGAGCCACCGGGGGCAGGCCTTCCGCGCCCTCGCGCAGGCGCTCGGGGCCGCCGGACGGCCCTGACCGGTCATCGACCCCCCGGTATCCGCCCGTACAATCCCGCCCCGATGACCCGCGGCCCCATCCAGCACCTGCGCAACTTCTCGATCATCGCGCACATCGACCACGGCAAGTCCACGCTCGCGGACCGAATCCTCGAGATCACCGGCCTCGTGCGCAAGGGCGACCACGCCGACCAGATGCTCGACGACATGGAGCTCGAGCGCGAGCGCGGCATCACGATCAAGGCGCGCGCGGTCTGCCTGCACTACCCGAAGGACGGCAAGGAGTACGTCCTCAACCTCATCGACACCCCGGGCCACGTCGACTTCACCTACGAGGTGAGCCGGTCGCTGGCCGCGTGCGAGGGCGCGATCCTCCTCGTGGACGCCACGCAGGGCGTCGAGGCCCAGACGGTCGCCAACGCCTACCTCGCCGTCGAGGCCGGCCTCGACATCGTGCCGGTGCTCAACAAGGTGGACGTCGCCACGGCGAACACCGAGCGGTCGCTGAGCGAGATGCACGGCGTCCTCGGCATCGACCCCACCACGGCGCTGTGGGCCTCCGGCAAGACCGGCCAGGGCGTGCGCGAGGTCATCGACGCCGTCATCGCGCGCGTGCGGCCGCCCGAGGGCGACCCGGACGCGCCCCTGCGCGCGCTGCTGTTCGACGCGGTGTACGACACCTACCGCGGCGTCATCATCTACGTCCGCCTCGTGGACGGGGTCATCCGCCCCAAGACGAAGATCCGGCTCCTCGGCGCCAAGGCCGAGTACGAGGTGATCGAGGTGGGCGTGCTGCGCCCCGACCACGAGCCGGGCAAGATGCTGTCGGCCGGCGAGTCGGGCTATGTCGTGGCCAACATCAAGGCCCTGGGCGACGTACGCATCGGCGACACCGTGGTGGAGTCGCTGCGGGCCGAGGGCGTCGAGGCGCTGGCGGGCTACCGCGAGCCGAAGCCGATGGTCTACTGCGGGCTCTACCCGACGTACCCCAAGGACTACGAGAACCTGCGCAAGGCGCTCGACACCCTGGCGCTGAACGACGCGTCGTTCACGTACATCCCGGAGACGTCGGAGGCCCTCGGGTTCGGCTTCCGCTGCGGCTTCCTCGGCCTCCTCCACATGGAGGTCGTGCAAGAGCGGCTCGAGCGCGACAGCGACCTCGACCTCGTCCAGACCGCGCCCAACGTCACCTACGAGATCCTGAAGACCAACGACACGCTGGTCCGCGTGGAGAAGCCCTCCGACATCCCGGAGAGCAACTTCATCAAGGAGTTCCGCGAGCCGGTCGCCCGCTGCAACATGATCATGCCCTCCGAGTTCATCGGGGCCCTGATGAAGATCTGCCAGGACAAGCGTGGTCGCTACGTGCGGACCGACTACCTGTCGCCCGAGCGCGTGATGCTCGTCTACGACATGCCCCTGGGCGAGATCGTCTTCGACTTCTTCGACATGATGAAGTCGGCCACCCGCGGCTACGGCACCCTCGACTACGAGGTGACGGGCTACGAGGCGGGCGAACTGGTCCGCATGCGGATCCTCGTGAACTCCGCCGAGGTGGACGCCCTGTCCATGGTCTGCCACCGCGACGAGGCGGAGACCCGCGGCCGGCGCCTGCTGCGCCGTCTGCGCAAGGCCATCCCCCGCCACCTCTTCACCGTGCCGCTCCAGGCGGCCATCGGCGGCAAGATCGTGGCCCGCGAGACCATCGCGCCCATGCGCAAGGACGTGCTCGCCAAGTGCTACGGCGGCGACATCACGCGCAAGCGGAAGCTGCTCGAGAAGCAGAAGCGCGGCAAGAAGCGCATGAAGCAGGTGGGTAGCGTCGAGATCCCGCAGGAGGCCTTCCTGTCGGTGCTGTCGAGCGGCGAGGACGACGGGGAGGACGAATGAGCGGCGGGCTCCCGGGCGGGCCGGACGCCCCCGACGCGGCCGACCGCCGCCCCGCGGGGGACCCCGGCGACCCGGGCCGCGCAGGGGACACAGGCCGCGCAGGGGACACAGGCCGCGCAGGGGACCTCGGGGTTGCCGGCGCGCCGACCGCGGAGCCCTTCACGCTCGAGCCGGCCCCCCCCGCTTCGGGGGCCGACGACCCGAGGCCGTCGGCAACCGCCGACGCGAGACCCGTCCCGGCGTGGACGCCGCCGCCCGCTCCGACGCCGTCGGGCACGACGGCCCTCGGCGTCGTGCGCGACAACCTCGAGGCGATCGCGTTCGCCCTGATCCTCGCGCTGCTCCTGCGCCACCTCGTCGTCGAGGTCTTCAAGATCCCGACGGGCTCCATGGAGCCGACGCTCTTCGGCGACAACAGCACGACGCGGCCCGGCACGCCCGGCGACCGGATCCTCGTCCAGAAGGACGCCTACCTCTTCTCGGCCCCCGCGCGCTGGGACGTGGTGGTGTTCCACTACCCGCTCTTCTGGCCCAAGGCGTTCATCAAGCGGCTCGTGTTCCTGCCGAACGAAGCGGGACGCATCGAGCGGGGCGACCCGTGGGTCGGGAACGGCCGCGCCGAGGGCGAGCCCGCGTTCCACCCCGCCCGCAAGCCGGCGGGCGTCCGCGACCAACTCTACCTCCCGGTGTACCCGCCCGTCGGCCGCCCGGCCGAGAGCGCCCCGGACGTGTTCTGGCGCACGACCGGCGCCGGCCCGGGCGCGCTCGACGCGGAGGCCCACGGCCGGCTCGTCTACCGCGGCGACGGCCCGGACGCCGCGCGGTTCCCCGAGCCCGCCCGCCGCGCCTACGGCTACGCCATCCGCGACGTCGACCGCGCAGGCTTCCGCGACCCAGGCACCGAACACTCCGACTCGTTCCTCTGCCCCGACATCCGCGTGCGCTGCCGCGTCACGACCACGGGCCCCGCCGAGGTCGAGCTCGCGTGGCAGCCGGGCGACGGCCGCAAACACGTCCTCCTGGTGGCGACCGAGGGGCGCGGCCCGTCGCGCGCCGCCGCCGCCGGCACGCAGCGCCTGCTCGCGGCCCGGCTGGTCCCCGGCACGCCCGTGGACCTCGCACTCGAGAGCGTCGACGGCGACCTGCGCGCCTGGGTCAACGGCGACGAGGTCGCGGTGCTCGCCGACGAGCTCTCCCTCGAGGAGACGATCCGGCTCGAGGGCCTCTCGACCGGCGCGCCCCCCCAGCTGCTCACCCTCGGCGCCCGCGGCGCCCCGACGACGATCGACGCGGTCCGCATCGACCACGACCTCTACTACACGAACTACCACCGCGACGGCAGCGCGTGGCCCTTCCGCGGCGACTTCATGCGCCTCGGGCCCGACGACCACTACATGCTCGGCGACAACACGCGGTCGTCGAGCGACAGCCGGAAATGGCAGGCCACGGGCGTGCGCCTCGCCGACGGCCGCCACCTCGTGTGGGACTCGCGCCCCGACGACGACATCGGCTACCAGCCGCGCGACACGACCGTCGGCGACCGCGTGCGCCGCGAGGTCTTCGACGTCGAGGGCGTCCGCCGCCGCTGGTTCCGCGACGAAGAGGAGGGCGGCACCGAGCCCGTCCGGCTCCCGTTCGTGAAGCGCGACCGCATCATCGGCCGGGCGTGGTTCGGGCTCGTTTTCTGGCCCCTGCGCGAGATCCTCCCGCGCGTGCGGTTCGTGCGCTGATGTCGCTGCTCCAGGCCCGCAACCTCGCCAAGAGCTACCGCGGCCGGCGCGTCGTCGACGACGTGTCGTTCCGCGTCGAGCCCGGCGAGATCGTGGGGCTGCTCGGCCCCAACGGCGCCGGCAAGACGACGTCGTTCCACATGGTCCTCGGGATGGTCCGGCCCGACGAGGGCGCGGTCCTCTTCCGCGACGACGACGTGACGCACATGGCGATCTACCGCCGCGCGCGCCTGGGCATCGCCTACCTCCCGCAGGAGCCGAGCATCTTCCGCAAGATGACGGTGGAGGGGAACATCCTCGCGATCCTCGAGACGCTGAAGCTCTCCCGCAAAGAGCGCACGGCCCGCCTCGAGGTGCTGCTCGACGAACTGGGCCTGCGCCCGCGCCGCACGTCGCGCGCCGACACGCTCTCGGGCGGCGAGCGCCGCCGCCTCGAGATCACGCGCGCGCTCGTCCTCGAGCCGACGCTGCTGCTGCTCGACGAGCCCTTCGCGGGCGTGGACCCCATCGCGGTGCAGGACATCCAGGGCATCCTCCGCCGCCTGCGCGACGAGCGCGGGATGTCGATCCTCCTCACCGACCACAACGTCCGCGAGACGCTCTCGGTCACGGACCGCTCGTACATCCTCGCGGAGGGCCGGATCCTCCGGCACGGCGCGCCGGCCGAACTCGTGGCCGACGAGGTCGTCCGCCGCACCTACCTCGGCGAGGGGTTCTCGATGCCGGAGCTCCACGGGTAGGACGGTCGGGATGGGCGGACGGCGCCGACGGGACGCGAGGCCCGACGCGCGCGAGGTCGGGACGGGAGGCGCGGATGATCGAGGTGGCGAACCTGTCGCACGCCTACGGCACGAAGCGCGTGCTCGACGGCATCTCGTTCACGGTCGCGCCGGGCGAGGTCGTCGGCTTCCTGGGGCCCAACGGCGCGGGCAAGTCCACGACGATCAAGCTCCTCCTCGGGATCCTCGCCCCCACGGGCGGCACCGTGCGCGTCGCGGGCCTCGACCCCGCGGTGGACGGAGTGGCCGTGAAGACGCTGACCGGCTACGTACCCGAGTCGGGCGCGCTCTACGACACGTTCACGCCCCGCGAATACCTGACCATGGTCGGGCGGCTCCGCGGCGTGCCGGACGACGTCGCGCTCGCGCGCGCGCGGCGGACGCTCGACGCCTTCGACCTCGACGGCAAGCTCGACGCGCGGATGACCGGCTTCTCGAAGGGCATGAAGCAGAAGGTCGTGATCGCCGCGTCCCTCCTCCACGACCCGCGCGTGCTCCTGCTCGACGAACCACTCAACGGCCTCGACGCCAACAGCACCATCGTCGTCAAGGACGTCGTACGGGGCCTCGCGTCGCGCGGGACCACGGTCCTCTACTCGTCGCACCTCATGGACGTCGTCGAGCGGGTCAGCGAGCGCGTCCTCATCCTGGACGGCGGGCGCATCGTCGCCGACGGCCGCCTCGACGACCTGAAGGCCCGTGCCGGCGACGGCACCCTCGAGGCCCTGTTCCGCCGCCTCACCGCCGGCGACGTCGGCCGCGAGCGCGCCGCGGGCGTGCTCGACGCCTTGGGCCCGCCGCGGGCACCGGTGCCGCCCCCGTCCCCGTCCCCGACCACGCCGCCGCCCACCACCCCGCCCCCGACCGCTCCGCCCCCGATCGCTCCGCCCCCGATCGCTCCGCCCGCCGAGCCCGGCGCATGACCGCGCGGCCCCGCGCACGGCTCGGCGTGGACCCGGTCGCGTTCCGCACGCTCTATGGCGCGTTCCGCACCCTCGCGAAGCGGGGCTCGAGCGTCCTCCTCGGCGACCGCGCGTCCGGCAAGGGGACGTCGCTCACGTCCGTCTACCTCTCGGCCCTGGCGTTCGGGCTCTTCGCGGCGATGCCGCTCGTCCTCCTGCCGCCGCGCGCGGGCGCGCTCCTGTTCGCCACGATCGTGCTGCTCTGGGCGAACTTCGCCGTCGTGGCCGACTTCGCGACCGTCATCCTCGCCCCCGAGGACGACGACGTGATCTTCCCGCTCCCCGTGACGTCGCGGACGTACCTCGCGGCCCGCCTCGCCGTCGCCGCGCGGCACGTGACGGTCCTCTCCCTGTGCCTCGGCGCGTGCGGCGTGCTGGCGACCACCGTCAAGTCGGGCTCCCCGCTCGCCGGCCTCGGGCTCCTCCTCACGACCCTCACGTGCGCCTTGTTCGCCCTCGTCCTCGGGTTCGCGGTCTTCCGCGTCGCGCTCACGGTGCTCGGTGGCGAGCGCATGCGCGGCCTCCTCGCCTACGCGCCGGGGCTCGTCGGGATGGGCCTCGCGTTCCTCCCCCAGTTCCTCCCCGGGCTGCGCACGCCCGGGTGGATCCACGACGCGGAGCACCTGCCCGCCATCTGGGCCTTCCCGCCGTTCTGGTTCGCGGGGCTCCACGACGTGATGCTCGCGCCGACGCCGCTCACGGCGCTGCGCGCCGCCGTCGGGCTCCTCGCGGTCCCGGCGGGCGCCGTCGTCCTCGTGACGGCGCTCGGCGGCGGCACGCTCGAGCGCCTGCAGGCGCTCGTGGCGTCGAGCCAGACGGGGCGCGTCCGCAAGGGCCGCGCGCCCGGCCCCGGCCGGTTCGCGCGGACCGTCTTCGGGGTGCGCTCCGCCGAGGCGCGTGCCGGATGGCTCTTCGCGCGGGCCGCGATGCGCACGCGGGCCTTCCGCGCGCGCGCGCTGCCCATGTTGGTCGCCCCGGTCCTCTGGCTCCTCGCGGTGGGGACGTCGGGCGCGGGCACGCCGCTCTCCGCGACGATGGAAACGTTCCTCGTGTTCATGCTCGGGGCGACGGGATCGGGCGTCGTCGCGCTGCTCCCCTACGCCGACCCGCCCGACGGCGCCTGGATCTACGAGGCGCTCCCGTTCCGGCGGTACGGGCGCTTCCACCTCGGCGTCGTCCGCGCCACGCTCGCGACCTGGGCCGTGCCGGAGTGGGCGCTGTTCGCGGGCGTCTCGTTCTCGCTGGCGCCCACGTTCACGCGGGCGGCGAGCGTCGTCTACGGGCTCGGGGTCGCGCTGGGCATCACGGCGCTGGCCGCGGCGTTCGACCGCCACCGCCCGCCGTTCGCCGAGCGGCTGCGGACCGGCGGCGGCTCGGGCCGCACGCGGGCCGCGTTCGTCAACCTGGGCCTCTCGATCGTCGCGGCGCTCGTGCACGGGGTCGTGCGCCACGTCGCGCCCGCCGGGCTGCCGATCCTGGCCGCGGTCGCGGTGGCCGTGGCGGTCGTCGCCTTCCGCGCGCTCCGCCGGTCGCTCGACGCGCTCCCGCCGCCCGCCCTGGCGGCGGCCCGCCTCTGACCCTCACGGACGAACCGGGCCCCGCGACGAACGTCGCGGGGCCCGGACGCGTGGCGTACTGCGCCGCCCAGGGCGGACCGTGGCACGCCCGGGGTCGAGGTCGCGCTACTTCTGCGCGTACTTGATGCTGCAGCCGTAGGCCGTCGTCGCGGTCGTCGTCGGGACCTTGTCGGCCAGCACCGCGTCGAAGAACTCCGCGACGTAGTTGCGCGCGGCCTTCGGGTCGGCGGCGACGTCCTTGTTGTCGTCGATCGCCCCGACGTACTGGATCGTGCCCTTCGGGCAGATGATCCGCATCTCGGGGGTGCGCATCGCGCCGTAGGCCTTGCCGACGGTGCCGTCCGTGTCGAGCAGGACCGCCGTGGCGGCGACCTTCGCCTCGGCGACGTACGCCTTCCACTGCTCGGCCGTCTTGTAGTCCTTGTGGGTCGCGTTCGTGCTGCAGACGGCGAGCCAGACCACGCCCTTCTCGGCGAACTTGCGCTGGAGGTCCTGCATCACGCCCGGCGCGTAGAACTTCTTCACGTACGGGCAGCCGGGGTTGACCCACTCCATCACGATCCACTTGCCCGTGAACTCGGCGAGGGTGCGGTCCTTGCCGTCGAGGTCCTTCACCGTGAAGGCCGGGGCCTCGGGGGCCGCGGGCTGCTCGGCCTCGCCCGCGGCGGGCTTGTCCTGGGGCGGGGCCTTCTCGTCGCCCGCGACGGCAAACGAAGCGCCGACGGCAAGGGCACCGGCGAGAAGGGCGGCGAACGCGGCGGAACCGAAGTGCGTGCAATTCATGGGCAGGGGATCTCCTGAAAGGGCCTACGCCGGTGCGCGGCGACTGCCGCCCGGACCCCGAGAGCGTATGCACGCGCCGGGCCCGGGAGCCGAATCGGACGGACTCCGGACGATTACCTGGAGGTGCCCTCTGGAGCCACCGCCGGCGCGGCCGGGGCCACTCCCCGCGCCAGGGCGTCGATCACGATCCCGGGCGTGATCGCGGTCGGGAGCACCTCCGGCGGTCGCGAGCGGTCCGCCGGGTAGACGACGTACGTGGGCACGCTCGACCGGCCGAGCGCCTCGAGGGCGAGCCGGATCGGCTCGCTCGGGCGCGTCCAGTCGGCGACCACCTTGACGTAGCCGTGGCGGCGAAAGCCCTCCTCGACCGCGTCCGTCGAGAGAATGGTCGCCTCGTTCACCTTGCAGGTGAGGCACCAGTCGGCGGTGAAGTCGAGGAAGACGGCCCGGCCCTGCGCCCGCAGGTCGTCGACGACGCCGGGCGACCATGCGACCCACCCTGCCGGGGGCGCGTACTCGGCCGCGGGGTCCTTGCGCGCGCCCCCGACCAGGAGCACCACCGACGCGACGACGGCCGCCAGCGGCAGCCCGCGACCGAGCACCCCGCGCATCCGCGGGCCGACGTGGGCCCCGCCGAACCGGCCGTAGGCCCACGCGCCGACCGCGAGCGCCAGCGCGCTCGAGAGCAGCCAGGTGAGCCCCGACACGCCGACGGTGCGCCCGAACACGTAGCCCAGCCAGATCGTCGTCGCGAACATCGGGAACGAGAGCACCTGCCGGAACGTCTCCATCCACGGCCCCGGCCGCGGCACCTTGGCGAGCAGCGCGGGGAACCACAGCAGCGCCACGAACGGCAGCGCCATCCCGAGGCCGAGCGCCGTGAACACGGCGAACGCGCCGGTCGCCGACGCGGTCATCGCGAAGCCCACCGCCGTGCCCATGAAGGGCGCGGTGCACGGCGTCGCGATCACCGTCGCAAGCAGGCCGCTCGCGAACGAGCCGGTCCAGGTGCCGCGCCGCAGGCCCGTCTCGGCCTGTCCGGCCGCGGCCGCGACGCGCGTGCCGAGTTCGAACAGCCCCACCAGGTTCAGCGACATCCCGAGGAGCAGCAGCGCGCACACGCCGACGAAGACCGGGTTCTGGAACTGGAAGCCCCACCCGACGGCCTGCCCCGCGCCGCGCAGCGCGAGGACGACGCCGACGATGGCCCAGAACGCAACGATCACGCCCGCCGCGAACACGAGGCCGTGCGCCCGCACGTGGCCGGGCCGCTCGCCCACCTGCTCGACGAACCCGAGCGCCTTCACGGAGAGCACGGGCAACACGCAGGGCATCACGTTGAGCAGCAGGCCGCCGAGGAACGCGAGCAGCACCGCGTACGCAAGCGTCGGAGGCGCCCCGCCGCCGGACGCCGGGCCTCGCGTCGGCGGCACCGCGGCACCGGCCGAAGGGGGCACGTCGGGGCCGGGCGTAACGCCGGACGAGGTCGGTCCTGCCGAGGTCGGCGGGGCCGCAGCGGCGTGCGACGCCGTCGGCGGCGACACGGTCCGGCGCACGGCGGCGCCGCCGAGGTCGAGCGTGCCTTCGATCGGCACGTCCACCTCGAACGCGAACGGCCCCTGCGTCGGGTGCGCGCCGACGAGCAGGCCCCGCACGCGGGTCGGCGCCGGGATCCCGGGCGTGCGCGTACGCGGCAGCACGAGCGTCCGCCCCGCGGGCGCGTCCACCCACGGCTGCTCCTCGACGCGCGCGAACGCGTCGCCGTCGTCGAGGAAGAGGTGTGCGCCCGACGCGGGGTCGCGCCACGGCCCGTCGCCGCCGAAGACGAGGCCGACGAGCTCGGCGCCGACCGCCGCCGCCCGCGCGCCGCCGGGCAGCGCGCGAGGGACCACCGCGTCGGCGCCCACGAACCAGCGGTGCGTGCGCCAGTCCACCGCGGGCGCGTCGGCGCGCACCGGGATCGCGAGGCGGAGCGTCGTCGCGCCCGGCTGGCACTCGTCCTCGCACACGAGCCAGTCCGCCGCCGCGACGACCTCGAGCGTCGCCCCGGCGAAGTCGGGCGGCACCGACAACATCACCGGCAGCAGGACGTCGTCGTCGTAGACGTAGGTCGCGAGCGGCGGCGTGACCATCCGTCGCGGCACCGGCCACGCGATGGGCGACGCGGTCACGCCCGCGGGGAGCGTCCACGTGATCGTCGGCGCCTGCCCGGAGTCACCGGGCGAGCGCCAGTAGACGTGCCAGCCCGGCGCCATCGCGAGGCGCAGGCCCACGCGGACGGTGCCGCCGGGCGCCACCGACATCGTCGCCGCGACGAGTTCGGCCTCGACCGGGGGCACGGACGCGCGTGCGCGCGCCGTGCTCGCCGCGGCGGCGACCAGCGGCGCAGACGCGGCGACCAGCGCCGAAGACGACGCGCCGGCCACCCAAGGGGCGCCGGCCGAAGAGGCAGACGCCGCGGGGCTCGCGTCGATCGCCGCACGGGCCGGCACGCTCGTCGTGGACTCGCCGCACCCCGCCAGCAGGAGGACCGCCGCGAGGCCGACGACGAGGGAACGGAAACGCGGGGACGGCATCGGGGGCCGAGGGTACCCGGCCGCAGGGGTCGGCGACGCGAGGCCCGGCGCGGGGCGCGCCTCGCGGCCGGAAAAGGGGACCGTCTCCGGTCCGTTCCCGGCGGCCCTCGGCGCCGGGGGGTCGGTACACTCCCCCACCTCAAGGAACCTCCAGGAACCTCAAGGAATCCCCCATGGACCTCGTCGTCTGCGTGAAACGAGTCCCGGACACCGAGGCGAAGGTGCGCGTGGCCGCCGACGGCCGCTCCATCGACGCCGCCGGCGTGCAGTGGATCATGGCCCCCTACGACGAGATCGCCGTCGAGAAGGCGCTGCAGTTGCGCGACGCGGCGGGCGGCGGCACGGTGACGGTCGTCAGCGTCGGCCCTGCGGAGACGACGAAGGAACTGCGCACGGCGCTCGCCATGGGCGCCGACAAGGCGGTCCTCGTGACGGCGCCGACGGGCGCGGGCGACGCGTCGGCGACGGCGAAGGCGCTGGCCGACGCGGTGCGCGCGCTGCCGGCCGACCTGCTGCTCTTCGGCAAGCAGGCGACGGACGACGACGACGCGGCGGTCGGGCCCATGGTGGCCGCGCTGCTCGACCGGCCGTGTGTGGCGTTCGTGACGTCCATCGAGGTGACGGGCCGGGTCGCGACGGTGCGGCGCGAGATCGACGGCGAGGTCGAGGTGCTCGAGGTCGACCTCCCGGCCGTGCTGACGGCGCAGAAGGGTCTCGCCGAGCCGCGCCTGCCGGGCCTCAAGGGCATCATGGCGGCGAAGAAGAAGCCGCTCGACGAGAAGCCGCTGGTCGCGACGCCGGCGGCGACGGAGACGCGGTCGCTGACGCTGCCGGCGGGCCGCGGCGCGTGCCGCAAGGTCGAGCCGACGCGCGAGGGCATCCGCGGCCTGCTGAAGGCGCTGCGTGAAGAGAGGGGGGTCCTGTGAGCCGCACCGACGTCCTGATCGTCGCGGAGACCCGCGGCGGGCAGTTGAAGAAGGGTGCGTACGAGACCGCCACCGCGGGGCGCAAGCTCGCCGACGCGTGGGGCGGCAAGGTCGTCGCCGTCGTGATCGGGCAGGGCGTGACGGGCGCGGCGGACGCGCTCGGCAACCACGGCGTCGATCAGGTCTTGGCGGTGGACGGGCCGGCGTTCGCGCGGCACCAGGCCGAGGCGACGGCGGCGGCGGTGCTGGCGGCGGTGGCGAAGGTGTCGCCGCGGCTGGTGCTGTTCTCGGCGAGCCTCGCGGGCAAGGAGACGGCGCCGGCCGTCGCCGCGAAGCTCGGCGCGGCGTACGTGGCCGACGCGACGGCGCTGGCGCTCGAGGGCGCCGACCTCGTGGCGACGAAGCCGCGGCTCGCGGGCAAGGCCATCGCGAAGGTCGCGGTGAAGGCCGAGGTGGCGGTCGTCTCGGTGCGCCCGAACGTGGTGACGCCGGTCGCGGCGCCACGCGCGGCGACCAGCGAGCCCCTGTCGGTCGCGGTCCCGGCGGTGCGCATCCGCTGCAAGGACGTGGTGGCGCCGACGGCGAAGGAGCTCGAGCTCACGGAGGCCGACGTCATCGTCTCCGGTGGGCGCGGCATGCAGGCGGCGGACCACTGGAAGCTGGTGCTCGACGCGGCGGACGCGTTGGGCGCGGCGCACGGCGCGTCGCGCGCGGTGGTGGACGCGGGCTGGCGTCCGCACAAGGAGCAGGTGGGCCAGACGGGGAAGACCGTCTCGCCGAAGCTCTACGTGGCGGTGGCGATCAGCGGCGCGATCCAGCACCTGGCGGGCATGAGCAGCAGCAAGGTGATCGTGGCGATCAACAAGGACGGCGACGCGCCGATCTTCGGCGTGGCCGACTTCGGGATCGTGGGCGACGCCTTCGCGGTGCTGCCGTTGCTGGCCGAGGAAGCGCGCGCCTTCCTGAAGAAGTAGGCGGTCCGCTCCGACGACGCGACGCCCGGCGGCGACCCCCACGGTCGCCGCCGGCCGCCCCGAAAGGGTTCCCCCCGCGGGGGACGGACGTCCGCGCGCGAGCGACGCTGGCCGCGCCGACGCGACCTCGCGCGCCGTGCGGACGAGGCGGCTCGGAGCCCACGCGCCGCAGCGGGGCCTCCCCGGACCCCGTGGCTCGATCCGCCGAAGGCCTCGCATCCGCGCCGGGGCCACGCGTCGGCCCGCCGGGGTCGGGTGCACGGACGCGTCCAGCCTCTCCGCGAACCCGCGTGGGCCTCGCGTGCCCACCCCGGGTATCCTGCGCCCGTCCCGGAGCCTCCTCGCATGCGCCCGCCCGCCTTCGTCCTCGCCGCCGCCCTCCTCGGCTGCCTTGCCCTCCCGGCGCCCTCGGCCGGCGCCGACGACGCCCCGGCGGCGGCCCCCACGAACACCGCCCCCGCGATTTCCGCACGCGCGAGTGCCGCCTCCGCGAAGACCGCCCGCGCGACGATCGGCACCGTCACGAAGACGCACGGCGTCGAGCTCCCCGACGGCCAGATGGGGATCGGCCTGAACGTCCCGGTAGACGCGGCGGGCCTGAAGGGCACCACGCTCGCGGCTTCGATCTTCTTCCAGGACGCCGAAGGCAAGCCCATCCGCAGCAACGACCGCGGCTACGCGGCCCCCGACGGCCAGCTGCGCGTCGTGTCGCGCGACGCCATCGTCGCGAGCGACCCCGAGGCGCTCGCGTTCGCCTTCCAGGTGCCCTACGGCGCCTTCCCCCGCCGGCCCGGGAACGGCTACGCCGTGATGGGTCAGGTTCGCGTCTTCGAACGCACCAAGACCGGCCGCGTGCTCCTCGCGACGTCGATCGTGCAGTTCTGGGTGGGCGCGTAGCGCCTACCTCCCGCGTCTGTCCGGCGGCGGCATGCCCCTCTGGAGCGCCTCTGGAGCAGCCTCGGGAGCGGCCTCTGGAGCGGCCTCTGGAGCGGCCTCTAGAGTGACGACACGCATCCCTCGGGCCCCGCCGACGGTGCGCCCCCACCGCGGAGGCTCGCGGCCCAGAACCTCGTACCTGCGGGTCGCCCGTTCGACCCCGTAGGATGCCGCGATGCACCGACGCCTCCGTTGCTCCGCGTGGTTCGTCCTCCTCGCCGGCGCGACCCAGCTCCGGGACGCGAGGCCCGTCGTCGCCGAGCCGGCGCCGGCGGCCGCGCCCGTCTTGCGCGCCGGCGATCGCGTCGTGTTCTACGGCGACAGCATCACCGAACAGCGGCTGTACACGCGGTACACGCAACTGGCGGTCTACCTGCGCCAGCCCGAGCTCGACGTGCGGTGGTTCAACGCGGGCTGGGGCGGCGACACGCTCGCCGGCGCGCTGACCCGGCTCGAACGCGACGTGCTCCCGCTGAACCCGACCGTGGTGACGTTGTGCTTCGGGATGAACGACGGCGGCTACCGCGCGCCGGACGACGGCGTGACGGCGGCGTTCCGCGCGCGGCTCGACCAACTCGTCGCCCGGCTGCTCGAGGCCCAGGTGCGGGTCGTCGTGTGCACGCCCGGCTGCGTCGACCCCGACCGCAACCCGGCGCTCGGCACGGCCCGCTACAACGACGCCCTCGCGGGCCTCGCGGCCGCGGCGCTCGAGGTCGCGGCCGCGCGCGGGTGTGTGGGCGTCGACCTGCACGGCCCCATGCTCGCGCACCAGCGGGCCCGCAAAGCGGCGAACCCGGCGTTCACGATGATCCCGGACGCGGTCCACCCGGACGCCGAAGGGCACGCGGTGATGGCCCGGGAGCTCGCGCGCGGGCTCGGCGTCGCGGACGCGAAGCCCTGGCCCACGCTCGACCTCGCGCCCGGCGCGAAGGCGCCTCCGCCGGCCGGCGTGGTCGTCACGCGCGACGGCGACGACGCCACGCTGCGGCTCACCGGGCCGGTGGCGATGCCGCTGTGGACCGCGCCCGACGCCGCGCGGGCCCTCGCGGCCGCCGAAGCGCCCGCGGGCTGGTGGCCGCGGCTCGTGGTCGCGGGGCTGCCGGAAGGGGCGTACGACGCGGAGATCGGCGACGTCGTGCTCGCCACGTGGACGGCGGACGAGCTGACGCGCGGCGTGCGCGTGCCGGGCACGTGGAGCGTCCACGCGAAGGAGCTCCACGACCTCGTAGAGCGGAAGGAGCAGCAGTACTTCGAGACGTGGCGGGTGCTGAAGCCCGCGTACGAGGGGCTCGAGGGGTCGGACGCGCTGTGGACGGCGCGGCTCGCGGCCGACGAGGCGATGCACGGGCTCGCGAAGGGGCTCGTCGCGCCGACGACGGGCGTGGAAGTGCGCCTGACGCGGGCGCCCGGCGGCGAGAACCTCGCGCGCGGCAAGCCCTACGTGGCGAGCGACGCGAACCGGTTCGGCTGGGGCACGGGTGGCCTGACGGACGGGTCGTGGGAAGGGAGCGCCGCGCACTGCTTCGCGACCGGCGACGACCCGAGGCTCCCGAAGACGGTCACGCTGGACCTCGGGAGCGTGCGGAAGCTCGCGTCGGTGCGGTTCGGCGTGCCGTCGTTCGGCTCGACCCGCACCGTGAAGGTCGCCCTGAGCAAGGACGGCAAGCGGTTCGACGACGTCGGGAGCCACGAGTTCCCGCAACGCAAGGCCGAGCGCTGGACGCAATCGTTCACGCCGCTCCACGCGCGGTACGTGCGCCTGACGTACGCCGACCGGCACCCGACGCAGGTCGACTTCGCGCCGGCGTTCGCGTTCACGACGGAGCTCGAGGTCTACCCGACGCGGTGACGTCGGCCGCGGCCGCACGTTCGGTCGTGGCGCGCGCTCGCCCTCCCGCCGCAACGCTCCGGATGCGTCGAGCGGGCCGCGTGGGGTGGAACCCCCAGACGTGGCGTGGGGTGATCACCCCACCAGACGCGCCCCGCGTGGCGGCTACAAGGGTTCCGGAGACGCCGGCCCCGCGGAAGTCCGCACCCGGCCCTCCGACTCGCCCCCCCCGTCTGCGGCCTCCGCGCACGGCACGCCTTCCTGGAGACTCTGATGATCGCCATCACGCCCCCCATCGTCGGTCCGCCGCCCCCGTCCCGCCTGTCCGCCGACCTCGTGGACCGCCTCGTCGCCCGCGACCCGGCAGCCTTCGAAACGCTCGTGCGGCTCCACGGCCCGCGCCTGCTGGCGGTGGCCTCGCGCTACCTGCCTCGCGCGCCGGACGCCGAGGATGCGGTGCAGGACGCCTTCGTCAACGTCGTCCGCTTCGTCGGCACCTTCAACCGGGCCAGCGCGTTCGAGACGTGGCTGCACCGGATCGTCGTGAACAGCGCCCTGATGATCCTGAGGACCCGCCGGCGGCATCCCCTGGTCACGAACGCCGACGTCGGCCTCGAGGGGGAACGGAGCGCGCCGGCGCGAGCCACGTGCTCGACGCGTCCGGACGACGCCGTGGCGCACGCGGAGCGCGACCGCCGCCTTCACGCCTCGATCCACGGGCTCCCGTCGCTGCAGGCATGCGCGTTCCTCAGCCGCTACCGCGACGGCATGGGTGTGCCTGCGATCGCGAACACGTTCGGCGTCTCCCGCTCGACGGTCCGGAACTGGCTGCAACGCGCGCGTCGCACCCTGCAGGTCCAGTTCGCCGGCGACGAGGACTGAACCCAGGGGCCCCGCGCGGCGCGCCCGTGCCGCGGCCGAGGGAACGCTACGGCCGAGGAATCGCTGCGGCGGAGGGACCGCCGCGGCCGAGAGAACGCCCCGAACGGGGCGCGGCCCCGGGGTGGGTTCCACCCCACGGACGGCGGGGCGCGTCGCGCGTACCCTCTTGGGAGCGTAGCGTCGCGTCGCGCGCCCCCTCACGGTGGGTTGCTCAGGCTCGGCGGCTCGCACGGTGCTGCGCGCGGCATGGGACGATGCAGCCCGTAGATCCGGGAGTTCCGCACGAGAAACACCAAGGCGAGATTGAACATGGCCCGTCGGACCGCCCGCCCCTTGAAGTTGGACACCCGGGACGCGTTCGCGGGCGCCTATGCGCGCGCGCTGGGCCGACACGCGCGCGCGGCCAAGGCGGCCGACGGTGGCGCGCGGATCGGCGAGCGCGCTCATCGCCTGGGCCTCGCAACGCTCGACCTCGCGCGCGTCCACGACCGGGCCGTAGCGTCGCTGCACCTGCCGACCGCGGCGACCGCGCGACTCGATGCGTTCTTCGCGACCGCCGTCGGCCCGATGGAGGGCGCGCACGCCGGCGCCCCCGAGGCGCTCGTCGCCTTCGCGCGCCTCGCGGCGCGCCTTGGCCGCCGCACCGGCGAGCTCGCCACGGCCCGCGGTCGCCTCGTCACCGAGACCGCGCGGCGCCGGGCGTTGAGTGCCGAGCTCGGCACCTGCGAGCGGCACCAAGGCGCGTCCCGCGACCATGCGCGCCGCATGGAGGACCGCCTGCGTCGCCTGACGCACCGCCTGCTGTCCGCGCAAGAGGACGAGCGCCGGCGGATCAGCCGCGACCTCCATGACGCCATCGGCCAGGAGCTGACGGCGATCAACGTCGGGCTCGCGGGCCTGAAGCTCGGCGCAGCGACCGACTCCCAGGACCTCACCACGGCCATCACCCTGACCCAGAAGCTCGTCGAGCGGTCCATGAAGACCGTCCACCACTACGCGTGGGAACTCCGCCCGACGGTGCTCGACGACCTGGGGCTGGTGGCCGCGGTCCGTTCGTACGTGAAGGCCTTCACGGCCCGGACGGGGCTCCGGGTGCGGTTCGAGGTCGACCCCGCCCTCGGCCATCCGGACGCCAACTGCACCCTCGCCCTCTTCCGCATCGCCCAGGGCGCGCTCTCCAACATCGAGCGCCACGCGCGCGCGCGCCACGCGAGCGTGGTCCTCCGCGCCCGGCCGGCGGCGGTGCGCCTCGAGGTGAAGGACGACGGCCGTGCGTTCGACGTCCAGCGCCTGGAACTGGAGTCGGCGAAGGAGGAGCGTCACCTGGGGCTCCTCGTCATGCGGGAGCGCATGGAGATGGTCGGCGGCACGCTCTCGATCGTGTCGGGCGCGGGCCGCGGGACGACGGTGCGGGCCGACGCGCCACTGACCGCGGAGGGCGCCAGCCCGTGAAGCGCCCGTCGACTCGCACGTCGACGACGCGGAGGCCTCTGCGCGTCGCGGCCGCGGCCGTTCCGAAGCTCAAGATCCTCCTCGTGGACGACCACGTGCTGGTCCGGCACGGCGTGCGCTCTCTCCTCAACAACGAGCCCGACATGCGCGTGGTGGGCGAGGCCGCGGACGGCCGCGAGGCGGTCGTGCTGGCGGCCGAACTCTGCCCCGACGTCGTGATCATGGACCTCGCGATGCCCGGGCTCAACGGCATCGAGGCGACGCGGCAGATCCTCGAGCGCGCCCCCGCGGCCCGGATCCTGATCCTCTCGGCCCACAGCGACGAGGAGTACGTGACGCGCGCCCTGGCCCTCGGCGTCGCCGGCTACATCCTCAAGCAGTCCTCCCTCGCGGACCTCGGCGCGGCGATTCGCGCGGCGTGCGCGGGCGCGTGTTGGTTCAGCCCCGAACTCTCCCAGATTCTCGGCGCGACGGCAGCCGGGGCCCGCCGCGGCGCCCGCCTCCCCTCCGCGCCCAAGGCCCTCCTGACGGTCCGCGAGGCCGAGGTGCTCCAACGGGTGGCCGAGGGCAAGGCGAACAAGCAGACCGCCGTCGCGCTCGGGATCAGCATCAAGACCGTCGAGAAGCACCGCCAGAGCCTGATGACCAAGTTGAACATCCACGACGTCGCGGGCCTGACCCGCTACGCGATCGCGTCCGGGATCATCGAGGGCCGCGACCGCCGGTCGACGTTCTGACGCGGCGACGCGGCGCTACCGCCGGCCGGCAAACTTGTAGCCCGTGCCGCGGACGGTCTGGATCCACACCGGCGCCGCGAGGTCCTTCTCCATCTTCTGGCGCAGCTTGTTGATGAAGTTGTCGATGGTCCGCGGCGTGCCGTCGTAGTCGAACCCCCAGACCTTGTTCAGGATCTGGTCCCGCGACAGCACCCGCCCGCGGCTCTGGATCAGCAGTTTCAGCAGCGCGAACTCGCGCGAGGTGCACTCCTGCGCCACGCCGTCCACCTTGAGCACCTGGCCCGCGAAGTCGATGAACAGGTTCCCCTCCTGGAACACGTCGACCTCGCCCTCAGAGGTGCGCTTGCGGCGCAACGCCGCCTTCACCCGCGCCGTCAGCTCGCGGATCGAGAACGGCTTCGTGACGTAGTCGTCGGCCCCCAATTCGAGCCCGAGCACCTTGTCGCCCTCGTCGCCCTTCGCCGAGAGGATCACGATCGGGATCGAGGGGTCGTGTTTGCGGATCGTCTTGCAGACCTCGAAGCCGTTGAGCCGCGGCAGCATCAGGTCGAGGAGCACGAGGTCGGGCTTGTGGTCGAACGCCCGCTGGATCGCCTCCTCGCCGTCGCGCGCGACGTCCACCGTGTAGCCCTCGAACCCGAGGCTCCGCTGGAGCCCGAGCCGGATCGACGGGTCGTCCTCGACCACCAGGATGCGTGCACCCATCACTTCGCTCCCCGGGCCGCGACGGGCCCCGCCGTTCGACTCGATCCCTCGCGCGCGACGTCCGACGGCGGCGGCGGCGGCGCCCGCCCCTTCGCCGCCGGGAACCGCATCCGGAACGTCGTGCCGACGCCCGGCGCCCCCTCCACGCGAATGCGGCCGCGGTGCGCCCGCACGATCGTGCGCACCAGCGCCAGCCCCAGCCCGGTCCCGGGCACCTCCCGCGTGAGGAACGAGTCGGCTCGGTAGAACATGTCGAAGACGCGGCCGCGCTCGCGCCGCGCGATCCCGATGCCGTCGTCGGCCACCGCAAGCTCGATCCGCCGCCCGGCGCGCCGCGTGGCCACGCGCACGTGCGCCGCGTCGCCCTTGCGATACTTCCACGCGTTCGACAGCAGGTTCGTGACCGCGTCGTCCACCGCGTCGCCGTCGAGCGCCACCGCCGGCAGGTCGGGCGCCAGCGCCACGTCGAGGCTCAGGCCCGGGCGCCGCTCGAGGCGGCGGAACCGCTCGCAGGCCGCGCGCACGGGCCCGTTGAGGTCGCCCGGAACGAGCGTGTACGAATCGGCCCCGGCCTCGCGTCGCGCGACGTCGATCATCCGCCCCACGATGCGCTGCAACCGCTCCGACTCCTGGCCCACCACGTCGTAGGCCTCGCGCTTCTCGTCGTCCGACATGCGGCCGTCGCGCAGCATCTCCGTGAACATGGAGATGCTCGTCAGCGGGGTCTTCAGCTCGTGGGAGAGGTTGCTCACGAAGTCGGTCTTGAGCCGGGCCAGGGTGACCTCGCGTCGCAGGACGCGCACGAGCACGACCCCCGCCGACGTGACCCCGAAGGCCGCGAGCCCGAGGATCGTCCAGTAGAACGTCTCGCGCGGGCCGCCGCCACCCTCGGGCCCGCGCACGCGCGGGATCGGCACCACGACGTCGAGCGCCGGGTCGAAGTCGGTGCGGCGGAGCGCGAGGCGGTAGGCGCCCGCGTCGGGCTCCCACGGCGTCTCGCGGGGCACGACGCGCACCGCCGGTCCCGCCGTCGTGCCGGCCGGGCCCTCGAGGAGCGTCGCGAGCGCGCGGCGGTCGAGCCGCACGAGCAGACACTCGGGCCGCGGGTCGCCCGTCACGAGCGGCAACGGCGCGAGCCCCACCACCACGACCTCCGGGCCCGGCTCGGGCAGCGCGAACACGCGCGAGGGCGCGGGGTGCGCGGCGGCGTCGCGCGCGACGGGCAGCGCGTAGTCGCGGATGCGCGCGAGGCCGCTCCGCGCAGCGTCGAGCGCGGCGAGCGTCGCGGCCAGGGCCTCGCGTCCCGGCGCCGCCGCCAGCTTCCCGAGGTCGGCGCGCACGTACGCGAATGGCAGGCGCGCGGCCGCGGGGCGATCGTTCACCGCCGCCGTCTCGTAGGCGAGGGTCGCCGCCTCCTCGAGGGCCGCCGGCGTGGCGCCGGGGCTCGCCGCCGTGTCGAGCGCCAGTTGCAGCGCCTCGGCGACGGCGGTGCCGTAGCCGTCGTCGGTGGCGAAGGGGAAGTCGCGCACGATGCGACGCCTCGCCTCGACGGCGGTCGGGTCGGTGCGCGCGGCCCCGGCGAGGATCTTCTGGAGCCGGGCGAGTTCGCTCCGGTCCATCCGCGCTTCCTCGGTCGCGATCACGTCCGACGGCACGTGGAGGAGCGTCCCGTCGGCCGACCGCACCCGGCCGTCCGCATCGACGCGGAAGACGTCGAGGAACGTGCGGTACCAGTCGCTCGGCGCCTGGTTGCGCAGGCCCCCGCGGTTCTTCGCCACCGAGGCCGCCGCCTCGAGCGCCGCGATCACGCCCGCCCGCGCCCGCGCCACCGTGCGTCCGGCCTGTTCCTGCGCCTGCGCCTTCGCCGCGTCACTTGCGATCCGCACCCCCTCCTCGCGATCGCGCGCGATGGCGGAGAGCCCCAGGAACGCCACCACGATGACCTGGAGGAGGACCACCAGGATCACCACGGCGGCGGTCTTGTGACCGCGCGAGAGCCCTCGGACATCGCTCATGACGGGAAGCGGCCCCCCGGGCCGCCCCTGATGGTACTCGCCCCCCGGTCACCGGGGGATCACGAACGTTCGGGACGCAGTTCCCGCAGGTGCGCCACCGGCACGAACGTCCGCGCGCCGTCGGCCCCCTCGATCTCGACGCCGCGGTCGAGGTCCACCGAACGCAGGATCCCGCGCCGGGGCGCGTCCCCCACGAGGAACCGGACGGGTTCGTCCACGAGCGCGAGGCGGGCACGGTACGCGGCGACGACCTCGGCCCGCCCGGCGGCCGACGCGAGGCCCGTGAGCCGCCGGTCGAGCGCGGTGAGGAACGCGACGAGGAGGTCGTCGCGGTGGACGGGCCGCGCGGCGTGCGCTGCGAGGGCGGTCGTCGCGGCGGCGACGTCGTCGGGGAGCCCGGCGGGCACGCCCTCGACGTTGACCCCGACGCCGACGACGACGCCGACGTGCGTGCCGTCCGTGGCGTCGCCCCGGCCGTCGGCCGGGCCTCGCGTCGCGAGGCCCTGGGTCTCGAGCAGGACGCCCGCGACCTTCTTGCGGTCGATCCAGAGGTCGTTGGGCCACTTCACCTGCACGGGCACGCCGGTGCGCGCCTCGACGGCCTCCGCCAGCGCGAGCGCCGTCACGACGACGAGTGGCGCGGGGAGGTCGCGGACGGGCACGGTCACGACGAGCGAGGCGTAGAGGCCGCCGCGCGGCGACGCGAAGCGGTTGCCGCCCCGGCCGCGCCCCGCCGACTGGCGCTCGGCGACGACGACGCAGCGCGTTTCGCCCGCGTCGCGGCGGGCGGCGGCCTCGTCGTTCGTCGACCCTACCTCGTCGAACGCGACGACCGCCCAACCGGTGCGGCGTGCGACGTCGGCGGCGAACGCCGCGAGCGCGGGGGGCGGGGTCGTCATGGGCGCGGGGGCTCGCCCCGCGAGGTCAGGGCCGGACGGCGCCGTGCGGGGGCGGGGCCGAGGGCGGCGGCGTCGGGTGGACGCCCCGCCGCCCCAGGATCTTGGCGACGTCGGCCGCCACCAAGGGCTGGACGGTGACCCCGAACCCGCCGGCGACCAGGGCGGCGCCGATGAACTGCCCCCAGTAGCCGCTCTCGGCGCCGAGGAGCGCGACCTCGAGGGTGCGGAGGACGGCGTCGAGCGCGAGCCAGCCGGCGCCGACGAGCATGAGGAGATGGCCGCCCGACTTCGCGCGCCGCCAGACCCAGAAGGAGAGGAGCCCGATGGCGGCCCACGGGAGCGCGAGGAGGAGCGCCGTGGGGTGGAACGTGGCGAGGACCATGGGAGCCTCCGAGCCCGCCCCCCCCCCGGTCGGGCGGGACGCGCGGTGCGGTATCTCCTCCATCGGCCATCGAAGAGGGGCGCACCAAGCCCCCCGGTCGGGCGAAACCGAAACCGGGCCGGGCGGGTTGAATGGATCACCCGCCCCCGTTGGAGCCGAGGCCGTCGAGGCCCCCCTGCGCATGACGACACTCCGCCGCTCCGGTCCGTCCTTCCGTTGCGTCGCGGCCTTCGGCGCCGCCCTCGTCGCGGGGGTCGCAGTCGCATCGCTCGGACGGCCTGCCGGCGCGGCCGACCCGACGCTCGACCTGTCGTTTTTCCGCGAGCGGATCGAGCCCGTGCTGCAGAGCGTGTGCGCCGAGTGCCACGCGGGGAAGGGGCAGGGGCGGTTCGCGCTGATCGCGCGCGCGCCCGGCGTCAAGATCCCCGAGGCCGAGAGCCAGAAGAACTTCGAGACGGTCAGCAAATTGGTGAAGCCGGGGAAGCCGGACAAGAGCGAGTTCCTGCTGAAGCCCCTCGCGGTCGCCGACGGCGGGGCGGTCCACAAGGGCGGCGACCGCATCTTCAAGGGCACGCCCGCGCACAAGGCGTGGCTCGACTTCATCGGCGGCGCGAGGGGGACGGCCCCCGCGGCCGCGATGGCGTCGTCCCCGGGCCAGCCCGATCTCGGGTACTTCGTCGCGAACGTCGAGCCCGTCCTGCTCGGCGTGTGCGCCCAGTGCCACGCCGCGCCCGGCAAGGGGCAGTTCTCGCTCGTGGTACGCGCGCCGGGGGTGCGGCCGTCGGGCGCCGACCACCGCGCGAACTTCGAGACCGTGCTGCGGCTGCTGACGCCGGGCAAGCCGGAGCGCTCACTGTTCCTGATGAAGCCGCTCGCGGAGCGCGACGGCGGCGCGAAGCACCAGGGCGGCGACCGCATCAGCAAGGGCGATCGCAACCACACCGCGTGGACGGAGTTCATCCACGGCGTGAAGGGCCCGCCGCCGCCCGAGGACGCCGCGCCCGAGGAGGCGCTGCCCTCCGTCGGCGACCAGGGCCTCGTCCTCGAGGTCGAGGCGGGAACGCTCCGCGGCGACGCGAGTTTCGCGACCGTGGAGGGCGCGAAGGGCACGGCGGCGGTGCCGGGCGCCGGCGGCGGCCGCGTGGCGCTGCGGTTCCGCGCGCCACGCCGGTCCGACTACACGCTGGCGCTGCGCGCCGGGCCCGGCTTCCGTGGCGCGCGGCTGCGCCTAGACGGCGGCGACCCGCTCGACGTGCCCGCGAGCGCCGCGGGGTTCAGCGAGATGGCGCCGGTGGTCCCGCTCGACGGCGGCCGCCCGCTCGACGGCCGCGCCGGCCGGCTGACGCTCGACGGCGAGATGCTCGCCATGGACGGCCGCGAGGGCACCGCCCGCTTCCTCTCGCCGGCCGACCTCGCGCACACGAAGCTCACCGCGGTCGTGACGGTCCCGGTGGTCGACGACACGGGCCGCGACGACGCGTGGCTGCTCTTCGACTGCCTCGACCACCAGAACGGCAAGTTCTTCGGCCTCTCCGACGGCGGCCGCCGCGTGGTGATGGGCGTGATCGAGGGCGGGCGCCCGCGCATCGTGAAGAGCGTGGCGGCGCCGGTCGTCGGCGGCGCGACGCCGGTCCGCCTCGGCGTGGACCTCGTGGACGGCCTTGCCATCGGACGCGTCGACGACCAGCCGCTCCTCTTCGTGAACTTCGACCGCAACCTCGGCGCCGCCCGCTTCGGCATCCAGACGCACGGCCTCGCGGTCGTGCGCGACCTCGCCGCGCACCTCGGCGCCGACGAGGTCCATCGCGCGCGCTTCTCGACCGGCGCGGTGTTCTCCCTCACCCGCGGCTCGCACGACCTCGAGATCGAGTTGCTCCCGCAAGGCGCCTCGATCGACGCCGTCGTCGTGAAGGAAGCGGCGCCGTAGCCACCGCCGCGACCGAGCCGCCTCGTTCGCAGACCTCCGCTCGTTCCCCCTTCCGCCGCGCTCCTCCCTCCGCCTTCCCCGTCCCCGTCCCCGCCGTCCGTCCGCGACCGTCCGGAGCCTCCCCATGACCTCGACTCACCCGACGTCTCCCGTGTCCCCGGTTCGCGCGCTGCGCGCCGCGACCCTCGCGGCGTGCGCGCTGCTCGCGTGGGCGCCCGCCGCGCGCGCCGAGGAGCCGCCCGCGACGGCGCCGGCCGCCCCGACCGGCGAGGCCCCGCGCTACGCACGCTTCTTCGACACCTACGACGCCAACCAGGACGGCAAGGTGACGAAGGACGAGTACACCGGCGACCCGGCGGTCTTCGACCTCGTGGACGGCAACAAGGACGGCGTCGTGACGTTCGACGAGCTCGGCATGCCGACCGACTACAAGCCCACGCCGCTGCCGAAGGCGAGAGACGAGGCCCCCGCGAGCACGCGGGGCGGCAACCTGGCGGAGCGCATGGAGAAGTTCAAGCTCCAGCTCACCACGTGGGACGCGGACAAGGACGGGAAGGTCACGAAGGAGGAGTACAAGGGCAAGCTCCCCTTCGAGACGATCGACCGCAACAAGGACGGCGCGATCACGATGGATGACCTGCGCAGCCCGGGCAAGCCGGGCGACGGCAAGCCGGGGACGCCGGGCGAGCCGGGGACGCCGGGCCTGCCGAACCCCGACGAGTTGAGGCAGCGCTTCAAGGACGCCGACAAGAACGCCGACGGCAAGGTCACGAAGGACGAGTTTCCCGGCCCCGCGGAGCGCTTCGAGCTCCTCGACCGGAACCAGGACGGGGGCGTGACGGCCGACGAGATGGAGGCGGCGCTCAAGGACGGGATGAACGGCGAGGGCGGCCGCGGCAAGCGGATGTTCCAGCGCTTCGACAAGGATGGCGACGGCAAGGTCTCGCGCGCCGAGTTCCCGGGCGGCGACGAGGGCTTCCGGGCGATGGACAAGAACGGCGACGGCTTCGTCACGACCGACGAGGTCCCCGCGGCCCGGCCGGGCGGGAAGGGCGACAAGAAGCCGGAGGGGACGCCGCCTCCGGGCGCGCCCACGACGCCGGGCGAGGCGCCCATGGCCCCGACGGGGCCGGCGGCGGCGCCGGGTGGCGGCGGCCTCGGCACGCTCTTCACGGCGCTCGATCGCGACCACGACGGCAAGTTGTCGCGGGCCGAGTTCCCGGGCACGGACGACGAGTGGCGCCGACTCGATCGCAACGGCAACGGCTGGGTCGAGGCCGACGAGGCAAAGTAGCCCACGGGCCCCCCGATCGCGCACCGACCGGGGAGTGTTCCGCCATCCAGGGTCAGACACGGGAGGGCGGAACCGCTACCGGACGCTGGAGTGCTCGACCAGGCGGACCCACCGCTTCGCCAGGATCGACTCCGCCGCGTCGTGGACGGCACGCTGGAGGAAGAACGGCGGCGCCACGGGGCTCCCCGCCACGATCACCTCACGCACGAAGGCGCCCGCTGGCGTCGGCTCCACCAGCGCGACGCCGCGAAAGTACGAGACGCGCTGCCGGGGCGCCGCCTCGTCCAAGTCGTAGCGGACGACGAAACGGCCGTCCGGAAGCGCCTCGCTCGCGACCCGGATCGTCCAGCGGAAGTCATAGCGGAACGGCCCCCGCCCCATCCGCAGCATCGCGATCCGCATCGTCCGCTCTCGCCGCACGCCCTCGACGCGAGGCGCGACCTCGACCACCTCGTCGGCCCCGAGCGCCGCCTCTTCGGCCACCGCGTCGAGGACCGTCTCGACCCACCGCGACGGCGTGGCCGACGTCGGGAACGCCATCCCGAACGCGAACGTGGTCGCGACGTCGCGCCGACCGGTGGCGCGCTCCGCCGCCCGCGCGGCCGCCTCCGCGCGCGGCAGATGCGACGGCGACGCCGTGCACCGGTCGGGGCCCTCGACCTCGGGAAGCGGAAGCCCCATCGCGAGGACCGCGAGATCCTCGACGCCGGCCAGGAAGCGCGTGGGCGGCAACGGGCGCGGCGCGCCGACCGGGAGCATCGACGCGACGGGCGGCTCGCTGCGGCGGGCCTCCGCGAGCGCGGTCGCACCCAGCCGACGCTGGGACGGCGCGCACGCGCCCGCGAACGACGACGCCGTGGCCATGCTGGCGACCACGGCGAGCGACGACGTCCACCGGCGCATCGGGGCCCTCCGGGGCGAGCCCCCGACGATACCCGAGCGCCCGGCCGGCACGGACGCGCGCGCGGGCCTCGCGTCCCGACTCCGGCCCCGCCCCCAACCCGAACTCGCGAAGCCGAGCTCAGCTCACGTCGCGAGCGAGCGCTCTTCCTCGGACGGCGCGGCGCCGAAGGCGCGGACCTGCTCGGCCTCGGCCTCCCAGCGGTCGGAGCATCGCACCGCGAGGAAGGCGCCCAGGCACGCATCGAGGTCGGCGTAGGCGCGGCGGACGCCGGCAAGGGAGGCCGCGAGGCGCTCCTCGGCCTGCTCGCCCTCGGGCTTCGGCGGCCGGAGCCCCGAGAGGTCGAGGTCCTCCGCTCGGATCGTCATGGCCGTCTCCTCCTCGCCCCGCGCGAAGAGCACGCGGGCCGCGGTGACGACCTTGCCGTTGCGCAGGGCCACCTTGCCCTCGGCGCTCGCGCCCGGCATGCCCGCGCGGAGCGACGTCTTGCGCGCCGCGCCGCGCTCGCCGCGCAACTCGAGGAACTCGTCCACGTGGACGAAGAACGCGTCGCCCGTGGCGTCCACGAACTCCGGCGAGGTGCTCGTCCGCCACCAGAGCCACGTGAGGAACTCGGGCCCGAGGAAGTCCATCCCCCCGCGCTCGTCCACGGGGCGGTCCTTCGGGCGGATCATCGGAGCGCCTCCTCGGAACGGGTCGTACGGGCGGCGACCGACGCGGGCAGCGCCCCGTCGAACGCGCTCGGCGCGCGGCTGAAGTCGGTGCGGCGGACGGCGGCGAGCGCCTCGTTGCCGCCGCGCCCCTCGAGGAGCTCGAGCGCGCGATGGAACGGCGTGAGCGCCGACAGCGTGACGTCGAACGTGTCGGAGAAGGCGGCGCGGAACAGCTCGTTCGCCGGCTTGCTGAGCGCCCCGAACAACACGACTCGGTCCCGCGGGTAGACGAGGACCGGGTGGACCTCCATCGTCGGGTTCGTGTTGCGGAGCAACTCGGCCGTCAGCGCCTTGCGGATCTCGGCCCGCTCGTCGCGCGAAACGCGGCCCGGGGGACGCTTCGCCGGGGCTCCCGACGCGCCCTGCCCCTCCTGGTCGCGCTCGGCGTCCTTCTTCCGGCCCCGGAACTCGAGGTCCATCATCGCGCGGAGCAGGCGGCTGTTGATGCGCCGCTTGTCGACGCGCAGCGCGAACACGGTGCAGGGGCCGCGAACCGTGGAGCCCGCCTCGAAGCGGGCGTCGAGGCAGTTATCGACGGTGACCCAGCCGAAGGTGCGCTCCTCGTGCGGGGAGAGGGGCTCGAACCGCCGGTCGGTCAGTCGCCGGGCGAAGTCGACGCTCTCGACGGACGGGAGGTCGCCCTCGATCCGGTACCGACGCGCCGAGAGGGACCGCAAGGAGAAGCTCATGCGCCGGAACCTACCCCGCCGGGGGGACGCGCCCGGCGGCCGCCCTCCGCGCGCGGGAGCCCTTCGATCGCCGGGCCGCGCCGACGCCCCCCGAGGCCCCAGGCGCCACGAGGCGCGCGACCTGCCCCGGCGGCGTCAGGCTCGAGGTCGCGGGCCCGCGCAAGGGGAGCCGACGGAACCGAAGTCGAGGGAACGATCGGCGGCGGCACGCAACGTCGATCGGGACCCCGCTCCCTCGACGAGCCGCGTAGCCCGAGCCGCCGCGCCGCACGAGCCGCCGGACGCGCGCCCGTCCGTACCGGCCGCGAGACGTCGACGAACGCTCAAGCGCGCGCGCGCCGATCCCGGGCGCGCGCAAGGGCCGCGCGGCGCGCGATCAGGCGCTTCGCCCACGCGGAGAGGCCGTGGCCGCCCGCGTACGCGCGCAGGATCCGCATCCGGTCGGTCCGCGGCAGGAGGCCGTTCAGGTCGAGGTCGAGCGTGGCGAGGTCGTCGTCCGGCTTCCAGCGGAACGACGGCGGGCCGCCGCGCCGACAGTCGCAGAACCACACCGACGGCCCGTCCTCGTCCACGCGCACGAGCACGTTGCGCGCGAACAGGTCGCGGTGCACGAAGCCCTCGCTGTGCATGCGGTGCGCGTGCCGGCCGATCAACTGGGCCACGCGCCGCCGTACCGCCGGGTCGTCGCGCACCGGGTCGCCGGGCGTCGCGAGCCGTCGCGCGAGGTCCACGCTGTCGGGCACGTGTTCGGTCAGCAGCGCGTGCGCGACGAGCCGCCCCTTCTCCGTGCGCGACGCCGCGGCCACCGGCCGCACCGCGGGCACACCGTGCGCGCGCAGGAACACGAGGCCCTTGAACTCCGTCACCTCCGGCGCGGTCCCCCAGAGCGTCCCGCGGCCGAGCAGGCCCTTCGCCGTCGCCCACCCGTCATACCGGTACCGCTTGAGGTGGAACCGCCCGACGGTACCGTCCACCGGCAGGTCCACGACCGTGACGAGGCTCGTGGCGTCGGCCGGCCCGCCCAGCCGGAACAGCGCGTCCGCCGACGTGAGGCCCGCGGACGCGAGCGCCGGGGCGAGTGCCTTGTCGAGGTGGAGTCGGAGGCCCATGCGAGCGCGATTCTAGGGTCGATCGGCACCGCGCCCCCGTGCGGCACGGGACGTGCGCCGTGCCCCCGCGCGTCCCGGGCCCCGACGGGCCCCTCGGGCGCCCCAACCCTTGTCCCCGCTACGGGTTGCGTCAGGATGGGCCCCGCGCCCCCCCGGGGGGAGCGGACCCGTCCCCTTCCCCCGACGCGCCCCGACCTGTCCCGGAGTCGTTGCCCATGCGCGCCCACCGTATCGCCACCGTCACGCTCGCCGCCCTGCTCGCGTTCGTCGCGACGGCGGCGCCCGCCCGAGCCGACGCGCTCGCCGACGGCAAGCGCCTCGTGAAGGAGCGGCGCTGGATCCCGGCGGCCGAGGCGTTCGCCGACGCCCTGAAGGCCGCCCCCACGAGCCGCGACGCCGCCGTCGGCCTCGCCCGCGCGGCCGCCGAGGGCCGCCTGGTGGACCGGTACGACCTCGCCACCTCGTCGCTCGGCGCCGTCCTGCGCACGACCCCCGACGACCGCGAGGCCCGGCTCGCCTACGGCTACCTCTTCCTCGCACGCGCCAGCGTCGACCACCGCTACCGCGCGGACGCACAGGAGCAGTTCCAGAAGATCCTCCGCGCGAAAGCGGACGACGCCGACGCCGCCGTCGGCCTCGCGCGCTACTTCTTCTTCGGCGGCGAGTACGACCGTGCGAACGCCACGCTCGACGCGGTCCTCGCGCGCGACGCGGGCAACGCGAACGCGCACTTCTGGAAGGGCACCCTCGCCTACGACCAGGCGAAGGAGGGCGTGCAGGGCGGCATGACCCCCGCCGTCGTCGCGGGCTTCAAGGCCGCGGCCGCCTCCTTCGAGGCCGCCGCGAAGGCCGACCCGACCCGCGCCGACGCGTGGATCAACCTCGCCTATGCGAACCAGTACCTCCTCGGCGCGGAGCCCGCCCGGGAGGCCGCCGCCGAGGCCGCCTACCTGAAGGCGCTCGACGCCGACCCCAGCGACGACGCGCCCCTGCGCGGCCTCTCGTCGCTCTTCTCGAACCAGAGCGACAAGTACGCGGCGATCGTCGCCCGCCTCGCGAAGGAGCGGCCCAAGTCGGCCGCCGTGCAGTTCGCGTTCGCCGTGCAGGCGAAGGCCGCGGGCAAGGTCGATGACGCGCTGGCCGCGCTCCGGACGTACGTCGCCGGCGCGCGCAACCCCGCGCGCGGCTGGTTCGAGATGGCGGAGCTCCTCCGCGAGAAGAAGCAGGACCTCCCCGCGGCGCGCAAGGCCTACGAGGAGACGCTGCGCGCCGACCCGACGTTCCCGCGATCGGAGGTGGCGGTCGGCTGGCTGCTGCAGCCGATCCAGGAGAAGAGCCGCGACATGGTGCGCAGCGCCGACGACGCGCGCGCGCTGCGCAAGGAGTTCGACGTCCTGATCGCCCTCGCGCCCAAGAGCATCAGCGCGCGGAACGACGCGGCGTTCTTCCTGCGCGAGGCGTACGACGCCACGGGCAGGAAACACCTTGACCTCCTCGAGGCCTGCGTCGCGCGCTACGTGGCCGCGAGCGAACTGGTCGGCGAGTTCCTGCCGGGCTACGAGCGGATCCCCTACGCCGATCGCCACGGCTTCGCCCAGGTGCTCAACGACACGGGCCTGATGTTCCAGTACTACCCGCCGACGGTCGATCTGCGCCGCGCGGAGAAGTACTACCGCATGGCCACGGACTGGACCGAATTCGGCTACTGGGACGTCTACGGCAACATGATGAAGTTGCTGGAGGCGGAGAAGCGGCTCGAGGACGCCGCGATCTTCGCGGAGAACTGCGCCGAGGGCATCAAGCAGCAGGACGGCACGCCCCAGGACACGTTCCGCAAGATCGCCGCGGCCGACGCCGACCGCCTGCGCAAAATGGTCGAGAACGCGAAGTAGGTCGAGCCACCCGCGCCCCGGCGACGCGAGGCCCGGCCCCCGCCGGGCCTCGCGTCCCCCGCCGGGCCTCGCGGCCCCCGCCGGGCCCGCGGCGTTCGCCGGGCACCGCCGGTCGTGCCGCGGCCGCGCCCGTCGCGGGGCGTCAGGGGCCCCGCGGCGCGTCCGTGACCGGCGGCGCGCCGTCGGCCCCCGCGACCCGACGCGCGACCGCCGCGCGGCCGAAGTGGTCGCGGTACACGCGAATCACCGACAACACGATCGCCGTGAGCAGCGGGCCGAAGACGATGCCGCTCGCCCCGAAGAGGCCGATGCCGGAGAACACGCCGAAGAAGAGCAGCAGCGGGTGGACCCCCGCCGCGCCGGCCTTGCGGATGAGCCAGGGCCGCAGGAGGTTGTCGGCGGAGCCGATCACGATCACGCCGAACGCCGCGAGGAACCACCCGTGGACGGGAGCGCCCGTGGCGATGAAGTAGGCCGCGACCGGCGCCCACACGAAGGCGGCCCCGCCCACCGGGAGCAGGGAGAGCACCGTCATCACGAAACCCCACAGCACCGGGGACGAGACGCCAGTGACCCAGAACGCGATCCCGCCCAGGGTGCCCTGCACCGCCGCCGTGGCGAGCCCGCCGACGATGGCGGCGAACGCGGTGGAGCGCAGCGTCTCCAGGATCTCCCGCGTGTCGGCGTCCGACAGCGGGAGCACGTCGACGACGATCTGGCGGATCGCGTCGCCATCGCGCAGCAGCACGTAGAGCGTCGCCAGCATGATGAGGAAGCCGAACAGGATCGTGAGGCCGCCGTAGACGACGCTGAGCGCGCCGCGGGCGAACGGCTGGCCGATCTCGCCCGCGGCCGCGTCGAGCACCCCGCGGAGGTCGGTGTCGAAGGGCGTGAGCTGGCGGTCCACGTTGGCCCGGACCTCGTCGAGGCTCGGGTGCTCGGCGAAGAAGGTGTCCCACCGGTCCGCGGGTTGCGCCGTCCCGTCGGGCACCGCCGGCTTGCGGCCGCTCTCGACCTCGCGGCCGAGGGCGACGGCCTCCTGCGCCACCGCGCCGCCGACGACGACGAGGGGGGCGACCACGAACACCGCGACCACGAGCGTCACGATCGTCGCCGCGAGCCGCGGCCGGCCCAGGCGCGAGGCGACGCGGCGGTAGAGCCCGCCCGCGACGGTCGCGAGGCACATGGCCCAGGCGATGGGCACGATGAACGGCCACAGCAGCAGGCCGAGCGCCCAGACGGTGAGCACGGTCGCCGCGAACAGGAGCAGCGCGAGGTACATGTTGCGGCGGTCCACGGGTCGCCCTCCGGGGAGCCCGTCGTACCACGGTCGGCCCGGCGGCGTAAGCGCCGCCCCCGTCGGCGCCGTATCCTCCCCCCATGCGTGCCATCGTCATCCCGCGCAACGGTCCGCCCGAGGTGTTCGAGGAGCAGGAGGTCCCGGACCGCCACCTCGCGCCGAAGGACGTGCGCATCCGCGTCGAAGCGGCCGGCGTCAACTTCGCGGACCTGATGGCCCGCGTGGGCCTGTACCCGGACGCGCCCAAGGAGATGCCCTATGCCCCGGGCTATGAGGTGGCGGGCGTCGTGGAGGAGGTCGGCACGAAGGTCGAGCCGCCGCTCGTCGTCGGCGCCCGGGTCGTCGCGGCGACGCGCTTCTGGGGCTACGCCGAACGGGTGCGCACCCCCGCGTACACGGTCGCGGTCCTGCCCCCGTCGGTCTCGTTCCTGGTGGCGGCCGCCCTGCCCGTGAACTACCTGACGGCCTACCTCGGGCTCTTCCAGGTGGGCAACGCGCGGCGCGGGGAGCGGGTGCTCGTGCACGGCGGCGCGGGCGGCGTCGGGCTCGCGGCGCTCGATCTCGCGCGCGGCCTCGGCTTCGAGCTCTATGCGACGGCGGGCAGCGACGAAAAGTGCCGCTTCCTCGAGACGAAGGGCGTCACCAAGGCCGTGAACTACCGCACGTCGGATTACGAGACGGAGCTCCGCGCCGCCACGCGCGGCCGCGGCGTCCACCTGATCCTCGACCCGCTGGGCCCCGAGTCGTTCGAGAAGGGGCTGCGGTTGCTGTCGCCGCTGGGGCGCATCGTGTGTTTCGGGTTCTCGAGCCTCGTGACGGGCAAGAAGCGCAACCTGTGGCACGCGGTCACCTCGCTCCTGTCGAAGCACAAGGTGAACCCGATCACGCTGATGACGCAGAACGTCGGCGTCTTCGGGCTGAACCTCGCGCGGCTGTGGGAGGAGCGGGAGCTGCTCGCACAGGGCCTCGCGACGCTCGTCGAGCGCGCGGCGGCCGGCACGGTGACGCCGACGATCTCGGCGACCTACCCGCTCACCGCGGCCGGCGCGGCGCGGGCGCACCACGACCTCCACGACCGCAAGAACGTCGGCAAGGTGGTGCTCGTCCGCGGGTGACGCGATCGCCGCCCACCGGCGCGGGACCCACCGGCGCGGGGCACGCGAGGCCCGGGGCACGCGA
>Ga0163144_10003646_pt1 | contig 35032 bp, 30 predicted proteins | sample OliLak19BULKMAT1_FD_123175 | JGI IMG/M metagenome (GOLD analysis project Ga0163144, IMG submission 123175) | Freshwater microbial mat bacterial communities from Lake Vanda, McMurdo Dry Valleys, Antarctica - Oligotrophic Lake LV.19.BULKMAT1 | ecosystem: Environmental > Aquatic > Freshwater >...
CCACGCGCGCCACGGCATTGGCCGCTTTCGCGCGCAACGTCACCGCGTCACGACGCGCGCCTTCGTACAAGCGCAGCGCAGCTGCCGCGATTTCAAGCGCATCATGCGCGTCCAGCAACGGCGCCAGCAATGCCATTTCGCTGGCCGAGGCACCACCCGCGTTGGCCAGCGTCGAACGCAGCGCCGTGCGCAGCGTCTTCGTACGACTTTCGGCGGCTTCCTTGCGTGCCGGCGGATTCCACGCTTCCGCGAGTCCATTCGTGAGCTTGCGGAACGACGGCAGTTCATCGGGGAGCAACAGCGCCACGGCATCGACCGGTCGCGTCGCGATCGCGTCAATCAGCGCTTCGAACGTCGCCGGCGCTTCCCACAGTACGACCAAAGCGACGTGTTGCGACGTGGGCTGCTTCACCACCTGAACGCCGTGTCCGTCCACCGTCAGACCGAGACGAACCAGTGCACTTTCGGCGTCCTGCATGCCACGATCGGAGGCGGCCACAATGACCAGCGATGGCGGATCGGTGGCGTCGAGAATGGCACCCAGTGCATCGGCACGACCGGCGGCCGATGTGATCGCATAGCTCGGCGTCATCGGCAGCGCCGCGTCTGTCGTGGCGATGAGCGTCAGGCGACGCGCGCGACGCAGATGCGATTCGAGAAACGCTTCCGCTTCGGGCGACTCTTCTTCAAGCGTGACGATGCGCTGCAACTCGTCGGGTGCGTCGCCGAGCAGCGCCTGCAACGAGTCGACTCCGCCATCACGCAGGATTTCGTCGAGGCCGACGACGACCACGGCGCGCAGGGCATCGACACTGAACGCGGAGGCACGACGGAGTTCGAGGAGATCGGCCGCGGTGCCGACCAGAACGGCCACGGGACCGTTGGCAATCACGCGACGTGCGCGCGCGACGGCGCTGACGGGAACGACGCGCAACGAGTCGTTGGCGAGAATGATGCGCGCCTGTGCGGCGGCGCTCATGGCCTGTTCCACCGACGGGGCGACCACGAGGCACGCAGGTGCGGTGCCATCCTGCTCGCCGCGGCTTCGCTCCAATCCCGGCCGCATGGCGGCGGACATCATCCGCAAATCGGTGGGTCCCTGCAGCACGACATGCTGGCTGCGCGTTGCCCCGGCTCCCGGGGTCTCCCGTTCTTGCTCGCCCACGTCCCGCTCCCGTTCAGTTGTCTGATAGCCTGACCGCCCAGCGGTCAGTTCTCTGTGGCACCCGCGCGGCGACCGCTCGCAACGTGAAATGCCACGCGTGGCGCACGCCTCTCGGCGACGCTTAGTTTGCGGATGCCCGGCACCCGCAGGCGTAAGCTAGTCGATGCGGGGATCGATCTCCAACCCGCACCCCACGTCGCCATGCCGCTTGCTTTCCAGCCGTCCGCAAACATTGCCCGCATGAAGGAATCGGCGACGCTGGCCGTCGCTGCCAAGGCACGGGCGCTCAAAGCGGCAGGAAAGGCCATCATCGACCTGGGAGCGGGCGAGCCCGATTTCGACACCCCGGCGTTCATCCGCACCGCGGCTGCGCAGGCCATCGAAAACGGGGCCACGCGCTACACCGCCACCGAAGGGATCCTCCCGCTGCGCGAAGCGATCGCGGCCGACGCGAATCGCTCGCTGCACGCCGGCATGCCCGTTACGCCGGCCGAGGTCGTCGTCTCCAACGGCTCCAAGCAGTCGCTGTACAACGCGTGCGTCTGTTGCTTCGGTCCGGGCGATGAGGTGCTGGTGCCCTCGCCGGCGTGGACGAGCTACTACGAGATGGTGGGGTTGGCGCGCGCGACAGCGGTGCCCGTGTTCGGCGACGAAGCCAATTCGCTCAAGGTGACGGCGTCGCAGCTCGACGCTGCCGCAACCGACAAGACGCGCGGTCTGATGCTCTGTTCGCCGAGTAATCCGACGGGCGCCGTGTACACCGCGAGCGAACTGACGGCGATACTCGAACTCGCAGCGGAGCGCGGTTGGTGGGTCATCGTCGACGAGATCTACCTCCGCATCGCCTACGACGCGCCCGCGCAGTCGGCGCTCTCGCTCGCGCCATCGCGCGACCATCTCATCATCATCAACGGCGTCGCGAAGGCGTACGCGATGACCGGCTGGCGTATCGGGTGGTCGATCGCGCCCGTGGCCGTGAGCAAGGCGATGACGGCCTTTCAGTCGCACACCACCAGTAACGCATCCTCGGTGTCCCAACATGCCGCACTCGCGGCACTCTCGCGTCGCGACGAAGCGGACGCGGCTATCGCGCATATGGTCGGTGAGTTCCATCAGCGGCGCGACGCGGTACTCGCGGCACTGAAGGCCTATCCGTCGGTGCGCTACGTGCACCCCGCCGGCGCCTTCTACCTGTACGTGAACGTGGCCGGTTTCGAAGGCGCATCGGACGCCGGCGGCGTGTTCGCGGAACGGGTGCTCGAACGCGAAAATGTGGCCGTGGTGCCCGGCAGCGCCTTCCTCACGCCCGACTGGATTCGCATGAGCTACGCGACGACACAGTCCATCGCGGTCGACGGCATCACCCGCATCGCGCGTTGCTTCACCGGCACCTGAGCCGCATCACCGCGCACACTCTCGATGGCAGCGGAAAAAATCTGAAGAAGGAGGTCCGATGATCACGACCATCGTGCTGGTCGAAGTCGATCCGAAGCACATTCCGGCCTGCGCCACGGCGTTGGCGAGCATTCCCGGAGTGGCCGAAGTGTATTCGGTGTCCGGCCAGTGGGATCTGGTGGTGATCCTGCGCGTGCCGGATCTCGAGCGCATCGCCACGGTGGTCACGCAGGAGTTCGCGCATGTGCCGGGCATCAAGCGCACCGAAACGCTGACGGCCTTCCGCGCCTACGGCAAGCACGACCTCGAACAGGCGTGGGACATCGGAGTGGAGTAGCGACTAGCCCTGGCAGCGGCGTCGTGTCTGTCGCGTCTCTTCGATCCAGAATGGCGGCGCGTACTTCACGATGATCGTGTACAGCGGATCGGTCTCCACGCGCACACCGAATAGCACTTCCGGACTGCCGTCGTTGTTCACGTCCATGTAGTCCAGCCACTGCAGTCTCGGCTGCGTGACCTTGTTGCCGAGGGTCACGTACGTCCACGTGGTCTTGTAGCCAAAAACGGCGAAGTCGAGAAAGACCACGAGATGACGCGGGCGCTGCCCTTCGGGGATCGTGCTGTCCGGCAGCACTTCGGGATCGTCGTACATGACGACAACGGTAGGCTTGCCACCCGCGCCGTTGTTCACGATGCGGACGGTGCGCGTGTACTTGGGCAGTGCGCCCACCGGAATGCCCTTTGTGGGCGCGATGAGCTTGTCGGTGCGCTGCAGCACCTCCTGCAGCTCGCTGTCGCTGATCGCCTTGCCAGGGGGGATGGGCGGGCGCGGCGACGTGGTCAGCAGGTGCACGCCCTCCGACACCGTCGCCAGGGCACTCGGCACCATCGCCGGACAGCCGGGAATCGAATCCAGCGCAGGCGCGTTCTCGCCCCACATGCCGCGCTTGAGTGTGACCGCGCCAATGGAGTGTCCGTCGCGATACTGCTGCAGTGTTTGGCCGGCGCGCAGGTACTGCAGATCGAAGGCGCGCCAGCCGCGGTCGGCCAGGCGGATGCCGCGAAAGCCATTGCTGCTGATGGTGCCGATGGGCGCGATTTCGGTGCCGTTCTTCGTGCCGAACGCCCGGAAGATGAGCTGCGGATCGGAGGACAGCACCGCGCTGTCGGCGCGCCATCTCGGGTCGAGATTGGGGTCGGGATTGCCGAGTGCCCGTTTCAGCCGGTCCGAGTTGCATCCGAGGCTCGCGAACGCCACCAGAGCGAGTGCGACTGCACCGAGAACGCGAGGCTGGATCGGACGGGCGGGATGACGCATCAGAGCGAGGCTCGGGGTCGAGGCAAAAGGCAATGCACAAGTGTACTCGACAAGTCTACCGAGTTCACCGGCGTGGCGGTCACGAGGAGGAACACCGGCGTGCGTGTTGTGAGCGACGGCCGCAGGCACTAGCCTCCCGTTCGTGTCAGACGAACGAGTTGGGCTCTCCGGTCACGAATTCCCCGACGCAGGCGTCGCCGTGTTGCCCGTGGCCGTGCCGGCGCAGCCATCGGTGGCCGGGCTTGGCGAGGTGCTCCGCGCCTTGCGCCCCATCGTGGGCGATGCGGCAGTGCAGTCGGCGGGTCAGGAGCTGACGCTTGAGCGGATGTCCCGCCCCGTCGATCCACCCTCCCTGTCGCATGCTGAGCCGCTGGAAGGCGGCGGACCGCGCGCCGTGCCACGGTCTCCAACGCCCATGGTGGCGGCGTTCCTCGACGGCATTCAACGCAGTCGCGTGGTCGGGCATGTGGCCGGCGTCCCGCTGGTCTTCGGGACGGTGGCGGCCGTCATTCGGCAGCGCGTCCAGCGGCGCCTCGAGACGTGGGGTACGCCGCGTGTGCATCGCGCACTCTTTGCGTCGCGTGCGCAGCTGGGCGAATCGTGGTGGCAACGTTTGGAGGCCACGGCATTGCCGCTCGTGGACATCACCGAGGGGCAGCCGATGGCGACGGTCTCGCCGCATCCGCTGGCGCAACGCGCGCGTGCCCTGGACGTGGTGGCGCTCGAACGTGAGCAGGCCGAACGTCAGCTGGCGGCCGCGTGGTGCGCGTCGGAGTCGGGATGGCTCTGGATCGACGGCGGCGTGGCGGGCAATCTGTCGGTCGATGAGCGCGCGCCGGCGTTTGGGGTGGTCAAGTCGCACAACACACTCTATGGCGACGCGAATGCGGTGCGCGACGTGCTGACCTTGCGGGCGGGCGAACGAACGCCGGCCTTTCTCGTGGGGCATCGTCCGCGTCGGGCGGTGGCGAGTTGGTATCTGCGGCTGCGCGAGGCGCCCAACGGCGACCCACTGCACGGACTCGTGCGTGTGGAGATAGCGCCACCATCGGCACTGGCCGTGCCCGCAGGCGACCAGACAACCGCGCCGCGCGTGATGCTGCCCGGCTTCACCGCCCGTGTGGACGAACTCTCGTCCTGGATTCTGGCGGAAGGTGCGCCGTTGTCGCTCCCCGATCCGCGCTGGGACACGCTCACCTACGGCGTGTATGCGTGCGAGCAGTATCTCCGGTCGATCGTGGGTTCGTGAGCCAGACTTTTCGATTCATCTTCAGTGATTCCGCAACCGTGATGCCCACCTCGTGACCGATTCCCTCACGCGCAACGACTTACACGTCGACGCGCTCAAAGACGTACGCGCATCGATAGGCCGAGTGGTGGCCACGGAACGCAAGCCGAACACGCCACACGAGTTCCATTTCTGGACGGCCATCGATGCGCCCGTCGGCATCGGCACCATTGTGCTGGTGGAAGGCACGGCGCCAGTTGGTGCGGTGATTCCGCGTGTGTACGGTGTCGTCATGGAGGGTTTCAGCTACTCCGACCTGCAATCGCCACTGCATGACGTCCTGGGACACGACGGCGTCCCCGGTGGCGGCGCGTATGCGGCAACGGAGCGCACGGAGATCCGGCTCTACACCGCGCAGGTGCTGCGACATGTGCCCGAGGAGCCACTGCAACCGGTGCCACTCGGCATGGTCTTTCTCGCCGCCGATGCCGATGTCGCGGTCGCGTTGCGCATGGACAGCTACATCAGCGGCGAATCGCGAACGGGAATCCCGATCGGCGTGTATGGGGCGGGCGGCATGCGATCACCGATCTTTGTTGACGCAGACTTTCTCGTGGGTCCGGAAGCGGCGCACCTGAATATTTCAGGCGTGTCGGGATTGGCGACCAAAACCAGCGCGATCGAGTGGTTGCTGCAGTCGATTTTCGCGCACTTTCCGGCGCATCGTGGCACCGTGGCGGCACTCTGCTTCAACGTGAAGGGTCCGGACCTCTGCTTCCTCGATCAGCCCGGCGCCATTCAGGACGCGGATCGCGAGTTGTACGAGCTGCTCGACGTGCCGCCGACTCCGTTTCAGGACGTGCAGTACTTCGCACCCTATACGCCGCGAGGGCTGGCCCTCAACACGTTGCGCACGCACGCCGATCTGGTGGACAGTGTGTCGCCGCTCACGTGGGGGCTCAACGAAGTGCTGCAGTTCGCGGAGGTGCTGCTCAACAAGGACGACGTCGACGCCAAAGCCGACGCGTTGATCGACTTCATTCGCGAACGCGTCGTGGGGAAGGACTTCGAGGAGGCCGGGTTTGCTCGCGTACATCGGGTGCAGAGCTTTGCCGATCTCGACGCGTGGTTTCGTGAAGTGCTGCGCAAGGTCGAGGACTCCAACGGGGATACGTGGCGCACGCACCACGCCGCGACCATTCGCAAAGTGCGCAATCGGCTGTCCAATTTGTCGACGCGGTGCGCCGGGCTCGTCACCGATGACGGTGCCGTCTCGGATCTGCCGTTCGGGAGCTTCACCGATCGAACGGTGTACGTAGTGGATATCGCGAACGTGGAGGAGGACGCACAGGACCTCGTGTTCGCGCGCACGGTCTCCAAACTGCGCGAGCATCTCGAACGTCGGGACCTCGGCGTCGATCATGTCATCGTGTTCGTCGACGAATTGAACAAGTACGCGCCGGGCGATGGTCCCGACACATACGTACGCAAGATGTTGCTCGACATCGCTGAACGCGGGCGTTACCTCGGCCTCGTGCTCTTTGGCGCGCAGCAGTTTCGCTCGCAGGTGCATCGCCGCGTCATCGGCAATGCGGGGACCGCGATGTTCGGGCGCATGGATGGCGACGAACTCGCGTCTCCCGGCTATCAGGTGCTCAGCCCCGCCGTGAAGGCGCGGCTGGCAACGCTGGAAAAGGGGCAGCTCATGGTGCGCCACCCGCATTTCGCGCAGCCCGTGTTTGTGCGCTTTCCGCGACCGGCCGTGATGTCCGGGCGCGAGGGCGTCGAGCGGTTCCCGCAGGCGCCCGAGCCGTCGGTCGCTCACGCCGTCACGCGGGACCTTCGTCGCCTCGACAGTGGTATCGAACTCGGATGGGTGCAACAAACCATCCTGCTGTACGAGGAGACGGAAGTGCTGGCGGCACGAAACGCCGTCGTGCGTCGTCGTCCGGATGATGTGAAGAGTGCGTTCGCGCGTGAGTTGCAGCGGCGCGCCCGACCGGGTGCGGTCGACGCGGAGGCGGTGGCGCCGCGTCCACGGACGCTCCGCTCGTTCTCGCCTGATGAATACGGTGGTTGACACGGTGGCTGCGATGCTGGGGATGATGCTGGGGATGAGGCCGAGCACGATGGTGCAGGGGATGGAAACGATGGCCAAGACGCACGGCCGCGCTTCGGTGGCCCACGGGTGATGCAGCAGCGCCGCGCGTCGGTGCTCATCGCGCTGTCGCTGTGTGCCAGCTGCGTCACCAGCAGGGCGGTGTACGCGCAGGCCAGTCGGCCGTGGCGCGTCGGGGACGCGATTCGACTGCAGGTTCGTCCCCGCGTGGGCGACACGCTCCATTTGCAGATCGAGCAGAGCATCGAGACGAGTAGCCGTTCGGCCAACGGCACGACATCGCCCGGTCCCAAGGTGGTGGACTCGCCGCGCACCACGCCCGCTCCACGGCAGCCGGAGATTGGGCCCCGTCGCTCGCGTGCGTCGCAGCGCATCACAAAGCTGCTGCTGTACGCGCATTCGCTGGTCGAATCGAGCGATCTGTCAGTCACCACGCTGCTCGCGACCACGGATTCGATGACCATGTGGGCGGGAAGCAGCGGTGACGATGGCGTGCCGCAACGCCTGCTGCTGCCGTCTGACGGACGACAGGTGCGTGTGCGTGTGACGCCCGATGGGTCCATGCGCGTCAACGATCCACCGCCGGCCGCGATGGAGCTGGGTTCGACCCTCGCGACGATGCCTGGCATGCTCCCGGTGGGAGCGGTGCGCGTCGGCGATGAGTGGGAGAGCGACATCCCGCTGCCGTCCGTGCCGGTGAGTGGGCTTCGCGCGGACGGTGTCGTAAGCGCGCGATTTCGTCTGGATTCGCTCACCCGTCGCGGCCGCGATGCCTGGATCTCGATGACCGGCACGCTGCGTCGCGATGGCGCGGCGCGCGACCTGCCCGCGGGCACGCGCATCATCACCGCCGGCACGATGAGCGGCATCCTCGTGGTCGATCGCGATCGCGCCTGGATCGTCGACGCGCGCACCATCATCGACGTGCAATCGGATGTCTCGCCGGGCGCGGCGGCACCGGTGCTGCTGGATATCCGCATTCGGCAGCGCGTGAAGGTGCGGTAGCCAGGCGACGTGCGCGCGCTTTGGTAGCCGGCATTCGGCTGCGGCAGTCGGAATCGCGCTGTCAGCAGGCTGGACCACGGCGCTAGACTTCGCGCATGCGTCTCGTCCATCTCTCCGACCTGCACCTGGGCTTTCGGCAGTATCAGCGCCTGACGCCCGGCGGGATCAATCAGCGTGAGGCGGATGTGGGCGACACATTCCAGCGCGCGATGCACCAGATCGCCGACCTGGCGCCCGATGTGATCGTCGTGGGTGGCGATGTCTTTCACACCGTGCGCCCTTCAAATCCGGCGATCATTCGCGCGTTCAGGGCCTTCTCGATGCTCAGGACCCGTCTGCCCGATGCGACGATCGTGATGGTCGCCGGCAATCACGACGCGCCGCGCACCTCCGACACGGGTTGTATTCTCCGGTTGTTCCGAGAGCTCGAGATTTCCGTCGTCGACTCGAAATCCGAAACGCTGACGTTCGCATCGAAGTCACTGGCCGTGCTCGCCGTACCCGATGTGCCGGGCATTGACCGGCCGCTGCTGCTCCCGCCCGAGGGATTCAAGTACAACGTGCTGCTCATGCACGGTGAGATTGCGGGCGTGCTGCCGGCACATCTCGCGTCGGCCGAACGCGCGGCGATCGAGGTGCCTATCACGTCGCTCAACGCCGACGCGTGGAGCTACATCGCACTCGGCCACTATCACGTCTATCGCGAGGTCGCGCCCCGTGCGTACTACAGTGGCTCGCTCGACTACACCAGTTCGAATCCGTGGGGCGAACTGCGCGAAGAGCGAGAACAACGCATCCCCGGCAAGGGGTTCATCGAACACGACCTGCGCACCGGTGCGCATCGCTTTCATCCCGTCGCGCCATCACGTCCGTTGCTCGACCTCGAGCCGATCGACGCCGACGGCATGGGCACGGCGCAGGTCGACGCCGCGTTGCGCGCGCGCATCGACAGCGTGGGGGGCGGTATCGACGATCGTGTCGTGCGCGCGGTGGTGCGCAATGTACCGCGCCATGTGGTGCGCGAACTCGATCACGCCGCGCTGCGCGAGTATCGTCGCCGCGCGATGCACTTCCATCTCGACACGCGCCGACCCGAACCAGAGCGACGCAAGAGCGCCGGCGAGGGCGCTCCCGGCAAGCGCGCCACCCTCCCGGAACTCGTCGCCGAACGTCTGCAGGATCGCGTCCTGCCTCCCGGACTCGATCGTGACGCGCTGGTGAGCATGGGACTGCGCTACCTGCAGCAAGCGGAAGACGCCGTCACGGCCGCCATGCCGGCAATCGACGGATGACCGCACGCACGAGACGCGCGTGCGACTGATCTCGCTTCGCCTGCAGAACTTCCGTCAGCACGCCGATACGCGGCTGACGTTCGAGAGCGGACTCACCGGCATCATCGGCCCCAACGGCGCGGGCAAGTCCACGCTGCTCGAAGCGATCGCGTGGGCCCTCTACGGCAACTCAGCCGCCCGCGGCACGCGTGACTCCATACGCTTTTCGCGCGCTGGCGCACGCGCATCCGTGCGCGTCGAACTCCAGTTTGACCTGGCTGGCCATCGCTATCGCGTGGTGCGCGGACTCACGAGCGCGGAGTGCTTCCTCGACGGTGGCGACACGCCCATCGCCAACACGATCACCGGCGTCAGCGAACTGCTGCAACGTCGCCTGGGCATGACGCGCGCCGAGTTCTTTCACACCTACTTCACGGGTCAGAAGGAACTGGATGTCATGGCCACGCTCGGCCCCGCCGATCGCGCGCGCTTTCTCTCCCGCGTGCTGGGCTACGATCGTATCAGCAACGCACAGGAGCTCGTCCGTGAACGGCGACGTGCGTTGGTCGCCGAGATCAACGGTCTCAAGCAGGCCATGCAGGATCCGGAGACGATCGCGCGCAACGTGAGCGACGCGATCGCGCGTCTCCATGAGGCGCGGGTGCGCGCCACCGCCGCCGGTACGTCGCGTGTGCATGCGGTCGCGCAGCTCGCCGAAATCGCGCCGCGCTGGACGGTGGCGCAGGCAGAACGCGAGCGACTGCAGCAGCTCGTCGCCGAAGCGCGTGTCGCCGAAAACGACACGGCCGCGTATGCACGCGACATCGGGCGTCTCGAGCAGGAGCTCGCCGCCATCGACGGCGCGCAGCGCGAGTTGGCGCCGCTGGTTGCGGCGCTCGCACCATTGCCGACCTTGCGCGTCGAGCTGCAGACCATGGACGCTCTCGCGACGGCGGAAGTCTCGCGGCAGGCACTGCTCGAGCGCGTGCGCGGCCTCGTGGAGGATGAAGCGCGACTTGCTGAACGCGCCACCAGACTCGAAACTGCGCCGACGCTGGAAGTTGAAACGCAGCAGCAGCTGGTCGCGGCGCGCACCAGCATTGCCGCAATCGAACAATCGCTGGAATCGGAACGCACGGCCTGGGTACGTGACAAGCAGGAGGCCGAGACACGACTGGAAGCACTGCGCGCGCAATACACCGAACTCGCGCAGCAGCGCGATACGCTGGAAGGCCTTGGCGAAGAGAGCCCCTGTCCCACGTGTGGACGGCCACTTGGCGCGTCGTACCGTGGCGTGTTGGAGCTGCTCTCCGAACAGGTTGAGACGGTGCGTATCGACGGCAACTACTATCGTCAGCGTGTCGAGCAGCTGCGGAAGTCGCCTGAGGTCGTGGACACGCTCGATGACCAGCGGCGTGCGGCGCAAACGGAGCTGACGGCGACCGAGCGTCGCCTGATGCGCATTCAGGCTGCCATCGCCGAGCAGAGTACGATTGCGGAACAGCAACAGCAGGTGGCGCGACGGCACATCGAGGCGCGCACGTCGCTGGAGGCCTTGGCCATCGGCTATGACGCCACACGACATGCATCGCTGCGCGCAGCAGTCGCACGACTCGCCGAGCTGAGTACGCGCGCAGCGCGACTGAGCGGACTCGCCGAGCGTGATGCGACGGTGCGTGCTGAGCGAGTGCGCGTTGCCGCCTTGCTCGACGTCTCGCGGGAACGCGTCGCGACGCTCGAGGCGCATCGACAGAACGCCCCGACCAGCGAAACAGAGTATTCGGCGCTTCGTGACTTGCACGACCGCGCAGTGCAGGACTCGCGTCGCACCGAGCTGGACGCCCTCAGCGCCACGGCCGAGGTCGAACGTACCGACGGAGCGGCGAAGGCCGCCGAACACGCTCGCGCGGAGCTGGAGCGGCTGCAGACTGCACTGCTTCTGCTTGAGACTGACCGTCGCATGCACGAGGAGCTGGATCGGGCCTTCACGGATCTGCGCACTGATCTCAACTTCCAGCTGCGACCCGAGTTGGCGGAAATTGCCAGCGGCTTCCTCGACTCGCTCACCGATGGACGCTACAATGCGCTCGAGTTCGACGAGGACTACAACCTGCTGGTCCTCGAGGAGGGTCTGCCGAAGTCGGTCATCTCCGGCGGTGAAGAAGACCTGTGCAACCTCGTGCTGCGTCTGGCCATTTCGCAGATGATCGCCGAGCGCGCAGGGCAGGCGTTCTCGCTGTTGATCCTCGATGAAGTGTTCGGATCACTGGACGACACGCGTCGCGGCAATGTGGTGGATCTGCTTCGTCGTCTCAACGATCGTTTCGAGCAGGTAATCGTGATCACGCATATCGAGCAGGTGCGCGAAGGACTGGATCGTGTGCTCGTCGTGCGCTTTGACGAAGAGCGCGGCGCGAGTGTCGTGACGCCTGGCGCCGAGTTGGTGCTGCAATGACGACTGCCGTGCGGAGCACGACGTGACGGCGACCACGCGCACGTGGCGCAGCATGCGTCCAGTGGAAGGACCGTTCGTGGCGACCGACGCGGATATCGACGGTCTCAACGAAGTCTTTGCCGACGCCTTCACGGAACGCTATCGCCGTGATGGTCTGGCGGGTGTGCGGGTGCCGCCGTTGAATTCGGCGATCTGGAAGTATGCGATCGAAGACGCCGGTGACGGAGCGCTCTGCTGGCGTGATGAGCGTGGCCGCATCGCCGCGTTCAACATCGCGCACCACTCGGGGACCGAAGGATGGATGGGCCCACTGTGCGTGCGCCCCGATCAGCAGGGCGCGGGGCTCGGCAAGATCATCGTGCAAGCCGGCATGAGTTGGCTGCGGCGACACGACGCGAAAGTGATCGGCTTGGAAACGATGCCCCGCACGATGGACAACATCGGTTTCTACTCCAATCTCGGTTTCGTGCCCGGACATCTCACCGTCACGCTGACCCTTGACGCGCTGATGGGAGATCATGCACCGCTGCTGTTGTCACGCCTTGTTGGCGACGGCAAGGCGGAAGCGATTGCGTCCTGTTTGGCGCTGACGAGCGAGGTCATGCCCGGCTACGACTTCACGCGCGAGCTCGAACTCACCGATCGTCTTGCGTTGGGCGACACGCTGTTGCTCGGCACTCCCGACGCACTGCGCGGGTTCGCGCTCTGTCACAGCGCGCCGCTGGTGGAGGGGCGCACACGTGACGAATTGCGCGTGCTCAAACTCGTGTTGCGTCGTCGTACGGAGTTGCCGCAGATGCTCGGCGCACTCACCGATCTCGCGCGACGCACCGGTGCGCGTCGTCTCGCCGTTCGTCTGCAGGGTGACTACCCCGACGCCTATCGCACCTTCATCGCACTTGGCGCGCGCGTGCGCTGGACCGACCTGCGAATGAGTGCGTATGGCTGGACCGAAGTGCCGCCCGCTGAAGGGATGGTCCTGTCGAACTGGGAGATCTGACGCCGTTCAGCGTTTCGTATCCGGCTTGTCGTCTGCTGTCGGTGTGCCGCGCACGACGATGCGCCAGATGAGCAGAAATACACCTGCGGTGAGCAACAGATGGACGAATCCTGGCGCCGCGGTGGTGACCGTGATGAAAGCCCACACGGCCAGCATCACAATCGCGGCAATAGTGTACAGATCCATGACAACGCTTCTCGGCAGAGGTCGGATTGCGCGACGCGGCGCGCCGGTGATAGCTTCGATCGAGCTCGGGTACGGAGAGATTTACTTCTTGAGCCGATAAGTCCATAGAGAAGGCTCGACAAACTGTGTAAACGTCATGCCCCAGTGCGGGGAAGGCGGAAGCGTGGTGAGAGTCTTATTTGTAATCTTTGGGCTTCAAGATCACCTCTCCCTGCCCGTTTTATCCGAAGACCCCGCCCCCGTGGCGGGGTCTTCGCGCTTATTACCCCCTTCGGACGCGGAATGGAACGGTCGTCTGCGGGGTATCGTTATCACCGTTACGGGTGGAGCCGACAAGCCCGTGGCTGTACGCGGCCAGCACCGGTCGCGAAGCGCCCCGCGCCGTCGGTCGAGGATGGACATGGCAATCGTCACTGTGACGCGCCTGCTGCGCTTCAATGCTGCGCATCGCGTGCACAACCCCCAACTCTCCGACGAGGAAAACACCCGTCTGTTCGGCAAATGCAACAATCCGAACTGGCACGGACATAACTACACGCTCGAGGTCTCGGTGAAGGGACCGGTGGACGAGCGAACCGGTTACGTCATCGACCTCGGCATGTTGCGCGATGTGGTGGAGCGTGACGTGATCGATCGCACCGATCATCGCAACTTCAACATCGACGTGGACTACATGCACGGGATCATTCCGACCACCGAGAACGTTGTGGTCGAGATGTGGCGCGTGCTCGCGCCGGTGGTGGCACCCGGTCAACTCGTCCGGTTGCGCCTGTGGGAAACCGAGAACAACTTCGCCGATTATGAAGGGGAATAGGATCGTGCTGCGTTCACCCATGAGGGCCATCGTCGGCGAAGACTCCGACGACATGATCGCGACCGGCGACCGCATGGTCGAATTCGAGAACGTGATTCGCCGTCAGCTCGAATTGTTGGGCGAGGATCCGGAGCGCGATGGCCTGCTCAAGACGCCGAGCCGTGTGGCCAAGTCATTGTCGTGGCTCACGCGCGGCTATGAACTTGACCCCAAGGAAGTCATCGGCGACGCCCTGTTCGAGGAAGCGCACGAGAACATGGTGATGGTGCGCGACATCGAGATGTATTCGATGTGCGAGCATCACATGCTGCCGTTCTTCGGGAAGGTCCACATCGCGTACATCCCCAACGGAAAGATCGTCGGTCTCTCCAAGCTGCCGCGCGTGGTCGAAGTCTTTGCGCGTCGTCTGCAGGTGCAGGAGCGGCTCGGTGAGCAGATCGCCAACGCGCTCGACGAAGTGTTGCAGCCCAAGGGCGTGGGCGTGGTCATCGAAGCGGTGCACCTGTGCATGATGATGCGCGGCGTCGAGAAGCAGAGTTCACGCACCATCACCTCGTCGTTGCGCGGGCAGTTCCGTGATGATGCGAAAACGCGGAGTGAGTTTCTCCGCCTCGCGCATGGTCGCGCCGAGCAGTACTGACACAGGCGGGACTGAAACCAGCCATGCACACTCGGCGGTAGCGCGCCCGACAGTCTCGTCAACAACGCCGGACGGTTCGTCCTCGGCGCACTCGAGCAAGTTCGGACAGTGCACCATGAACGCGGTGTTGCGCGCGGAGCTGCCTGGCAGCGGCATTCGCGCCACGCTCGTTTCTCCCGCCGCCACCGACACGTCCATCTGGTACGCCATCGACCCGGACATCACGCCAGGTTTCCCCTCGTGCGCAAGCATGTTGCGCCCAGCAGATGTCGCCCATGCAGTGCTCTGGGTGGTGACACGGCCCGCCCATGTGCGCGTGACAGAGGTACGGATCTCCAGCAGCTGACCGCTCCTTAGATTTGCGGCATGCGCGTCGAATTCATTGAACTGCTCCGCTGTCCCGCATCGCACGAATCGTCGCCGCTCATCACGGTCGCTCATCAGCGCGACGGCGAGCATCTGATCGAGGCGACCCTCGGCTGCGCGCTGTGCGGCGCGGAGTACGCGCTGCGCGACGGCATCGTCGACCTGCGAACTGGCCGTCTGGCGTCGCCGCCAACCGATGCGTCAGACCAAAGTCAGCTGGACGCGGCGTCGCCGCTGCTGCCGCCCGAGGCACTGCGCGTTGCCGCGCTGCTCTCGCTCGCAGACAGCAGTGCGCGTGCGATGCTCTGTGGCGTGACGTCGGCGGTCGCCGGAGACATCGAAGCGCTGACTGGTGCACGCTGTATCGGCGTCAATGCCATGTCGTCGCACCGCGTGGAGCGCAGCGCATCAGATACCATCCTGCTTACGCCGTCGGAGCAAATTCCTCTGGCATCGGCCTCGCTCACCGGGCTCGCCTTGGACGGCGCACATCTCGTGCTGCTGGCAGATGCGACACGTGTCGTGCGGCGCGGCGGACGGATCCTTGCGCCCGCACACGCCGCGATTCCGTTCGGATGCACTGAATTGGCGCGGGATGCGCAGGAATGGGTCGCCGAAGTGCAGTCCGCGTCGATGGCGCCCGTGATGTTGCAACGTGCCGCAGGGTCGCACCGCTAGGCACGACCCCGCGTCATCGCCCGACGTCGAACGACTGGTTGGCCGACGGCTACCTGGGAGGGGCGGGCTGCGTGTCAGCGTTGTTGATGTCGCGCACCACCTTCCACGATCCATCCCCTTGCCGCTGCCAGACGGTCAGGTACTTGCCCTTGTCCTCCATCGATTTACCGCCCGTAGGCACGGTTGTCACCGTGAACGTCCCTGTCTCGATGGCAAGATCGCCCGAGGCGATGACATCCTCCGTCCGAAACTGCGCAGCGGTCACTTTCATGCCGCTCATCATTCCCTTCATCCCATCCTCGATCGCCACGCGGCCGCGCATCATCGGCATGCCGGGCATCATGAAGATCGCGCTGTCGGCATAGTTCGCGACCGAGCCAGGCATATCCCCGCCCAGCATGGCCGTCACCGCGCGCTGGTTGGCCGCCTCGATGCTGGTGCGAATCTCCGTGATGTTCGGCTCGGCGAGCGTACCCGTCGCAGCGCCCATCGTGGCCCCCTCTGCCGGCTTCTCCGCCGCCGGTGCACACGCCAACAGCGTTGCTACCATCGCACTGCCAATCGCGACTCCCATACGCCTGTCCATGGGTACCTCGTGTGAGTAATGGAGTGCAGCTGACGTGCATCACGAAGCTAGATCGGGCGAACCGGCTGTCAAATCGCGACGTCACGGATGAGTTCGGTGAGGCACACGCCAAGCGATGACCTTCGATGCTGGATCGGCAGTTCCCAAAGCTGCGCGCGCGGGCAAGCCGCCGCAGCTCCGCCGCAGTTCAGCCGCGGCGTGCATTCCCGGCGAATCGGGTGCATTCTGAGGCAGCTCAGGTCGAACTTCGCGGCCTTCGTCACAGCGAGCGCGGCCACTCATTCTCGTCCGTTCCCCGTCGTTCGCTCTTCCTCTCCTCTCGAGTGCGATCATGCGCCTTCGCCAGACGACCGCCCGATCCACGTCGCGACTTCGCCGAATTGCGGTGGCGATGTCGGCCGTCTCCTTGTTCGCCGGCAGCGGGAATGCCCAGGCGACGCGCCCGCGGCCGTCGGCGCCGCTCACCTCCGCCGATCTCCTCGGCATCACCGCAGTCTCCACCGGCGATTTCTCACCGGACGGTCGCTGGCTCATCATCCGCACGGCACGTCGCAGCGACGGTCTGGCCTACGATGCCTCCCGCGAAGGCGATCCGAGTTACACGCGGCCCTCGGGTGCGCGCCTGTTGCTGCTGGACACGAAGACGCTCGACACGATTCCGGTGATTGGCTCGCCACGCAGCATCGGTGCGACGGCGTGGTCACGCACGGGCAGCAAACTCGCCATCGCGACGCGTGACTCCGTGCCTGCGGTGTTGCTGTGGGACCTGGCCACAAAGCGTCTGCGCAGCATCACGCCGGCGGGTGCGCGTGTTTCGGAATCCACCGAGTTGACGTGGACGGACGACGATCGACTGATCCTCGCCATTCGCGAGCGAACATGGCTCGCGCAGGTGAAGGCGCGATTCGATTCGCTGGTGCGTGGACCCGTGAGCGTGCAGGCCGGCAACGATCCGTTCCTCGCGTGGGATGCGCTGCGGCGTCTTGGCGCCCGTTCGATCGTCGTCGCGCTGTCGCCGACCACGGGCAAACTCGACACGTTGCTCGGCGCGACGCAGCTGAGCGGCTATACTGTCGCGCGCAGCGGGCAGGCGATGAGCTGGCGCGAAGACATGAACACGAAGACGAACTACGACGGCGGGCCGGCGAACGAATCGCGCTTCATGGTGCGACCGTCCGGCGCAAACGCACGAGTGATGCTGCCCTCGTTGCGCGGTGTGACGTTGCAGGTTGCCGACGACGGCGAACATTTCGCATACGCGAAGGACGGCGCGATCTTCGCGGCGACGATCAACGACTCCGCTGCGCGCAAGGTCATCGGACCTGCCGCGCGCGCTGCGACGGATAGTGCACGCAGCGGCAATTCGGCGGACAGCGCATCACGCGCGCGTGAGGAGCGCTATTCGCTCGTGCGTATCTCGGCCAAGGGCGACGCCGTCGTCGCATCGACTCGCGCGGGGCTGTGGCTGGTGGATCTGGCTTCCGGCACGCGCCGCGCACTCTCTGCCATCACCGACACCGTCTCGGGCCCGCGAGTGACCGTCGCCGACTGGACGGATGATGGGCGTACGCTCTATCTCGCGTATGCCTCGCGCACGTCGTGGGATCGCGCGCTCATTCGCGTGAACCGCGAATCAGGCGCGGTGGATACGTTGGTGCGTGACGGTCGTTTGTATGGCGCGCCGAGGCTGAGTCCCGATGGCTCGCGCATGGCGCTCACGATCGGTGCCAATGGCCGTCCGGCCGACCTGTGGGTTGCCGGTGCTGCGTTCGATGCACCCAAGCGCATCGTCGAGTCGAACCCGCAGCTGGCCGCGCGCGCGTTACCACGCACGCAACTGGTGAAATACCTCGATGCCGACGGGCGCGCGCAGTTCGGCGTGCTCACACTGCCGGTTGGCGACGCGAAGGCGTTGCCCACCGTGTTCAGCGTCTACGAAGATTTCTTCGACGATTCGTTTGATGCGACGACGATGTATCTCGCCAGCAACGGCTACGCGGTGGTGAAGCCATCGGTGACCTTCGAGACCGGATTCCCTGGGGAGGCATGGCTCAAGGGGGTCACCGCATCGGCCAACAAGCTGATCGAAATGGGCATTGCCGATAGCGCCAAGCTTGGTGTACACGGCACCAGCTACGGTGGCTATGCGACCAACCTGCTGGTGACGCAGACGAACCGCTTCAAGGCCGCGATCAACATCTCCGGCAAGGTCGATCTCATCTCGTTCTACACCGACTCGCCGCGTCTCGGTGTGCGCAACGTGAACGCCGCCGAGAAAACGCAGGATCGCATTGGCGCCACGATGTGGGAGCAGCCGCAGAAGTATGTGGCGCACAGCGCGATCATGTTTGCCGATCGCATTCGCACACCGCTGTTGCTCATGACCGGCGGTGAAGATCACAACGTGCCGGCACTGAACACGCGCGAGATGTACTTCGCGCTGCGACGTCTCGGTCGCACCGTGGAGTGGGTGAACTACACCAACGGCGGTCACGGCATTCCGATGACCAACGCGAATGAGTTCACCGACTGGCACACGCGACTGCTTGGCTGGTACGACAAGTATCTCAAGCCGGCCGGTGCCGCCGCCGCGCCGAAAGCCACCACGTCACAGAACCCGACCTCCGGAGACCAGCGATGAGTTCGATGTCATCCCGTTTGATCAGCCAGACAGTTCGCGCAGCGCTCACCGCCACCGCGATGATCGTGGCTGGTGCGTCCCCTGCCGTCGCGCAGTCCGCGCCGATGAGCTTCTTCATCACCAGCGCCGGCCCTGGTGATGGCGCAAAGCTTGGTGGTCTCGCTGGCGCCGATCGTCACTGTCAGACGTTGGCCGAAGCGGCCGGCGCGCGCGGCAAGACGTGGCACGCCTATCTCAGTCAGGCCGCGATGAGCGGTGTTCCGGCGGTGAGCGCGCGCGATCGTGTCGGCCCCGGTCCATGGCGCAACGCAAAGGGCGTGGTGGTCGCCACCAACGTCGATGATTTGCACAGCGACAACAACAAGCTGGGCAAGGAAAACAGTCTCACCGAAACGGGCGCGACGGTCAACGGCCGTGGCGACACACCAAATACACACGACATTCTCACCGGCTCGGGGCTCGATGGTCGAGTCTCGTCGGATACGACAGACACCACGTGCAAGAACTGGACGAGCAATGCGGCCGGCGCAGCATCGGTTGGACATCACGATCGTCAGGGCGGTGGCGCCAATCCGACCTCGTGGAACAACGCCCATCCGAGCCGCGGATGCAGTCAGGAGAACCTGCGTGGGAGCGGTGGGGCGGGACTGTACTACTGTTTTGCGGTGAACTGAAGAAAGGGGCGTGATGAAAGCCGGAATGCGGCGTCCTTGACGTGGAGGAGCAAGGAGGGAACGTTTCGGATGAGGACGCCGCCTGCCCTCCGCTGCTCCTCGGGAGAGTTGTCATGAAGTCCGTTGTTCGAACGCCCGTTGCACGTTGTCGCTGCCTGCTGGCCACCGTTTATTCGGCGGTCGTGCTGACGCTATCCGCCAACAGCGCCAGCGCGCAGCCGCCGCCGAGCGCGCCGCATCACGCGCCGCCCGCTCAACTCGGTCTGGGCGCGACCTCCGACTCTGGTTTCGCGTTTACGGAGCGTAGCCGACTCTTTGGTGCCGGTGCGCAAAAGGCCGAAAAGGTGGATGCACCGGCGCCGAGATCGTTCTTAAACGTTGTGCCGGAGTCGTCCACGCTGGCGATGATGGCGCTCGGTCTCGCCGCCATCACAGTGGCGCGTCAGCGCCGATCGCCGAGGCGAACGCCGCCGTCGAAGCGCCGCCCGGTTGAACGAGACGAACAGGAGTGAAGGAGCGGCAGGCGAGACGTCGGCGTGAGCTCCCCACGCCGGGATCTCGAATGTCCTGAGGAGCCGTCGCGACCTCAGTACCGCCAGCTTCGCAGATCCGCGCCCGCCGGTGCCGTCGTCAGCATGCGCTCGACCGCCCATGGCAGCACCATCTGCGGGTAACGCAAACGTGAGTACGCGTTGGTGCGCGTCTGATCACCGTTCCAGCAATGCTCGTCGCGATCGCCGTAGTCCACCACCGCGTCCGCCGGCGGATCGGCCTGCTTGAGGAACTCCTCGACCGAGTACACCGCGTTGTTGAGGTAGTAGTTGTCCATGTCGCCAACGTAGATGCGCAGCTTGCCGCGCAGCTTCGGCCCAAGCGTCTTCCAGTCACGACGCAGGATGTACGACAGGTCGAAGTGCTCCTTCCAGTACTCGGCCACCTTGGGGTCGATCTTCCCCGTCAGCCGATCCCAGATGCGGGCCGGATAGCCGTCGGGTCCGACCGGTGAGAACACCGACTCCCACACATCCCACTGGTCGCCCGAACGTGCGCGCGTGCCGAGTGCGAATTCGTAGTGGTTCATCTCCATCAGCGTCGCATCGACGTGACCGAGATAGTTGCGATGGCCCGGTCGCGGCGTGCGCTTGAAGGGACTCGTGATCCAGTACGCGTTCGTGTCGCGGTAGATGTTCACCACCGTGTAGTGACGGAAGTCGATCGGGTCGGGGCACGCGACCCAGGCGCCGTTGTACTCCTCGGGGTAGAACATCTGCACCGCCAACGACTCCCATCCGCCGGTGGAGCCGCCGAACACAAAGCGCGCCCACCCCTGGGAGAGTCCGCGATAGCGCTTCTCGATCTCGGGAATCAGCTCGTACTGGATCGCATCGCCATACGGGCCATTGTTGGCCGAGTTGACCGCGTACGAGTCGTCGTAGAAGGGCGTGGGGTGCTGGATCTGGATGAGCAGCGCACGCGGGAATCCCTTGCCCGTCCACGCCTGATGGAAATCGTACGCGAGCTGCTGCTGAATGCGATTGTATCCGGCCAACTGAAAGCGCTCGCTGAAGTCCGGCTTGAGCGTGCTGTCGGGCGGCGTTTCGCGCCATGCATCCACGAAGGACGGGAAGTGTCCGTGATTGATGGCCAATGGATAGCGCGCTTCCGGGTGCTCGTCGAACCCCCACGGCAGCAGCACCCACGCCGCGAGAAACATGTCGCGTCCCCAGAACTTCGAGAGCCGTTCGCTGCGAATGCGCACGTACTTCACGTACTTCGTCTCTTTCGCTGCGTAGTCGCCGATGGCCGGCACTTCGTTGTCGAGCGAGAGTGCGATCGCCGTGGGTTTCGCCGGATCCCACACGATCGTGCGCGGCGTGCTGTACAGATTGCCCGGCTTGCGCGCCCACTGCTGCCCCTCACCCTTGTCGGGTGGCAGGGAGAGCACGCGTCCGTCTCCCAGCGTGAACGTCTCGTACCGATTGAGCAGCGCCTGTACGCGATAGGTGCCGGCGGGCACGTCCTTCAGCGCGCGAATCGGAAAGCCGAATGCGTCCGCTGGCACCGCGCGAATCGAGCCGGGCATCCACTGCGACACGTCGGAGCCGAACACCAGCTGCGTGCGTGCGCCAGTGGAGATCTGAAAGCGTGGCTCGCTGGTTGAGTCGGCCGAGAGCAGCAACAGCAGTCGGCCATCGAGCGGTGCCGACGCACGGGCCGAGGGCAGCGCGACCGAGATGCGCCCTTGGGCGTGCACCAGCGGGGCAGCGGCCGCGACCATCGCGGCAATGAGCAGCGAACGAGCATGCACAGGTCACTCCGACGTCACGAGGGGGGCAGCACATATCGGGCAGAACGGCGAACTGCTTCGACGATACGTGCGTGTGCCACTACGCGCCAACGAATGTCACCCGCCCATGACGCGAGACGGCGCCCTGCGCTCGTCGGCCACGCGCCGCCGCCGCGGGGATGCGACGGGGCCACCCCCTCACCACCGCATCGCGTGGCGCACAGCACCGCGGTTCGCACTACCGGCTGCGGACGTCCTGCAGCAATGCTCGCCAGCGGGTGTCCGCGTGCAGCGGACGGAACGCGGGTGAGTGCAGCAGGCTGAGCACGTTCGGATCGCGTTCATCGACGGCCACGCGCTCCGCGACATCCGCCTGCACCTTGAACACATCGGTCAGAGGCTCGTTGAACGACTCGCCCCACTCCTGCAGTCCCGTGCTGACGTTGAGCAGCGCCGGCACAATTCGCACGCGGGTGTCACCGCTCACACTGCTGCTGCCTGCAGCGCGCGCCCAACGCACGGATCCGCTGAGCACATACTGTGCGCCCAGTTCCTTCCCGATCTCACGCGGCGACAGGCTGCTGCCGCGATACCGCTGCACGCCGGCGCGCCCCACGATCTGCAGCCCGGGCAGCCTCGCCAGCTGACTGCCGATCTCCTCGGAGACGCCATCAACAAAGTACGCGTCGGTGGAGTCGCCAAGATTGTCGAAGGGTACGACCACGACCGTGCGAGACGTCGCCACCGGCGGTAATGACGTGCTGCGATTGCGCCACCACATGCCGAGTGCGACGACCAGCGCGAACACCAGCGCGAACACCAGCGCGAACACCAGCAGCAACACGGGGGCTGACGTGGCGCGCGTGCTCCACGGAGCGCGCGTGGACGCCTGGCCACGCATTCCTGCAACGTCGCCACGCGCTGTGCCAACGCTCGCGAGACGCGCCAACAGCTCCTGCGCCGACGTCGGGCGCTGTGCCGGTGATTTCGCGAGGCATTGCATCACCAACGCCGCCACGTCGTGCGGCACGTCCGGATTTCGCTCCATCAACTCGCGTGGCACTTCGGCGACCTGCGCCGCGATCAATTGCGACGTGCCCGTTCTGCCCGCAAACGGGTGTGTGCCGCCAAGCAGTTCGTACGCGACAACGCCCCATGCATAGAGATCGGCGCGATGATCGATCTGGTCGCCGACAGCCTGTTCAGGCGCCATGTACGCCGGCGTCCCGATCGCCACGCCGACCTGCGTCAGCGTGCCATCACTGAATTCCCGCGCTGGCGTATCGAGCGTACGCGCGGCGCTGATGGCCTTGGCGATCCCGAAATCGGTCACCATCGCCGCGCCTCCGGAGAGCAGAATGTTCTCCGGCTTGATATCGCGGTGAATCACCCCTTCGGCGTGTGCGTAGGCCAGCGCGCGCGCGACATCGCGCAGGACACCGATGCGATCCACGAGCGGCATCGATGGTCCGGTGGCCACGCGGGCGCGCAACGACTCGCCCTTGACGAACGGCATCGTGTAGTAACGCACACCGCCCGAGGCGCCCGCGGTCAGCACGGGCACGATGTTGGCCTGCTGCAGTCGCGCGGCCGTCGCGACCTCACGCGTGAATCGATCCGCGCTCACGCCGGCCGTGAGTTCCGACGCCAGCACTTTCACGACGACTTCGCGCCCGAGCGCAGTCTCGTGGGCAACAAATACGCGCGACATGCCGCCTCCTCCGAGTTCACGCTCGATGGTATAGGCGGTGCCGAGCACGGTTTGAAGCTGCGCGCGGAACTGGTCGTTCATGCGCGAACGCGCGCGACCAGTCGGATGACATTCACGTCGCTGAAGTGGCGCCCCTACTCCCCCCCACCCTCCGCATACAACCCATCGATCATTCCCTTGTACTGCTTGTCCACCACCTTCCGCTTCACCTTTAACGTCGGCGTGAGCTCCCCACGCTCGATGCTGAAATCATGCTCCAGCAACGCCACCTTCTTCGGCGTTTCGAAGTGCGCCAGCCCGTCCATCTGCTTCGCCACTTCCTTCTCCATCTTCGCGTGAATCGTCGGCATCTTGAGCAACTCCGCGCGTGACGTCCACACGATTCCCTGACGTCCTGCCCACCCTTCAAGCTGATCCCAGTTGGGCACCACCAGCACGACGGGGAACTTCCGCTTGTCGCCGATCATCACCGCCTGACTGACGTACTTGTTCGTCTTCAGTTTGTTCTCGATCGGCTGGGGCGCGATGTTCTTGCCGCCCGCCGTCACGATGATGTCCTTCTTGCGATCGGTGATGCGCAGAAAGCCTTCACTCAACTCGCCGATATCGCCGGTGTGAAACCAACCGGCACCGTCAATCGCCTCACTGGTCGCCTGCGGGTTGTTGTAGTATCCGCGCATGATGTGCGGACCGCGCGACAGGATCTCTCCGTCGTTCGCAATCATCACTTCAACACCGGCGATCGGACGACCAACGCTGCCAAGCTTGTACTGTTCGACAGAGTTCGCGGATATCACGGGTGACGTTTCCGTCAGTCCGTATCCCTCGAGAATGATCAACCCGGCCGAATAGAAGAACTTCGCGATCTCGGGCGAGAGCGGAGCGCCGCCGGACACGAAGAAGCGCAGGTTCCCACCCGTGCGCTCCTGCAACTTCGAGAACACGAGCTTCTTCGCGAGACCGTACTGCATCGCCAGCAGGCCCGCCGGCTCACGACCGGCCAGCTTCTGGTCGGCCCAGCGCTCACCGACATTCTTCGCCCAGAAGAAGATGCGCTTCTTGAGACCGCCGCTGCTCACCGCGTTCTCCACCACCCGCGCATAAATCTTTTCGTACAACCGCGGCACCGACATCATCATCGTCGGCTTCACTTCCGACATGTTCATCGGCACCGCATCGATGCTTTCGGCGTAGACGATCTTCACCCCGTTGGCGAACAGGTAGTAATCGCCCATGCGTTCGAAGATGTGGCTGAGCGGCAGAAAACTGAGCGCCGTGTCCTTGGTATCCACCGCCATCGAGTTGCGCGTGGCGATCACGTTGGAGTGCAGGTTGTCCTGCGTCAGCATCACGCCCTTCGGATTGCCCGTCGTGCCCGACGTGTAGATCAACGTGATCAACTGATCGGGGCTCACGGCCAACGCTTCGCGCTTGAACTGCTCCGCGCGCGCCGGTGTATCGTCCTGCGCGCCGAGTGCTTCGAGGTCGGCAAGGGTGAGATCGCAGCCGTCGCCCTTGGTGGCCGCGAAGCCGATGATCCACTGCAACTCGGGTACCTCACCGCGCACCGAGGCGACCTTGCCGGCCTGCTCCGCGGTCGAAACAAAGATCGCGCGCGCGCCGGAGTCTTTCAGCAGATACGGAATCTGCTCGGCCGGCAGCGTCGGATAGATCGGCACATCCGTCACCGACGAACAGAGACAGGCGAAGTCCGCGATCACCCACTCCGGTCTGTTCTCGGAGAGAATGGCCACGCGATCCTGCGGCTGAATGCCGAGGCGCGCGAGGCCAAGCGCCGCGCGTCGCGACCGTTCCAGCAGCGCACGATGCGAGACGGGCTCCCAGACGCCGCGTACCTTGTGCGCGAGCGCATCGGGCCGATCGAACCGCTCGATTGCTTCGAACATGAGGCGATTGACCGTGCCGGGCACCGGCCGCGGCCCACCGTGGGCGTAGCGCGTCGGCGAGGGCACGGCGCCCATCGTCAGATTGAGCGAGGGGATGTCAGGAACCGCAACCGAAGACATCGCTTCCTCCGAGGAGGGCGAAAGGGCAGGGTGCTGCTGGGCTGGACGGCGCGCTGAGGCAGCCGAACGGTACCCGGAGGGATGCAGGGAAATTGCTGCGGGCGACGGATGGGCGGGAGTGCCAGTCCCGGCATTTCGCGCCGGAGGACACATCCGTGACGCCGTCACGCGCCGCCGGCGAACATCGGGACTGCTATCGACTCAGCTGCCGCGCCGCACCGGGAGCGCCAGACGAAACGGAGCACCTTTGAGCACTACACCTTTGTACGTTACGATCGCGCGCACGATCACCGAATCGATGGCTGCCCCGACGGGGAACTGTTGCGCGCGAAGGCGAACCTTTCGACCGGCGACACCGCCCGCATCGGTCGTGTCGAGCACCGACGCGCGTCCCTGATCGTCCACCAGAAACACCGACGCCGTCGTGTCGTTACTCGCGTTGGTGGGCGAGACGAGTTCGTACCGAACGGGCCACCCGTTCACCGCACTCACCGCAGTCGCACTCTCCACGTGACGTACCACCACCGTCAACGCGGGGGAGCTGTTGGCGGAAGCGCCGCTGCGTCCCGTGTCCGGCAGGGTCGTGGTGAACAGCACGATCGGACTCTGCCCAACGCGATCCACCGAATCCGGTCGGGTGGTCACGATGAGTGAGCGCAGCACCTGCAACGATCCGCCAATGCGCGCCGCCAGACGTGCGTCGGTTTTCGACGCGCGCAGCGCGCGCACGATGCCGGTGGCCGTATCGACGGCCAGCGCACTGTCGCGCAACGCATCGGCGTACAGATACCGCACCGGCGCATCGACGATCGGCTCGCCGCTCACGTTCCGCACCACGGCCCGAATCGGCGTCACCACGCCCGCCACGTTGCGCAGTGTATCGCCAATCACCACCGACGGCGACGGAAACGGCGTCATCTCGATAGCGGCGGCTTCACTCGGTCCGGTTCCTATTTCCGCGCACCCGCCCGCCGCGACCAGCAGCGCGCACAGCAGCGCGCCCAGCGCTGCTGCGGCAGAGGCGGCAAATGGACTGTTCGGTCGAAGTCGTTTCACCGATCGCATTACCCCCAGCCCGTGCTCACGATCCGTGCGACATTCACCGCTCACGCAAATCGCTCAGCCAGTCGCATGGCGAGGTTGACGTAGGCCTGGCTCGCCGGGTCGGCCGGGTTGCGCAGCACCACCGGTTGTCCCGCGGCAAAAGCATCGGCCGTGGCGGGCGTGCGGGGCACCGGCACATCGAACACGAGATGACGCGGCAGATGCTCGCGCACATAGTGCACCACGCGTTCTGCCGCCGGATTGCCCGCCTCGTACATCGTCAGCAGGATCCCCTCGAGCGTCAGCTCCGCATTCTCGGCGATCATGTCCTGAATCGCGCGCAGAATCTGCGGCGTCGTCTGCAGGGCCAACGGCTCGCATTGCAGCGGCACCACGACGTGCTGACTGGCCGCGAGCACGCGACGCGTAATGGCACCCAGCCCTGGCGGGGTATCCACCACCACCACGTGACAGCGCTCGCGCGCCGTCTGCAGCAGTTCGGCCAACACCGTGCTTTCGCCAATACGCCGCTGAAAGCCGGAATGGTCGGCCTGCTCACTGACGCTGCCGGCGAGAATCACCCGCAGCCAGGGCAATGCGGTGGGGAGGATGACTTCGCGCAGCGTGCGTTCGCCGCGCAGGTAGTCATCGAAGCCCACCGTGGGATGACCACGACGTAACCCGACGCCATAGCGCACCGCGCCCTGCGGGTCGGCGTCCACGAGCAGCGTCTTGAGCCCGCGACGCGCAAAGGCCGCCGCCAGGTTCACGGCCGTCGTGGTTTTGCCGACACCACCCTTCTGACTGACGATCGAGAGGACGCGCCCCACGATCAGTGCTCGCCGTCGGGAGAGGCACCGCCGGATGCGCCCTCGTCGTGTGCGCCGGCGCCATCGCGGTCCGCGCCGTTGGCGCCATCGCGCGTCGTCGATGACGTCATCGGGTCGGCCGCGAGGCCGCGCAGTTGATCGAGCGTGCGCTGTGCATGCGCGCGAAAGCGCAGAGAGGCGTCGTCGGTTCCAAGACTGTTGCGCAGAAACGCCTCGAGATGCATGCCCGCATGCGCGGTGTCGCTGCGCTTGAGCAGCAGGAACGCCAAACCGTAGTGCGCACCAGCCAGATCAGGATCGATCTGCAGTGCGCGGCGATACGTGCGAATCGCTTCTTCCGGCTGTCCGGTCTTCGAAAACGCGATCGCGATGTTCTGCAACACGCGCAGATCGTCGGGGTGCTCGCGCAACGCGAGACGATACGACGTCAGGGCGTTCGGAAAATCGCCGCGCGCTTCGAGCTCGAGCGCTTCAGCGAGAAAATCCGTGGGGCGTGAACCACGTCCGGACGTACCGCCCACGAGGCGGCGCCACCAAGTCATGCGCTCGCGGTGGATCTGAAGAAAAAGAGAGAACGACACGCGGAAGGCGCAAAGGTATCGGTACGCCACGCCCCCAACAAGTCGCGTGTGGCGCGCATCGTGCGCTGCAGGACAGTCTTCGCGCAGGCATCGCCCTGTGGCACGCTGGCTTCGCTCGACGCGCCGCGCTACACTCTCTCGCTGACATTGACCTGTGACCGGAGCCGAACATGTCCTCACGACCGCCGTACGCACCTGATCTTTCGAAGGGCGTGTTGATCGTCGATTGGCCGCTGTTCGGCGAACTCTCGCGCGCACTGGCGCTCAAAGTTGCGCGCGCCTGGAATCCGGAAATCGTGGTCGGCATCGCCACCGCCGGCGTGGTGCCCGGCGCCGCCGTCGCCGCGATCCTCGACCTGCCCTTCTACAGCATCCTCGTGTCTCGCCGCTACAGCGCCGAACGAGTGCGCGCCACGCCCGCCGTCTTTGGTGCCGCGCCCACCGAAGTCCGTGGCAAACGCGCGCTCGTGGTCGACGAGACCTGCGGGTCGGGTGACACGCTCCGTTTGGCCGTCGCCTCGATCATCAACGCTGGCGCCATGGAGGTGCAGACGGCCGTGTCGTTCAAAACGGGCGCTTTTGAGCCGGATTTTCACGCTCTGGCCACCGAGGCCAGCATCGTCCTGCCCTGGGACCGGGAAATCCTCGTTGGCGACGACCTGCGCCCCAACCCCAAGTACGCCGGAATGCTCGGCGAATAGCGAGTTGCGCGCTGCGGTCAGCCTACGCGCTGGCCGCCGCCCGCTCGTACGGAATCCCGCGGCTCATTGCCTCGTGGACATACCCCAGCACGTCGCCCGACCCCAGCAGAAAACGGCACCGCGCGTCGCCCGTGGCTCGGCATTCCACCTCGAGCACCGCGATCGGCGCATCCGCCAGCCGACCGAAGAACCCGGAGAAAATCCCGGTCGACACGAGACAGCCGCCTGAGGTGCCCTCGGCTTCGCTCCATCGCTCCGCGTCGATCGCCATCACCGCGTCGCTCACCGGCGTGATGGAAAACTCGCCCCACCCGGCAGACCCGAAGAACTCGCTTACCAGCGCCGCGAACTTGGGCTCGTCGAGTGTCTCCGGACCGTACTCGCCGCGATACGACAGCCACGTCGAAAAGCTCTCGTACAAGGCCGTGCCGGCGTGATAACCCGCGTCACGGATGGCGTCCGGCGGCAGCGCGGTGCGCGTGTCGCCCACCGTTCCGTGCAACGCGGCGAGAAACTCCACCGGCATCGCGACCGTGCGCGTCGTCAGAAAAGGCAGCAAGGAGCTCATGTGAGAAGGAGACGCTCGCAGTGCGGGCGCGTCACGTCAAGTCGCCCGTCACGGAGCATCAGGATGGCCACCATGCACACGGCGTAACAGTTCGGCTTCGTCGATGACTTCGACCCCGAGCTCCTTCGCCTTGTCCAGCTTGCTCCCCGCCTCGTCACCCGCCACCACGAACGTCGTTCTGCGGCTGACGCCACTCGTCACACGGCCGCCGGCCGCCTCCACCAGCGACGTCGCATCGCCTCGCGACAGCGTCGGCATCGTCCCGGTCAGCACGATCGTCGCCCCGGTCAGCGGACCGTCCGCCTGCACGGCATTGGGTTCAACGAGCGTCTGTCCGCGCTCCCGCAACCGCTCCATCAGTGCCCGTGAGGTCGGATCGGCAAAGTACGACGCGACCGACGACGCGATGATCGCACCGATGCCACGCACCGCCCCAAGTTGCTCCGGCGCCGCCGCCATCAACGCGTCGAGCGTCCCGAACTGACGCGCCAGTAGCTGCGCCGCCTGCGCGCCCACATGCCGGATCCCCAAACCAAAAAGCAATCGCGAGAGCGGCTGTTGCTTCGCGACATGCAACGCCGCGACCAGATTCTCCGCGCTCTTGGCACCAAACCGTTCGAGGGCCACCAGCTGCGGCACCTGCACGTCGAACAGGTCGGCAGAGTCATGCACGAGCCCCGCTTCCAGCAGCTGCTGAATGCGCGCGTACGACAATCCATCGATATCGAGCGCGTCCTTCGACGCGAAGTGGACGAGCCCTTCAAGCTGTCGCCCCGAGCAGGCGACGTTCGGACAGTAGATCGCCACATCGTCGCCGTACTGCACCGTCGGCGTCTGGCAGCGCGGACAGAGCGTCGGCATCTGCCACGGCTGCTCGCTGCCATCACGCTTCTCCGGCAACGGACCAAGTACATACGGAATCACATCGCCCGCGCGCACCACCTGCACGAAATCACCATTGCGCAGATCCTTCCTGGCGATCTGGTCGGCGTTGTGCAGCGACGCAAACGTCACTGTCGCGCCGCCCACATCCACCGGATCGAGCACCGCGAACGGCGTCAGCACACCGGTGCGTCCGACGTTCACATCAATCCTGATCAGCTTCGTCACCGCCATGTCGGGGGCGAACTTGCGCGCGATCGCCCATCGCGGCGTCCGATCGTTGCGCACACCCAACTCATGCTGCAGTGCGACGTCGTTCACCTTCACCACGCCGCCGTCGATCGCGAAACCCAACTCCGCGCGTGTCTGGTGTTCGATGGTCTGCGCCCACGCCGCGACTTCGTCCATCGACGTGCACAACTGGCGATGCGGTGCCGTCGGAATGCCCCAGGCGGTCAGCGTATCGAGCAGCGCCCACTGCGTCGCTGCCACCGTGTCGCCGTTGGGCAACACCACCGCGTAGCCATAGAAGTGCAGCGGCCGCGACGCACTCACCGATGAATCGAGCTGCCGTAACGACCCGGCCGCCGAGTTGCGCGGGTTGACGAACACCGGTTCGCCAGCCGCCACACGTGCTTCGTTCATGCGTTCGAAGTCGGCGTAGGGCAGGTACACCTCTCCACGTACTTCCATCACCGGCGGGTGACCTGCGCCACGCAACCGCAGCGGGATCCCCTTGATGGTGCGGATATTCGGCGACACGTTCTCGCCTTCGGTGCCATCGCCGCGCGTCGCTCCTGTTTCCAGCACGCCATCCCGATACGTGAGTGCGACCGCGGCGCCATCGATCTTGAGTTCGACAGTGTAGCCGCTGCGGCGCACGCCCTCGCCAACGATGCGCACCATGGACTCTTCGAATTCACGCAATTCCGCATCGTCGAAGGCGTTATCCAGCGACATCATGCGCACCAGATGTCGATGCGGTTGGAACGACGATTGCAACGGAGCACCCACGCGGTGTGTGGGCGAATCGGTCGTGCGCACGGTGACGTGCTCAGCCTCTATGGCCTGCAGTTCACGGAACAGATGATCGTAAGCGTGGTCTGACAACGTGGGCCGATCGAGTACGTAGTATTCGATCTGGGCCTGCGCCAGCAGGTCGCGCAGTTCAGCGGCGCGTGCGGCGATGGAAGCAGGGACGACGCTCATATCCGGAAAATTAGCGCGCATCGCGCGGGAGGCAGCATGTACTACGGAAGAGGCAGGGACGCGGACGATTCCAAGGGCTTCGCGGTCGGTATCATCGTCGGGGCCATGCTCGGCGCAGCCGCAGCGCTGCTCTTTGCGCCGGCTTCGGGTGACGAAACTCGGCGTGTACTCCGTCGGAAGGCGCACCGTATCTCAGAGCGGAGCGGTGCTGTGATGGGCCACGTGGCAGAGGACGCCGAACGTGCCGCGCGGCAACTCGCACGTCGCGGCCGCAAAGCGGCCATGCGGGCCCGCGACGCCGCCGAAGAGCTGATCGACGAAGGCCGTCGACAGACGGGCTGGCGCTCGTAGTCACGCACGCCTCAGGCCCTTCGCCAACGCCATCAGCGAAGGGCCGCCAGCTCCGTCTCCGCCGCCTTGCGGTACATGGCGTCATTGGGATCGAGGTTGGCCGCCTTGAGTGCGGCCTGAAATGCCGCTCGCGCTTCGGGCACGCGCTTGCTGTCCCGGTATACGCGCGCAAGGTCGAGTCGATGCACGAGTCGGTCAGGTTCTGACGCGACCGATTGCTCCATGTAACGCGTCGCCTCGGCCCAACTCGCAGATTCAAACACGGCGCCGCCAAGGAACGTCTTCGCGAACAGGCGCTGCATGCCGCCAAGTCGCAAGACTTCGGCGTTCCACACACCCATGATGTGCAACGCGCCCGGATGCGTTGGCGCCAATTCGAGTGCGCGCAGCGCGTGCGCGCGAACTTCGGCGGCACACTTCACGCGCTCGCGCACGCCGAGCGTCAAGGCCATGCGGCCGAGCGCCCGGGACAGGTGAAAGTGCGACTCGGCGTCAGCGGGGTTGATCGCCAACGCGCGCCGCGCGTAGTCGGTGGCTTTGGCGTACAGCGCGGAGCGGCGCGAGGCGACCGCTTCCGCTTCGCCCAGGTCGACCGCCTCACGCGATGACTTCCAGAGGGCCGCGTAGTCGCGCGGATTGACTTTCAATGCCATTTCGTAGTGCTCGAGTGCTGCCGTGTTGCGACCGGCCGTGCTCTCGCGGTCTCCAAGCGAGACGTGCTCGGCGGCGTTCTGCGCGAAAACGCGCGTGACGGGGGTCATCGACAACAGAAGAGACATCGCGAGTGGCATCATCGACCACCGATGCTGTCGCAGCAATCGGTGCGGTCGCGCCGCGAGGGTACGGCTGGTCATTGCTGGCTCCGGCAAGCAGACGCTCTACGAGCGTGGTATGTTGGCGCACTATGTTGGCACGCACTCTTATCGAGCGGAAGCGCGACAACGGACGCATCACTGCGTTTGAATGGCGTACGCTTATGCAACAGTACGCCGCGGACGAAGTTCCGGATTACCAGATGTCCGCGTTGGCCATGGCCATCTACTTCAATGGTCTCGATCGCGAGGAGATCGGCGCACTCACCGATGCCATGTTGCGCAGCGGTTCGATGCTGGAACTGTCGCATCTGCGCATGGGGCGCGTGGACAAGCATTCCACCGGAGGCGTGGGCGACAAAGTGTCGCTTGTGCTCGCGCCGCTGGTTGCGTCGCTCGGCGTTGCGGTGCCCATGATGTCGGGTCGAGGCCTCGGTCATACCGGTGGAACCCTCGACAAGCTCGAATCGATCCCGGGGTTTCGTACCAACCTCACTCTGGCGGACGCGACGCGCATCATCGAGCGCATCGGCTGCGCGCTCATTGGACAGACGCGGGAGATCGCGCCGGCGGATCGTCGACTGTACGCGCTTCGCGATGCGACGGCGACCGTTGAAAGCATTCCGCTGATCAGCGCGAGCATCATGTCCAAGAAGCTGGCCGAAGGACTCACGGGGCTCGTGCTCGACGTGAAGCGCGGCTCGGGCGCGTTTCTTCCCGAACTCGATCGCGGGCTTGCCCTCGCGCAGACGATGATCGAACTCGGCGCCGACTACGGCTGTCCCGTGGTGGCCCTGCTCACGGCGATGGATCGCCCGCTCGGTCGCGCCTGCGGAAACGCGCTCGAAGTGGAAGAGTCCATCATGGCATTGCGCGGCGATGGCCCACCCGATCTCATGGCGGTCACCTACGCGCTCGGCGCGGAGATGTTGTTGCTCGGTGGTGCGGTCACCGATCGCGACGATGCGCGTCGCCGCATGGAGGTTGCGATCTCGAGCGGCAAAGCGGCCCGCAAGTTTGAAGAAATCATCGAGGCGCAGGGGGGCAATCCCGCCGTGGTGGAGGATCCCTCGCTGCTGCCCCAGGCCGCTGAATGTGAGATATTTTTCGCCTCGCGTGACGGAATTGTTGCGCAGGTGGAGCCCAAAACCATCGGTCGCGGCATCACGATGCTCGGCGGTGGACGCACCAAGGTCTCCGATTCCATCAATCCCGCCGTCGGGTTCGTGATCACGGCGCGCCCGGGCGATCTGGTGCGCGAGGGCGAGCCGCTGGCCACCGTCTTCGCCAGTGACCGCCGAGGCGTGGAGGGCGGTCTGGCCGTGCTGCAGGGCGCCATTCGCATCGGAGACGAGGCCGAGCCGCCGCTGCCGCTCGTGTCGCACCGGGTGACCGAGGCCGGGGTGGAGTTGTACGATGCGTGAGCACGCGGTCGGCCGGGAACCCGACATCGGCCACTCCCCGTTCCACTCCAAGTCCGATACTTTGCTAGTCGTCTTGCCAGCTGACCTGGCTGGCTTCGCTCACGATTCGCGCGCCACACGTATCCCTCGTTGACCGACCGATGATCTCACCCGGAACGAACCGCCTGCTCAGCCTCGTCTTCGCCGGCGCGGTCCTCCCGCTGCTCGCGTTGTACGCCCTGCTGATGAAAATCTCCACCCCAGGCCAGGGTGGCGGTATGGAGCCCACCGTGACGATGGTGTGCTACTTCGCGTTCACGTTCATCTTCGGCGCGCTGATCATCGTCGCGGTCAACTTCTCGCTCCAGCTTTCGCGACAGGCGAAGGGGAAGATCGAGACGCCGTAACCGGAATGCGTGGCCGCGTCGGCACACGTCCGCGCTGAGGTCGACAGCAGCGTCTGAAGCGGGGAGCGTAGAAAGCGGGGACCGTTAAACGATGGTCCCCGTTCGCGTTCCCGGCGTGTTGTTGGCGCGGCGGCACATTGCAGTTGCGACATCGGGCGAGCATCGCTTCAGCGTGGCGGTGGCGGGTGAGCTACTTGCTCTGGCCTCGCGTCGGCTCGCTCGCACGCAGTAATCGCAAGAGCGCGCTCGTGATATCAATGCGCGGGTCGGCGTCGGCCACGAACGGTGCCTGCGACACGTCGAGGATGAGATCGTACCCCTCGCGCCGTCGAAAGTCCTGCACGGCGGAGAGTAGTCGTTTCCGCAACGGTGCCTGCAGTTCTTCGTTGCGTCGCGCGATGACGTCGTCGAGATTCGCGACCATCTCCTCGACAAGGATCTCACGGGCTCGCAGGTGCAGCGTAGTCGCTTCACGCTGACGTGGACTCAGCCGTTGTTCGGAGCGCGCGAACTCCTCGACGGTCTGGCGCAATGAATCGGTCGCCTCGGCCAGCATTGTCCGTGCTTTCGCCTGCTCCAAGGCGAACGCCGATTCAGCCGCGGCCCGCTCGGGCATCGAGTCGAACACGGCTTGCGAGTTGAACACGGCAATGCGTACAGGACGTGCGGACGCAGCGG
>Ga0163144_10003647_pt1 | contig 35032 bp, 29 predicted proteins | sample OliLak19BULKMAT1_FD_123175 | JGI IMG/M metagenome (GOLD analysis project Ga0163144, IMG submission 123175) | Freshwater microbial mat bacterial communities from Lake Vanda, McMurdo Dry Valleys, Antarctica - Oligotrophic Lake LV.19.BULKMAT1 | ecosystem: Environmental > Aquatic > Freshwater >...
CTGCCGAGAAGAAGATCATCGAGGACGCGGCGCTGGAGTCGGCCCCCTACCAGCGCGAACAGGCGCGTGGGCAGGTCGCCGATGCATTGGCCAACATGAAGAAGAACGGTATGCAGGTGAGCGAGTTTGCACCAGCGGAAATTGTCAAGTTCGTCGACAAGATGCGCCCGGTGATTGCCAAACACGCTGCCAACGTCGGAGAGGCCACCGTGACGGAGTTGTTGGCGGAGCTGGCCAAGGTGCGCAAGTAGGTCTGCCGATGGGGCGACTCATGAGACTTGATTCATGCGCATCGATGGCCATACCGAGCTGATCGCGCACATCGGTTTTCCGACCCACAGTTTCAAGGCGCCGCTGATCTACAACCCCTGGTTCGAAAAGGCCGGGGTGAATGCGGTGGTGGTGCCCATGGGGTGCCAGGCCGCTGACTTTCCGGCCCTTCTGCGCGCCGTCTTCTGCCTGTCGAATATCCGTGGCGTCCTGGTCACCATGCCGCACAAGATGGCTACCGTCGGGCTGATCGATGACGTGCTGCCGGCCGTGGCGATCGCAGGCGCCTGCAATGCGGTGCGTCGCCTCTCCGATGGCCGACTGCAGGGGGACATGTTCGATGGCGAGGGCTTCGTGCGTGGCGTGCGGCGCAAGGGGCTGACCCTGCGCGGCGCAAGCGCACTGGTGCTCGGCAGTGGCGGCGTTGGATCGGCAATAGCCGCATCGCTGGCGGCTGCCGGTGCGGTTCGAATTGCCTTGTTTGATCTGAATGCCAGTGCGGCCGCTGCGCTGTCCATTCGCCTGCGCCGGTACTATCCGGCGCTGCGGGTCGATACCGGGTCGAACGATCCGGCCGGTTTTGATCTGGTCGTGAATGCGACGCCGATGGGAATGAACGAAGGCGATCCGTTGCCGCTCGACGTGGCGCGCCTGAGTCCGGACACCTTTGTCGGCGAGGTCGTGATGCGCGGTGAGGTGACCGCGTTCCTGGCTGCTGCCATTGCGCGTGGCTGCGCGGTGCAGGTTGGCTCGGACATGTTGTTCGAGCAGATTCCCGCTTACCTTGAATTTTTTGGCTTGCCCGGCGCCAGTGCGCAGGAACTTCGGGCGCTGAGAGACTTGGCCGATTGACCTGCCTGCCGTCAGGCACGTGCAGTGCCCACTTGCAGACGACGCGCTCCATTTTCATCTGGCGACTGTCCGCGATTCAGGGGTGGCTGGCCAGCGCCATGCGACGCAAACCACCGAAGGTCAGCGTTTATCGTTGGAATTGAGCCAGCAGGCTGCTCAGCTTTTGGGCAAGGCGCGCCAGCGTAGCCGGATCGGGCAACGGGATCGAAAGACTGCGTTCACCGGTGGCGCGGTCGGTCGTGATGCGCGGTGATGAACCCACGGCGGCGCCAGGCGTTGCTGGCGCAGTCAGCGCGGTGACCCATTGCAGTCCGGCTTCCAGCAGGGGAGCCCACGGATCGGCAGCCTGGGCCGACGGCGCCAGACCAGCCCCGTCGCCTGCGGCTTCCCCGGCTTCCGGGGCTTCCCCGGCTGGCCCGGTTGGACCACCAGCCACGGCTGCGAGGTCGGCCACGTCACCCGATGGGGCAGCGGCACCACCCGATGGTCCAGCCGCGGCCTCCTCCGCCACACCCATGGCCCCGGTCACCTCGTCCACGCTCTCCATGAACTTCGACAACCGCGTACCGTTCATGAACACCGCGCTGTCGCCGCCGTCGAGTACACCCGCGAACAGCGACTTCTTGAACGCCAGCACGCCCAGCATGCCCTCTTCGATGCTGCCCTGCGCCACGAAGTTGATGACCTGGACGCCGCGGGTCTGGCCCATGCGGTGGACGCGGCCAATGCGCTGCTCGAGCTTGGCGGGGTTCCACGGCAGGTCCATGTTGACAACCGTAGCGGCGGCGTGTTGCAGGTTCAGGCCCACGCCGCCCGCATCGGTGGACAGGAACAGGCGGCAGTCGGCGTCCTGCACAAAACGGTCCACCAGCGCACCGCGCTTGTCGCCCGGCACGCCGCCGTGGAACAACACGTGGCCCCAGCCGCGCGCGCGCAAGCGGCGCATCACCACCTCGTGCGTGCCCAGCCACTGGCTGAAGACCACCGCCTTGGCGTCGGGCTGCTCGAACAGATCCTCCAGCAACGTGACCAGTTCGTCGGCCTTGTGGCCGAAGTCGGTTTCGTGGTCGAGCAACCAGGTGCTGTTGCACGACATGCGCATGTTCTGCAGCGCGCACTGCAAGCGGCGCTGGTCGCTGTCGGACAGGTAGCCGGTCTTGCGCCAGCGCGAGACGATGCGGGTGACGATATAGCCGTTCTCGTCGTGGTGCACACGTTGCTCGCGCGTCATCGGCACGAACAGCGTCTTGTCCACCCGTTCGGGCAGTTGCGCCAGCACCTCGGACTTGCGCCGCCGCAGCAGGATCGGCGCCAGCGTGGTGCCGATGCGGTCGAGGTCGCGGTAGCCGACCACACGCCCGACCTCGTCTGTCTGCTGGTGCTCGTGCAGCAGCCGCCAGGTGGGGCCCAGGCGGTGCTGATCGACGAGTTGCACGATCGACACCAGCTCTTCCAGTCGGTTCTCCAGGGGCGTACCGGTAAGGACGAAGGCGTAGGGGCTGTCGATGCGCTTGAGCGCGCGCGCGGCGATGGTGTTCCAGTTCTTGACGCGTTGTGCCTCGTCGATGATCAGCAGCTCGGGCGCCCAGGCCGCGATCAGGTCGGCGTCGCGCACCAGCGTCTCGTAGCTGGTGATGCGGAAAAACGCCTCGTCCTGGTACTGAAGCTGGCGCGCTGGCCGCAGGCCTTGCAGCACCTGCGCCTGGCGTCCGGCGAAGCGCGCGATCTCGCGTTGCCACTGGTGCTTGAGCGAGGTCGGGCACACCACCAGCACGCGTTGCACGCCGAAATGGCGCGCCAGCAGTTCGGCTGCTGCGATCGCCTGCACCGTCTTGCCCAGGCCCATCTCGTCGCCCAGCAGTACGCGGCCAGCGCGCGCCGCGAACAGAGCGCCCTCCGCCTGGTACGGGTACAGGCGGGTCTTGACCAGCCTGGCGAGGCCCTTGTCGGCCACGCCCTTGGGGTAGGCCTTCGCGAGCACCTGCTGGCGGCGTGTGGCATCGCGCGCCTGCGCTACGAAGGCCAGGGCGCGCTCGTCGATGCGCAGCTCATGAACGCCGCTGCGGGCCTGGGCTATGAAATCGTCCAGGTCTGCGAGGCGCGCCTGGGGCAGGACCCAGTCCCTGTCCGCCGCGAACAATTTGCCAGCGCGTTCGAACAGCGGGCGTGGACACTCCGTGCCCGGACGAAACCGCACCGTGCGCTGTCCCGCATGGTGCAGGTAAATCTCGCTGTAAGGTGGCGCGAAGCCGCGCGCCAGCGCCACCTTCCCGCCGCGCCGCGCAAAGAGCTTTGCCAGCGTGAATTCGATGTGCTTGCAGGTGCCCAGGTCATTGGTGGCGAAGTCCAGGCAGGTGCACAGGTTGTCACCGGGCGCCGTGCCGCGAATGGCGACGCTGTAATGCCCGCCGGTGTCGGCATTGCCGACCCGGAACTCCGAAAACACGGGTGCCTGTTTCGGGTCACCCAGGTTCTGCAACGCGAAGCGCTGCTCGCGGCCGAACTGCCGGCGCAAGGCACGCTGCCAATCGTCGGCCGACATCGCAGGCGGCTTGCGTTGGCGCGACAGCCGGAGCTCGGCCGCCGCCTTCGGTTTGGTTGCGGACCTGGGTTTGGATTTGCGCGGGTCGGTGCGTGTTGCTTTCATCCTGGATTTCCCGATATTTCCGCCGGATTGTCGCTCGTCGCTGCCCTGCCATCCCCGACAATCGGCACATGTTGCTGGACCTGGACACCCTCGAAGCCCTGCGGCGCCAGCACCCCGCCTGGCGCCTGCTGCAGGCCGATTCGGCGGCGCTGGTGGCGAGTTTCCTGCACCGGGTGTTCGTGCTGCCCAATCAGCGCGTCATCAGCCAGTCCGATCTCGCTGAAGCACTGGAAGACACGCTCTACACCGTTCGTGAGCAACGTGGTGGCAGCGTCTACCCCAAAAGCGCGCTGGAGTACCTGAACGACTGGGCCGCCAACGACAAGGGCTGGCTGCGCAAGTTCTACCCCCCGCTCACCGACGAACCCCATTTCGACCTGACACCAGCGACCGAACGGGCACTGGCCTGGCTGGAGACCCTGACGCAGCGCAGCTTCGTCGGCACCGAGTCGCGCCTGCTCACGCTGTTCGACCTGCTGCGCCAGATGAGCGAAGGCAGCGAAACCGATGTCGGGCTGCGCGTGTTGGAGCTGCAGCGCCGCCGTGATGCGATCGACGCCGAGATTGAACGTGCGCGCGGTGGCGACCTGATGCTGCTGGGCGACACGGCGCTGAAGGAGCGCTTCGCGCAGTTCACCGCCATGGCGCGCGAGCTGCTGGCCGACTTCCGCGAGGTGGAGCACAACTTCCGCGGCCTGGACCGCCGCGTGCGTGAACGCATCGCATTGTGGGACGGCCGCAAAGGCGCGCTGCTGCAGGACATCCTGGGCGAGCGCGACCTGATCGCCGAGTCCGACCAGGGCCGCAGCTTCCGCGCGTTCTGGGACTTCCTGATGTCCCGCGCGCGCCAGGACGAGCTGACAGAACTGCTCGAGCGCGTGCTTCAGTTGGCGCCCGTGGTGGACATGGCGCCCGACCCGCGCCTGCGGCGCGTGCACTACGACTGGCTCGAAGCTGGCGAACACGCGCAGCGCACCGTGGCCCTGCTGTCGCAACAATTGCGGCGCTTTCTGGACGACCAGGCCTATCTGGAGAACCGCCGCATCATGGACATCCTGCGTGGCATTGAGGCGGGCGCGCTGGCTGTGCGCGCACAGCCGCCGGCCGGCGATTGCATGGGCATCGACGAGATCGCACCCGCCATAGAGCTGCCGATGGAGCGGCCACTGCACGCCCCTACGCCCAAGTCGGCGCTGCAAAGCACAAGGATCGCAGCCGGTGACGAAGACCTGGACGCCGGTGCGCTGTATTCGCAGTTCATCGTCGACAAGGCGGCGCTGGCGCAGCATCTGCATAGAACGTTACAGCATCGGTCCCAGGTCACGCTGACCGAGCTGCTCGACGCGCGGCCGTTGCAGCAGGGGCTGGCCGAACTGGTGTCCTACCTCAGCCTGGCAGCCGAACCCGGCCGTGCCGTGATCGACGACACGCTGGAAGACCAGGTCGCCTGGACGGCGCGCAGTGGCCAACGCAAAAGCGCGCGGCTGCCACGCGTGATTTTCTCGCGCTGACGATGAACGAACCATCCGGCGAACCCGCTGCCAGTGTCGCCGCCCCCCTGGTCGACCTGTCGGCCGTGCTGATCCCGCTGCTCAAGGGCGTGACCTACCGCGCCGACGATGCCGCGCACTGGAGCGCGCTGCTGCAACTGCAGGGCCGTGTACGTGAGCATTCCGGCGTGCTCGGCCTGGAGCTGATGCTCGACGAAGCCGAGGGTTACGCCTTCCTGCGCTCGCGCCCCGTCCCCGACGATGACATCAACCCGAAATTGCCGCGCCTGGTGGCGCGTCGGCCGCTGTCGTTCCCGGTCAGCTTGCTGCTGGCGCTGCTGCGCAAGAAGCTGGCCGAGTTCGATGCGGCGGGTGGCGACACGCGCCTGATCCTGTCGCGCGAACAGGTGGCCGAGTTGCTGCGGGTGTTTCTGCCCGAGGGCAGCAACGAAGCGCGCCTGATCGACCAGGTGGACACGCACCTGAACCGCATCATCGACCTTGGCTTCGTGCGCCGGCTGCGCGGGCAGGAAAATTCGTTCGAGGTGCAGCGCATCCTCAAGGCCTTTGTCGATGCGCAATGGCTGTCTGAGTTCGACGCGCGGCTGGCTGCTTACCGCGCTCAACTTGAAGGCCGGGGGCCCACCCATGAAGAATGAATCGGCCCTGCTGGACTTCGGTAGCGACGAGACACTATCGGGCTTTCGCCTGCAACGGCTGGAGGTCTTCAACTGGGGCACCTTCGACGGCCGTGTGTGGACGCTGCGCGCCGACGGCCGCAACGCGCTGCTCACGGGCGACATCGGATCGGGCAAATCCACGCTGGTCGATGCCGTGACCACGCTGCTGGTGCCGGCGCACCGCGTGGCCTACAACAAGGCCGCCGGCGCCGAAGCGCGCGAACGCACCTTGCGCAGCTACGTGCTCGGCCACTACAAGGCTTCGCGCAACGAGCTCGGCGGCTCGGGCCGCCCGGTGGCCTTGCGCGGGCCAAACAGTTATTCGGTAATCCTGGCCGTGTTCCATAACGCGGGCTACGACCAGACGGTGACGCTGGCCCAGGTGTTCTGGCTGAAAGACCCGCAAGGCCAGCCCATGCGCCTGTTCGCAGTGGCCGAGCGCGCACTTTCCATCGCTGCCGATTTCGCCGATTTCGGCACCGACATCACCAAGCTGCGCAAGCGCCTGCGCGCGTCCAAGGTGGTGGTGGAAGACACCTTTCCGCCGTATGGCGCCCTGTTCCGTCGGCATTTCGGCATTCACAACGAACAGGCGCTGGAGCTGTTCCACCAGACCGTGTCGCTGAAGTCGGTGGGCAACCTGACGGACTTCGTGCGCAGCCACATGCTTGAGCCCTTTGACGTGGCGCCGCGCCTGACGGCGCTGATCGCGCATTTCGACGACCTGAACCGCGCCCATGCGGCTGTGCTCAAGGCGCAAGCCCAGGTAGCGCTGCTCGAGCCGCTGGTGGCCGACGGCGAAAGCCATGCCGCGCTGTCGGCCGCGATCGAGCAGCAGCGTGGCGCGCGCGAGGCCCTGGCCAGCTACTTTGCCGGGCAGAAGGTCACACTGCTGGACCAGCGCCTGCAGCACCTGGCCGAGGAACTGGCGCGCCACGACAGCGCCATCGAGCGAATGGGAGTGCAGCAGCGCGAACAGCAGGTGCAGGAACGCGAGCTGCGACGGGCGATCGCGGACAACGGCGGCGACCGCATCGAGCGCCTGGCTCTCGATATTGCGGCCAGGGAAACCGAAAAGCAGCGCCGATCCGACAAGGCCGCGCGCTACGACGCATTGCGCCAGACGCTGGGTCTGCTGCCGATGCACGATGCCGAGGATTTCCTGGCGCAGCGCCAGCTCTGCGCTCCGCTGCGCGAGGACGCGGCCGAGCGCGAGGCGGGCTTGCAGAATGAGCTCAACGAACTGGGCGTGGCCTTCGCGCAGGGGCGCAGGGAGCATGTGGAACTGGAGGCTGAACTGACCAGCCTGCATGCACGTCGCAGCAACATCGACGCCCAGCAGGTCGCGCTGCGCGCCGCCTTGTGCCAAACGCTGGACCTGCCGGAGGCCGACATGCCTTACGCGGGCGAACTGGTACAAATCCGCGACGACGAGCGTGACTGGGAAGGCGCGGCGGAGCGCCTGTTGCGCAGCTTTGGCCTGTCACTGCTGGTGCCGGACGCCCACTATACGGCCGTGAGTGACTGGGTCGAGCGCACGCAGATCAAGGGCCGGCTGGTCTACTTCCGTATCCGGCCCCCGGGCAGAGGCGCAGGCAGGGACAGTCGAAGCGAACTGCCCACGCTGCACCTGGACTCGCTGGCGCGCAAGCTGGCGATCAAGCCCGACTCCCCGTTCCATGACTGGCTGGAGCGCGAACTGGCGCAGCGCTTCGACCTGGCCTGCTGCAGCAACCAGGAGCAGTTCCGTCGCGAGACGCGTGCCATCACGCGCGCCGGGCAAATCAAGGCGCCTGGCGAGCGCCACGAGAAAGACGACCGCCACCGCATCGACGACCGCGGCCGCTACGTGCTGGGCTGGAGCAACCAGGCCAAGATCGCCGCGCTGGAGGGCAAGGCGCGGGTGTTGCAGGCCCGGCTGGCAGACACCGGACACCGCATCACCGAGCGGCAGAAGGAGCAAAAGGCCGCGCGCGAACGTCTGCAGGCGCTCGACAAGCTCGATGAATACCGGGATTACAGCGAACTCGACTGGCGGAAAAGTGCCACCGAGCTGGCCGCGCTGATGGACGAGAAACATCGCCTGGAAAGTGCATCGGACCTCTTGAAGACATTGGCGGTGCAACTGCAGGCGGCGGAATCAGCCGGGGCGGACACCGCTGCCAGGCTGAAGAAGCGCGAGGCCGACCAGGCCCAGAGTCTGTTGAAGCAGGTGCAAGCCAGAGAGTTGCGGGCGCAGGCGCAGCACACGCTGGACGCGGGTGAATACGCATCCCATGCGGCGCATTTCACCGCTATCGAAAACTGGCGCGCCGAAGCCTTGGGCGCGCATGCGCTCAGTGTGGAGTCCTGCGACGGCCGCGCTCAGGACATGCGGCGCTGGCTGCAGGACCGCATTGATGCCGACGACAAGAAGCTCGTCCGCCTGGGTGAGAAGATCGTGCGCGCCATGGCCGCGTACAAGGAGGCCTTCAAGCTCGACACGCAGGAGGTGGACGCCAGCGTGGCTGCCGGCCCCGAGTACCGCACGATGCTGGAGCAGCTCAGGGCCGACGACCTGCCGCGTTTCGTCGCCCGCTTCAAGGAACTGCTCAACGAGAACACCATCCGCGAAGTGGCGCACTTCCAGTCGCAACTGCACCGCGAACGCGAAACCATCAAGGATCGCATCGCACGCATCAACGAGTCGCTGACACAGATTGACTACAACCCGGGGCGCTATATCCGGCTCGAGGAGCAGTTCACCGGAGACGCCGATGTGCGTGATTTTCAGACCGAACTGCGCGCCTGCACCGAAGGCACGCTGACCGGCTCCGATGACGCGCAGTATTCCGAGGCCAAGTTCTTGCAGGTCAAGCACATCATCGAACGCTTTCGCGGGCGCGAAGGCTCGACCGAGGCCGACCGCCGCTGGGCCACCAAGGTGACCGATGTGCGCCAGTGGTTCACGTTCGCGGCCAGCGAACGTTGGCGCGAGGACGGCCGCGAACAGGAGCATTACTCCGATTCCGGTGGCAAGAGCGGCGGGCAGAAGGAGAAGCTGGCCTACACCATTCTGGCGGCCAGCCTGGCCTACCAGTTCGGGCTGGAGTGGGGCGCGGCGCGCTCGCGCTCGTTTCGCTTCGTCGTCATCGATGAGGCCTTCGGCCGGGGCTCGGACGAATCGGCTGAGTACGGGCTGCGCCTGTTTCGCCAGCTCGACCTGCAACTGCTGATCGTGACGCCGCTGCAGAAGATCCACATCATCGAGCCGTTCGTCTCCAGCGTGGGTTTCGTGCACAACGAAGACGGCAGCGCATCGAAGCTGCGCAACCTGGGTATCGAGGAATACCGATCCCAGCGCGATGCGTTGATCGGATGAGCGCCTCCCGACCGCCCGAAGGCGATCGGCGCCGCAGTGCGCAGCATGAGGTTACCCCTATGCGCGCTGCCGGGCCACCCGAAGGCGCTCCAGCGCGTGACTGGACGACGCCAGCCGATCTCAAGGCCCAGGTACTGCGCCTGTGGGAGCGCGACGCATTGCTCGACGCGCCGTTCCCGCTGCAGCTAAAGCTGCGCGTGCCTTCTTCGGCTGCGCTGTCCGAACGCTTCGACGCCGTGCGCGCCTGGGTCGCCGACTTGCAGCACGGCAGCAGTGCCGGTGCGTATCGACTGGTGTTGCGGGAGGTGCGCCACCGCGTCATCGGCCACAACAGCCTGCCCGGCGAGGTCTGGATGGACACGCTCGACGCCGCGCTGCGTTTGATCGGAAAGGTGCGCGAGGCGCGTACGTTCCAGACCCTGTTGACCCGCACGCAAAACGAGCAGCCGACGCTCGTGCCCTGGCTGCAACTCCAGCCACGGCGTGCGCTGGAGTCAGCCGGTGACTGGCCTCGGCTGCTGCACATCGTCGGCTGGTTGCAAGCGCACCCGCGCCCGGGCATCTACCTGCGCCAGGTGGACCTGCCCGGCATCCACAGCAAGTTCATCGAGGCGCAGCGCGGCGTGCTGGCCGAATTGCTCGACCTGGCGCTGCCTGCGCAGGCCATCGACGGCGAGTCGCGCGGGGCGAGCCGGTTTGCCAGCCGCTACGGCTTTCGCGAAAAGCCCGCGCGCGTTCGCCTGCGCTTTCTTGATCCGGGCCACGCCGCCTGGGTGCCCGGCACGGATGCGGACTACACGCTTTCGACACAGGCCTTCGCCAGGTTTCACGCGGCGCCCCAGCGCGTGTTCATCACCGAGAACGAAATCAATTTCCTGGCCATGCCGCCGGTGGCCGACAGCCTGGTGGTGTTTGGCGCCGGTTATGGTTTCGATGCCCTGGCGCAGGCCGACTGGCTGCAGCAACGCCGCGTGCACTACTGGGGCGACATCGACACGCACGGCTTTGCGATCCTGGACCAACTGCGCGCCCATTTTCCCCATGCGATTTCGTTCCTGATGGACCGCGACACGCTGCTCGCGCACCGATCCCAGTGGATAACCGAGCCGCAGCCGACGCAACGCGACCTACCTCGACTGACCGACGACGAGCGTCGGCTGTACGACGACCTGCGCTGGCGACGGCTGGGAGACGAACCGGTGCGGCTGGAGCAGGAGCGCATTGCCTTTGGGCGGGTGGAGCAGGCGGTGGCAGCGTTGTAAATACCAGTCCAGCGGGTGGGGCGCTAGATTCGCCGACAGGTGCTGCAGCCACGCGCGCGGGCTGACTTGTTCGAGGAGCCCGACAAGTACGGGATGGACCTGCTGCAGCTACGCGAGCGGGCTAACCCGGTTCGAGGAGCCCGACGGGTAGGTGATGGACCTGCTGCAGCTACGCGAGCGGGCAGACCCGACGATCCGGCGCTGCATCTTCCGTCATTTCCGTTCTCCCTTCGGGTACTGAAACACCCAGCAAGGGATACGCTTTTCGGGGGCAAAGTCAGTCGTCGCCCGCTGGTTTGCTTCAGCGCGCCAGCAACACGTCTTCCAGCAGTTGCAACTCGGCCGCCGTGTTGTAGGCCTGCACCGAGACCCGCACAAACAGGCACCCGGCGTGTTGCGTGACCGGTACTTCAATGTGGTGCTGTTCAAACAGGCGGCGGCGCAAGGCGGCGGCGTCGGTATGCGGGACCGGAATCGGCACCATTTGCCCGAAATCGGTGCTGCGCCCGATCGGTTCCTGGCCCAGGCGGCTCGAAACGCGGTGCAGCAGGTCCACCGCCATGCCATGACAGCGCGCGCGCTGCTGATTCCAGTCCTGTTTCTGTTGCCAGGCGATGGCCGCCGGAACGCTCAGGAAGGCAGCAATGTCGCGCGTGCCCTGCCATTGCAGGCGGCGCTCCAGCAGCGACACCCCGGTGAAGCTGTCGCGATCCGTGGGTGTGCCTTCCGTGGCCACATCACCCCAACTCACCACCGTGGCGTGTAAGGCCGCGTGGTGGCGGGTTTGCGCATGCAGGAACGCAGAACCCTTGGGCGCACACATCCATTTATGGCAGTTGCCGATGTAGAAGTCCGCATCCAGGGCCTGCAGGTCCAGCTCCAGTTGGGCGGGCGCATGGGCGCCGTCGATCACGCTGATGATGCCTGCCGCCCGGGCCCGTCGGCACAAGTCGGCAATCGGCAGGATCAGCGCGGTACCGGAGGTCAGATGGCTGGTGAACAGCAGCCGCGTCCGTTTGGTGACGGCATTGAACAGATGGTCGACAAACCTGTCGGCTTCCAGTGGCAGCGCAATCTCCACGCGGCGCAGGGTGGCGCCACGCTGCTGGCACACCCGCTCCCAGGTTGCAATGCAGGCGCCGTATTCGAGGTCGGTGGTGAGGATCTCGTCACCCGGCCGAAAATCGAGGGAGCGGGCGACGATATTGACGCCGGTGGTGGCGTTGGCGACGAAGACCAGGTCATCGGCCCGTGCACCGAGATAGGACGCCAGGACGATGCGTGCGTCGCGCAACAGCGCCGCAGAACGGCGTCCCAGAAACGCCACCGGATTACGTTCCATCTCGAGTTGCCAGTCCTGGTACGCCTGGAACACCACACGCGGGCAGGCTCCGTACGAACCGTGGTTCAGGAAGACGATATTCGGGTCGAGCAGAAAGTGCTGCCTCATCGAACGCTGGACGATGGGTTGCGGCTGACTTCGAGCAGCCACGACTGGAACAGCGACACGACCGCCGAGTGGGCTGGGTCAGGTGGCGCATTTTCACCGGGCTCGACGAACCAGTAGCCGTGTTTGCCGGTCAGCTCATGGGCATCGAGGCGGCGCAGACGGTGCTCGGCCAGGTCCCGCTCCACCATGGGTGCGTCAACCACCGCGACGCCGGCGCCGGAGACCGCCGCATTGATCGCCTGGTCCATGGTGGAGAAGGCGATGCCGGGACGCGGGTCGATGGAACGGATGCCGAGCGAAGCGAACCAGTTTTCCCAGATCGGCAGGCGCTTGTCTCCGGCAAGCACATGCAGCAGTGTGTTCTTGGCCAGCGCCGGCCCAGCACCGTCAACCCACAACTCGGGACTGGCGACGGCGATGTATTGCTCCTGGCGCAGCAAGCGGCAGTTGCCGTGCGCCCACGGTTCGTCCAGGAACATCACCAGGCAGTCGTATTGCTGGGCATCGCGCAGCTTGGTTACGCTGCTGGTGGTGATCGACAAGTCGATGTCTGGATGGCGTCCGTGGAAGGCGCGCAAACGTGGCGCCAGCCAGCGCGAGGCAAAGGTTTCCGGCACGTTGACGGCGATGCGTTGGTGGGCACCCAAGTGTTGAATCTGCTTTACCGCGTCCTGTATCGTGGCAAAGGCCGTATCCAGGCTTTTGGCCAGCACGCTGCCGGCTGGCGTGAGTATCAGCCCCTGGTAGTGGCGCACGAACACCGGCTTGCCGAGCCAGTCTTCCAACTGCTTGATCTGGCGGCTGACCGCGCCCTGGGTTACGTGCAGGGATTCGCCAGCCAGCGTGAAACTTCCGGTACGCACTGCCGCCTCGAACGCACGCAGGGCATTGAGCGGTGGCAGACGCACGGGCAAATTCAGGGCTGCACGCCGTCGATGGTGATCAACAACTTGCCGGTTCCAACGGGTACCGGTCCGGCTTGCCCGATCAGGTCACCACTGCGCGGCATCGCCTCGCCCGAGCGTGAAATGCGGGCGCCTACCATCACGTTGGGAAATTTGGACAGGCTGAGCGCGGGCGACATGGCGCTACTGTCGTCCAGCGTGAATTTGAGTGGCAGCTCGCTGACCTTGTGTTTGAGTATGGCCAGCGGCATCCTCGGGCCTTCCGCCGCACGCGCAAACACGAACACCGTGTCGGTCGGCGCGGCCTTTGCCGCCAGCGCGGCACTCAGTTGCACCACGCCGCTGACCTGCGCCGCGCCGGCTGTAATAGTCGGCTTTTGCGTCGGCGCCGGTGTGCTGGCAACTGCGTTGCCGCCAGCCGCTGTTTGACCGGCGGCGGCACGGGCCTGTTGCATGCTGCTCTCCAGGCCATTGGCAAAATCACTGCCCGGCTGCGCCAGCGGCAAAGCCTGGCCCCAGTGGTTCAACGCGCCCCGGTAGTCCTTGCGCTCGAACGCCGCGCTGCCCGCCAGTGCCAGCGCCTTAAGGTTCCTGGGATCGAGCTGCAGCGCCCGCTCGACCAGTTTTGCCGGTTCCCCGGCGACGCTCTGGCCCTGCAACATGGCCATCACATCGGCGTGGTCGGCCAGTAGCTGGGCATTTTCCGGGTCCAGCGCACGTGCCCGCCCGTAGGCGCGGCTGGCCTCGGGGTAACGTTGCAACACGGCATAGGAGCGCGCCAGCATGGTCCAGGCCTGGGCGTCGCCCTCCTGGGGTGTGGTCTGGTTCTCCAGGCGTTGCGCAAGTTTTTCGACCATGGCCTCTATTTGCGGCATGGTGACTTCGCCCGACCCCGGGGCACTGAGCTGCACGCTGCGCGGCAGCATCGCTTCCGGGTCGCCGATCAGCCCGTAGACCACGAACGCGAACAAGGGCAGGGTCGCTCCCAGCACAATCGCCGTCTTGCCAGCGCTGGCGGCAACTGGCGCTTGGTCCGGCACGGTTTCCTCTTCCAGGACGCGGCGTTCGATTTCCGTTCGCGTCAGCCCGTACTGGTCGGCGTCCAGCGTGCCGGCAGCATGTTCGGCCGCAGCCGCTGCCAGTTGTTCGCGCAGCACCTGCACATTGGCGCGCCGAGCGTCGACCGTCTGCACTGGCGAGGCTGCCCCGCGGCGCAACAGGCTTGGCAGCAACAATGCCAGGGCCAGGGCAATCATGGCCGCAAAACCAATCAGGAAAAAGCTCATCGGCCCTTGGTGCCTTCATCAAGCAGCGCGCGCGCGCGCTGCGACTGTTCAGGGCTCCAGTCGACGCCGCCGGGCGTGCGGCGCCGTCCCCGGATATTGCGCACCAGCACCCAGCCTGCCGCCAGCAGCAGGACGAATGGACCGAGCCACAGCAGCAGCGTGTTGGCCTTGAGCGGCGGGTTGTACAAGATGAAATCGCCGTAGCGGACAACCATGAAGTCCAGGATTTCCTGTTTCGACTGTCCGGCCTTGAGCTTCAGGCGAATCTGCTTGCGCAGGTCCACCGCCAGGTCGGCATGCGAGGCGGCAATGGTTTCGTTCTGGCACACCAGGCAGCGCAGCTCCTCGGCAATCACCAACACGCGCTTTTCGAGCGCCGGATCGTCGAAGGCCGGCTGCGCTTCCTTGGCAACAGCCGCAACAGACCCAAGCCCGACCAATGCGACCAGACAGCCAATGGCCAACAGGTTGCGCACGTCAGGCACCGAGCTTCCTCAATAGGGGCAGGATGTCGTCGCGCAGCACTTCGGGCGTGACCGGACCAATCTGTTTCAGGCGAATCACCCCCTGTTTGTCGATGACAAAGGTTTCCGGGACGCCATAAACGCCGAAGTCGATACCGACCAGACCTTCGGTGTCCGACAGCGAGCGGGTGTAGGGGTTGCCATAGTTGGCCAGCCAGCGGACCGCGTCTTCGCGTTTGTCCTTGTAGTTCAGGCCGTAGATCGGCACCGTGGAGGTCTTTGCGAACTCGACCAGCAGGGGATGTTCGATACGGCAGGCGACGCACCAGGACGCCCACACGTTGAGGATCCAGACTTTGCCGCGCAGGTCCTGGGCGGACAGGTTCTGCTGCGGCGCGTCCAGTGTCGGCAAGCTGAATAACGGCGCCGGCTTGTTGATCAGCGGCGACGGAACCTCACGCGGCTTAAGCCCCAGGCCGACGGCCAGAAATCCCATCAGCACCGCAAAGATCAGCAGCGGAACAAGGGCCTTTTTCATCGCGCGCGGGCTTTTTTGGCCAGGGCCGATCGCCCCTGCGGGATGGGACCGGGACGCATGGTCGGCGCCGCCGCAGGGGTCGTCGTTTCGCTACGAACAGGTTTGTTCGCCAACTGGCGATACCGCCGGTCAAGCACCGCCAGCAGGCCGCCCAATGCCATCAGGAGGCAGCCAATCCAGATCCAGTTGACAAACGGCTTGTGGTGCAGGCGCACGCTCCATGCCGTGGCGCTGACAGGGTCGCCGAGCGCCACGTACACATCGCGCGTGAAGCCACGGTCAATTGCCACCTCGGTCATCGGATTGCCGCTGACGTTGTAGACGCGGCGCTCCGGCCGCAGGGTTTTCACCAGGGCACCGTCCTTGCTGACGGTAACGGTGGCGCGTGAAGCAACGTAGTTGGGGCCGCGGATCTCCTCCACCTTGTCCAGGCGCATGTCGTAACCCGAAACCCTGGCTGTATCGCCGGTCTCCATGCGCACGTCGCTTTCACTTTGAAAACCGCTGACAACCGTGACACCGACGATGAACACCGCGACACCGAAATGCGCCAGCAGCATGCCGTAATAGCTGCTGGGCTGGGCGCTAAAGCGACGTTTCCAGGACGGCGCCGGATGTTCCCGCAAGCGCGTGACCAGATTGAGGATTGCCGTGCTGGCCACCCAGGCGCCGAGCGCCAGCCCCAGGCCGATCATGGGTGTCCAGTGGCCCAGCGTGAAGAACGCGACGAGGGTGCTGGCAGCACTCACGCCAATGGCCCAGCGCAAGCGCCGTGTGATGTCGATGACGCTGGCCTGGCGCCAGCGCACCATCGGACCCACCCCCATCAGGAACAAGGCAGGCGCCATCAATGGGACGAAGACGGCGTCGAAGTAGGGCGGGCCGACCGACAGCTTTCCCATGCCCAGGGCGTCAATCACCAGGGGGTACATGGTGCCCAGCAATACGGCTGCCGCCGCCACCACCAGCAATACGTTGTTGGCCAGCAGCATCGATTCGCGCGACACCATCTCAAAACTGCCACCCAGACCGACCTTGGGCGCACGCCAGGCAAACAAGGCCAGTGAACCACCGACGACCAGCGTCAGGAACGCCAGGATGAAGACACCACGCTCCGGGTCGGTGGCAAAGGCGTGCACCGAACTGAGTACCCCCGAGCGCACGATGAAGGTGCCCAGCAACGAAAGCGAAAACGTCAGGATGGCCAGCAGGGCCGTCCACATCTTGAAACCGCCGCGTTTTTCGGTCACCGCCAGTGAGTGGATCAGGGCGGTGCCCACCAGCCACGGCATGAAGGACGCGTTTTCCACCGGGTCCCAGAACCACCAGCCGCCCCAGCCCAGTTCGTAATAGGCCCAGAAGCTGCCCAGCGCAATGCCGGCCGTGAGGAAACACCATGCCACAGTGGTCCAGGGCCGCGACCAGCGTGCCCAGGCTGCGTCCAGCCGTCCGGACAACAGGGCCGAAACGGCGAAGGCAAAGGCCACCACGAACCCGACGTATCCCATATAGAGCATGGGCGGGTGGATGATCATGCCGGGATCCTGCAGCAATGGGTTCAGATCCTGCCCGTCGGCGGGTACCGGAAACAGGCGCTCGAACGGATTTGATGTAAACAGCGTGAACAGCAGGAAGCCGCAGCTGATAAAACCCATCACTCCCAGTACGCGTGCCAGTGTGCGCTCATCAAGTTGCCGGGAAAAAATGGAGACCGCCAATGTCCACGCTGACAGGATCAAGGCCCATAGCAGGATCGAGCCCTCATGGTTGCCCCACACAGCGGTGATGCGGTACATCAGCGGCAGGGTCGAATTCGAGTGATGCGCCGCCAGTGCCACCGAAAAGTCGTTGGTGACAAAGGCGTGTGTCAGGCAGCCGTATGCAATCACCAGGAACAGGAACTGTCCGCGCGCCGAGGGCCGGGCGATCGCCATCCAGGACTGATTGCCAGTGTGTGCGCCGGCCAGTGGCAACACGCACTGGGCAATCGCCATTGCCAGCGCCAGGATCACGGCGACATGGCCCAATTCATAAATCATGGTTTGGCTCCCGGCGAAGTTACTGCCGCAGCAGATTGACTGGCGGCCCCCGACAGGGTGCTGGTGGACTGGTGGCCACCTGGCCGGGCGTTCTTCAAGGCCTCGGCGGCCTCTGGTGGCATGTAATTCTCGTCGTGTTTGGCGAGCACCTGCTCGGCCCGAAACACGCCGTCGGGTCCGAGTTTGCCCTGTGTCACCACACCCTTGCCCTCCTTGAACAAGTCTGGCAGCAGACCGGTGTAAGTCACCGGGATCTTGTGTGCCAGGTCCGTCACGGCAAAACGAATCGTCAGCCCCTGGCCTTCGCGCTGGATGCTGCCCTGCTCCACCAGGCCGCCGATGCGAAAACTGCGTTCGCGCGGGGCTTCATTGGCAATCACCTGGGACGGGCTGAAAAAGAACACCATGTTGCTCTGGAACGCATTGAGCACCAGCGCGCTGGCGATGCCCAGCGCCGCCAATGCGGAAAGGATGGCTAGCGCCCGTTTGGTTCTTGGTTTCATTGTGTGGATTCTCCGTCAAACTCAGGCGGCTGTTGTCTGCATGCCCGCCGCCGCAAGACCAACGCGCCAAGTTCCGTCGCAACCGCCAGCACACACATGCCGATCGAGCCCCATACATACAGCCCGTAACCACCCATCGCGAAGAATTGCGATCCGTTGGCCCACATCATGCAGCGCCCAAGGTGCGTTGCGTCCAGCGGGCGTGGCGTTCACGTTCCAGGATGATGGTGCGGGCACGCGCCAGGGACACGGCGATGCAGTACATCCAGAAAGCGATGGCCATCACCAGCATGCCGATCAGCATCGGCGGCGCCATGCTGGGCGCCTTGGTCAAACTGACCGAAGCGCCTTGGTGCAAGGTGTTCCACCACTGCACCGAGAAGTAGATGATGGGTACATTGACCACACCGACGATGGCGAGCAGCGCGGCCGAGCGGTCGGCGCGCCGCAAGTCGTCAATTGCGGCATGCAATGCCATGAAGCCAAAGTACAGGAACAGCAGAACCAGCTCCGAGGTCAGCCGTGCATCCCATACCCAGTAGGTGCCCCAGGTGGGTTTGCCCCACAAGGCGCCGGTCCACAAGGCCAGGAAGGTCATCCAGGCACCGGTGGGCGCAACGGCGCTGGCCAGCATGTACGACAGGCGCGAATTGAAGATCAGCCCGATTGCTGCCCAGAAAGCCATTGCCAGGTACACCACCATCGACATCCACGCCGCCGGCACATGGACGAAAATAATTCGGTATGCGTCGCCTTGCTGCGCGTCCGTCGGGGCCAGCCACAGGCCGAGGTACAGACCGGCGACGCACAGCACCGCTGCTGCAATGGAGAACCACGGAATCAGCCGACCAGCGAGCGCAAAGAAATTTTGCGGCGCGGCATATTTGAACCAGTTGATGCGGTGAACAGGCATGGCAATAGAGTACAACCCCCAAATTTACCCTAGCGGCCATGCGCCCGGTAAGTGTCGGGGTATCTGTCGACGACCATGCTGGCCTATTCGACGGCAATGCGCAACGCGGCTGCGGTGGCCAAGGGCGCCCCCACAACGGCCAAAACGGCAAATGCGCCCAGCAGCGAAAAATGGCCCGCCACGCCAAGGCCGCTGCGGCTGGCTTCGACCGCCGCAGCGCCAAAAATCAGCACCGGGATAAACAGCGGCAACACCAGCAGTGGCATCAAGACTGCTGCGCCCCGCACCCCGACCGTCAGCGCGGCGCCGACCGCGCCCACCAGGCTCAATACCGGTGTGCCCAGCAGCAGGGACAGGATCAGTACACCAGTCGCCGGCCATCCGAGGTCGAACTGCACGGCCAGCAGTGGCGACACCAGGGCCAGCAGAAAGCCGGAGCACAACCAGTGGGCGGCAATCTTGGCGGACACCAGCAGGGGCAAGGGGCACGCGGACAGCAACAATTGCTCTAATGTGCCGTCCTGGTAGTCGTCCGCGAACATCCGTCCCAGTGGCAACATCGCCGCCAGCAAGGCTGCGACCCAGACGACGCCGGGCCCCATCGTGCGCAGCAACGCACTGTCGGGACCGACACCCAGCGGAAACAGGCTGGCGACCAGCACAAAGAAGACCAGGGCGCTCAGGGTGTCGGCGCGTCTTCGCACGGCCAGGCGGATGTCGCGCAGCAGCAGACAGCGCATCGCGTCTGGCACGCTGGCTGCAGGCGCCGCCGCCGCCGCCGGTGGGCCGGTACGGCTCATAACTCCACCCGTACCTGTCCGCCGGTGTTGTCCAGCCGCACTGGCTGATGGCTGGTCAATACCACCACGCCCTGTGCTGCCAAGTGCGCGCTGATGAGGCCGCACAACCACTCGGTTGCGGCGGCGTCCAGCGCATTGAACGGTTCATCCAGAATCCACAGCGGCGTCGCCGTCGTCAGTACCAGCCTGGCCAGCGCCACCCGGCGCCGTTGCCCTTGGGATAACAAACGCGCGGCAAGCCGTTCCCGGCCGCCCAGCCCAGCCAGTCGCAAGGCGCCGAGCGCTTGGTTTGCGGTGATCCTGATGCCTCCCAGCAGGCAGGCGATTTGCAGATTTTCAAGCGCGCTCAAATCGTCCTTGAGGGCAGCCGCATGGCCAAGGTAGACCATGTTGCGACCATAGTCTTCTCCCATGCTGGCAATCAGGCGTTCCTGCCACAGCACGACGCCTTCGGCAGGTGCCAGCAATCCGCACAGCACGCGCAGCAGGCTGGTCTTGCCCGAACCGTTGACGCCGGTGACACGCAGCAACTGCCCATTGCTGATCTTGCAGTCGAGATTGCCAAACAAGCGCCGACCACCCCGCTCGCACGCGATTCCCCTCAGTTCCAGTCCAGACCAAGGCACAGACTGGACGGTCGCAAAAGCAGGTTGGGGTGAGGTTGTCAGCACGGTGGGTTGGGTGAGCGACCAGCCCCGAATCTCCGGTGGGATCAGCCTGAGACGCGATTATCCTCGTTGCATGGCCCGCTTGGCCGACCTGCGACCCGTCATTGGCGCTGGACGCTGCGATCTTCGACGCCGTTGGGTCCAAGATGCAGGTTGGTCAGCACGTGTTCCTGATGCAACAGCCGCCAGGACAGCATTTTCTGAGCCATCTGCAGCATCATGGGCTGGTGTGCCGGGTCGTTCGAAAGGTCGTGCATTTCCTGGGGGTCGGTCTGCAAATCAAACAATAAGGGTGGCAAGGCGGCGAAGTGCACGTATTTCCAACGGTCACCGCGCAGGATTGCGAGTTGGCATTCATCCGGTTCGAGCTGCAGCGTCTCCTGGGCGTTGAATCCGGCATGGGGACCCATGCGGAAGTCCAGTTCCATGTGGGCTTCGCTGCGCCATTTCGCAGGCGTGCGGCCTTCGAGGAACGGCAACAGGGAACGTCCGTCGCATTGTGCCGGGACGGTGCTGCCCAGCCAATCCAGCATGGTGGGCATCAGATCCACCGACTCGGTGATGGCGGCGACCTGTTGCCCATGGGCCAGTCTGGCCTGTGGACGCGGATCGCGAATCAGCAACGGTATATAAAAGCTCTGATCGAAATACAGCTCTTTGCCCCAGGTGTAGTGGTCGCCGCCCATTTCGCCGTGGTCGCAGGTGAAGATGATCAGGGTGTTGTCGTATTCGCCAGTCGCCTTGAGGTGGGCAACGATCTGCCCCACCGCGTCGTCCACTTCATTCATCATGCCGTAGTAACAGGCACGCATTTGGCGCAGTTCAAGGTCGGGCATGTCGACCAGGTTGTTCGGGTTGTGCTCGTCATAGGCACTGGGGCGTGCAAAACGCTCAATCCAGTGGCGCAGATGCGGGTGTTGCGCCGCCTCCTCCTGCGCCGACGGTTTGCGCCAGGGCAGCGCGATATCGGCCGGGTCATAGCGCGCGTTGTAGGGCTCAGGCGCAATGACCGGGGGATGCGGGCGCAGGAACACGCAATGCATGAACCAGTCCTGCTGCCGGTGGTCGCCCAGCCATTCGATGACGGCCCTGGTCATGAAGCTGGTATCGCTGTCCTCGGCCCGGTAGATTGCCGGGATGAAGCGGTGGCCACGGTCTGCCGGCGGCACATATCCCGGCTTTGGCTGGTACACATCCTGGCGGCCGGTGAACTGATACCCCTTGGCGCGCAGGTCGTTCATCCACGCGGCCATGTAGTCTGGAAACAACAGCCCGACCCGGTAACCGGGCAGGGGACCCTCGAAGGTTCGCAGTGCCGGATCGAGTGGATGGAGGCCGCGCGGATCGGCGCTGGTATCGGTATATCCGAACAGTACCGGATCGAATCCGAGCTTTCGCACCTCGTGTGCGATGTTCGTATGGCGCCGGTCCAATGGCGTCCCGTTTCGTCCGGAGCGGTGGTTCATCAGGTACAGGCCGGTCTGCATGCTTGAGCGCGACGGGCCGCACGGCGAGGTCACCGAAAAATGGCGCTTGAACAATACCCCGTCTGCGGCAAGCGCATCCAGGTGGGGTGTTTTGACCACAGGGTGGCCCAAGGCCGACAGGCACTCCCCGCGCCATTGGTCCGCCGATATGAACAGGACTTTGCGCGCAGCGGCCATGGCGGATGCGCCCAGTAAACCGAATTAACCGGCTTTTTTGACCCAGGCGGTGCACCAGCCTGGGCCGGCTACCTGTTTGCCCGCGAACAGCGGGCAACCGCCCCACGCGTCCGTCGCTTTACCAACAAAAAAGTTGCAGTTGGTGCACTTTTGATCTTTGCTGTGTTTGGGGAACTTGGCCTTGTCCACCTTGGTGGTGTCAGCGGCGTAGCCCAGCGCAATCGATGCCTTGTCTTTTTCGTCCGCTTTTGGGCCGACCGCCTGTGCCATGGCCCCGTTTGCGGCGAGAACCGAGCTGCCGGCGGCCACTTGCATCATGAAGGTTCTGCGGGAAGTGTTTTTCATACGGTATCTGTCTGAATTGGAGTTTGGGATTTGAACCTGAGGCTGGATGTTAATGCTTCCTCCCGCAGGCTGTTTGCGTCAGGTCAATCGGCGTGGCCTGCCGGTGGTTGGGCAGCGCAGCACCGGCGTTGCGGCGTGCGCCGCCCGGGGCCGGTCAGCGGATGTCCCGCTGCGTGCGTTAACGTGAAGTAACCAACAATCGAGACCGCAGGGAGCGTCGCAGTCAAAAGCAGCGATTCTCGGATTATTTAAACTGGAAACCGCAGTTGACCGCTTTCTTGCGCTGGATACGCCTTATGAACTCCAGCTTTTGTGCGCACCAGCAAGGTCACCTCAATGGTGACAACGCACCGCACCCGATTGATCTGCACTGGCGCACGCCGGCGGCGTTGCTTCTCCTTGCGCTCAGGAGCCCGCAGCGTCGTCGGCCTTGGAGGGCGCAGTCAAGCCAGAGGCTTGCCTGCTTCGCGCTGTCCAAGTGTGTGCGGGCACACTTGGAGCCGCAGCGCTTAGCCTTGCCAGCGCACCCCATCGCAGCCCACTCGGGCGCGTCCAACTGCGGTTTCCAGGATGATTCAGGGCGCGTCACTCCGACTCAAGAAAGTCAGGGATGCGCTGCCAAGTCGCGCCATGCGCGTTCGAATCCGAAACGGTATGATTTTCACGCCAACACCGTGCAGCGTGTGCCCGAGGTACACGCAAGCGGTTTGGTTGGGCAAAGTACCCGTTTTGGTTCGAACCCCTGTGGGGGCGTGGTTTTGCGGGCGATCCGCTGCGTTGCAAAACCAGGCAGGGCCTCGGCCCGGCCTTGGGTTTTGCGCCTTGCGGCTCCCCGCAAAACCTCCGCCGCGCACGGCGCGAGTTAGGCAGAGCATCCCAAAGCAGCATAATCTGTCAAAGATCATCTGGAGTAAACCATGGCGTCTGTAAACAAAGTGATTCTCGTCGGGAACTGCGGGCGTGACCCGGAGGTACGGTACCTGCCTTCAGGCCAGGCTGTGGCGAACGTCACACTTGCCACGTCGAGCCGACGCAAAGACAAGAACACGGGTGAGACGGTGGAGGACACGCAATGGCATCGCATCACGTTTTATGACCGGCTTGCGGAAATCGCCGGCGAGTACATCAAGAAGGGCCGTCCGATTTACGTCGAAGGCCGGCTGAAATACGGCAAGTTCACCAACAAGGACGGCGTCGAACAAAACACCTGCGACATCATCGCGACCGAGATGCAACTGCTGGGCAGCCGCGAAGGCATGGGTGGCCCGGCAGGTGAGGACGGCGCAACGGGGGCTTATGCCCGACCCGGCGCGCCCGCATCGCGGCCGGCTGCGCCAGCAGCAAGGCCGCCTGCCGCGGCAGCGGCGAAACCGTCGAGCGGTTTCGACGACATGGACGACGACATTCCGTTCTGATAACCGGCGCCAATGATGCCGCCACCGAGGCAGACGTCGCCCGCATACAGTACTGCCGATTGACCGGGCGTCACCGCCCACTGCGCTTGCGCGAACCAAAGCTCAAACGCGGCCGCGCCGGGCGCATCCGGGCAACGCAATTCACATTCCGCGTCGGATTGGCGGTAGCGAGTCTTTGCCGCCAGGGTTCCAGCCAGCGGCGGCGTACCGGAAACCCAGCTCGCGTTTTCAGCGCGCAGGCCACTGTATTGCAGCCACGGGTGCCCGTGCCCCTGGACTGCCCACAGGGTGTTGCTGGGTAAATCCTTGCGCGCACAAAACCAGGGCTGGTGCAGTTGGTTGCCGTGGGTGTGCTTGATGCCACCGATTCCCAGGCCCTGGCGTTGGCCGATGGTGTAAAAGCTCAGTCCCACATGTTCGCCGATCACGCGGCCCTGCGGCTCTTTGATCGGGCCGGCCTGGTTGGCGATGTAGCGGTTGAGAAACTTCCGGAACGGTCGCTCGCCGATGAAACAGATGCCGGTCGAGTCTTTCTTGCGGGCGTTCGGCAAGCCAATTTGTGCCGCAATGCGTCGGACCTCGCTTTTGCGCAAATCGCCCACAGGAAAAATGGTACGTGCGAGTTGGCTTTGCGTCAGCCGGTGCAGGAAGTAGCTCTGGTCCTTGCTGGTGTCGGATCCTTTAAGGAGCTCATGGCGACCGCTCTGTTCGTTGCGCCGGACCCGGGCGTAGTGACCGGTCGCAATCCTGTTTGCGCCCAGCCGCATTGCGTGGTCTAGAAAAGCCTTGAACTTGATTTCGGCGTTACACAGAATGTCGGGATTGGGAGTGCGTCCAACCTGGTATTCGCGAAGGAACTCCGCAAACACCCTGTCACGGTATTGGGCTGCGAAATTCACATGCTCGATGTCGATGCCAATCACATCGGCAACTGCCGCCGCATCGACAAAATCCACGTTGGAAGAGCAGTATTCGGAGTCGTCGTCGTCTTCCCAGTTTTTCATGAAGATACCGACGACGTCAAAGCCCTGCTCTTTGAGCAGCCAAGCGGTGACCGCAGAGTCCACGCCCCCACTCAATCCGACAACGATGCGTTCTTTTGCCATCGGGAGTGGATTATCCCCGTTTGGACGGGGCGACCGCCGTGATGCCGCAGGCCGGCGGCGGCAGCCAGCGTCTGGCCGCCGTCCGGGCTGGTCAGCTCTTGACGAGCAGCGAGTTGCCGAGAGCGAAGATGGAGTTCGGTGCAGTCGTGCGAACCGCCTCGAACTTTGCTTTGCGGAATACGCCCTGGCGCGTCGGCTTGCGCGGTTGCACCGCGACGCCTTTGGCGATCTGCTCGGCAACCAGACTGCGCAGCGTGATCGACTGCATGTAGTCCACCAGGCGCGAACTCAGCGCATCCCACAGTGCCTGCGTCATGTCGCGGTTGGCAATCTGATTCTCGGCGCCTTCGGCCACACCCGCGCTTGCCGCCGTGCCTTCGATGGCAATGATGATGTCGGCGACAGTGACCGACTCTCCACGGTGGCCCAGGGTGTACCCGCCGCCCGGCCCGCGTGTACTTTCGACAACGCCATCCTGTCGCAACTTGCTGAACATTTGCTCCAGGTAGGACAGCGAGATTTGCTGGCGCTGGGCGATTGCCGACAGCGGAACCGGGCCTGTGCGCTGGTTCAACGCCAGGTCGATCATCGCGGTGACGGCAAACCGGCCTTTCGTACTGAGTCGCATTTTTGAGTCTCCTTGTGTGACGCCACCATCGGGTGACAGGACACAATGTAGGGTTGTTATTACTTCGAGTAAACCCGCATTTCAGATAATTTAAGTTCGTATTTGGCGAACAATTCGAGGTCGACTCCGTGGTTTCACGGGACGTACTTCAGACATCTGCATAACCTTTGGGTGACGGTCATTGCACACCACGGCGCAGACCTTGCCTCACCAACTTGAGGATCTGGAGGGTTGGCTTGACACAAAGCTTTTTCGCAAGAGTGTGCGGAGAATTCAGTTGACCGACGGCGACCGTCTGGGGCTGGGCCTCGCGCCCCGGCGTGAGCCCTCCGATAGCGCTGACGGATCCTGGATGTTTGCCCTGAGTGACAAACCCGGCACCGCAGTACCAAAGGTCCCCGGCGGTAATCGGGTGCTTGATTTCCGATTTGGTGTGGCGTATTTTGTCGTCACGTCGGTTGCCTACCGTCTGTTCGAGTCGGCATTGTCGGTGGCCGCGCCGCTCCGCATTATCTCCAGCGAGTGAAAGTTTGGCGAATTGTTGCTGCTGTTGGCTCTGCCCCGATTTGATCTGGTGATCGCGGACGAGGCGATGTCCAGGCGCATCAATGTCACGGCTTTCACCCATCTGCCAGGCAGCACGGCCACAAGTTTTTCCTGCGCGAGGAGCCCGCGGATACAACTGGTTGGGAGTTTTCCGGGCAATCTGACCATCATGCCGATGTTGATCCAAGGCGCTTGCGCCGCGGTGCGGCAGCAACTGGAAGGTGGTTGCCGCGCCACCAGATTCACCCGTGCGGTGTCGGCGAGTCGGGCCAGCATGGCGTGATCGGGCGGAGCGGCCTATGATTGCAGGTTGCCCACGGCCGCCTGGAACATGGCCTTCCGTGGAACGCATCACCTCCCCCGACCCGTTTGTCCATGCCACCTGCCGACTCTGACTCCCCACCCCCCTCGAACCCGTTGCAGGCGCACCTGATCAGCGTGCGCGGCGCACGCACGCACAACCTGAAGAACATCGACCTGGATATCCCGCGCAACCAACTGGTCGTAATTACCGGGCTGAGCGGCTCGGGCAAGTCCAGCCTGGCCTTTGATACCTTGTATGCGGAGGGACAGCGGCGCTATGTCGAAAGCCTGTCGACGTATGCACGGCAGTTTCTGCAGCTGATGGACAAGCCCGATGTGGACATGATCGAGGGGTTGAGCCCGGCGATATCGATTGAGCAGAAGGCCACCAGCCACAATCCGCGCTCAACGGTCGGTACGGTGACCGAGATCCACGACTACCTGCGCTTGTTGTTCGCCCGCGCGGGAACACCGTATTGCCCGGAGCACGACCTTGCGCTGCAGTCGCAGACTGTCAGTCAGATGGTGGATGCGGTGCTCGCGCTGCCAGACGGTACACGCCTGATGCTGATGGCTCCCGTGGCACGCGAACGCAAGGGCGAGTTTCACGACTTGTTTGTCGAATTGCAGGCCCAGGGCTATGTGCGTTTCCGTGTGGACGGTGTGGCCTGCGAGTTCGACGCCTTGCCCAAGCTCAAGAAGACCGAGAAACACAACATCGACGTGGTGATCGACCGCATCAAGGTGCGCCCCAAAGAGGACGGCGCGGCCCGTGCGCAGTTGCGGCAGCGCCTGGCTGAGAGTTTTGAGGCGGCGCTGCGGCTCGCTGATGGACGCGCGCTGGCGGTCGAGTTGGACGCGCCAGCCCTGGCCGACGGTTCACCCGGCGCGGAGAAGGAGCATTTGTTCAATGCCAAGTTCGCCTGCCCGGTGTGTAATTACTCGATCAGTGAGCTCGAGCCGCGCCTGTTCTCCTTCAATTCGCCCATGGGTGCCTGTCCGGCCTGTGACGGAATCGGTACGATGGAGTTTTTTGACCCGGCGCGCGTCGTGGCGTTCCCCTCGTTGAGTCTGGCCAGTGGTGCGATCAAGGGATGGGACCGGCGCAATGCGTATTACTTCGCCATGCTGGAGAGTTTGGCCCGGCACTACCGGTTTGACCTCGATCTGCCGTTCGAGAGCCTGCCGCAAGAGGTGCGTGAGGTACTGTTGCATGGCTCGGGCGTGCAGGAGATCAAGTTCAGCTACGTGATGGATTCTGCAGCCGTGCAAGGCAAGAAACTCAGCCGCAAGCACCCGTTTGAAGGCATCCTGCCCAACATGGAGCGGCGCTTCCGCGAGACCGACTCGGTGGTGGTGCGCGAAGATCTGGCGCGTTACCGCAGCACGCAGCCGTGCAAGGAGTGCGCTGGCACCAGATTGCGCCGGGAGTCGCGCCACGTCAAGGTTGGAGAGGGTGCCCAGGCGCGCGCCATTTTCGAGGTCAGCCAAGTGACTTTGCGCGAGTGCCTGGAGTACTTCAGCACCCTGACGATGTCCGGCTCCAAAGGCGAGATTGCGGGCAAGGTGGTGCGCGAAATCGGTTTGCGGCTGCGTTTCCTGAACGATGTCGGGTTGAACTACCTCAGCCTGGACCGCAGCGCGGAGACCCTCAGTGGCGGCGAGTCGCAGCGCATCCGGCTGGCCTCGCAGATCGGCTCCGGCCTGACCGGCGTGATGTACGTGCTCGATGAACCCAGCATTGGCCTGCACCAGCGTGACAACGACCGGCTGATCACCACACTGCGCCATTTGCGCGACATTGGCAATAGCGTGCTGGTGGTCGAGCACGACGAAGACATGATGCGCGCTGCCGACCATGTGATCGACATGGGCTTGGGTGCCGGTATCCATGGCGGGCGTGTGATCGCCCAAGGCACTTTTGACGCGATCCAGGCCAGCCCCGAATCGCTGACCGGCAAGTATCTGGCGCGGGTGCTGCGGATCGAGGTGCCGCGGCGGCGCACGCCCTGGTTACCGGTACCCGGCGCTGACCTGTCCAGCACCAAAAGTGCGGCCCCGCGTGCCGCGCCCAGCAAGGCCGCCCAGGCATGGGCCGAGCGTCAGGCCGTTCACCTGGCAACGCAGGGGGACTTGCAGGCGATCCGGGTGGTCGGCGCCTGTGGCAACAACCTGGCTAATGTGGATGTCGAGTTTCCGGTCGGACTGCTGACCTGCGTCACCGGTGTTTCGGGCTCAGGAAAATCGTCCCTGGTGAACGATACCCTGTACGCTGCGGTAGCGCGCCAGTTGTACCGGGCCCATGACGAGCCGGCCGCGCACCGCGACATCCAGGGCATCGGGTACTTTGACAAAGTGATCAATGTTGACCAGTCGCCGATCGGGCGCACGCCGCGCAGCAATCCGGCGACGTACACCGGCATGTTCACTCCCATTCGAGAACTGATGGCCGAGATGAACATGGCCAAGGAGCGCGGTTACGGGCCTGGCCGGTTCAGTTTCAACGTGGCGGGTGGGCGCTGTGAGGCCTGCCAGGGCGATGGCGTGAAGAAGGTTGAGATGCACTTTTTGCCCGATGTGTACGTGCCCTGCGACGTCTGCCATGGGCAACGCTACAACCGTGAAACACTGGAAGTGCGTTACAAGGGGCTGCACATCGCCGAGGTACTGGAGCTCACGGTCGAGGCGGCGGCGGATTTTTTCAAGGCCGTGCCCGCCATCAGCCGCAAGTTGCAGACGCTGCTCGACGTCGGTCTGTCCTACATCAAGCTCGGACAGGCGGCGACGACACTCTCGGGAGGGGAGGCGCAACGGGTCAAGCTCGCGCTGGAGTTGTCGAAACGCGATACCGGTCGCACGCTGTATATCCTGGACGAACCCACCACCGGGCTGCACTTTGCCGACATTGCCTTGTTGCTCAAGGTGTTGCAGCACCTGCGCGACGCCGGCAACACGATTGTGGTGATAGAGCACAACCTGGACGTGATCAAAACGGCCGACTGGATCATCGACATGGGTCCGGAAGGCGGTTCCGGTGGCGGGCAGGTGGTGGGTGTTGGCACTCCGGAAGACATTGCTGCCAATCCCGCAAGCCACACCGGACGTTATTTGCAGCGCGTGCTGTAGCGGTGTTCGATGCGCTTGTGGAGCGCGGCGGCGCGTGATTCGATAGGCCAATAGTTGGGGGGTGGGAGTGCGGGCCTCGACATCCCTGCGCCTAATTGCCAAACAACATTCGAATTTGTTTGGCAGAATGCAAAAAGCCTGCCAACGCAAATAATCAGGAGACAGCATGGCCAAAGACTTCGAGGCGATGGAAGACAGCAACCGCTCTTCCAACCCCAGCATCCACGATGTATCCAACCCGTCCCGGCGCCTGCTGCTTCAAGGCGGTGCGATGGGCGCAATGGCGGCATTGCTGGCGCCGCTGGCAGCGTGCAGTTCTGTTGGACCGTTCGCGGCGGGACCCAAGCTCGGTTTCCAGGGCATCGCCATCGGTGACGGCGACAAATTGGTCGTCCCGGACGGTTATGTGGCCACCGCGATAGCCGCCTGGGGTGAGCCGGTCGGCATTCCCGGCAACATGCCGCCGTTCAAATTCGACGCCTCCAATACCGCCGCCGAGCAGGCGGTACAGATGGGCATGCACCATGACGGCATGGAGTATTTCCCTCTGAATGGCAGCTCGACGCACGGCCTGATGGCGCTCAACCACGAATACACAGACGACGGTTTGTTGCACGTTGGCGGCTTTGCCGGCCTGACCGCAGAGAAGGCCAAGAAGGCGCAAAACGCCCATGGGCTCACGGTGTACGAGATCGCACTGCGCGACGGAGCCTGGCAGATGGTGCGTCCGTCGCGGTATGCGCGCCGCTTCACCATGGACGCCCCCTTCTCGGTCGGTGGCCCTGCGGCAGGCCACGCCATGATGCAGACGGCAGCGGACCCGGCCGGCCGCACGGTGTTGGGCACACTCAACAACTGTGCCGCCAGCCAGACACCCTGGGGCACCTATCTGTCCGGCGAGGAGAACTTCATGTTCTATTTCAGTGGTGGCGACAACGTCAGCGCGCACCACCGCCGTTGGGGTATGCGCAAGGATGGCGCTTACGGTTGGGAGAAGTTCGACACCCGCTTCGATGCCGCCCGCAACCCCAACGAGCCGAACCGCTTCGGATGGGTCGTCGAGGTCGATCCGATGGACCCGACCAGCACCCCGGTCAAGCGTACTGCGCTGGGGCGCGCGGCGCATGAGGGTGCCTGGGTCGGTGTGACCAGGGATGGCCGTGCGGTGGTGTATTCCGGCGAAGACGCACGTTTCGAATACATCTACAAGTTTGTCAGCCGCGACAAGATCGCCCCCGGCGGTGCCCGGGCGAACCGCGAGTTGCTCGACCACGGCATTCTGTATGTGGCGCGTTTTGATGCGGACGGCAACGGCCGCTGGTTGCCGCTGGTGCATGGCCAGGGTCCGCTGACCGCCGCGAACGGTTTCGCCGATCAGGGCGAGGTGGTGATCAAGGCGCGCCAGGCCAGTGACTTGCTGCAGGCCACCAAGATGGACCGCCCGGAGTGGCTGAGCATCGATCCGCACAACGGGTGGGTGTATTGCACACTGACCAACAACAGTTCGCGCGGCCAAACCAATATGCCGGGGGTAGACGCCGCCAATCCACGCGCCAACAACGTGATGGGGCAAATCATCCGCTGGAAGGATGCGGGTGACTTCGATGGCGCGACGTTCCAGTGGAACCATCTGGTGCTGGCGGGTGACCCGTCCAACACGCGGCCAGAGGCGCGTGGCAATATCAAGGGTGACATTTACGCCTGTCCGGACGGAATCTGCTTTGACCGCCGCGGTGTTTTGTGGATTCAGACCGACGCGGCTGCGGCACAGATGTACCAGGGCGAACTGCAGAAAATTGGCAACAACCAGATGCTCGCCTGCGACCCGGCGACGGGCGAAACGCGCCGCTTCCTGACCGGGCCGACCAACTGTGAGATCACTGGCTGCACCTTCACGCCGGACGGCCGCACCCTGTTCATCAACGTTCAGCATCCGGGCGAGACGCCGAGCGAACGCAGCGACCCTGCCGCGCCAACGCGTTATTCGAACTGGCCGGACTACCGCCCTGGTGGGCGCCCGCGCTCGTCCTCGGTGGTGATACGCAAACGCGACGGTGGTGTGATCGGATCTTGACGAGGCGCGCCGTCAGGCCGAGTCGGCCGCCACCATGGCGGCCAGGCGCGCGTAGCAAGGGTCTGCCGGATCGTGCGGGGCGGTATGTGTCTGGAATTGGCCACGCCCGGCTTGCGCCATGCAGCCAGCAGATGCCGCGCTGCCTTGCGCTTGCAACATCGCACACAGGCGCTGGCCGGATCGGATGACACGCGGGCTGTCCGACTCGCCGTAGGTCAGCGCGAACGCAATACGATTTACGATGGGCAGGTTTACTTCGACACCAGCGAGGCGATCGTACGGGTCTGCAAGGAAGCCGGCTGGCCGGTCCCGTCGGCGCTGCACCATGTCAGGCAGGTTTGAGCCAACGGTGGCCGGCCTGCTGCATCAGATACCCAGCCCACCCAGCGACTTGCCGCCATCCACAAACCAGCGATGTCGTCGTAGTACTCCTTGCCGATGTCGCTTCGAAAGGTCTTGATCAGGTGGTCGGCATCACGAAACAGGTAGGCGGCGCCGAAAACGCCGTATTCGGGCAGCTGGGCCTCGATCTCGAAGGTGACCGGGCTGGCCATTTCCAGGTTGCCGCGCTGTAATGCCGGCAACTCGGTGCCTTGCTTGAAAAGGCTGCTGGCGGTGTGCACCGTTACCTTCACCGCGCCGGGGAACTTCGCCTCCATGCGGGTTTTGATCAAGCGGAACGCATCGGATAGCGGGGCATTGTCGGGTGCCGCGGTGGAAATGCGGATTTCGGTCTACGCCAGGGCGGTGGGCAGAACACTGAGCGCTACCAGGGCAGTGGCGGCGGCGAGGATGAAGCGTCTCATGGGGTGAACTCCTGCAAGGGTTTGTGTGCGATCACTCTGGAATGGCTGGATCGATGCGCCGTTGAAAACCGGTGTCAGCGCGCGCTCTGGATCGTGACCGACAGGCGGCCGATGCCTTCGATCTCGGCGTCGACCTGGTCGCCCACCTTGAGGAAGGTCTGTTTGGGCGCGCCGACGCCGGCGGGTGTGCCGGTGAGTAGCAGGTCGCCCGGGTCCAGGGTCATGATGCGCGAGGCAGTGGCGATCTGCTCCGCCACCGAGAAGATCATGTCGCTGGAGCGCCCGTCCTGCTTGAGCTCGCCGTTGACCCAGAGCTTGAGACCCAGGTTCTGCGGGTCGGCGATCGCGCTGGCCGGCACCAGCCGCGGGCCCAGCGGGCAGCAAGTGTCATTCGCCTTGCCGGCCACCCAGTCGAGTTTGTAGAAAGTCTCGGGCGCACGGTTGTGGTCGCGCGCGGAAAAGTCGATGGCCACTGTATAAAACGCGACGTGCTCCAGTGCCGTTTCGACCGGCACGTTGCGCGCGGTCTTGCCGATCACGACGGCCAGTTCGACCTCCCAGTCGAAGGCCTTGGTGCCGATGGGCATGTGCACGGTGGGCCCGGGCCCGACCACCGCGTTGCGCGGCGGCTTCATGAAGAAGAACAGGCGCTGGTCCTCCTTCCTGGCACCGGGCATGCCCATCTCGGCCAGATGGTCGAAGTAGTTGGCACCGGCACACAGAATCTTGCCCGGGTACAGCAAGGGAGCCAGCACCCGGACGTCTGCCGCCGCCAGACCGGTCGTCGCCTCGCATCGCGATGCCAACGCTTGCAGCAGCGCCTGGTTGGTTTGCCAATCGCTGACCAGACCGGCCAGGTCAGGGGAGGCAAGGGCGCGCCCGGCAGCCGCAGCAAGCACGGCTATCGGGAAGAAGCGGCCTTCTCTCTCGATGCACGCAATGGGTTGGCCCAAGTGTTCTACGGTGGCAAGTGCAAACATGGCCGGGCTTTCGGTAGAGGGAATCAGTGGATGGATACGCCGGGTGAATTTCGGGGTGATTCTATTCAGCATAAATATTACTTGTCAACATAAATTATGTAGAAATGGATAAAGAACAGGGTTTTTTGTTTTACTATCGCGGCAAATACTGCTTCACTCCGAATCCATGGAAATCTCGCCCACACCACGGACCGATACCGCCGCCAACGCAAGGACGCTGGCCAGCCAGGCGCAGGAGCTGCTTCGCAAGGACATCCTGAGCGGGCAACTCGCGCCGGGCCAGCGCCTGCGCACCAAGGAGCTGCAGGCGCGGTACGGGCTGGGACTTAGCCCACTGCGTGAATCGCTCCAGCGCCTGTCGGCCGAGGGCATGGTCGTCAACGACGAGCAGCGCGGATTTGCGGTCGCCCCGGTGTCGGTGGCTGAACTGGAAGACCTGACGGTGGCCCGCACCGCACTCGAATCCATCATGTTGCCGATGGCCATCACCAAGGGCACGGCGGACTGGGAGGCCGATATCGTGGCGGCATTTCACCGCTTGTCGCGCACGCCGCTGCCGCTCGATCCGGCGGCGCTGCAAGACGCCAGTTTGTGGGAGATGCGGCACCGCGCCTTTCACCAGGCCCTGGTCGCCGGGTGTGGTTCGCCCTGGTTGCTGCGGATGCACGCGCAGCTGGTGGAGCAGTCCGAGCGGTATCGCAAGATCCGCATCCTGCACCATCAGGAGCGCAGTGCGCAGGTGCGCGATGTCAACGCCGAACACCAGGCCGTGATGGACGCGGTGTTGCGGCGAGATGCCGCGCAGGCCATCGACTTGATGCACCGGCACCTGGTGGCCACCAGCGAAGCCACTGCCAAACTGATGCAAGCCCCCAACCCGACGGAGAAAAAATCATGATTATTCGTTCCGCGATTCTGGAAGGCTCGGTGGCTGACGCCGATAGCAGCCAATTTGACCAGCAAATGCGTGGGCCGGTGTTGGACGCCATCGCCACCTACCCGGGCATCCGCAGCGTGAAGCTGCGTCGCCTGGTACAGGCGGATGCGGGTACACCACCGGTCTATATGGTGTTCGACCTGTACTTCGATGACATCGCCGCCATGGACGCCGCCTTGGCCAGTCCCACACGGCAGGCAGTGCGTGCGCAGGTCGCGCAGTCCATGTCCAACTTCAAGGGCCGTATCTACCACCAGGTTTTCGAGCTGGGCTGAAGTGCATCCATGGCGACCCTGATCACCGGTGCCGGCCTCATTGGTTGCCACACGGCGGCGTTGCTGGCTGCCCGCCGTGACCCGGTCGTACTGCTGGATTTACACCCGGACCCGGCTCTGATCGGATCGATGGTGCCACTTGATCGCGTGACGCTGCAGGCGGGTGACGTGCGCGACCGCGGGGCTATGCTGGAACTGCTTCGCCAGCACCACATCAAGGCCGTCGTCCACACGGCCGCCGCACTGAGCATGGCCATCCGCGCGATGCCCACTCTGGCCGCAGACGTGAACTTTGGCGGCACCGTGAACCTTCTCGAAGCCGCGCGGGAGGTCGGCGCGCGGCGTTTCGTGCTCGCTTCGTCCACCACCCTGTATTACCCGATTTTCCACCGCCCACAGCTGGCGCCGGTGGCCGAGGATTTTGCCTTTCACGCGGTCAGTGAACGACCGGCCAGTCTGTACGCGGCCAGCAAGATGGCAGCGGAGTTTTTTGCGCAGCACTACGCGGATCAGTTCGGGCTGTCGGTTGGTATCTTGCGGTATTCGGCCGTGCTGGGACTCTGGCGCGGCCCCAACAATTCGGTGCCCGGGCGGCTGCTGGCCACCTTGCTGGGCCAGGGCGCACGGGATGGCTTGGTGGCAGTGCGCGACCCGCTGTTGCTGTGGTCCGGCGGTGACGACTTCATCGACGCTCGCGAC